>Ga0180301_10000960_pt1 | contig 22631 bp, 20 predicted proteins | sample GuaBasSediGuay16_FD_121797 | JGI IMG/M metagenome (GOLD analysis project Ga0180301, IMG submission 121797) | Subseafloor sediment microbial communities from Guaymas Basin, Gulf of California, Mexico - Guay16, Core 4569-2, 12-15 cm | ecosystem: Environmental > Aquatic > Marine > Hydrothermal...
GATGGAAAAGCAGGGGTAGTGGAAAAGTAAAAACAGAGATAAATAATAAAATACAAAGCAAAATCTAAAAATTGACGACACATCCCCAACAGAGATATAATAACTTCTGTAGCCATGTAGTTTCATTTATATACTCGAAAGAGCTATAAGTTGAAATGAGAGCTATAGCAGAAAAGGTGAAACGATTGATTACTGAAGAAAAAGCTTTTACAATTTTGATTGAAAGGGATGAGGATGGATATTATGTGGCTGAAGTAGCCGAACTGCCAGGATGCCATACACAGGCCAAAGATATAGAGGAGTTAATGAAAAGAATGGAAGAAGCAATTCGATTATACATGGAAGTTGAGGGTAATGACATGTATTGCACTTTGGTATAAGTAGTATAGTGAGGGAATACTCTATGGCTATTTCGAGAAGTGATTGGGAGAAACTTACAGAACTTTGGGATATATCAGAGATAGCTAGCACTGTATCTAGAATTCTAGCATCGCTCTACATGCTTAAAATGGGAGTATACAAACCAGAAATTAGCACAAAGCTACTGCTAGAAATTGAGAAATGTAGAAAGCTATTAAGGAAAATCATAGAGGATTTGGAGCTCCATGCTCATGACAAAGCACCAGAAACAATACTAGTCACCCTAATAATAAATACCTATGGATACATGGACACTAAAAAGATTAGAAATAACCTACTAAGCGCAAATCAAGGACTAAGCAAACTCGAAAAAATAATAAAACAAAAAACCATAAACGAAAACAGATTAAAAGATAAAGATATTCTTCAACTAGAAAATATGCTTAGAAAATTGTCAGATGCCCTAAATAGCAAAGCAACACAAATAGCAAGTGAAATATATGCCGTCTAATCGTAAGAGGGAATATAATTGCAAAATTTTCTATATGAAGAGTTAAGTGAAGTAGAATCAATATATCGAAGCATAAAAACTCAACTTGCTGATATATGTAAACTCTCAGAACTCAAAGAAGTAGTTCAAGCTATTAGAAATGAAATTAATGCAGGAATTGAAGATTTAGAATGGATTAAACTAAACTTAGAGTTAATGCAGTCAAAAAGTGGAATGAAATTATATAAGGAGTTTTACACGACGACTTTACGTGGCCTATATACAGTCAAATATAGAGCTGTAATATTAGATCGACTAGTTAGCATAATCATATATAACACATATATTAAACACAACAAGAAATATGGAGAAGCTACAACAGCCTTAGAAAGATTCGTCAATAATGTAAAAGTACATCTTAAAGATGCAAGAAAATTAAAATTTTATACATTCATCGAATATGAATATTCCACAATAACAATACTAGACGATTATAATATTATAGCTTTTTGTACTCCTTCTTACGACATATTAAAACCATGGAAATGGACACTTCTACTACACGAAAAAGGTCACACCATGTTCAATGCAAAAATAGACACTTATATTATGAAATTTAGAGAAAAATTTACCCATACTCCGTGACTTAGCACCTTCAAGCGTCAGAACACAAGTAGCTGCATATCTTAAATTATGGGAGCAAAAATGGCTCAAAGAGTTCGTATCTGATCTTTATGGTGTAACAGTTGGAGGACCAGCATATATTTACGCATTCATGATAGAAGTATTTGAAAGCAATCCGGCAGAATACGTTTCATCACACCCATCTCTAGATTCAAGGATCTATTTACAATTTAGATATCTAGATGAGATTAATGAAATAAAAGAATTGGTAGACAAAGTAGAGGATCTATGGTATACTCATAGAGACAACATAATCACTGAAGAACTAGGCTATCCATTTCCACAATCCGCCCTCGATGAACTAGTTTATGTTTTTATGGATTTGATAAGGAGACCAGTATATCTAGATCTTTCAGACAGAGTAATTGAATTACAGCAACAGATAGATAAAGGCATAATTGTTGAAGCGTTACCCCTACCATTAATCTTAGCACTCACATTATCGAGGAATAGAAGAAAGAAGGCGATCCAACAGAAAGTTATTAAGATTATAGCGGCAAACCAATAATTTTAATGCCTTTAGAAATGAGGTATGAAAGATCATCTGCATACTTTATGGGTGCAGGAAATTTAGTTTTCTGAGTTAATGTAGCCCAATGCATAAAGCTAAGCTTATAACAGTCTTGTAATGCGTCATGAATATTGTACCAATCTATTGGACTAATCTCTACAAGTTCAATTAGCAACGGCTTGGCAAGCCTATTCTTAATTAACGGATATCCTGAAGAAGCTAAAACACCATGTTTCTCTCCCAAGAAAGCATATGAACCAACATTTGGACATAAAATTTTGTCATCACCAAGCAAAAAGAATTCCTGTTCAAATTCATAAGTTCCTATTCGGAGATTGTGAGGATGAGTGAGTGGATTTATTGCATAGTAAGTTTATGAGTTTTGGGTTTTGTATTCTAAAAACTCGTGGAACTATTATTAGATTTACTTACATGAGTGATTCAAGTTTTGCTAAGGAGATGATGTATATGATTCTATGGGTTTCATCTTCTGGAGATACGTTATTTCCATGAGCAGAGCTATTTCACTATGTTATTTTGATCATTGGCGTGTATATTTTCTTGTAGTTTTTTAGTTTTTTCTTGTTGAGTAGGTGGATGTTTATTCTGTGGTCTTTGGTTAGGGTTTTGACTACTTCGCAGTACCATTGGAAGTTTATTTTTTCTGGTATTTTGGTTGATGTTATTAGTATGTCTAGGTCTGAGGATAGGGTGTGGGTTTTTTTGGCGTAGCTGCCGATAATGTAGACTTCACAGTCTTTGAATAATTCTCTTGCTCTTATAGCTATTTCCTTGGCTATATTCGTTGCGTTTTCGAATAATTCTTTATTTTTTTCGAGTAGTTTGAAGTAGTTGATCATAGGAGTTCCCTCGCAAAGTTTTTTGCTAGGTTTAGGGCTTTATTGGCAATGTTTTCACTATACTCTACATCCATGTATCTTGAGGCAATGTAGGATAACTCTATTTCTCTGAGTAGATCTAGATTTTGTTTATAGTAGCTGATTAAATTGTCATTTTTTGTCAGTTGGAATAGGGTTTTGAGGCTGTGAGTTTTAGGGAACTCTCCATATTTCTTGCAGAGTAGATATTTTAGGGTTAATTGGAAAAATTGCTCTACGAACAGCATGGTGAAGCTGTAATCTTTCTTCTTGAATGCTTCTTCAGCTTCATCGAGGAATTTTAAAGCATTTTTCCTTAAAAAATCCATACGAACACCTCTAAGGATGTTAAGTTAAATTCTCCTCGTTTTCCTCAAATAAATTTAAACCTACGTAGTGATAAGCATAATGGATATCATGTTTTGAGATGTTTAAAACAAGCCTAGGGATAATTGCATCCTTCCTCTAAGTATTTCCTAATTTCAAACCATCTATTCTCTCTTAGAAGACACTTTGATAGAGCTAATGAATTATCTGTGATCATGATTCTCCCTTATAGATCTAGCTGAAAATCCTTTTGTTGCAGGAGGCATATCCTTTAAAATTTCGTCTATGAGCTTAAGATTTCTTTTGACCTTTATCTTCCAAGCTAAATTCTCAAGGAATTTCTTAACTTTACTACTTATATTCCCAGCCTCCTCGATAATTTAATTAACTCACATTTAACCCTAACGCTAATAATATCGGAGATTGTTTCACATATGTGTTTACTAATTGCACGTAAGTAATTATTGTATACAAGGTTTAGAGAAGTAAACATTAAGTATAAGCTTCTACATTTATGAGAAGCCCACTTAAAACAACTCAATAATATTGCTTAAATTTGAAGTTAATCTTATCTGGAACCATATTGGTTTGATATAGTTTTTGGTTTTTGTATTGTGGGCGGTGGTGTGGAGATTGATTTGGTTGTTATGTTGTTTGGCCTTGAAGTCCTAGGACTGTTATTGTTAGAAGTAATATTATCGGTAGGGTTAAAAAGATTTATTGAGAAGATATTTGGGTAAGAAAGTAGTTATTAATCTGAGTTCTGCAACTGAACCCTATCAACCTGTTAAGAAGAGGTATAAATTTACTCGACGTATTATTAAGTTGCTTATGAAGTTTAATGCCTCCTTCTATATTTGCACTAAATCAGATTTAGTTCTTAGAGCTTTAGATTTATTGAATAGCTATACAACGATTCCAATCACTCAACCTACCGGCAATACCATTTAAAATCCTATACCTCTCATTGCCAACAATACTAGGTTTAACAACTCTATAAATGGAATACTCAACATCTACCTCGTCAAGTTTTTCTTCATCCTAAAAGCATTTAACGCAAACAATTTATCCACTAAACATAAAGTGCAAACAGGCTAATTTTAACTTAATGAGAAAAATATTGAAAGTTCAGAGACACCTACAACTTCAAAATCACCTTAACAATTCGATCTAAGTATGATGGAAGAGTATACAATAAATACCAAAATATGTATGTAAAATTGCAGCATTTCCACTTTGCTTTTCCCTTGCAACCCATATTTAAATAAGGAGTAAATAGCATGAAAATTGATGCTGTTTAATGCTTAGTTAGTATATATGTATCTTGCAAGGGAAAAATTTAAGGGAAAAACAAGGGAAAACATACACTAGTATATCGGCCGATCTTAAAATGTTAATCGCAGATTTTAGCAGTTAAAAAGGTAATATTGAATTTCGATAAAAATTAAAGGAGAAAACGCCAGACCAGTATAGAAGCAGACTTCTCGAAAAGCAGAACTAAATGAAAATATAATTTCCCTTGCTTTTCCCTTAACATGCAAATAGTGCAAGGGAAAAATATATTCAAGGGAAAAATGGTTAAAGCCAAAATTTTGAAAAAATATGTTAAACGTCTAGTACTCGAAGAAGGATACAGTTTAATACAGAGAAAACAAATTATGTGGAGAATATAGACTCCTTCAAAAAGGTTAAAGAAATAAGCTTCTCACAGATAAAGAATATAATACCTATAAATTTGAAAGAACGTTTCATAAAGGAGAGCTTTGCCGAAATAATCGGAGAACAATTCATACCAAATGATTGGGGTGGAGAACTATGCGACCTATTTACAACTAGAATATTGTTAAATGGAAAAAGGGTTAATGCAGCTTTCCTATTAAAGGGTAGGGGATTAAAAAGAAACTTACAATAGCAGATTGTGGAAAGAATGGAGATCAAATTAACAGATTAGTTAAATTACCAGCAACATTATTCATACTACAACATGTCAGAGAAATAGATCCAGCAGTTTTAGAACAATTAGAAGCATTAGTTGAAAAGAAGAGCAGAAGCAGTAATAAAACACTATACTATTGCTTAATAGACGGCATGGATACGGCTAAAATTCTGCTAGCATATGGAAAAATAAAGCAAAACCATTTCAATTCCACAATTAGCCTGATTGTAAAAATAGATAATATCTAAGCCGCTACCCATTCCCCTTAATAAGCCTCTGCAAAGGCCTCTCCCAACCCATTAGAAAATTGAACTGTAATATTTTAAATAATTAAAGATTAAAACATGCTTAAGCAATTCTTTAGCTGTACCTGTCGAAATTTATGGGCGATAAATTTCCACAGGGAAGAAGACATTGAATAAAAATGACTCAATAATATTCAGGTTAATGTTTTAGATTTTAAGTTCTAGGGATACTTTGAGAGTTGACTCCGAAGTTTCTTAAGACAATCCAATTGTATATTAGTGTACTCCTTGATACGCTTATAAATTTTCTCTTCATGCTTATCAAGAAAAGGCTCTAGTTTAACAATAGCTTTAACATAATCCTCTAAATCATTGGATATTGTTTGAAGAAGCTTTATTCTATCTGATATACCATCTAATAACTTTCTCTTTGAGAATCCTAGAGATTCAAGTAATTTTTCTCCACCCTGTTCTAAGGCTTCATCATTCAATAATATTTGGTCCAGCTCTAAAATAGTTTCAAGCATTATATCTCTAGCAAGACTCCGAGTCTTTTCTATGATATTGATGGTTAATTTTTTACCTGGCAAACTCCCTATAAATGACATTACCATATAAATAGCTATTGAGCTGCACAAATAAGCTTTAAACAACTCACCCATAGTAGTTCCTCTTACTACTTCATCTAGAGCTCTAACTAAAGTTCTAATCCAATCTAAATAGTCACGTGTTCTTTCAATCACCCTATCCTTATTAGTTTTAATTAGATACCATTCTAAGGTCTCTTCAACATCTTTTATAATACTTTGAGAATAGCCAGCATATTCATAGAAATAGCCAGACCTGAAGCTTAGATATTTATATTCCTCATAATTACCCATTATCTGTCTAAGCGGCCTTCCCCTCAATTTTAGAAAACCTATATTAGTTAACCCAGAAATTGTTAGATTTGTAGACCCATAATAATGACCATAATACCTAACTCTTTCATCAAAACAATAATGCATTGCTATAACAAACTTGGCATGATTAATGAACTCCTCACGCTTTGGATCAAAGTCTCTAACATAACAGCCAATATTCTCAAGCTCTCTTAACATTCTACCATGTCTATGTAAAGCATGGCCAGAAAAATAAATGGGAGAAACCGTCCTAAAAAGACAAATGACACTATTAGGATTACAACGAATAATATCACTTATCAAATTAAGTAGACTAACCCCATTAAAAGCTACATTGACATTCAACGTATACGTAGAAATATAGAGTATAGTTGCAGTGCTATGCTTCATTTTAGAACAAATCTCAACTCTATCCCTCAAGTTACTTAGAAGCTCAAATAAACTCTTGACAGCCTCTTTACTATCAGGCTTCTTGATTTTCATATTTAAAATTAATTAGCGAGAATATTATTAATATTTTCTGAAATATAAATTTCACAGATATAACAAAGAAAAATATGCAAATTAAAAGAAATAACGATACTCTCTACTAAAGAAGAAAATCTTTTACATCACCCCCTCATTAAATTCTAGAGATGATTAGGGATAGGATTAGGAAGATGGTTAGTGGGATTCTTATTGCGTCTATCCATATGGGTAGGTTGAAGATGCTTAGGAAGGTCAATGCGATTAGGATTAGAATGGAGGCTAGATCTTTTAGGTTTATGGCTGTGGCTCCTTCATTTGGTTTGCTAGATCAGGTAACTTGTAACATTTATTATCTCTTGTTTTTAACCACTTCCGATATTGTTTATCAACTTTTATAGCTGCTTTTAATAATGTATTATATTGCTGAGACATTGAAATTAGGTATCTAATGTCTTTTGGCAAACAATGACCTCCAATACCTTCTCTTGCCTCCAATATCTCTATATTCCACTTCGTATTGCAAGCTTTTCGTACTTCTTCAAAGTTCATTCCTCGCTCTTCGCATATCATTTTTAACTCTTCAGCAAAAGCTATTTGCAAGTAACGATAAGCATTTTCCGCTATTTTGCACATCTCTGCAATTTCAATTGAAGAAACTATATACAGTGGTATATTGAGAAGATTCTTATAAAATGCAAAACCCAAATTTAAACTTCGATTATCTATAGCTCCCATTACTCTGAGCTGTTTTACGCCATGTCTAATAGGATCTTTAGACCAGTATCGATGAGGTACGTGAATAAGACATACTTTCTTGTCGAAAATTTCTTTATATATTTTTCTTGATGTTCCAGGAATAATAGTACTTTCAATGGATACTAGAGTTTTAACATTTGATCGCTTCGCTATTTTTTCGCATACATCAAATATTGACGATAAATCCGGCAATCCATTCTTGATCAATGTCGATACACAAATGAGATATACATCTACATTAGGTATATCGCTCCAATTATAGCTTGCTCTAATGCCCTCAGATATAGCTCTGTTTACAGCTATTCTGCTTATATCATAACCGTAGACTTCAAGTTTTTTACTTAAACAATATTTCGCGGTTGGCAAACCGATTTGTCCCAATCCAAGTACACATACTCTTAATTTATTTTCTCTCATCGACCACACCTTCCTTGATTTAATGTTGAAATTACTTGTATTATTTTCTCGATATCATCCTTTGTTAGTTTTACACTACTTGGAAGATTTATACCACACGATGAAAGTCTTTCGGCAACGTGAAAAGTACAATTTTTCACATATTTCCTATACGGCGGCATCATGTGAAGTGGATAAAAAAATCTCCTTGTCTCAACACCTTTCTCTGCCAATTTTTTCATTAGACCATCACGATTTAAACCATAGTTTTCCTCACTTATTAAGATGGAATACATCCAATAAACATTTTTAGCCCAAGGCATTTCCGGTGGCAATATCACACCCTCAATATTTTTTAACTGGGAATTATATATTTCAGCTATTTCTCGTTTCTTTTTTATAAAATCATTAATTTTTTCTAATTGTGCCACACCTAGAGCTGCCTGTAAATTAGTCATTCTATAATTAAAACCAATAACCTCATGCCAATATCTTCTTTCAGGCCTCATTCCATGATCTCTAAGGAAACGCATTTTTTCAGCCAGTTTACTGTCATTCGTTAAACACATACCACCTTCCCCCGTGGTGATTATTTTATTTCCGTAAAACGAAAAACATGAAATATCACCAAAGGAACCTACCTTCTTACCTTTATATTCAGCTCCATGTGCTTCTGCACAGTCCTCGATTACATATAAGTTGTTTTCTTCAGCTATTTTCAAAATTCTATCCATATCACAGGGATGACCATAAAGATGGACGACTATTATTGCTTTAGTTCTCGTAGTTACTCTTTTTTCTATACTATTTGGATTAATACACCAGTAATCGGGATGAGAATCTATGAAAACTGGCTTTGCACCTGTATATATAACTGCATTAGCCACAGAAGCAAAAGTTAATGTTGGAATTATTACTTCATCACCTTTTCCTATTCCTAGGGTTACAAGGGCGAGATGTAGAGCTGCTGTGCCATTAGACACAGCTACTCCATACTCAACACCTATGTACTCAGCAAATTTGGTTTCAAATTCCTTAATAAATTTGCCTTTAGAACTAACCCATCCACTTTTAACAGCCTCAGTTACAAGTTCGAGTTCCCGTTTCCCAATAACTGGCTCAGCTACTGGAATTTTAAATTTCATCTTAGTCACATCCTTAGAGCTCTCGTCAAAATTCTATTTTCACTGGGATAATTAGGTGCATCCCAAGGAAATCGCTCACCCTTAAGCCACCTCTCCCACCGATTGAGTTCCTCCTTAACCATAAGCTTAACAAGCTGAGCAAACTTTGTTCTTGGACTCCAGCCTAGCTTCCTTCTCGCCTTAGAATAATCACCCACTAAACATGGAACATCAAGAGGTCTAAAAAACCGCTTATCAATCATAACATATTCCTGCCAATCTAACCCAACAACATCAAAAGCTTCTTCAACAAATTCTCTGACACTATGCGCTTCTCCAGTAGCAATTACATAATCATCAGGCGCTTCTTGCTGAAGCATAAGCCACATAGACTCAACATATTCTGGAGCATATCCCCAATCACGTTTAGCATCTATATTGCCAAGCCTAAGCTCTTTACTGAGTCCAAGAGAAATTTTAGCAACCTCATTAGCAATTTTACGAGTTACAAATTCTAATCCACGTAATGGTGATTCATGATTAAATAGAATTCCATTTACAGCAAAAATACCATATGCTTCACGATAAATTCTAGTTATCCAATATCCATATAGCTTTGCAGCAGCATAAGGACTCATAGGATAAAAAACATCCTTTTCATTTAAGGGGCATCCTTCATTTAAGAACCCTGTCTTACCAAACATCTCACTTGAACTAGCAAAATAAAACTTAGTATCAGGACAAATTTGACGAACAGCCTCCAATATTCTCGTAGTAGCTAAACCAGTAACATTCCCAGTTGCAACTGGAGTTTCAAAACTCGCCTCTACAAAACTTTGAGCAGCTAAATGATAAATTTCGTTAGGTTCAGAAATTTTTAATGCTTCAATCAATGAACTAGAATCAATTAAATCAGCAGGTATAAGGTTTACTTTGTTAAAAATCTCAAGGTATTCCAGACGCCAAAAGTTAGGTGAGCTGAGCCTACGATAAATACCGTAAACCTCATAACCCTTTTCTAGTAGAAAACGCGCCAAATATGCGCCATCTTGACCAGTTATACCAGTTATTAGCGCTTTTTTCATTTTAGAAACCACCTTTCCTAGTGTGATAATTATGTTTAAATTTAAATTTTTTCCTCTTGATACTTGGTTATATAAAGGGTAAAAATTTTATTATTTTTATAAAAAGATAGGTTGGAATGTAAGCAATATGTGTAATTCGAAGAATTCCATCAATAACTTGAATATCTATACCTTTTAATGAAATAGATTTAATTTTTCCAATTTTAATTTTCTTTTCATTAAAAACAGAAACAACTTTTAAACCTGTAATGGGAAGAGTATGCCAAATTTTTCTATATTTAGAACCAAATTTTTTTATAAAACTGTTTGTTAGTAAGTTACTTTCTAAGTATCCTCTAGCTTTAATTCGTCTTAAATTTTCTTTAACAGAACATTTGGGATCGAGTACAAAAAATTTTTTAATTTGAGCTGAGTAAAAATAAGACCTATGACCTTTTTGAGGGATGTGTGGAATCTTTGTACACAATAATTCAATTAATTCATTAATTGAATTAACACCTAACTTAATAAGCTCCGCCGCTAAGCTTTCCCCATCCATTCTTGGATCTATGGGAAATTGCTTTTGCAATATTATATCGCCTCTATCAACTTTAACATCCATATGGTGAAAAGTAATGCCAGAAAATTTTTCATTGAAGTATAACGGCCAAATCGTGGCTCCTCTACCGCCATACTTAGGTAGTAAAGAATAATGGAAGTTAACAGAAGTAATTCTTGGGACTTTAAGTAATTCTTCACTAAAGATTTGATTACACCCAATCACTAAAAATATATCGGGCTTTAAAAAACTAAGCATCCTTATAAGTTTAGGCGAGTTCACATTTCTCCTTGGCGGGATAATTATGGGGATCTTATTTCTTTTTAAAAAAAGCCAAATATTTTTCCTTTTAACACTTTTTTTCCCAGATAATTTTCTAAAGACAAATACATAAATTTTATATAATGAAATAATGAATAATCTAAACAGACAGATCAATTTTAAATCTACTTTAAATACTTCTTCACATTTACAAGTATCAATAACGGCTAAGATTTTAATTTTATTACTATTTTTAGATATAGTTACGATTTCCTTAATCATGTCATAAAATGGGGATGGTTGAGAAATAAAAGTAAAAATAATTAAATTTAATTTATTTGAAATTTTAGAGTTATCCATCAATATTGTTGATTATACTTTTTTAAGACGTAGATTAGTGTGTTGTAAAGTTCTTTTCCTGTTTTATTTTTGTCAAATAAATTAAAGGCTCTCCTGCGAGCGAAATTACTCATTTCTCTCCGTAATTTATCATTAGACAGAATTTTAATTATTGTCTGTGCTAATGCATTAATATCGCCAACTTTCACAACATAGCCTGAAACACCGTATTCTATTGCTTCAGAAGCGCCTCCAGCATCAAATGCTATGACAGGAGTGCCACTAGCCATGGCTTCTTTCATGCTCATTCCCATACATTCCCTTTTTGTTGTAGATGGAAAGACCAAAACATCTGAAGCAGCATAATATTTCTTTAACTCTTCATCAGGTAACGTACCCATGAAAATCACATGATTCTTCAAATTTTTTTGCTCTATGATTTTTTGTAGATGGACTTTTGCTCCCGCATCACGCCCTATAAATATAAATATAACATTCGGTATTTCATCGAGGACAGCTGGTGCTGCCTGAATTATATATTGGGGACCTTTAGTCCAGTCGAGACGATTAACAAATAAAACTATCTTATTATTTTTATAACCAAGAACTTTCTTCTGTTCCTCCTTATCAACGTTTATGAGAAGCCTGTCCAAATCAATACCAGATATGATAACTTTTGCCAGAATTTTCTGTCGTTTAATATATTGTTTTGCACCATTTAAACAGTGTTGGCTAGGCGCAATAACACAATTAACATTATTGAATATATATTTGAAAAGAGGGACATATATCTCAGCTTTGTTAGTATCTTCAGGCTTATCTTTCATAAAGATCGTCTCAGCAAATGTTTCGATAACGATAGGTTTATTACAAAATTTCGCGGCTTTAATCGCTAGAAACGAAGGTTCAAATGCATAGTAAGTGCATATTATATCAATGCTTTCTTTTTCAACCAATTCAACAATCTTTTTAATATATAATATAGACAATATGAACCAGCCTATAGTGAAACAACCTTTAATTATCATTTTTAGAATATGAGACGTTACTTTTAATGTAAAAATTGGATGACGCAAAGCAAAAAAAAGTTGTTTATGTAAGGTAGTAAGGAAAATTGGAATATAGCTTTTTTTAGTTTCTTTAGCTTTTACGTCTAATAAGTAGTGAATTTTAAATGGAACCTCCGATAAGTCTATCTTCTCTTTATGGAATATAGATAGTAAATGTATATCCACACCCATATTACAGAGCACTTTTGAGTGATTTATAATTCTTCTTGCTAAACCACCCATGGGGGGCGGGAGATTTATATTACCACAGATCAGCAATTTAAAGTTCTTTTTACCACTTCTTACTGTATCTCGTCCAATAAGTATTTGACGAACACTCATAGATTTTTCGACCTCAACCTTTATTATTTTAATCCTTAGAGATTAAAACTATCCTCAGCAACTCAGCATATACTAAGCCAGACTCTTTAGAGGAAAACTTAGAGATCATTAATTTATCTTCATTATTGGAAACATAGTCTGCACTAAGACAAAGACTTATAACTTTATTTTTATTGTAGGCCATTTGAACAAGTTTCGTAATATCGACAGTTATCCAAGTTTTACTTGATGTTAACATGTAAAAAGTATATACTGACTGCATATCAACTTTCGGTTGATTATTCCAAGTTACTTCCTTCTCATTCCAAGCATTATCTTCTATAAGCGACAGGGAAACATTAATAGGAAAGCTTAATTCAGCTACATAAAGGTTAATAGAAGCATATAGAATATCACCATTAGGTATTGAATGCAGATCGAATTTCAGATAAGCTTTAAGCTTCTTGTCTCCAGACGCACCAACTGTAATCCAAGTTACATTACCATAATTATAATCAGGATACCTTTCATAGACGAGTACATCATCTGTCGGGTATACATTTATTATTTGTAGCGGACTCTTCAGTGTTGCAATTTTAGTTACATTATAGATTATAACCTTTCGGTTAGACGCATTATCTGAAAGAACATATATTCTTTCGAATAGATATGGAGGATTTGAGAAAGAAGAATATAAGAATTTAAGATTGTAATACGAATCGTAGAAGGATTTATCCACAATAAGATAATTTACTTTGAATTTAAATATTAAATAGTAAAGCTCATTTAGGCTTATGTTAAACGGAAAGGGCAAGACACAAATTCTATTGGTGATCCAAGTCCATTCTTGCCTAGACCTTGCCATCAGTACAGCATTCTCAGGAATATTTTTAGCAATCCATTTTGATATACTTCCATCACCTAGAGGATCATAAATAGTCCAACTTGCATCCCAATAGTTTTTATACCAATTTATGTTTTCATAGTACTGCGGTATAAATGAGAAGGCTACTATCAACATTAAAATGATAGAGGAGGGGATAAATCTTAAGTTTAATGCAAATATTTTTCTTGAAATATTTAAGATAAATTCAATTCTTGTATTATCGAAAGACATAATATGTGATATTGTTAAAGCTGAAAGAATAATAAGAAATGGTGCAGTTGAAACTAGGAAACGTTTTTGCATTTGACCTAAAAATATAAATAAAATAATAAAGAACAGAGGAAAAGAGATAAGGGAAAAATTCTCTTTCCAATGGTTAATATCAGCAAGAGAAAGAAGAGCAGTTATTACTATTGTGTATGTAAGTATACTCGCACTATGTCTCCAAAATAAAATTAATTTCTCAAGAAATAGTGATAGTGAATAGGCTTGAAATTCTTGTGGAATAAATGATGCAGTTATAGAATGTTGTAACGTTGGGTGAATTATTGCTTGAGGATAATAATAGTTTCTAATATTGTAAAAGTAAATTAAACTAATCATCGCTATAACAAATAGAATTATGTTTGAAATATCTTGCTTATTTAAGTTTCTTAATAAAAGACATATATAGAAGAAAGCAATACCAATAACGACAAACCAATATTCGTAAACCCAAGCAGTAAGTCTGACAGCAATATATGAAGCTATAAATATTAAAGATATGTATGTAATTTTCCTCTTAAAATGACTTTTACTAAATACAGGAAAAAGAAAAGCAACTACCGGAAATGAAATATAAACGAGGACATAATAATCAGGATACCAAGCTAGGAGAGTGAGAACTGCAAACAATCCAGATAAAATGGATGACGATCTATCATGACCCGTCACACCTTCAATAAAGAAGTAGAAAGAGGTGATAGTGAATAGAGAACCTAAAATTTCTGGGCCGTGAATATTTGATGAAAATAGAATAAGTAACGGATGGGAAGAAATTATTATCGTAGCTATTATTGCTACCTTTAGCCCATAGAATTTTTTTGCGAGCGCATATACCGGAAAAACTATTAGTGAACCAACGAAAACTGCCATTAATTTTGCACAAAAATATGAAACACCACCTATTGAGAAGAATAATGCAAGGATAAAATAAACTAGGGCATGCTTATTAAAACCAAGAGGATAAGTGTAAGGATTATTTGAATCTATGATCTTCGATGTAAATTGCCCTGTAGATGAAAGGCTCCTAGCCATATCCATATATAAACAACCATCAGTAGTTGGAAAAATACAAAATTGTTGATAATATAGACGAACTGTAATTGACATTATAAAGATTATGTAGAGAAATAATGCATCATGTGAAAACCAATTTTCTTTAAGAGATAAAATCCATCGGCTAAAACCTTCATGAGGATAACATCGCTTAAAGGAAATTAAACTTGTCAAGATCACGAATATAAAACTTAGAAGTATTAGTGTTAGCTTAAAGTCTATCTGGTTGTAGAAAAATAATGATCCAATACTGTATAGCAAAAGAACATTTAATGATTGAATTAACAAACCGAACAGTAAAGAAAAGCCAAATCTATTAATTGAAGCGCTAGACTTAAAGATTGCTAAAGTTAAACAAAGCCCCGGAATAAATATTAAAGCAATTATACCAGAAATAATGTTAGTCGCTTGTAAAAACTGATTTTTGGCTGGAATATACGTCAGTATCGAAAAGAATACAAAAGCAACAATCGGTGCAAATAATTGTTTGAGGGTGGATTTTTCTTTCATTACATTCTTTTCGATACTGACGTATATCACAAAATCATGCCTCGAAGACGCCAAAGGAAGTTAAGTAAATCGCCTTTTTTAGAGAGATTAGTATAATCGTGAAGACGGATTGGTCGACCTCCCCATTTACCCTTAAAAAATGCCACACCACTCCCTTCGGTAGCTCCTAATGTGAAATCATAATATCTTTGATTATTATAATGACCCCACTCTATAATTTTCCACATCAGTAAATCCGTTGAACATAGTTTGTTATATCTGTCAGCCATGGATTGCGCAACGGCCCAATAGTTCATGTAGCCATGGAAATAGGGAATTTCACAGCCTGCTGTAATTCTGCCGTTGTGTTTCGCGACAAATAGCTTCATGACATTATGTGATGCCATGTCTCTCCAGGTATCATATAGAATCGAGTAATTTACAGGTCTCATTTTATGCCTTTTCCTGCTCTGATTTAAGAGTGAAAAATATTCATTAAAATCAGAAACAGAGTTTACGATCTCCACAGATACACCACGTCTAATAGCCCGTCTAATATTTCCCCGTGTTTTGCGTTTAATGCTTTTCCATAACTGTTTAATATCTTTACCAAGATCGAGTAAAAAGGTGCGCTCAGGCAAAGCCTCAAAACCCAGTTTTCTAAAGGCTTCTGGTTGATCGCTCGCTAGAGGGTGTGGAAGTGCGCGTAATACAGGCAATATTTTAAATGCCTTTAGAATCATTTTAACGAACAAATAAGCGTACTGATCACTAACCCCCCAGAAAATCGGTCCATATTCCCAAGATAACCACTTTGGCGGTATTTTAATGGGAAAAGGACGTAACGCAAACAAGTCTGTAGAAATGTAAGAGGAAGCATACTGCACATGGACCAAGTTTTGAGCAACAACCTCACCATTCTGTTTTAGGGAAACAAAGTATACTTTTCGTCCCAGCCTTTCACAATGTCTCGCATAATATGTCGTTTGATGTATAGATGCATAAGGAGCCTTCATCAAGTTTTTATCCCAATCCCTAGGCGCTTTTTGATCTATTGCAATATTTAATTCAAGGCCCAAAGATTATCACCATTTCATTTTAAGTCTAATTAAGTAACATTCTTGTATGTCTCTTTAAAACTTCCCCTAGCGAATAGAACCTACGTACATCTTTATCCTTAATCTTCTTCCCTTTAAATGTAAAATAACCCCGAAATAAGTTAACCCTTTCTTTAATGTTTGACCGTTTAAAAATAGCAATGCCTATAACATGTATAGGATTGGCTCCATAATATCTCAGAACCATACCCAGTTTTTTTGGGGATAACTTAGTTGTTGGTCGTAGTTGATACATTGGAACATTTATTTGTAAAGCATAATATCCCAAAATTTTAGCTTTTGCATTAAAGAAATCGTCAGGGGCGGTATCTGGAAAGTCATTAACAGAAACCTGTAAAAATAACTCTCTTTTAACTAGAAAGCATGCTCCTCTAGCACTATTAGAAAGTATAAATTTTTGAGAACAAGCATTTCCTTCAAATACCCATTTCCCTGATTGATTACTATAAACACAACCACTACACGCCATGATCTTTGGATTTTTAGACATAAACCGAACTAGCCGTTCAAAGTAGTATGGAGGAATAATGATGTCACCATCTATTTTTCCAAAATAATCATATTCTTCACCTGTAGCAAGTATATGCCTAATCGCAGCTCTCCATCCTCTACCTGCTGTCAGAATATCTTTCTTCTTTTTGAGAGGTAATCGAATTACATGAATCCAATTGTATTTATGAATTGCACGTTGTAGAATTGAAAATGTATCATCAGTACTTCCATCATCAGCAATTACCCAAATAGCAGGTTTATAGGTTTGTTGAGCTACTGACTCTACTACTCTTGAAACATGATTCGCTTCATTATAAAAACTTGAAAAAAGAGCAATTCTAGGCTGCATGAATTTTTACCTTCTTTCTGAAAATTAAAGGTTTGACATTCTTAAGTTATGCATGTTGCTTTCAAATATGCGAACAATCAAAAATTTTTCTAACATTGTCTATAAAAAATATCCACCATTTATTTATAGTCCAATTTGAAATTACGATTAACACACCAGAGAATAAAATGTTATTCACCTTCTAAATATAGTAAGAGCAGTCATCCATCGTCCCTCTGTTCTATCGGTAATAGAAAAATATAGAAAAAGATCGTTGTTTATAATAACGGGAGAAGGAGTATCTAAGCCTATTTCTCCTTTGCATCTAGGATATATCTTTTTCCGTTCTAATCCACCATCTATAAGTTGCATCTTTGAAGTGCATTCTAAAAAAAGGGGATTAGAGGATTCAAACAAACCAATAGACTGTGAGGGAAATGGCCTAATCGAATAAACTCCAGCAGTCGGAAATAAATAATGTCGTCCTTTATACTCTATGTACCCAGGACAGAATAGCGATTCATTCCATTCTCCACGTTTTCCATTAAGATTATTCAGTACATAAAGTCGACGAGTCCTAAATGAAAATGGATTGATAGAATCAATCGTTATTTCGAGGCATCTTATTTTTCTCTTTATGTATCCCCTAATAAAGTCAAAAGGAGTTTTCATCGTGTTACTATAGTAAATTAATAATTTTCTTTTTCCAAGATGCACTATACCTGGACCATTATCCACCCAAAATGATTCTCTTATGATGTTTGGTTTGAGTAATCTTCCAATTATTATGAATGGCCCTTGGGGCTGTTTTGATATCGCCAAGTATATGCTTAATGGATCAAATTTTCCCGTTCTTCCAGAAAAAACCATTATATACAATGAATTTATCTTTGTGACCGCGGGTGTCGCTATATGAAATAGCTTAAACTGTTTTTGATGAACAAGTACAGAGATACTGAGATTAGTGAACCGTACTCCATCTTTAGAAAATGCGACGCCGATTGATGAAGGCATTGAATTTCCCTTTCTAAATGAATAGTATAGATAAAGCTCGGATTCAGATTCCTTATATACTGAAGAAAAACCGAAAGGAAACACTATTCCACAATATTGCTTTTCTGAAAAATATCTGTGAAACATTGCAGAGTTCAATGCTATTTTAAGTCAGCATATATGTTTATGTATTCTCGTGCGATTAAACTCCAGTTAAATCTTTTAATAATGTTTTTTCTGGCGTTGGAGCCTATTTTTTCCCTAAGTAGCTTATTTTCAATTAACATTTCTAAACATTTTTTAAATTTATCGATGTTATCCCTGAATGTAAAGCCCATATTGTATTTTTCGATCTCCTCATAAAATAGGGGGCTACCCGTAATTACTGGCAAACCGGTGGAAGCAGCCTCCAAAATTGATATGGATGGAGCCCCTGGCCAAACTGCTATATCACTAATATTGTAGAAAAGAGGAAGCTTTAATCGATGTACAGGGGGATGGAATATCACATTACCATCCAAGTTGAGATTGGAAACCAGCCTTTTTAGATATCTTATGTAGTTTTTGTCTCCCCGACCGATAATTAAAATTTTTACATTATTCCCATAATTTTTTTCTTTTACAATTTCAGATACAGCTTTCAATAGTAAATGTAATCTTTTGCTTGGAATAATTTTACCGCTATAGCATATAACAGTATCGTTGGATCCGATTCCAAGTTTCTCTCTAATTTGAACTCTTTGAAAGCCGTCTAACAAATAAGGTTTAAATAGATCTGGATCTGCACCTAAAGGAATAATCATAATTTGATGGTATGGTACATTAAAAAGTTGATGAATTAGTTTAGCAACATTTTTATTTATAGCAAATATATATTTTACCTGCTTTCTTAAAAGTAGCTTAAAGAATCCAATATACATATAAAATGCTAGTTTTTTAACGGGCTTTCGAATATTATAGTATCCTGTTATTAAACTCCCTACACATTCATAACTATAAAGATTTTTTAACAAAAAACTAAACAGAGACAAAAAAGAAAGTAAAGGTTGACAATGAATTACATCTAAATGGCTTTGCTTAATGACTTTAACTAAATATTTTAGTGCCTTTAAAGTAGGAATATGAAATGGTCCGACTTTTAGAATATATGGAAGATATATAACTTTAAATCCTTCAAGAGTGCGCTCAACCACTTCCTTCCCCCTGTTAAATGTAATAATAAGCACATTATTACCTAACTTAACAAGTTCCTTTGCTAAATAATATTCTAAATATCCCTTATTTTCGTCAAAATTTTCAACTGTAATTGCGATTTTCATTTTATTAAACTGGTGTTTCCAACTTTAACGCCTTCATTATTAAGTCTCCACCTAATAATGAAACCCATAATTTCCGATATTTTGCAAATATCCCACTACATAAGATTGTCTCAATTTTAAATCTATTCTCTGAAAGTAGTAGAGATAAACTTTCCTTCGTAAAATTATGAAGATGCTCCCAATCCGCCCCCATATAGACACCTCCTGTAACAGGTAGTTTGCCGAAGAATAGTTGAATTCTATATGGCAACCAAGCGATATTCGGAACTTGCACGATGAAAATTCCACCTATTTTTAGTACTCTGTTTATTTCGTGCACAACTCTTGGCGGATTGAAGACATGTTCAAGCACAGCGATACAAGTCACAGCATCGAAAAATGAGTCTGGAAAATGTAATCCTTCGTCTACATCTTGTTCAAAGAAATAGAATTTATTTTCCATGAACATTTCTCTCGCCCGATTCTTTGCTTTTGCAATTCGCATTGATGAAATATCAACACCATAAAGTTGTTTGAATTTATCTTTTGCCATGAAAAGAAAATCACCATCGCCACAACCAACATCTAACAGCCTTTCTCCAGATGGTAACAGGTCATAACACACTTGATAACGGTTAACCTCAAACCTTTTGAATTTTCTGTAAAGAAAGGAAAGGATGCCGCGTCTAGGTTTATATAAAATTTTCTTGCTACCATAAATCTCATTATAAACTTCTCTTTTAGAATCCTTCATAGCTTTAATATTATAGAGTTAAGTGTCAAACAGATTTTCTCTTATCTAATTTCCAGTAGAGAATCGCCTATATGTTTCTGAAAATAATGGTATTAGATTAGATCTAGAGATCATCTGGAAATCCCGATTTGCATTTATTAAACTTTGCAGTTTCAACCATTTTACATTAGAATCCGTTGCGTTAGGTATTCTCTTAGTTTTGATGTTGAATTCATCATTTGTTTTAGAAGCAGGCATGCTTGATCTCTTTCCTTTAACGCTTGATCCCTCTCCTCCTCGGCTTTCTCCCTTAACTTTCTCTCCTCTTCAAATTTCTTCTCAAGCTCCTCTATCCTCTTCTTGAGGTTAAGGATAGTTTCATCTCTAATTAGCTTCCATCTGTACTCTACTATCATCTCAAGGAGTTTCTTCTCTGATGTTGAGAACCTTTTTAATCCTTTCCCCATATTTGCAATCTTCCAAACTTGCCATGCAATATTCTGATAATTCTCTTGATATCTATTCTCAATCTGGCGTTGAACTGCAAGGTCAAGCATAAATTTCTCGTGGGTCTTATTCTCTCCTCCCGTCATGTATTTCAGGTAGTTCCACCCCTGCTTTGAGATGGAATACTTGTACTCGTATCCCCTAAAACACTTCTTACCATTCTTCGTTATACAGATTCTCTTAACCCTCCTATACTTTAGGAAGCCCATCCTGTAGAGTCTTCTAAGCTCATTACTAGCCAACTTTACAGGTAGACCAGTAAAATTCGCATACATCCTCGAATCAAACCATTCTCCGAAGACAGCTTCAGTAAGGGCAACCAACTTGAGAGAATCCCTAAAATTCATTTACTACACCATTTATACTACTACGGCAAACTAAAAATTAAATATTCATCAAATAGCATGAATTAATGATAGAGCATGATGACATTATAAACTGTAGTATAACTGTTAAAAGTTCATCACACAATAGTATGACGAACTTGAACATTTTTTACTACAATAGTACTGTAGTATTGTATTGTAGTAAAATATAGGCTTCTCAAAAATTTAATCCTCAATTACTTCTCCATATAGTTTCTCTAATCTTTCCACTACACGCTCTATTGAAAAATTGGATTTCACAGTCTTCAAGCAATTCTCAGAGAATCGTCTCTGCAGATCATCATCGGAAACTATTCTGTGAATTGCATAAGCCAATTCTTTAGTTGACGGTGATGTAACGTAACCCACATTTTCATCTATCCATTCTAAAGTGTCGCCTAACCTTGTTGTAACTATCGGTGTTCCAGTAGCACATGCCTCAAGAAAAGTTATTGGAAAACCATAGAAGGAAGGAGTTACAAAAACACCGGCATCAACTAAAGCTCCCAACTTATCCCACCTACTAACAAAACCAGTAAAAATTATAGAATTTAACACACCAAAAGAACTCGCTAGAGCCTTAACTTCATTTAAGTATCCGTCGTCTGGGCCAACTATAACTAGTATTGTATCATTACAGTTCATCTTTCTCTTCAGATATGCATATGCTTTAACAAGATAGTCTATGCCCTTAGTCTTATGAATTCTACCGAGATAGAGAATTATCTTCTTATCCTCAGGTATGTTAAACTTCTTCTTAAATTCCCCTCTAGACGGTAAATGAGCATACTCAGACAAATCTATCCCATTAGGTATAATAGCAATCTTCTCCTCCGAGACACCCATACTCCTATACTGCTCAGCCTCCACACGAGTAAGAGCAATAACCTTAGCGGCATCCCTCAACAACCTATAACCAAACAAAGCATCATAAATCCACTTTAATTCCTGCTTACCTATTCTCGGAACAGAGCCATGAGCCTGCAAAACGTAGGGAACATTATACTTCTTAGCATAGTGATGGATTATGGCGTTTTGAAGAGTTCTGAACTCGTGAAGATGAATTATATCAAACGTATTAACTTCCTCTCCAGCATTTAAGACCATTTCTGGTGTTATGAATAGTTTGAGCTTTTTTACGAAAGTTAAAGAGAGGTTTCTATAGTATCGTACTTTTATTCCATCAATATTCTTATAGGAATCTACCTCTAATCTAGAATTAATATCCTTAGCATCGCTTGTATATACAATGAGCTCATGACCCCTCTTAACCAATTCCCGCGAAATCTGATAAGCAACTTTAACAGGACCACCAAAGGCATAAGCTGGATGAAAATAAGGTATAACCTGAAGGATTCTCATACTATGCTCTGCCTTCTTAACATAAATGAATTTACAATAGCCGTTACTAAGCAAACAACTGTAATTATGATAA
>Ga0180301_10000961_pt1 | contig 22629 bp, 17 predicted proteins | sample GuaBasSediGuay16_FD_121797 | JGI IMG/M metagenome (GOLD analysis project Ga0180301, IMG submission 121797) | Subseafloor sediment microbial communities from Guaymas Basin, Gulf of California, Mexico - Guay16, Core 4569-2, 12-15 cm | ecosystem: Environmental > Aquatic > Marine > Hydrothermal...
AGCCCATGATTTTATGGACGTCCTCCTCTTTTCCTATACTGGCATGACCAATCAATGGCTTAATGATCAGAGCCTTGTTTCTGCCAAAGAACTGTGTGTAAACATTCATTACCCGACTACGGCTTGGTAGGCTTTGTGAATCGTCTGGTGCGGACCTGCATGCCAGGTGGTGTGGGAGCCGGGTGAGAAAAACCCCCGGCTCCCAGATTAGGCAAATATGTCTCTTATAACTTCACAAAGATATCGTGCCGGGTGAAACAGAAATCACATTGCTATAGGCCTCGTTGCCGGCCTGGTCCTTGGCTCGTGCCTGAAAACGGATCGTGTTCCCAATGACTTGCCGTTCCATATGCCAGCGGGCTATACCGACCGGACGTTGATTTGTTATGATGTCGGTCCATGTCGGAAAAGGGGCCGTGGGATTTCCACTAAGGTCCAGGGTTGTGGCCTGGATGTCTACGGTCACGCCCTGACCGCCGGTTGCGTTCCAGCTGAATTCAGCGTCAATTTCCATTATCAGAACGCTGGAGGGGGTATAAGCATCACCAACGTTAACCTTAAGTTCCCAAGTCACGTCCAACGTAACCGATGGTCTAGATTCAGTTGTTGGGGACTCTGCTGGAGCCTTGCCTGTATCGTGACAGCAACAGCAGCAGCAACAACAGCAACCTCCATGGCCCAGTCGCTTTAACACTTCCCTGCCGGCCCGGGTGTGTTCAAAAGGGACAGGGCAGTTCAGAATAATGTCATCGAAGTTAATGTATACATTGCCCTCTTTGCCTTTTTCTGGGTGACAAACTTTTTCTTCTTTTTTTTCAACCATGACGGGCTCCTCTTCTTTTTTTAGTTAGCTGGTGTTTTTTTTAAGAAAGGGTCTCACCAGCTTTAAAGACCCTTATTCTTAAATCTTATTTTTAGACATCACCTCCTTATTTACCAAGCAAAAGGTTGCCTTACATATCGTATACAGAATGTGTGCTATTCATAATTAGTAAAACTTTTATTAACAATAATAGCCTATTCTGCAGTAGTACAATGCTGACCTAATTCCATTTTATTGATGTGAGGCTTATATGTAGAAAATCCGGGGTGTCCGTGAAATTTTAATATTTGGCTCGTTCCAGAAACCTTCTCTAGTCATTTGACTGAATCCGAGTTCCGGGCGCTGTTTCCAGTTTTATTTATTGTAGATTCACTAGAGCTTCCCTGTTAAAAGAGGACAAAGATTATGTTTCCTTGATTTCGGTAGCAGGCTCGGCAGTATCGGTATCCGTTATTTTAACAGGTTTTGCCAGGACCAGATGATGTGGCTGATGATGAGTTCGTCAAAGACGGTTGTAGGTGCCAGCACCGGGGAAGAGTCAGGGTTGTTAGATAGCAAGAGAACGGTGTTGTCTATGATGTGAATTCGCTTTATGGCGCACGCCCCATCATTTGTGCGCACTGCGTATTTTTCTTTACTACTTCTTTGTCATCCCTGTCAACAATAATGATCGTTATTAGATCGCCATTCTTGTGATGGCATGCTGGGCGGCCATGCGTACGGCAGCCACTAAGCTCCCGGGATCGGCCTCGCCTGTGCCTGCAATATCATATGCTGTGCCATGATCCACAGATGTGCGTACAATCGGAAGCCCCAGGGTGACGTTCACCCCACCGGAAAAGTGGACCATCTTGAACGGGATGAGGCCTTGGTCGTGGTACATGCACACAACCGCATCCCACCGGCCCTTTAGGGCCCAGTGGAAGAGGGTATCTGGTGGATGGGGGCCGGATACTCGAACGCCTGACTCAGCAGCCTGGCAGAGGGCAGGGGAGATGACCCGGATCTCTTCATCGCCAAACAACCCGTTTTCCCCGGCGTGCGGGTTCAGGGCCGCCACTGCGAGTTTGGGTCTTGGGATACCAAAAGAATGCCTGAGGGCTTCGTTTGTGATACGAATTGTTTTAAAGACCCCTTGGGTGGTCAGTCTTTGGGGGACTTGGGCCAAAGGCAGATGAATGGTGACCAGGGCCACCCGAAGCCTGGTTCCGGCGAGCATCATTACATAGTCTGAGGTCTTGGTGCGCTCAGCCAGGAGTTCGGTATGGCCATCAAAGTCGAACCCGGCTACATGCATGGCCATCTTGTTGATGGGACAGGTCGCCAGGCCATGAATCCGCCCTTTCATGGCCCAGTCAATACCCTGGGTGACGTAGGCCACCATGGCACGGCCGGTTTCCTGGGTAGGGTGCCCGTACTGAAGCTGATTAAAATCCAGGTCTGAACACCCCATCACATCAATGGTACCCGATTGATAGCGCCCGGCCTCAGGGGCATCCACAGGTTGAATCCTGAGACCGGTTTTAAGCCATTGGTTTGTGGCTGTCATCACCGCTATATCGCCCAGAACCAGGGGACAGCAGGTCTCATAAACAGATCCTTGGGCAAGGGCCTTTAAGATGATTTCGGGCCCGATCCCGACTGGGTCCCCCATGGTGATCCCGATGATGGGGCGTTTTGTGATGCCTTTCATGGATGGCATAAATCGATTGCTCTTATACAGATTATTTATGGATGGACACTAACTATAAGTTTCACTTGCAAAAGTCAAATCCGTGTGGTCCCAGGGGCTCTGAGGGCTGTTGGGTATCCCGGTATTTTGGTCAGGAATTTTGTATTTTTATAAAAAACAAAGTGTTATGGCGGAAAGGGGATGTCCTGTCACAATTTTGAGAAAATAGGAGAAAATGAGAGAAAAACAGAGATTTCTTGAGATTGCAAAGATGTTGAAAAATGGCCATAAGATCTGCCAAGGGTTTAAAATATAAAAATAAAATAGCAGTTCAGGGAAAGACTGAATTATAGGGGTTTTGTGAGTGCATGTGTCTAAAATACAATGATATTATTTAGTTATAATATGTTGAAAAATAATTCACGAAGTCACCTAGACCGCTGTCCGTTCGGTTTGACAACCGATCCGCGATGTTTTAGAAGCGTTGCACCCTTGATAATCGAAAATTGCTTTTCATTAAAATTTCTTCAGAATCCGACTTTTTTGCATTTTTTCAGGGACAGCCGCACGGTCAAGGGGTCTCTGTAGATTCACAGAATCTATATCTTTTTTCTCCGCTTTTGTTTAGCAGGGTACGACTTTTCGCTGTACACTGAGGTCTTCGAAGGTAACCCATGCGATCCGTTTGGAACCAGGTCAAAACCCAAATTCACAAAAAGATACCACACCACAGTTTCATGGTTTGGGTTGAACCCTTGCAGTGGTTAGACCATCGGGAGGATGAGGTCGTGTTGGGGTGTCCCAACACGTTTGCCAGAAAATGGGTCATCAATCACTATACCGACCTGATTGAGGAGGAGCTTGAGAGGGTCTTTCAGAAGCCGTGTCGGATCACCTTTGAGATCTGTGATCAGGAGAAGCAAAATGGTGACCGGGATCTGGGCGGGGCGCAGCTTCCCCTTCCCCATGTGACAAACCGGCCAAATGGGCCATGCCTTCTTTACAAGGACTTTACCTTTGATCACTTTGTCGTGGGTATGTGCAACGACTTTGCTTATAATGCAGCCCTGGCTTTGGCATCAGGCAGGAATGTTTTCCAGAATCCCCTTTTTCTTCTGGCAAAAACAGGCCTTGGCAAGAGCCATCTTTCTCAGGCCATCGGGAACTACATCCTGAAAGAGAATGCAGATACCCGCGTTTGCTACATGACGGCAGAGGATTTTACCAATGCCATGGTCCACGCCCTCCGGCATGACAAAATTGAGCAGTTCAAAGAGAGGTTTCGGCGGCAGTGCGACGTGCTGCTTTTGGAAGACGTGCAGTTCTTGAGCGGCAAGCAAAAAACCCAGGATGAGCTGGCTTATACCCTTGACGCCTTGTTTGCGGCAGAAAAGAAGCTTATTTTTACAAGCAGTCATTTGCCTGATGATATCCCGAAAATGGATGGAAAACTTACATCGCGGCTGTCTGCGGGTATTATATCGAGCATAGAATCGCCCGATTACGAGACACGCGTGCGCATTATCAATAAAAAGGCCGCCTTGAGATCTGTTGGGATTCCACAAGATGTCGTCCATTATCTTTCAAGCGAGCTTACCCAGAATGTCAGGCAACTGGAAAGCGGCCTGATCGGGGTTGTGGCCAAGGCCTCGCTGCTTAAGCTTCCCATAGACGTTAAACTGGCCGAGAGCGTTGTGAAGAATATTGTGCGACGGTCTCGAGAGATCACCATAGAGAGCATTCAAAAACTCGTCTCCAGATATTATAAGGTCAGCATGGAAGAGCTCCTATCCCGCTCCCGCAAGCGGACCATTGCCCAGCCCAGGCAGATTGCCATGTATCTGGCGCGCCGCTACACAGACCAGTCTCTTCAGGCTATTGGCCGGTGCTTCAATCGCTACCATGCCACCACCCTTCATGCCATCGGAACCGTGGAAAGGCTTATGAGACAACAGGGGACCGTACAGAAACAGGTGGAGTTTCTTTCCAGGAGGCTGGAATCCGGCAACTTTTGACTTCAATCCTACCTAAGATCCAGGCCATCGTAGGCCGGGAGCATGTCACGACTGCACCAGAAGACCTCCTGTGTTACGCCTACGATGCCACCAACCGCCACTTCCGTCCAGATGCCGTGGCCTTTCCGGCAAACACACAAGAGGTCTCGGATATCATGAGACTGGCCAATGAGTATCGGTTTTTTGTGGTTCCCCGGGGGGCCGGTACCGGCATGACCGGGGGGGCCCTTGCGGTTCAGGGGGGGCTGGTCCTGGCTATGACCCGTTTCAGTCGTATCCTGGCCATTGATACTGACAATCTTGTGGCAGAGGTGGAGCCTGGTGTCCTCACAGGCCATTTTCAGGAGGTGGTGGAGGGAAAAGGACTTTTTTACCCACCTGATCCGTCAAGTGCCCCATACTGCACCTTGGGTGGGAATGTGGCTGAGTGCGCTGGTGGCCCGCGTGCCGTCAAGTACGGCGTGACGCGCGATTACGTACTGGGTCTTGAGGCCGTGCTGCCCACCGGAGAGGTCATTAGGACCGGCGTGCGGACGGCCAAGGGCGTGGTGGGGTATGATTTGACCCGGCTCATGGTCGGTTCAGAAGGGACCCTGGGGGTTATCACCAAGCTCGTGCTGCGGTTGCTCCCGCTCCCTGAGATGGTTCGTACCATGAGTGTCGTCTTTAACCGGATCCAGGACGCTGCAAGGACGGTTTGTGAGATTATCCGCTCAGGGATTGTCCCCAGGACCATCGAGTACATGGATCATGCGGCCATAAGATGCGTTGAAGACTATCTGAAAATAGGGCTTCCACCAGAGGCCGGTGCCATGCTTCTGATAGAGGTGGACGGAAGCCGGTCTGCTGTTGACACGGCAGTCCTTGATTTGACAGAGATCTGCAAGGCGTTTGGCGCCCGTCAAATACAGGCGGCCGGGTCTGCACAGGAGGCAAAAAGCCTCTGGCGGGCGCGTCAGGCCATATCACCCGCACTTTTTCGGTTCGGCCCTGACAAGATCAATGAAGACATCGTCGTACCCCGCAGCCGAATTCCAGACATGGTCGAATGGATAGATGCGCTGAGGAGGCGGACCGGTCTGACCATTGTGACCTTTGGTCATGCGGGCGACGGCAATATCCACTTCAACATTATGCTGGACAGGCGCGATCAGGAAGCCCTTGAAAAGGCTGAATCGGCTGTTGAAGAACTCTTTGCGCAGACGATTGCGCTGGGGGGAACCATTTCGGGCGAACACGGGGTCGGGATCACCAAAGCGCCATATGTGGGCATGGAGATGGGCGGCGCAGAGCTTGCCCTGATGAAGCGTATCAAGACCGCATTCGACCCAAATGGCATCCTCAACCCGGGAAAGATATTTTACGGCAGCGACGCCGATCCCATCACTTAAGACCTTTGCACAAATCCTCTCTTGCCCAATCTTTGCGAATGAGAAGCAATTTTCCCGGGGCGGTTAAAATCTTCACCTTCCTTTGGTTGTGCATTGCCTCATATCAGGTGCACGGCTATTTGGACAACAGCCCGTTAAAATCGAAATCATGCTCTTAAAGCTCATAGAGAAAGAGGGGGATGTCAGAGTATGGACTGGATGACACGATAGATCAGGCGGTAATCCGGGGTCGGGGTCATTATCTCATCTCAAAACTTTTTTTAGGGGTAGAGAGAAATTTTTCGCCACCGACCCCAGACTTACGCTGCCTGGAAGTAGGATACAATCATTTTATCGGCATGCTTGAGAAAAACTTTAATGAGAAGGGTAACAGAACAAAAAAATCCCCTGGAAACCGAGGATATAGTGAGGAGGGAAGCAATACCATATCGCAGCTCCCAGGGGATTTGGAAGGTAGGATAATGGCCGAGGGTCAGATTGACCAACAGCCCTCCTATGTGTCAAGGTAAGCACATTCAGGGGAAAGTCAAGCGCCCAGGAGGGCCGGAATGGGGAAAATCTCAAGAGGCCAGCCCGGCCTTATTTTTCAAAAAAGAGGGGGATGCCACTCAGGTCAAAGGTTAAGGCCTATCTCTCCCCTTATGTCGGGTCGTTCATGTGAAGATGCCGACACAGAAAAGCCCCGAAGAGCAACGTCACCAATCTTCCGTTACGTAGGGTGTGAAGGGCGTTGATTCGAGGCCAAATCCAGAATAACACCAAAGAAAAGGAAATGTCAACAAAAAGGAGGAAAGATGTAAATGAGCCATGACGCCAGCAAAAGGTCATTAAAAAATAAGCAGATAGGCGTCATTCTTAAAGGAAAATATAAGCGAAGTGTTGACCGGCTTGCTCCCCGAACGCGAAGCGCTGCCGAAAGGCAGAACCCCCGCCCGGAAGCACAGGGAGGCTTCACAACTCGATAGAAGGTAAAGGGCAGGGGACAGCCACGGACCTGAACCAATACGCAACTGGCCAAGAAAAAAGGGCCAGCCAAAATAGCTAACCCTCTGAAGTCCACTGGAGCCGGCGATGGGATTTGAACCCGCGACCTACTGATTACGAATCAGTTGCTCTACCCCTGAGCTACGCCGGCCCCCTCATCTTGATTTCCTACTTTCTTTGGCTTGCAAAATCAAGAGAAATTTCGTACGTGCCTGAATATGAAGCTCTCAGGCAATTCTGTTAAAGACCTTTTGAAAGCGATCCAGCATGCTCAGGGTCGGGTCAATTGCACCGGTCTATCAGGGGCTGAGCGCGCCTATGTCCTGACCAGGGTCTATTTGGGTCTTAAACGTCCCCTTTTGGTGGTCTGTCCGACAGCCAAAGAGGCTGAAGCCATTGCTGCAGATATCCGTTTTTTTTCCGGCCATAACCGCATTCCTATCATCATGTTTCCCTCATACGACATTCTTCCCTTCAAGCCTGTGGCCTATCATTCGCAAACGGTATGTCAGCGCATTGAAACGCTGTATCGCATGCTGACTGACTCTCAGCCCCCCATTGTCATGACCACGATCTCTGCCCTTTTACAAAAGGTGATCCCCAGGCAGGTCCTGTCCCGGTTTGCCGAATATATCGTGACAGGTGAGGAGATCGATCGGGAGGCGCTTGTCCAAAAACTGATTCAGGGTGGGTATCAAGAAACCGTTCTGGTAGAGGACCCTGGGGATTTCGCCATCCGTGGGGGCCTGATCGATGTCTTTCCGCCCCTTTATTCTGATCCGATCCGCATCGAGTTCTTGGGTGACACGGTAGAATCGATGAGAACGTTTTCAGTAGCAGACCAGCGTTCGTTAAAGCCGATATCTGAGGCCACCCTCCTGCCAGCCACGGAAACCGTCCTTGATCCCTCAGAGATGGACCTCATAGCTGAGCGGGTTCGCAAACAGGGCCAAGTCCTCGAGATGCCTGGTATGCGTATTGAGGAAATCATAGAAAAACTGAACAGCCTAGACCAATTCCCGGGGATCGGCGGACTGATATCTCTCATCTACCCCTCGCTTGACACACTCTTTGATTATATCCCAAACCAGACCCTGCCGGTCCTGGTCGATCCCGGGACCCTTGAAAAGCTGGCTATTGACACGGAAGAAGCCGTCACCAAGAATTATTTGTCGGCCTGCAGTGAGGGCAGATTGTGTGTCGAACCTGAAGCCCTCTATCTCACTGGGTCTGAAGTGGATGACAGACTTAGCCATAGGGCTCACCTTGTCTTCAGGATGATTCCTGTGGCGGACACGGCTGCTGTGACCTGCAACCTAACCGTTGAAAAGAATGATCTGATTACCCAGCAGCTCAAGGCACGACCTGGCAGTGTGCGTGTTACAGGCACAGGCAGCGAGGAAACCGAGGACTTACTGAGGCCTTTGATAGCGTGGATCAACCATGCCCTCGAATTTCGCTTGGGTTCGTATATGGTTTGTCATACGAGAAAGCAGGCTGAGCGCCTGCAGGGGCTACTTCTGCCCTATGGGGTCCATGCGCACCTTGTTTCGGCTTTTCCTGAACATGGTCATTGCAAGGATGCGCCGTGCATTTGCCTGGGGGAGCTTTCCTCAGGGTTTGTGTGGGTCCAGGAAGCCCTGGCTATTATCACGGAAGATGAAATATTTGGCCACAGTCGCAAGAGAGCAAAGTTACCACAGCAAGGCGTGCGAACACGCTGGCTTACCTTTGAGGACCTAAAAAACGGTGATCTTGTGGTTCACAAAGACCACGGTATTGGCCGATACAATGGCCTGATCAAACTCGAGGTGGCGGATATTACGAATGATTTTCTGGTCATCGAATACCGGGACGGGGACAAACTTTATGTGCCGGTGGACCGCATGAACTGCGTGCAAAAATACATCGGTGTGGATGGCATCGGCCCGAGTCTGGACAAGATGGGTGGCAAATCGTGGGAACGGGTGAAGGCGCGGGTGAAAAAATCAATCCAGAAGATGGCCGGTGAACTCCTCAAGCTCTATGCCTGGCGCAGGGTTCAGAAAGGACATGCCTATTCACCACCGGACCGCCACTTTCAAAGCTTTGAAGCGGCATTCGAATATGCCGAGACACCGGATCAGAGTCGGGCCATTGAAGACGTCATGGCCGACATGGAATCTTCAGTCCCCATGGACCGGCTGGTTTGTGGTGATGTTGGTTACGGAAAGACCGAGATTGCCCTTCGTGCAGCCTTTAAGGCGGTCTGGGACCACAAGCAGGTGGCGTTTCTGGTCCCAACCACAGTGCTTGCTGAACAGCATTTTCAGACCTTTAAGAAACGGTTTGAACCCTATCCGGTCATTGTCGAAACCCTTAGCAGGTTTCGCTCTCCCAGCCAGCAGCGAGCCATTGCACGAAAACTAAAGGCAGGGCAGGTGGACATTGTCATAGGGACGCATCGCCTTTTGCAAAAGGATATTGCCTTTAAGGATCTGGGCTTGCTCATCATTGACGAAGAGCAGCGCTTTGGTGTCGCCCACAAGGAAAGGTTGAAGCAGCTCCGCCGGTCAGTGGATGTCCTGGCCCTGACCGCCACCCCTATACCCAGAACCCTCCATATGTCTTTGATGGGTACCAGGGATCTGAGTGTCATTGCAACACCGCCGGAGTATCGGTACGCGATCAAGACGTATATTTGCCCCTTTGACGATACTGTGGTGGCAGAGGCCATTCACAGAGAACTTCAACGTGGTGGCCAGATATTTTTTGTCCACAACAATATCCGCACCATTTGGGACATGGCCCGTCACCTTCAAAGGCTGGTACCGGGTGTGCGGATTGGGGTAGCTCACGGACGCCTGGAGGATGAGGAACTGGAAAAGGTCATGCTCGCGTTCTTGCATCGTGAAACTGATTTGTTGGTCTGTACCAGTATCATCGAGTCAGGGCTTGATTTCCCATCGGCCAATACCATTTTGATCAACCGGGCCGATAAATTCGGTCTGGCTCAGATCTATCAGCTTCGAGGTCGCGTGGGACGGGCAGATCAGCAGGCCTATGCCTATCTGCTTATACCGCATGAGAGCGCCCTGACAAGGGATGCCCAGAAGCGCCTCAAGGTCCTTATGGAACACAGCGATCTTGGGGCTGGTTTTCAGATTGCCATGAGTGACCTGCGGATACGAGGGGGCGGCACCATCCTCGGGCCCTCACAGTCCGGGCATATCGCGGCGGTGGGCTACGAGATGTATCTGGAGCTCATGGAGCGCACCATGCGTGAACTAAAAGGGGAACCTGTTGAACCAGAAGTGGAACCAGAAATTAAAGTAAACCGTTCAGCTTACATCCCTGAAACCTACATATCTGATATTGACCAGAGGCTGGTGTCATACAAACGCTTAGCTAGAATGACCGAGCCATCTGAGGTTGTGCGGTTTGATGAAGAACTCAGGGACCGCTTTGGACCGCCTCCTGAACCGGCAAGGGTCCTCATGGACAAGATCATGCTGAAGGTGATATGCAAAAAGATAGGCATCCAGCGCCTGGACTTGGCCGATCAGAGACTCGTGCTCTCCTTTTCTCAAGATTGTCGCTTGAGGCCAGAGCAAATAACCCATCTTATCCAAAAAGATCCAGGGCGATTCCACCTGACACCAGATGGCGTTTTTGAGGTATCAATGCCATCTGGTCGGTCTGCAGACCCCCTGGAAATCACCAAAAAGATCTTGCAAGAACTGACCTGACGTGATAGCGGGTTGCGCGGACTGTGCTGTGCATTTTCAGCGTGCTAAAGGGTTGGGAATGATCCCTATGCACCAGGATTGGTCGATAGCCTTTAGGGATTGAAGAATGATAAATTGTAAAAAGATAGCCATTGGGCTTATTGTTTTATACCTCATTTCAGGGTGCTCCGATAAGCATGATACGTTGGCTAAAAGTCAAGCAGTCATCCGGGTCGATGACCGTGTGCTCACCCTGGCTGAGTTCAATGAATACTTTGAGCCCATCAGAATGAGCTACAACAAAGAGCAAGCAGAGGATAGTGCCACTGTACACGAAGCTCGACTCCGTTTCCTGTTGCAGCTTGTTGAGGAGATGATCATTCTAAGACGGGCCGATGAACTGGATCTACATATTTTGCCCCAGGAATTGGATGAAGCTGTGCGCGATATTCAAAAGGCGTATCCTGAATCAGGCTTTGAATCCGTATTTCTCAGGCAGGCCATTGCCTTTGAAACATGGAAAAAGAGGCTCAAGCATCGGCTCCTGGTAGAAAAAGTTATCCGCAAAGAGCTTTTGAAAGAAATTTCAATTACACCAGAAGAAATAAAGAATTATTATGACAAACACCGAAAAGAATGGGGGGGCCATGAGGAACAGGTACATGCACGACACATCTTGGTCTCCAGTGAGGACCAGGCAAAGAAAATCCTGAAACGGCTTCAAAGTGGTGAAGAGTTTGCTACCCTGGCCCACCTTTATTCCATAGCACCGGAGGCTCAACAGGGTGGAGATTTGGGATATGTGGTCCGCGGCCAACTTCCCAGGTGCCTTGAGGAGCCCCTTTTTGACCTGGAACAAGGGGCCGTGAGTCCCGTGATTAAAACACCGTACGGGTTTCATATCTTTTTGGTGATTAAAAAAGAAAAGATGCGTGAGCCAGACATCGAAGACTGGATTGAGAGAATCAAGGAGAGCATCCAGCAGGAACGGCTGGATGCGGCTTATGGACCGTGGTTGGCCGGGCTCCGATCACGGTATCACGTGGAGGTCAACGAGGATATCATTTAATGAAGCGTAAATCGATTTCAACAGGATTTTTCATCGCTGTGCTCAGCTTGTGGAGCTTGTTCTCAGGAACGACCGTGGCAGGTGACACCAAACTGGTGGATCGTATTGTGGCTATTGTCAACGATGATGTCATCACCCTTTCAGAATTAAATAAAGCCCTTGAACCTTATGCCAAGCAGATCCGTAGCGCAGACTATCCGCCGGAGAAGGCGCGTGGGATGCTCTTCAAGCTTCGTCAGGACATCTTGAATAGGCTTGTCGACCAGAAGTTGACCGACCAGGAGACCGAAAGGTTGCATGTCTCGGTTGATGACAAGGAGGTGGATCAGTACATAGAACGGATCAAGAGTGAACATTTCCTGACAGAAGAAGATCTCAGAAAGTCTCTTGCTGCCGAAGGCTATACACTGGAAGAATATCGCAAGCGAATCAAGGAGCAGATACTTCGGATCAAGCTAGTCAATATTGAGGTGAAATCTAAGATTGCCATTACTGAAAAAGACATTCGAGACTATTATGAGGCGCACAAGGAAGACTATCAAGGCGTACAGAAATACCACCTGCGTACCATCCTGATAAGGGTACCGCCCTCGGCAAGTGCTGATCAAAGACAGACTGCACGTGAAAAGATCGAAACAATTGTAAAGGAATGGAAGTCTGGGGCAGCTTTTGATGAACTGGCCCAGCGATATTCACAGGACATCACTGCCGCGTCAGGAGGCGACCTTGGTCTATTTACCCTGGACGAGCTTTCGGCCGAATTTCAGGAGACGGTTCGCCGGATGGATGAAGGTCAAGTCAGCCCGGTCTTACAGACACCAAAGGGGTATCAAATCCTTATGCTTGAAGAGATAAAGAAGATACCAGGAAAGACCTTGAAGGAGGCCAGAATAGAAATTCACGAAAGGCTTTACCGGGAGTTGGTGGAAGAAAAATACAAAGCCTGGCTAAATGCACTTCGGGACCGATCCTATGTGAAAATTATTCAGTAAACATTTGTTACTTGTCATTGAATGCTGGCTGATTAATACTGGTTATGGTAGATGTACCCCGCAATAGGCGAACAGGCATAGGCGGGGTGGAATTGTCTTTCATCCTGCAATCCCGTATATCATGGCAATCGTTACAATCAATACCGTAGGAAAGCATGAGGACCAGAGCGTCACGATTTGCGGGTGGCTGACCCACAAACGCTCAAGCGGTCGCATACGTTTCCTGGTGCTCAGGGACGGTACGGGTATCATACAGGCCACCATGATTAAAGGGGAGACCGATCAGCAGGCCATAGATCTTTACCCGGAACTGACCCAGGAATCTTCGCTGGCTGTTACGGGAACAGTTCGCAGAGACCAGCGGGCACCAGGGGGCTACGAGATCCTGGTAGCGGGTATTGAGGTGTTTCAGATAGCTGAAACCTATCCTATTGCGCCCAAGGAGCACGGGGTTGGGTTCTTAATGGATCACCGCCACCTGTGGCTTCGATCCCCTCGCCAGAGGGCCATATTGCGTATCCGGCACACGGTGATCGATTCAGCACGCAAGTTTTTTGATGATCAAGGTTTCACGCTCCTTGATGCCCCGATCCTTACTCCTTCATCCTGCGAGGGCACCACGACCCTTTTTGAGACAGATTACTTCGGGAACAGGAAGGCCTTTTTGTCTCAAAGCGGCCAACTTTACATGGAAGCTGGTGCCATGGCCTTTGGCAAGGTTTACTGTTGTGGGCCAACATTTCGGGCTGAAAAGTCAAAAACTCGACGTCACCTGACGGAGTTTTGGATGATAGAGCCTGAAATTGCCTTTGCCGACCTTGGTACGATCATGGGTCTGGCCGAAGGCCTGATCCTGGCCATTGTAGAGGCGGTCCTTAAGACCCGACAGCCAGAGCTGCAGATCCTTAAACGGGATGTGACAAAACTGGAACAGATTCAGCCCCCTTTTCATGTCCTTCGTTATGATGAAGCGCTGCAAATCCTGAGGGATGCCGGAGAATCCATTGTGTGGGGTCAGGATTTCGGGGGTGGCCACGAAACCATGATCTCAAACCATTTTGACAAACCCGTGCTGATTCACCGGTATCCGGCTGAGACCAGGGCCTTTTATATGAAAAACGACCCGGATCGCCCAGAGGTGGCCCTTTGTATGGACGTGCTGGCCCCTGAGGGCTATGGGGAGATCATAGGAGGAGGCCAGCGTGAAGACGTCCCGGACATCTTAGAGCAAAAGATCCAGCAGGCTGAGCTCCCTGCCGAAGACTTTGCCTGGTATGTGGATCTCCGACGCTACGGAAGCGTTCCACATGCGGGTTTTGGCCTTGGTATCGAGCGGACTGTGGCGTGGATCTGCGGGCTCGAGCACGTGAGGGAAGCCATCCCGTTTCCCCGGCTTCTTGATAGGCTGCATCCTTAAGATAATTCCAGACACAACCAGCTACTACAACTGATCAAGAGATATCTTTATCGCTTAGAGGGCTTATAGCGCGTCAAAATTTTTCGGGCTGTTGTCTTTGAGGCATCGTTCGGAAATACCTTGACCATAAGAGCAATACAAGGTTATGATAACCTGCTTTATGTCGGGTCTTATGCGTTTTGCTTATAAGCCCGGTACACTTTCTTAGAAATAGCGCTAAATCGAATAGTAGAATAAAGAAAATATGCTTGTCGATCGCACAAAACTCCTTTTAGACACCATCAAGAGGCTCCTCAGGCGGAGTGCGACGAGCCATCTTCATAAGATTGTCAACAAGACCCACGCAGCGGACCTGGCTGTAGTCTTCCGTTTTCTGACACTCAGTGAACAAGAGACACTTTTCGACCTCATGGACAGCGTTGAGCAGAAGGCCATGCTCTTCAGTGAACTGGAAGAAGAGATCCTTGTGAAACTGATCGAAGACATGCCGGCCGAGAAGATCGCTGAGATCCTGGAACAGATGCCCACTGATGATGTGGCGGACCTTCTTGGCAAACTCTCTGATGATCGATCCAAGGCCCTTCTTGATCTTATGACCAAAGAAGGCTCCGAAGAGGTGGAGGGGCTACTGAGCTATGATGCTGAGACCGCCGGTGGCATCATGGTTCCCGACTTCATTGCCTTAAAGCAGGATGCAACCGCAAGGGAGGCCATTGAGGCCCTGCAAAAAGACTATGCTGATGTGGAGATGCCCTTTTATCTGTATGTGGTGGACGATCATGATCATCTGGTGGGTGTCATCTCGTTGCGGCAACTGGTTGTCGTGCCCCCTGAAACAAAGCTCAAGTCTATCATGGCTACCGACGTGGTGAGCGTTGAGACCAATGTGGACCAGGAAGAGGTGGCCAGGATCGTAGCTCGGTATAATATACTGGCAGTGCCAGTCGTGGATGAGAATAACAAACTGGTTGGCATTGTCACGGTGGATGATATCATTGATATCATCCGCGAGGAGGCCACAGAGGACATATTGAAGATGGCAGGCATAGGCGGCGGCGCGGAGTATGTTGAAACGCAATCCATCTTCATGAGTGTTCGCAAACGTTTGCCGTGGCTTTTTGCGAGTTGGATCGGGGGCATTTTTGCCTGCTATGTTGTTGGCCATTTCCAGCAGAGCCTAAGTAAGCTTGTTTACTTAGCCGCCTTTATGCCGATCATTATGGGCATGGGAGGAAACGTCGGGACGCAGACTTCCACCAGTGTGGTGCGAGGGCTGGCCACTGGCCGAATCAATGTCAAGCAAATATGGCATGTCATCCTTAGGGAGCTCAGTATCGGATTCTCCCTCGGTTTTTTTTATGGTTTACTGCTTTCATTGTTTGCACAGTTTCGATATGGATATGAACATTGGCAACTCGGCTTGGTGGTGGGATTTGCCATGATCTGTTCCATGACGGTGGCTGCTACTGTGGCTTCCTGCCTACCCTTGGTCTTTCACCGTTTTCATATTGATCCAGCTGTTGCTACCGGGCCTTTTGTCACAACCTCTACGGACATCCTGAGTGTGTTTTTCTATTTCCAGATTGCAACCCTTTTGCTTCATATATAGCCCGCATGCCGCATCTGTCTTCCCCTGCCATTTTGCTCCGTGCAATCGAGCATGGCGATTATGACAAGGTTATTACCTTCTTTACGATTAAGCGAGGGAAAATTTCGATCATAGCCAAGGGTGCGAAAAAAAGCATCAAGCGGTTTGCAGGGGTTTTAGAGCTCTTTTCGGTCTTAAACCTCGTGTGGACCTACGGTCGAAGGCAGGGGCTGCCAATCCTTCAGGAAGCCTCAATGGTCCATCCTTTTGATCAGATCCGAACCGATATCACAAAGACGGCCTATGCCAGTTACTGGTGCGAGTTGGTCTATGCCTGGATGGAGCAAGGCCAAAAGAACGTTTCAGTCTATGAACTCCTTGAGCATACGCTGGATCAACTTAACTCTGGTGGTTTGCCTGAGCACATCCTTCACATCACTTTTCAGCTTCGCTTTGTGGTCATAAATGGTTTTAAACCCAACCTTGATCATTGCACCATCTGCCGGACACCCCTGGAGCGGTTCGGGAACTCTTCAGTTACGTTCGGTGTTAGACGTGGAGGCATATTATGTGAAAAATGTGTCCCTCAAGACACAGGGACTCTCAGTCTTTCCAAGGGAACTGTCAAGCTCCTCCGGTGGATTTTGAACGCTCCGATAGAAAAACTGAATCGACTCCGGTTCTCCAGACAGGCCATTAAAGAAAGTCTCCGCATGCTTGAGGCCTTTGTGCCTTATTATCTCGGGAAGGAAACAAAAAGTTTGAAGTTCTTGAAACAGATAGATTCCAAATTACCTCATTGATTCCTTTACAAACCATCCGTTTCAGTGTATCCATGGCGCAAAATTGAAATAGAGTGAACACAGCATGATGACCTTCCAGAAGCTGATCCAAACCCTGGAAAATTTTTGGGCACGCCAAGGTTGCGTGCTGCAGCAGCCGTATGACATTGAAGTGGGGGCTGGCACCTTTCACCCGGCCACACTCCTGCAAGTGCTCGGTCCCGAACCCTGGCGGGTTGCCTATGTGGAACCGTCTCGCAGGCCCACCGATGGCCGTTATGGGGAAAATCCCAACCGGCTCCAGCATTACTATCAATATCAGGTGATCTTGAAACCTTCTCCCATTCAGGTCCAGGACATATACCTGAAAAGCCTGAAGGCCCTCGGGGTTGACCCCCTGGCCCACGACATCCGCTTTGTGGAAGATGATTGGGAGTCCCCCACCCTTGGGGCTTCCGGCCTCGGGTGGGAGGTCTGGCTGGATGGCATGGAAATCACGCAATTTACCTATTTTCAACAGGCAGCAAGCATCGAACTCGATCCCATATCTGTTGAAATCACGTACGGCCTGGAGAGGATTGCCATGTATCTTCAGGGTGTGGACAATGTGTTTAACCTTAAATGGAACGACGCCATCACCTACGGAGACTTACACCATAAGGCAGAAGTGGAACATTCCACCTACAACTTTGAACAGGCCGATGTCCAGATGCTGTTTTCCCTGTTTGACATGTATGAGGCCGAATGCCAACGTATTATTGGGGCATCTCTGGTTTTGCCAGCCTATGAATACTGCCTGAAGTGCTCTCATACCTTTAACCTTCTGGATGCCCGTGGGGCCATCAGTGTGACTGAGAGGACCGGCTATATCGCCCGGGTCAGAAACTTGGCCCGCGCCTGTGGCGAGGCCTATCTCGAACAAAGAAAGGCCATGGGATTTCCCTTGCTCGGTGCATCGTGAATTATAAATCCAAACCGCGATTTATCCGGGATCGACGACTGCTGTTGAACGACGATCAAAGCGTAAATCATGAAAGCCCTACTCATTGAAATTGTAACCGAAGAAATACCCGCAGGATACATTGAACCAGCCCTTGAGGCCCTGGCCACTCTTATGGCGCAGAAACTATCCCAGGCCCGCATTGAACATGGGGCCATGGAGACCTTTGGGACCCCGAGGCGTCTGGCCCTTATGGTTCAGGATGTGGCTGAACGGCAAGCCTCTGTGACGAAAGAAGTTGTGGGCCCCCCTAAAGCTGTTGCCTTTGACCCTGAAGGACAGCCCACGAGGGCAGCCGAAGGTTTTGCAAAGAGCCAGGGGGTTTCAATAAACCGCCTGACCACCAAGCGGACAGCCAAAGGCGAGTATGTGTGCGTCAAAAAGCTTGAACGCGGACTGGCCTCCCGGAGACTCCTCCAAACCATCATCCCGGAGGTCATTATTGCGATTCCCTTTCCCAAGTCTATGCGGTGGTCCAATTTCGGCCTGAGTTTTGCCAGGCCTATTCATTCGATCTTGGCCCTTTTGGGAGATCGGGTCATTCCTTTCAAGCTGGAAAACATCAAGAGCGGCCGACGCACCCCCGGCCATCGCTTCATGCATCCAAGGTCTATGACCATAGGTGATGTTTCTGAATATGTGGCTGCCCTGCGATCAGCCTTTGTTGTGGTGGACATTGCAGAGCGCAAGGACATCATCCAAAAAGAAATAGCCAAAGCCGCACGGAAGCTTGGTGGTGAAGTCATTTCTGATGAGGACTTGCTCGATACCGTGATCCACCTGGTGGAATACCCGGCAGTGTCGGCCGGAACCTTTGACAAGGCCTTTCTCAAGCTCCCCGGAGAAGTCCTGATTACAGCCATGCGGGAGCATCAAAAATACTTTGCCGTGGTAGGCTCAGATCATCAATTGTTGCCCTGTTTTATCGCGGTGAATAACACCCCTGCCGAAGATATGGCCGTGGTCACCTCTGGACACGAGCGGGTGTTGAGGGCCAGGCTCGAGGATGCACGGTTCTTCTTTGAAACCGATTCAAAGACGTCACTTCGTGAGATGGTTGAGCGGCTAAAGGGTGTGTTGTTTCAGGCCAAGCTTGGCACGATGTATGAAAAGGTGTGTCGGGTCCAGAAGCTGGCCGAACATATTGCAGAGTTGGCAGCCCCCGAGTTCAAACCGACAGTATCGCGGGCAGCGTGGCTCTGTAAATCAGACCTGACCACCCAAATGGTCAACGAGTTTCCAAAGCTTCAGGGGGTGATGGGGGGGATTTATGCTGCCCGTTCAGGGGAGCCTCAGGCCGTGGCCCAGGCCATTGAGGAACACTATCTGCCCGCCTATGCAGGAGGCCCACTCCCAAAAAGTGCGGTCGGTGCGCTGGTCAGCATCGCTGACAAGCTCGATACCATCTGTGGATGTTTTGGCGTCGGTCTTATCCCCAGCGGGACCTCCGATCCTTATGCCCTAAGACGCCAGGCCGTTGGCATTATCCAGATCCTATTGACAAGGGCTTTTACCTTTTCTCTAAAAGGACTGATTCACAAAACCCTTCAGCTTTTGCACAACAAGATATCAGGAGACACAGAAGAGATCGCGCAGAAGGTCCTCACCTTCTTTCAGCACCGCATGGAACACCTGTTATCCGAGGAAGGATTTTCCAAGGATGTGATTGCTGCCGTGGTTTCCGCTTCCATGGATCATATCCCGGCGGTGCGAAAGCGGACTGAGGCCTTGGAGGCCTTGAAGGCCAAGCCGGATTTTCAACCTTTGGCAATTGCCTTCAAGCGCGTGGCCAACATTATCAGACAGGCAAAGCAAAAGGGCGAGCTCCCTTCAGGCGAGGGCCAGAAACAGACAGGTATAAATCCTGACCTTTTTCAGAAACCGTGCGAACAGGATCTATATAACGCCTTTCAAAAGGTAAAACAGGACATATCTGAAGATCTGAAAAAGGGAGCCTTTGACCGTGCCCTGCTGACGGTTGCGACCCTAAAACAGCCAGTGGATGCCTTTTTTGACGGGGTGATGGTCTTGACCGAGGATGCGATTGTCAAGAAAAACCGCTTGGCCCTCCTTGGAGAGATTGCCGAACTTTTCACCAATTTTGCCGACTTTTCTAAGATTTCTACGTGATTTGTTATTCGGAGATCGTTGTTCGATTACACAATTCATAATCTTTTCATGGAGGTCAACAAAAGGCCAGCTATGGTCTTGGCGTCCTGAATTTTACCCTTTGTGATCATTTCAAGGGCTGTGTCAAAGGCCATAGGCTGGGCCTGCAAGACCTCGTCATCCTCAAGGTTCTGCTCGACCAAGCTCAATCCAGTGGCCAGGAAGATGTGGATACGCTCGTCGGTGTATCCAGGGGCAGGCCAAATCTCGGTGAGCTTCTCAAGGCTTGTAGCCTCATAGCCTGTCTCTTCCATCAATTCTCGTCGAGCGCACGCCATGGGCTCTTCATTCGGCTCCAGGGTTCCAGCCGGGATCTCCCACAGGAATTTGGCCATGGCATGACGGTATTGGCTGATTAAGATAACCCTTCCATCATCAAGAAGGGGCACCATGGCCGAAGCGCCAGGGTGACGAACGATCTCCCGATCTTTGATTGCCCCGTTTGGCAAGGTCACTTTTTCAAGCACAACATCAAAGATCTTGCCATGGTAGAGATTTGTTATCTTGTGCACTTTGACAGACATAAAATTCTCCTCTTTCAGTATGGAACTCTTTATTTAACCTTAAATTATGCGTTAGAAGCATTTGTAGGCGAGGCGTGAATTTTTCTCAAAAGCCGTGATATTCCTCGGGCTTGGATTCAACTATCTTGCCAAGCCCTCAGTATCCAAGGCTTTTTCTGAAAACCCCCTCCTCCTCACCCCAAAGGAAAGAACCCGCAAAAGAAAAAATGCATTATTTGGGTTTAAAATTCATTGACGCATTGTTTTGAAACAAATAATAACCTGCATACCATAAGCGAATCAACCCTGTCCAGTTCGCTTCAAGCAGCCTGAAAACTAAAATATGAATATCGATATTGTTGTATTGTCCATTGCCACACTGGTCGGTCTTTACATGGCAGCCAACATTGGTGCCAATGACCTTGCAAATGCCATGGGAACCTCGGTGGGTTCCCGTGCGCTGACACTGAAGCAAGCAGTGTTGGTGTCGATTATTGCCAATGTGCTTGGGGCTGTTCTTGCAGGCGGGCACGTGACCAGCACGATCAGCAAGGGAATCATCGACCCGAGCCTTCTGGCAGACAATCCGAACATGTTGATGCTTGGAATGTTTGCCGCCCTCATATCAGCCAGCCTCTGGGTGCATCTGGCTACATACTTTGGTCTGCCTGTGTCGACCACCCACGCCATTGTAGGAGCCGTGGTGGGCTTTGGCATTATCAGTGTGGGGGGAGGTGCTGTAAGCTGGGGCAAGATCATCACCATTGCTGCCAGTTGGGTCATCTCGCCGGCTGTCGGGGCCTTGATCGCAGGAACCATTTTCTTCCTGGTTGAGAAACGGATCATGGCCGCCAGGGACCCTTACGCAGCCGCAGTTCACTACGCCCCTGCGCTCCTATTTGTTGTCTTTCTGGTACTCATTCTCTCCTTTATATTCAAGGGACTCAAAAACCTCCACCTCGAGATAGGCTTTTTTCAGACTGTGTTGCTGGCAACGCCATGTGCTGCACTGGCGGGCCTGTTTGGCCGCAGGTGGGTACGCTGGCAGGTGCATCTTAAATCCGAACTGCGACCCAACCCCCAGGGATACTCTCCTGTGGAATGTTTCTTTGCCCAGCTTCAGATCCTCACGGCCTGCTATGTCGCCTTTGCCCATGGCGCCAATGATGTAGCCAATGCCATCGGCCCGCTTGCAGCCATCTTTTCCGTGGTCAAAACCAAGGCCGTGGCCTTACAGGTGGAAGTCCCCTTCTGGATGCTTTTTGTGGGTGGCATTGCCGTGGGCGGGGGACTTTTTGCCTTTGGTACGCGCGTGATGGAGACCATTGGAAAGAACATAACAGAGATTACACCGCTCCGGGGGTTTTGCGCAGAATTTGGGGCAGCCACCACCATCTTGATCTGCTCCCGACTAGGGTTACCGGTTTCAACCACCCATGTGCTGGTTGGTTCCGTAGTCGGTGTGGGGCTCATGCGGGGCATGGGCACGCTTGATTTACGTATTCTTAAAAATATCGGTTTTTCCTGGATCGTAACCCTTCCTTTTACGATAGTATTGGCCATGGTTTTGTACAAGCTGTTTACCCTCTTTTTATTATGAACCGAGCGCCTAAAGGAGGAACATTTTATGCGCCTATTACTTAACTCGCTATTTTACAGATCTCCTTTTGAAAACCTGCAGAAGCACGCCGACAAGGTCAAGGAGTGCGCCCACCTGTTCAAAGAGGCGGCCGTATGCCACATTGGGCAGGAATGTAAGAAGTTTGACCTCTTGACCGAACAGGTGGCCCGGCTGGAAAGTGAGGCCGATGGGATCAAGCGCAACATCCGCAACCATCTGCCCAGGGGAATTCTTATGCCGGTGGACAAGTTCCAGTTCTTTGAATACCTGAGAGAACAGGACAAAGTCCTGGACGAGGTGGAAGATGCCCTGTTCTGGCTATCCTTTCGGCCAAAGGGCATCCCGGATGAGGTGGCTACCGATTTTCACCATCTGGTTGAAGCCGTGATACCGCCCATTGAAAAGTTGTCTGACCTGGTCTCTCTTGCCACCGGGTATTTTAGGAGCAGGTCTGAAGCGCAAAGGACCAAAATGAAAAGCCTCATCAGGGATATCCGGCAGTATGAAAGGGAGGCCGATCTCCTGGAGCGGGAGCTGAAGTTCAAGATCTTTGGAACGATCAAAGACGCCCTCGTGGTATACCACTTGATTCAGCTGGTGGGGATCGTGGGCGATATTGCCGATCATGCCCAGAATGCCTCAGATCGCATGCGAGCCATGATTGCCAAATAAGGTCGTTCCATTTCACTCTGCGATATTATAATTTCCATAGTAGACTATATGGCGGGAGCGGCCATGACTATAAGATCAGGATGTGAGGAACCTGCCAATCTTTGGAATAAAGTCTTTCTTCCGTGACATGATTGTTGGGATAAAGCATTTGTCATTCTTTACCGTTACCCCGAAGGCCTTTTCAATAATCTTCTTGTCACCCTTGACGATTAAATCTTCTCCCT
>Ga0180301_10000962_pt1 | contig 22629 bp, 26 predicted proteins | sample GuaBasSediGuay16_FD_121797 | JGI IMG/M metagenome (GOLD analysis project Ga0180301, IMG submission 121797) | Subseafloor sediment microbial communities from Guaymas Basin, Gulf of California, Mexico - Guay16, Core 4569-2, 12-15 cm | ecosystem: Environmental > Aquatic > Marine > Hydrothermal...
ACCACACACACCCGCAGAAAACCAAAAACCATTCGCAGACCATTCCACACAGTATTCAAACTCCCGTTGAATAAATCTTTTGTGTTTGAAGCTATCAAATTTCCGAGGCAATCTGATAGCTTTGAGTTGACAGTCGTGTTGGATGGTAAGTATTTTATGAGAGAGCCTCATTGTTGGACTTGGATGTCTCTACTTTCACACTTGAGTTTCTCATCCCTCGCACTCACCGAGGATCCATTCGATTGGGCGTATGGGCTGGAAGAGATTGGGTTTACTGGTTGGGAGATTGTGAGTGAGGGTAGGCAGACTCTTACAGATGAAACGATGGCAAGAGTCAGGGAGATACTTGAGACAACAGACCTGCAGTTGAGCTTGCATCTACCGTTCTCTGACCTGAACCTTGCAAGTTTGAATGTTCACATCTGGGAGGAAACACTCAGACAACAGATAGAGTATATGGAACGAGCCGCGCCCTTCATCGAGGTTGCAGTGGTTCACCCGGGGCACCTCTCGCCACTCAGTATCCAGTTGCCTGATCTGGCGTGGAGGAAGAATCTTGAAGGGATAGAGAGATTGTGCCAATCTGCGGCGGATCTTGGTGTTGTGATCTGTGTTGAGAATATGGTAAACATGAAGTTCATATTTGGAAGAGATGCGAGTGAGATCGTTGGAATGATTGAGACGATCGGTGCGGAGAACCTTGCCATCGCTTTTGATATAGGGCATGCCAACACGAATGGCGTGATAGATGAGTTCATCAAATTTAAGGAGAAGATACGCCACATTCATGCCCACGATAATCATGGAGAGCGGGATGAACACCTGCCTATTGGAGAGGGGACGATCGATTGGTGGCATGTAACGAGAGAGTTTTCATGGTTCAAAGGGCGTACCGTGCTTGAGTGTAGGAGTGTTGGTGATGGTAAAAAGAGCATGGCGTACCTGAAGAATATTGCCACCAGTGATTGAACCTAAGTACACACATAGGGTAGTTTGGTTGTGAACTGCTCGCACAGACCATAATTATTATAAATCATTATAATAGAATAAATAATAAATAATAAATAATATGTGAAAGTCTCAGTGAAAGCCTGCGTGAATCACAACCAATCTACAAACTTCCGAAGCGCCAGCGCACGATGAGAGATCAGATTCTTCTCGCCAGGCAACATCTCCCCAAGAGTCCTGCCACCAACCTCAAAGATAGGATCAAAACCAAAACCATTAGTACCACGCTCACAATCCGAAACAACACCCCCAATAACACCCGTAAAAGTAACAGACTCGCCACCAGGCTCACAAAACCCGATAACCGACTTCACAACCGCAGACCTATCCAAAACACCCTCCATCAACTTCAAGATACCCTTGTTCCCGATAGTACGCTGCACATACGCAGAATAAGGGCCAGGAAACCCATTCAACGCACTGACAAAAATACCTGAATCATCCACAATAACAGACCGACCGAGACGATCCGCCGCCCACCGAGCACCAGACGCAGCAATCACTTCAAGCTCATCCGCCTGCACCTCGGGATACTCACACTCCACCTGAGTGAGACTTACACCCCGCGCTCCAAGAATAAACTCAGCCTCCCGCACCTTACCACGATTACCAGTCACAAAGATAACATGCATAACAAAACAACACCCAAAAAACACACGCCCAACTTATCAAACTTTCCACTCAAAAAGAACCAGTCCAACGCGCGACAACACCTTCGCTTTTGTGGTGGCTTTAAATACATTGTGTGCAGCAACAGCAAACGAGAGGTGATCCAAATGGAAGATAGCGTTATATCATCAAGAGAAGAGGCACCGTTTGAAGCAGGAATCAAGCTCGGCGCACTATACCACCAGTTCACATGCACGCCGATCAGTCTCGCAACCCTCGAATCCGTAGAGAAAGCTATGGAAGAGAGCGTATCCCTACAACCATTCGTGACCAGTGTACGTGTGAAGATAGACCGGGAAAAGGTGAAGTCATCCTTGAACGAGTTTGGATACTGCGAACTCGATGGCGACATGCTGGACGTGAGACTCACATCGCAGGTTGATCGCGCCACTGTAACAGCAAAGCTCTCCTACGACAACGAGCTTGAATACCCACTAATGAAGATCGTGTCCATCGATGATGAAAGATGATCGAGATTCATTCCAGCCCCTATACACTGATCACCCGACCCGACACCCAGGAGTCTGAAGAATCTCTTCGAGAAAACCTCAACCTCAAATGGGTGAATGGCTGTCTCTTCAACGTAATGGCACACAAGAATATCAATCAAGCACGTGTCGAGTACGACGCAGTAATCTGGAACAGCAACTCCATCCTATTCATCGAATATAAAGACTCGCTCACAGCGTACAGGCGAATGCCTGCTAAAAGGGCACAACAAGTATCTGATTTTGCAAGAAACATCGCAAAAACTCTTGGATTCTGGAAATACAATTATATTATCGTGGTGAATGGACTTGAAAGTGAGAGGGAGAAACATAGAGTACTTGTTTTACCACTCGATGAACTGAAGGCATACCAGCCAGAATTCCAACTAACCCACAGAGAAGTGGAATACATCGATGGACTGGTTGAAAAATACCACGAAACCGCTGACGAAAAACTGATAAAAGAATTAGAGAAACTCAATACCATGATACGAGAGACGAGACGCTGAAAGATACAAACCTTGTCAGAAATTTCCCCGATTCGAACTCATCTGCTAACATTTTCTTTAAATAACTAAAAGATAACAATAGGCGTCATTTTTCAATTGATTCCTCAACCTTTCTTTTTGCTTTTGCGTCCACAGGGAAGGCTAATTCAAAGCCAGCGCTGCTCCTCTGGCCTTCGTATCGCGGCACTATATGGATATGCACATGTGGTATCACCTGGCCTGCTATTTCCCCGTTATTGCTAACAATGTTGTATCCTTTTACGCCCATTTTTTGTTTCAAGTATTCTGCAATCCGCTTTACCACAATAAAGAGCTTTGCTGTTTGCTCGTCTCCAAGTTCATCAATGGTTTTTATGTGCTCTTTTGGGATTGCCAGCACATGCCCTTCAGATCTGGGGTTTGTATCGAGAAAAGCGAGGTGCTCGCCGTCCTCGTAGACACGCACAGCAGGGATCTCTCCATCAACTATCCTGCAAAATATACACTCAGACTCCATCGTATATCCTCTCCATACCATTATTTATTAGTGGTTGGGATATATCTGTTTTGCTGAGAGTGCGGGGTGTTTAAGTCGTAGCACTTGGAACGGGTGTTGGCAGGTAGCCCCCCATGCAGATAGCGTGGCAGCAGATCTTCTTGACAGGCTTAATGACTATGGCAGGTCTGAGTAGAAGAGCATTTTGTGTTCACCACTTTACAGCAACCACCTTGCTTGCAGCCTTTTCTAACCTGTTCATCACTGCAAGCCCAACATCTTTTTGATCGAAAGAACCGTCCACGATGATCACATCGACCTCTCTTCGATCGAGCAAACGCATGGAATGGAAGAGGTTCCGTGCAATCGATGCTGGATCGCCACGCTTGCCAAAGACGAGCATCCTCGCTCCAGCCTCAAAACTTTCCGCAGTCTCTTGGCACAAGATCAGCCCAACCCTCATCCCGAAACCCTCATACGTCCCTATAAGCCTCTGGATCGTCTTCACAACACTTTCACCCTTAACAAGCACCACTCCCGCTTCTGGAGCATAATGGGTGTATTTCATGCCAGGGGAGCGCGGAACACCTGTAACTTCTCTCTCCGTTTTCAGATCTCCAATGACCTCTTTTAGCCTCTCAATCCCTATTCCACCTGGTCGAAGCAGAGAGGGTGGGTCGTGAGTCACATCCACGACGGTTGATTCAACCCCCACCTCTGTCATCCCGCCATCGAGTATCATATCAACACGCCCAGCGAGATCGTCCAGCACATGCTCTGCCGCTGTCGGACTTGGCTTGCCAGAAGTATTGGCACTCGGCGCAGCAATCGGCACACCAGCCTCCCGGATGAGGGCAAGTGCAACAGGATGCGCTGGCATCCGCACTGCCACGGTATCCAAACCACAGGTCGTAACATCTGGTACAACACCCCCCCGTCGCAGGATGAGTGTGAGAGGCCCGGGCCAGAAGGCATCCATCAACTCATAAGCGAGCCTGGAAATGTTTGTTGTAATGCATTCAGCCTCTTTAATATCAGAGACGTGCACGATCAGAGGGTTGTCCGATGGCCTAGATTTAGCTCTGAATATCTTGTCAACAGCAATTGGATTCAAGGCATCTGCCCCCAGACCATAAACAGTCTCGGTGGGAAACGCAACCAGCCCACCGCAACGAATGACCCTGCCGCCACGCCTGCACATCTCCTCGAAGTTCTGGCTATCTATACGGTGTAGCAAAACAGGTTTCATCAGATCCACGATTCTCCCGACCCCAGTGTTTTGAGCTCCTGCACGCCATTCACGAGTTCGTCGGTCGTCGTGCATAATCGGGTGATGCTCTGCTCTATCATCAGGTTCACCCTTCCCTCGGGCCCAAGCGTCCGAAAATCGGTTTTAAGCCCAATCACGGGTTTTCCGATCGCACTTGCATACCCAATCTCCCACGCGGTGCCAGAGTCTGCATCAGAACCGTCGAGCACTGCCACAACGAGGTCACATTCCTCGATAGCACGCAAATTCTCTCTGAATATCTTTTCTTTCTGCCTGTGGTGGTGTGGTGGTGTCTTCTCGTTGGAGTCTTCCTGCGGCAGGAAGACACTATAGCCTTCTCTATCGAGTAGCGCTTTCAATCGCTGGTTGAATTCCCGTTCAGCTTCTGAGAACAAAGGACCTGCAAGATAGACCTTCATTTATCACGACACCCCATTGATACATCACAATAGTAAAAAAACCGTGAAGAAATTTGTAAACACCTCAAAACACTATAAGAGAAAAAATAACCTAACTACAGTTATTGATAATATTTATATTTCACTTTGTACGATTTCTTGGCTTTCCATCCAGATATACGCTAGATATAGCATATTTACAAACTTATAAGCTCCACTACCACTTTCAATATCCCGCACAATGACACCCAGGTCTCTCATCTTTTTTAAAAAATTGTCAAATACTTTTTTTTCTTCTTCGTTGAGTCTTGCTTCTATCTCTTTTTTTGTGAAACTGAATCTTATATCTTTTCCAAGTTTTCTTAGAATTGACCTGTATCGTTCACTTCGAATTGCTCTGTAAACCGTAGGTTCGAGATATTTTCTTCCAATACTATCTGCTGCATCCAAACTACCCTCAAATGCATCTTCTTCGCTTATTATTTTATCTTCATCCCTCCAAAAGACCGCATCACCTATTTCGTGCATTAAAATTGGCAATCCACTTGAAATCTTAACCATAATCGCCATCGCTTCAGGTTCAACTGTTATGTTGGCTTTTTTAAAGGACTTTTCAAAAAATTCTCTCACTTTTTCATCAGAGAGCTTATCTATCTCAACTACTCTAAATACTCTCATGAGTGAGGGCTGGCGTTTGCGTAAAGTGTCCCGTATTTCTGGAAGCCCTATTGGCATGATAAAAACTGGAAAACAAGGATAGTGGATGGACACATTGTCCACAAAACTCTTGTACCAGTCGGCAAATTCGGGGGTGTTGGATATGCCGTTTATATCATCTAAAGCGATGAAAATCCCTTTCTTTTCGTCCTTTATTTCTTCCATTATGTTGTTAAGTGCTTCTGGAAAGTTTCTGATAAGATCTTTAAGGTCGTTATTTGGGGGATTAAAGCTCACAGAGATGCCGAAGAGATCTACCTGTGTAACATATCTATTAAAAAATCCATAAAGCTTGTCATGCAGTGTTTTCTGCACATCTGCCTCTTTTAGGATCTGTTCAAATATGCGGCGTACCAGTTCCTCCAGAGTCATGACTCCTCCCGAGAAGACGTGTATAGCAAGAAAATCCTCCTTACTGACAAGATGACGTAGGAATGCAGCAAGAGAACTCTTGCCGATGCCCCGCTCGCCCGATAGAAAGACATTCTCCTGCCGCCCAGATGCTGTTTGTTTGACGTGTCTGAGAATCTCTTTGATCTGCTCGACTCTGCCAACAAAGAGTTCGACAGGTGCAGGATTGCCTGGTGTGAAAGGGCTAACTTTTTCGTTCATGGAATATTACACAACCTCTATTTTTCACACTACAAAAATAACTTTTCCCCATATCTTAGTCTTCGTCCAGTAGTCTCTGTAGTTGTCTTTTGCGTGGGTAGTGTGTGGAGTCGATGTTGCCGTTTGCTTCTATCACTGTTACGATGATGCCGAAGCGTTCGGCTGCGCCCTGGTCTTCTGGCGATAGTATTTTGTCTCCTCCGTGGTGTGAGTGTACGACTTCGATTATGCCAACAACATCTGGTTTGTAGACTGCTTCGATTCCGAGGACGCCGCCTTTTTGTCTGAATCCTATGTATACTTAGAGTAGTGTTACGCCGACTACGGTGTGTTTTCCGCCGACTACGATGTCGCTTGTGATCCGTTCTTTTTTGTGTTTGTGGTGTACGAGGAAGCCTGCCTCGCGCTCCTCTTCTTTTGAGATTTTCATGAGTAGTTGGAGGCATTCTTTGAGTGTTCTGCCCTCTACGGGGATGATTCGTTCGAAGTCGCTCGTGGTGCGTGAGATTTCGTCGTCTGTGAAGCTTCCGATCTTGTCTCGGTTGATGATGTCGAGGATTTTTGCGCCTTGGATGCTCAGGATGTTTGAGTCGATGTTGTATTTTTTCTCTTTTTCGATCAGTGTCTGGAGGCGCTCGTGTGCGTCGTCTTTTCGGTTGAGTCTGCGTTTCTGTAGTTCTTCTGGGTCTGCTATGACTTCTATCAGTCGTGTTTCGATTTCGTGTTCTCCTGCTATTGTGCTGATTTTTTCTGCAAGCTCGATCTCTCCGAGTTCGAAGATGTCGAAGATGTTCTCGATGCTGCTTCGGATGGCGTCAAAGGCTGTTACCTCTGTGTATAATTGTTTGTCTCCATCGTAGATTGGGAGTGGTTTTTTCTCTGCTATGATGTTTTTCAGTTTTTGAGCGGCATCTCTTCGGATTATGATTACTGGCTGTGCTGCACGCACGTGTCCTTCGAAGATGGCACCTGTATTCTCGTTTAATGCAGCAATTCCTATGGTTGTCTTACCGCCGCCCTGTGGTCCTATCAGTATTAGTATTGGTGTTTCAAATAATCGATCCCTTAATATTTCGGCTGTTTCTTCTTTTGTATACTTTGATGTGTTGATGGTTTCGTCTATCTCCATCTTGTCTCACCCATCTATTTCATGCAAGCTTGTTCTTGACCTTTTCGTAGAATCCGTTCTCTTCAAGGCGTATGAATCGCGCTGGAGTTCTCGAACGTGTGATGGTAACGGTGTCGTTCTCTATTATTCTCTCCGTGTGTTGTCCGTCAACGACCACGAAAGCTTCTTTTCCCGGGTTGGTCAGTTTTATCTCAACTACGCTAGTATCCGGGACCACCCATGGTCTTGATGAGAGTTTAAATGGTGCTATTGGCACTATATCTATGGCAGAGACGCGCGGATCGATTATAGGTCCTCCAGCGCTCATGGCATAAGCTGTTGAGCCCGTGGGCGTTGCAAGCACGAGTCCATCGGCACGCAGTTCGTCAAATTTCTTATCGTTTATGAAGATTGTGTAGGAGAGGATCTTTGCAGGGTTGGCTGTGATTATCACCACTTCGTTTGTGGCAGGTGGTAACTCTTTGTGGTTGATCGCAACACTGAGCCGTTCTCTCTCCACCACATCAAAACCACTGAGTATCTTATCGATGGTCGTAAGTGCTTCATCAACGCTGACGTCAACTAAAAATCCAGTGGTTCCGATGTTCACCCCGAGTATCGGGAGTGGATCCTTCATCTTCTGGATAGCCCTAAGAATCGTGCCGTCACCCCCGACCGAGATCAGTGCAATCGCATCCTTTTCTCGCATCTCTTCCACAGGCGTGCCCTGGGTGTTGATCTCTTCTGCCGTGCAGGGGTCTATGAGAAGCTCGATCCTTCCTGTTAGGTGTTGATGTATCTTTTTTACCAGTGCAATCGCTTCAAATCGGTCACATCTTGATATCATGCCAATTCTTTTCATAACTCCATATTTCCTTCACTTTCACTGGTTTTTCTTTCCACCCACAACATTACTACTTGGTCTATCATCTTCATCCTTAACCATGTCTCATACGAATTGTTCCTACGAGTAAATCCTCAACTTTGTTCGGATTTACTTAAGCATACTGCTTACGTTGTGAGGATTACGAAGTAATCGCGAACACAAAGTTATACTTTAGTACTATAAGAAATCTTTTGTACTTTCAGGACTATTTGATTTTTTGATGACAGGTAATAAGTTGTTCGGTACGAATGGGGTGCGTGGTATCGTCAATGAAGGCATGACAGCTCCAATGGCGATGCGGCTCGGTGAGAGCTTTGCCACGTATCTTCACAAAGAGGGTGTGGAGCGTGCGGTCGTTGCCATTGGACGGGATACACGCATCTCGGGTGAGATGCTTGGATCTGCTGCCATATCGGGTTTGCTCTCTGGTGGCTGTGTGGTGGTCGATGTTGGGATCGTTCCAACACCCACTCTCCAGTACCATGTGCGGGATCACGCCGATGCAGGCATCATGGTCACCGCGTCTCATAATCCAAGAGAGTACAACGGCATAAAATTGGTTGCAGGCGATGGAACCGAGTTCTCACGTGAGGGCGAGGCAGAGGTTGAGCGAATATACCATGCGGGAAAACCCTACCGAGCTGAGTGGAACGAAACAGGCGATCTAAGGTATGATGGACTGGCAGTTGAGAAGTACATAGATGGCATCCTCAGGGTCGTTGACATTGATGGCATCAGAAGTGCCAGACTCCGTGTCGTGGCGGATACAGGCTGTGGTGCAGGGAGTGTTGTGACACCTTTCCTTTTATCGCGACTCGGGTGTGAAGTGATAAGCCTGAACGCCCAGGTCGATGGCACCTTCCCATCCCGAAATCCAGAGCCAACCGAAGATGCAATTGGAGAACTGATCGATCTTGTCAAGACGAGTGGAGCAGACCTTGGAATTGCACATGACGGTGATGCCGATCGAATAGCACTTGTGGACGAGAACGGAGCGTTCATCGATGAAGAGGTCCTGCTCGCCATGATGGCAGACCACACCCTCAGCCACCGAAAGGGATCTGTCGTGACACCTGTCAGCTCTTCGCTTCGCACACGGGACGTCGTCGAGTCGCATGATTGCGAACTTGTATGGACCGCTGTTGGGAGCATCGATGTAGGGCGTAAGATGATAGAGATCGACGCGGTCTTTGGAGGTGAGGGAAACGGAGGACTGATATTTCCAGAACTGCAGTACTGCAGAGACGGTGCTATGAGCGCTGCAAAGATACTGGAGATGATCGCAGGCGGCATGAAACTCTCAGAGATTGCAAAAAAAGTACCTGAGTATCACACCCTCAAAGCCAAGATACCGATACACGACCCCAGCGCCGTCATGGCTCACATTGCACGCGCTATCGAAGGCGAACGAGTCGATACCACAGATGGATTAAAGATCTGGTACGATGATTCATGGGCACTGATCAGGCCAAGCGGCACAGAACCACTGATCAGAATATACGCCGAATCAAAGAAGAGAGGACGCGCAGAAGAGATCCTGAAACACTTCACCGAGATCGTGAAAAACGCAGACGCAAAACCACACTGAAGACCGAGGTAAATCGTGGATGAGTGATACTAAGATCCTTGTTGTGAACAACTATGGCCAGTTCTGCCACCTCATCCACCGCAGCATGCGCGAACTCGAAGTTGACGTAGAACTGGTACCGAACACACTCACAGTCGAAGAAGTGCTTAAAAAAGAGCCAGACGGCATCATCCTGAGCGGAGGGCCCACACTTGAGCGAGCAGGAAACTGCACTGACTACATCTGCCAGATCGACCGACCAATACTCGGAATATGCCTCGGACACCAACTCATAGCCAGAGCATACGGTGGAAAAACCAGAACAGGATTCATAGGCGGATACGCAGCAATCGAAGTTGAAATTATCGACGAAGACGAAATACTAAGAGGAATCAGCCCAAAAACTACCGTCTGGTCATCACACAGCGACGAAGTCTCAGAACTTCCAGAAGGATTTAGTCACTTAGCCCGCTCCAACGAATGCGAAATCGAAGCAATGAGACACCATAAAAGACCAGTCTTCGGCCTCCAATGGCACCCAGAGGTTGCACAGAGCGTGGACGGAAGAAAACTCCTCACAAACTTCATAAAAATATGCGAGTCTTTATGAGTTGGTCAATTATACCCCGCAGCTCTGTTGCGATTTCTTGATGCATAGGAAAGTACAAACGCATCCTATACTACAAGTAAATTCGATCAAAGCGAGGATTTTCTTGATCGAAGCAACTTAAAACAGTACAAACAAGCTGCACACTCACGTTTGCAGTCAATCAGGCGGGAGGGTTAAACACGACTCCACCAATCAACAGGCTCACGCAGGGATAGAAAAAGATGCAATCCCTCTCGCCGAAGAATTCCGTACGCCTTATAACAAATAGGACAAAAAAAAGAGGATCAAACAAAACACTAAAAGAACACTAAAAACGAAACCCTTATAAGAGAAAAACAAGCGAAAAACGCTAACAAGCCCTGTATCTATAAGTATGAGGCATAGTAACTTCGGGGGACTGACATGATGGACGCGGTGGTCGGATTGGTTGCGGGATCGGAAAGGGTTTTGGGGTGAATCAGACAATATGGATTATGATGCGGCTAAAAGCAATGGGTATGAATGTGATTGGTGGACTGTGACATAAATAGATATGTCAAGATAACATCACTGGAAGCACTCGCAGTCTTGCGGGTGACAAGTCTGGATGCACAGAGATTAAGTTTAAATGTTACAACGATGTCAATCACAATACACATGTCAGCATCGGTTCGGAATGATGGAGAAGATTGATGGCTAAAATTGCAATTGACGCGAATATCCCAATTTCATTTAACAGTGAAAAAGTAGATTTTTGGAGTGGTTTTATAAAGTATGTGAAGGCAACTGGGCATGAAATACTTATTCCCATTGAAATATTCGGGGAACTCCTCGATAGAAGAACGAAGAGAGTTGTAGAAGATTCTAATTTAATCCAAAAAATACCTATAGGAGAAGAGGTATATGATAAAGTTAAAAATGATTGTCGTGGGGCATGTTCGACAGTGATTCAAAATAATGATTACAAGTTGATTGCTATGGCGGTTCATGAAGACGTAGATTATTTGGTTTCGAATGATTATGCACTGATAAATGTTGCAAAGGCATATAAAAAGTCAAAAGGTATTCCAAAAGATGAAATGGTTCTAATGACAGCTGCAAATCTATTGTGGTTGATGCACAGAGAAAGGAAGGATCTATTTGGGTGGAAACCGCATGTACGTGTAAATTTGAGATTTTATCGTCATATTGAGATTCCCAATACGTATGATGGTATTACAAAAAGGCAATGGGACGAACAGTTTGCAAAGAACCGATTTGATCCATATCAAACGAATATAATTAACACGATAAACTCGGTTGGGAGATGAATACATGAATGGCGAAGAGATGGATGGCAATTTGACTCCGGAGGAGTTAAAAGAAGCATTTGAAACCGAAATGGAAGCGTTCGAGATTATAAGCAGGAAAGTGAAGAAATCTTTTGACAAGGAGAGAATGGGAACACAAAGATATAAGAAAAACCCCATCCCGTCCAGATTAGGACAAAATGTTCCTCATAAACCCAAAGAATGGGTCGTCGAAGTATCTAAATGGAGCGAGGCTTGATTTAAGAGGTTAAAAATGGACGAAGAACTGAAAGAAGAGAAGAATGAAGAAACCGTGTCATTTCTTAGAGTTCCGAATTTTGTTAAGCATTATGTGACCAACATCAAAGGCGGGCTTACTACTCAAGATTTTAGATATGAACTAATGAATGAAAAGATTTATGACGAGGAAGCGGATGAATGGACGTATATAGCTGATGCATTGGTCATTTTATCTCCCACGGCGGCTAAAAGACTGTACGATCAACTTAGGGGAGATATAGAGTTATATGAACGAGAGCATGGAGTCATCTCCACACACTTCGAAGAAGAATTGACATATTGAATAGAAATTCGCTAAATAACATGCTCCTATCGCCCACTCCACTTCCATCCACGCTTTATACCATCGCCCGACCTCCCTCCGCGGATGCTATGCAGAGGTTGTGTGGGAGAGGTTTTGGGCTTTTTGTCATTCGTATTTTTCTATCCAGTAGTTCATCTTGGCTCTTTGCTTCATTAGTTCCATCAGTTTTTGTTCTTCTCTGAATCGTTCTCTCATGTGTTTTGCGATTGGGTCTTTTTCGTAGGCTCTGTTGCGTAGTCGTTTGATTTTGTTCGCATTGATCCCTGTGATCTTTGAGAGTAGTTTTACCATCGTCTTTGTTGTGAGTGCTGATGTGTCCAGGTTTCTTGTATCCATGCGGACGAGGTATTCCCCGGCATCTCTCTCTTTTTTCCAGTTTTCGATTGCGTTGAGTTTTTTGGGTGTGTATTTGCCTATTATTCTGTGTGGGGGGCAGGATTCGATGCGGACGGGGTATATGTCGCAATATTCTGGGCGGTCAGGGTCTGCGTGTATCACGCATTTGGCTGTCTTTACGTCTTGGAAGATGCAGCTTAAGCCTACCCATCTGTCTCCTTTTCTGGCTTCGATTGGGAAGTCTTTTGGGTCGAAGTTTGTGAAGTCGAGTATTGTTAGTGGGCTGAAAAGTCTGAATATCACGAATCTTTCATCTATTCCGTAGAGCTGGATTGCATCGCTGTAGCCTCTCTCAACGAGTGCTTTTATCTCGTGTGGGAATAAGAGAACATCGTTGAAGTACTGCACCCGTGTTTCATCAACGCCTTCTACAGGTATTCCGATGAGTCTCAAGAAGGCTGGTGGGATAGGGGATGTGCAGCAGACGCCGCATCCAGCACAGTTCAGCGCGCCCATACTTGTACACCTAAACGTTCATGGATCATAAAGGTTTATTAATCAGGTTGGTTTTGGTGACCCATTGGTTGTGGCATGCAGATAAGGGAGCTTCCGATACCTGATGTGGTGAAGGATTTTTATGATAGGCGTGGGTTTGTGGAGTTATATCCTCCTCAGGAGGATGCGATTTGGGCTGGTGTTCTTGATGGTGTGAACCTTCTTGCAGCGGTTCCAACGGCAGCGGGAAAGACGCTGATTGCTGAGCTTGCCATGCTCTCGCATGTGCTCGGTGGCGGAAAAGCGCTCTATATCGTGCCCTTGCGTGCGCTTGCATCCGAGAAGTATCGGCGTTTCAAAGAGTTTTCAGAGATCGGGGTCTCTGTCGGAGTCTCAACCGGGGATCTTGACTCGCGGGATGAGTGGCTCGCTCCGCGGGATATTATTGTTGCAACGTCTGAGAAGGTTGATTCTTTGCTCCGCAACAAGGCATCCTGGATCTCTGATCTGACCGTTGTTGTTGCTGATGAGGTGCACCTCATAGATTCTGCAAGCCGTGGACCCACCCTTGAAGTTGTGCTCTCACTCCTGCAGAGGCTGGGCGGTCTGAATGATATCCAGATCATCGCACTCTCAGCAACGATCGGCAATCCAGAGGAGGTTGCAGAGTGGCTCGGAGCACGCCCAATCACAAGCACGTGGCGACCTGTGGAGTTGAGAGAAGGCGTCTTTGTTGGAAGTGCTATAAACTATCGAGACGGAACACAGCACAAGGTTGAACGAATCGGAATTGATAACACTGTGAATCTTGTGGCAGAAACGCTGCGCGAGGGCGGTCAGTCAATAGTCTTTGAGAGTACGCGCAGGAATGCTGAAGCAAGTGCAAAACGGATTTCAAAAGATATAAGGGCGGCGCTTGATGATGAAACTCTCTATGCGCTAAGAGAGATGGCGTTGAGTATCCTGCACACAGGCGAGACCGATACGACACGAACGCTTGCAAAATGTGTAGAGGGCGGGGTAGCATTCCACCACGCAGGTCTCGGAAGTGAGCAGAGAAGCATTATAGAGGATGCGTACAGGCGCGGCACTCTCAAAGTGATATCGAGCACTCCCACCCTCGCAGCAGGGTTGAACCTCCCAGCACGACGGGTGATAATCCGTGGATACAAACGATACGACCCAAACTATGGCGCTCTACCGATCCCTGTGATCGAATACAAGCAGATGGCTGGACGAGCCGGGCGACCAGGGCTCGACCCCTACGGTGAGGCGATTACAATCACACGCAGCATCGAAGAAGCAGAATGGGTGAGCGAGAACTACCTCAATGGCAAGCCTGAGAGGGTGTGGTCGAAGCTTGCAAGCGAACCAGCACTCAGATCTCATCTCCTATCGCTCGTTGCAACAGGTGTTGCAGGGACATCCGACGAGTTGCACGAGTTTATAAAACGAACATTCTACGCCCACCAGCAGGACCTCTGGAGCATGAAAACAACCCTCGAACTGATGCTCGAATTTCTCGTAGATGCTGGAATGATAATGAGAGCAGATGAAAAACTCTACCCAACAGAAATAGGCATTCTCACATCGCAACTCTACCTTGACCCACTATCGGCAAAAATCATAATACATGAACTCGGAGAAGATGAGATGAATCTGACAGATCTCGGTCTCCTACATCTGATCTGCAAGACGCCTGACATGCAGACGCTCTACATGAGACGGAGCGATTACCGACTGGTTGAAGACTTCATCAAAAAACACCAGAACGAACTTCTACCGCCAACGGATGACCACGAGTGGTATCTTTCAGAGGTGAAGACTGCAAGACTGCTCTACGAATGGATAAATGAGGTTCCAGAGAACGAGATCTGTACCAAGTACAAGATCGGTGAAGGCGATATAAGACGCTTGAGCGAGACCGCGGAATGGATCGCGCACGCGGGTGGCAGGATTGCACGAGCCACCAGATCCCAAGATGCAGGAACGTTTCACGAGCTAACGGAGCGTATCGCACACGGCGCACAGAGAGAACTCTTACCACTGATCCATTTAAGAAACATCGGCCGCGTCCGTGCACGCAAGCTCTACAATGCAGGCTACCACATACTTGAGGATGTAAGAAAAGCAAAACCTGAAGAACTTGCAAGAATAATCGGACCAAAGGTAACAGAAAATATCATGAAACAACTGCGTGAAACATAAAGTCAATTTTTAAACTCTCGTGTTATTGCAGCTTCGATCAGGTGCATGTTGATTAAGTCTTCACTGTTGTATTCCAGCAATCGTTCGAGTGCGCTTTGGTCACCCCGCTTGTAGGCGTGCCAGAGGCGAACAGCTTCACGCCCGTTTCGTATTCCAGAGTTTCGGGAGAGACCGAGGCGTTTTTCGATCGCTTTCTGTCCGCCGCGCCAGCCAAGCTTCCATCCGAGATACATCAGGTCAAAGTGTTCAAGATGTGAGAGGGGGGCGTTTGGAAAGTGGTGCTTGAGAAATGGTATGTCGAAGCGCTTACCATTGAACGTGACAACACGCTCAACATCTCCCAGTAGACTGGAGAGACTCTCTTCGCATAGATCGATTCCTGAAACCAACTGTATCACCCGCTTTCCATCAAAGATACCGACCACAGTGACACTATTATGAGTTCTGCTCAAACCCGTCGTCTCAATGTCAAGATAGATCTTCATAACTTCTCCTCGCCTATCTGCTCGGGTATATATTCTTTTTTTCACTGTTGCATCGTATTAGTGGCTTTGCAAGGTGTCTACGTGCTACAGGCGGGGTCTCGTATACTCCCACCGTTATGCCTGGGTCTGTTTCAACGATCTCTGGTAAATCGCTTTTGGTTCTGCACTTTTTGCACCGATAACCCTGGTTTTTACCTGCCGATTTCATCCGTTTTCCACACCCACATCTTGGATTTCTCACAACCATGCGTGGTCTCAAGCTGTCTATCCTGATCTTCTCAAGGTTCACCGTTCGATCCATGAATGCTCCGTAGACTGTAACCAAATCGCCCACTGCAAGTCGTCTGATCAGATCGCGAAAGTTCTTGGTCGGCTCGTATGCAGCACAATCAACCCTCTCGCTGCCATCCTCGACCGTGAATATCACATGCCCCCCTCGAATCGTGTGCGGTGGCGCGGTCACCCTGCCCCCGATCTTGTAGGAGCGCCCCTCTTTCGCATCAGCAATGTTTGTCTTGGTTATGTGCATGTCGGTTCCCTGGTTGGTGGTGTACATGAGGTATCGGTCTATCGGCTCTGATCTGACAATCGTGAAGGCATCCTTGATCGCGCTTTGATCACTCCCGCGGATTCCGAAGAGCACAGGATCTGGGCCATGTGGTGAGAAGACGATCTGGTTGTTCTGGTGATCGACCGTGTCCCACGTACGGGGGTATGATGCTGTATCGGCAGTCCACACCGTTTCTTCGTCGAGAGATCGTTTCTCCTCCCAGTTCTCAGGCTTTCGGTAGGCTATGAATTCGTAAGTCCAGTCTATAAGTCCGTTGAATGCAAAACTAGCGGCTGCAAGTGCTCCGATTAACCCACGACCATTCTTATAACCTCTATGTTTTATGTTGTGTTTTTTTAAGAATTTTTTTGTTTCGTCGATCGTGATGAAGTCGCGCACGGCACGAAGCGAAAATGCTTCAAGTTCGCCCCGCAACCCAGACGCCTGTTCTTCACTCAAAAAGACGATTCCAGGATTTGTATTCTCATCGTCGAAGACTGCAAATTCTTCGAGAAGATCGCAGCATATTCTCCACATCTCATCCGTCTCCTTTCTGCCCAGCTCAAATCTGAGTGAGACAGCAGCGTTTCCACGAGTCTTGAACCTCACATTCGGATTCAGACGCAGGAGATAAGGCGTGACCTGATCGGCGGGGAGAGGAATCTCTTCAACCATCAGTGCACCAAGATACGTGGTGCACATCCCCGCGGTCTTTGAATCGGTGTCGTCAAAGCCTATGATCATCCTACAGATTGTTCTTATCCGCAAACTCCACGAGAGCCTCGCCGAGTGCCCTTGCGTACTTTGGGTTCAGATTGAATCTGGTTCTCTTCTGCCCACTGCGCTCTTTTGCAATCTCAATATAATCGTTTCCATAACGCTCGCTCGACGCAAGGGTTATGGTCATGTACCAGCCCGAAGCCATCGGAATCTCTGCATATTCACTCATATAACCACTTTCAATAGTCTGATCTAATGGTGATGCTCACAACTCTACTTTAAATTTGTTGTTGTGCATAAAGTACAACTTTATTTTATCGATTGGTGATGTCATGGTCGGTACTCTCATTGGATTTATATGCCATAACCTTGTGAAGGTGACATATGTTCAGAACCATATTTGTACTGGATATTTTTGACGGAATCGTCGTCCATGCAATCCGTGGTAAACGTAAAGAGTATATGCCAGTCTCAGATTTCAGTTCAGTCTGTGATACATCAGATGCTGTGGAAATTGTAAAAGCATTCAATCCTGCGGAGGTATACGCCGCCGATCTCAACAGGATTCGTGGAATTGGTGATAATTTCCCGGTTGTAAGGGAAGCTTCTCGATACTGTAAGACGATACTCAGTTGCGGTGTTCGGTCTGCTGAAGACGTAACGAACGGACTTATGATCGCAGATACTGTTACCATCGGAACCGAGAACGCAGATTTTAGTGTGATCAGACAGGCATGCGAGATGATTCGTGATAGAAGCAGGATAGATGTCAATATAGACCTGATGAACAACAAGATCTTAACAAATACCAAGATTTCGCTCACCCCCATGGAAGCGATTGAAAAACTCAACGACTACCCTATCAGCCACCTAATCATCATTGATCTGACAAAGGTTGGAACAGAATCGGGTATCAATCTTGGTTTTCTCGAAGATGTGGTCGCATGCTCGGATCACCCAGTCATATTTGGAGGAGGCGTGCAGGACATGAACGATCTGGACACGCTGCGTGATATCGGAGTGAAAGGAGCACTTATTGCAACAGCAATACACAACAATAGCATCCCACTAAAAGTGCTGAGATGAGTTTGGGATATTCACACCTCCGACCCATTACACAAATTTTATATACGAATATGCAGTCTATTGGGCGGATTGTGAAGATGGTTATAGAGTCATTGAGATCCAGAATCAAGAAGCGGTTGGAGCGTTACATTGAGCTTGACGTGAATGGAATCCGCAGTTGTGTCCTGAAGATCCTACTGAACGTTAAGAAGTTTACTGTGGATAAGTTGCACAGGACTCTTTCTACAAAGTTCAAGCTATCCCGTACCGCGGTTGCATCCATGGTTGGTTACATCCATTCGAAGCTTGGTATCCTGCGTGCACACAAGGACTCTTATAAAGCACCGATCGTCTATTTTCTGAAGGAGGATTATGCGGATCTGATTCGGGGTGCCCTCAAAAAGGCGCCGCCTACGCCCTCATGAGTCATGACTTTTGTGAAGGATGCTCCTCGGACAGCAACGACGATTCTCGTGCGTTCATCTTCAAGCAATCGTATAAGTCGTTCACGTGATCCTTTCTACGAGCTTATGCGTCGCTTGTTTCAGGAGGAATCGACTGCTATGCGTGCACACAGGTTTCTTATGTTAATCGAGGATCGTCAGAAGGTGGGTGATCCGATCAAAGTATCTGAGTGGGAAGAAATAATTAAAGAGTTCGGTATTGGTCGTTCTTCCTTTTATGCGATGCGTAACAAGCTGCTTGGCGCAGGTCTTATCACCAGTGCGAATAAAGAGTACAAGTTGTCAGAATTATTCAGCCTCGATCTTGTGGATATGGCACGTTGGTGGTGGACAGCAGTGATGGGGAACGACCCTGAAAAATTATAAAGTAAATTAGATTGGGGGGTTAGGGTCTGTTAGTTCTTGGTAGGCTGTTTCGATCAGGTCTTTGATATCGGCTCCGTGTTCTATTCCCACTATTAGTGCGCTCACGTTTATCTCGACTAGTTTGGAGAGTGTATCCTGGTTTTTGTTGATTGCGGCAATCAACTCGCGTTTTTCAATGCCAGTCTGGATGATTATTTGATCAAGTATCTTCTCAAAGAGGGTTTGCTTGCCTGTAGTGAGTAGCTTAGCGGTGGGCTTGAAGTCGATTGGAGGGTTCACTTGTGTAGGGTCAAAGCATGCTATGAGTGTTTCGCCTTCTCGTTTGAGGAGTTCGTTCTCGAGACCGATCTGTACAATGGCTTTTGCCTCTGTGGGGTTGAACCATTTCAGGTCGAGTGTTAGTGTGAAGATAAACTCTTTTATTCCGAGTTTCCGTCTGCCTTTCACCTTGAATGGCTGTGATAGGGTATAAATCAATTCACTCATTGGGTGGTTGGGTGTTGTTCTCAAGCTCGGTTATGATCGTGTCCACTATCTGTTCACACTCAGTTTTCCTTGGTCCATCGATGTGATGCACCTTCAGCGTTAGCATCTTGTCCTGTTCCACGCCTTCGAAGTTTGCTCTGATGAGATATGTATCACCCTTGAAAGGAGTGGGTCGGTATTTGTCGTCGAGGCGGGTATATTGAAGCTTGATCTTGAAATCGATGGTGCCTGTGCCATCACCCTTGATCACTTGATCGAGAGATTCTTTGGTGAGCGGTACGAATTCGGTCTTCCTGTGTACAACCTCAACAATGATCTCTCTCTTAGCTTTGATCTTGCCAGTTCCATCGGGGGAGATCGTGACAAAACTGCCGAATTTCTTGTTCATCTGTGCCATGGTATGAATGAAGTATGGCACGGTTTGACGGTAGAAGAATCGCTGCTCCACGTCTGCCGTGATTCTCGGATAGTAATGATACTGTCTACTTTTGCTCATGGCAATCTGAAATGTTAGAGATGTTTGGATAAAAACTTTGCGTCTATTTCAAAGTGTATGAAACAACTATGAGTTCTCACCCAGTCCCTATACAAACTCTATTTCACCTTCATATTTCAACTTTTATGCCAATGACGTCTTTTTTACCATTGTATATATCTTTTGCCATCTCTGAGAGTCCCAGTGCCGCACTCATTCTCCCAATTGATACAACCTGGGTACGAAGGTGTTTCCCGATCTGTGTCGCCACATATTCTACCTCACTGATGGTACCTGATAGGTAAATCTGGCGATTTGCTGGTTCAACCCCGTAATCCTCCATCAAGACCACCATACTTGCTATCTCCATAGCACTCAGAAGTGCAACTGTGTCGAGTGCTCTTACAGCATCACCCTTGCCCTCTCTATAGGCATTGATAAGCTCGACCATGGTCTCGTAGGGCGTGTCTTTGATCACGCCTGCATGTGCGAATGCCTCGTTCGCAGTACATCTCCCAGCATCCACGGTTCTTATGGCTTCAACGTCCAGTGGCCCATGATGTATGCCTGGTGCAAAGATACATGCGTCGATAGCTCCAACCACCCGCCCGTACGCAACTGCAACCGTCACAGTATTGGAACTGATGTCTGAGACGATGAAACTCTGCACACCCCGCTTATAAATATGGTATGCAATGCCGATCTTCTCCGGACTTGCACCATGCGAGAAGACATCAAGCCGCAAATCACAACCACTCCCACGGTGCACGCCAGGTATCACCACGGCTGGAACACCTGATGCGCGCATCAGATCAAAAATCCGTGTCCCACCACCGATATGTTCTCCTGCTCCTGTCTGTTCGATCAAGCCGCGGTTTCGTACTTTATCAATAGGCAGGATGCTCTCTATCCCATCTCCCATGGAGTAAGTCATGGCAAGCATCTTAATCTCGTCTCGGTCCACCCCGAGCTCGCTCTTTATTCTTCCAAACAGTGTTTCTTCTTCGATCTCTGCCGCTTCGCCCCGTGTTATCTCAAAGTAAGCGTCTCTATTTGCGAATCGGATGGCAGTAGTGCCGTGGTCAACCCCTATGAACATACGTTCTTTAACCGATCTTTCAAGATATAGGTATTACTATTTTAGCCTGAACAGTGGCACAACTCCAAATCTTCCCATTTTAACCCAACGACTATTACCCTTAAAAAAGCAAGAGAATACTGAATAACAGACTTGAAATCGGCGAAAGCCATGTTTGTGGAGCTGTGGGTGAAGGCATTAATGGTGGTCGTATCTGTACTTATGTTTCACTTTTTCTGTCTCTTCGTGTGTGTGTTCGTGGATGTGTAAGTGTATGTGGCCTCCGTTTGTGCCTATCGTCTTTGTCAGGTTTTCGATTGCTTCGTTTATCGAGAGTGGTAGTTCTTCGCAGTTGTATCCGAAGCATTTGAGCACTTCGAAGAGTTTGAATACCTCGGGGACTTCAAGGTGGTTCTCTTTCAGGAGTTTAGCGTCTGAGAATATCTCGCGTATTATACCTTCTGCGATTATTGTTCTGTTCAGAACGTATACGCGATCCACGAGTTCTGGGACGGCGTTTATGTCGTGTGTGGTTATTATTATGGTAACTCCATCTCTGTTAAGCTCGTTTATGATTTTTATCAACTCTGCTCTGCTCTTTGGATCGAGGTTTGCGGTTGGCTCGTCGAGTACCAGTATTCGTGGTTCCATTGAGATTACTGCTGCAAGTGATGCTCTCTTCTTTTCACCATAGCTCAGATGATGCGAGCATCTTTCGTCGTATCCAGTGAGCCCGAGTCTTGTGAGGGAGTTCTTCACCCGTCTTCGCACCTCGTTTTCGTTCAGTTCGAGGTTCATTGGGCCAAAGGCGACGTCGTCGAAGATTGTGGGCATGAAGAGCTGGTCGTCAGGGTCCTGGAAGACCACTCCTACGTTTTTTATTATATCTTCTCGTTCGGCTTCATTCACGTTTTTTCCAAATATTTTCACTTCTCCATCGGTGTTTTGTAAGATTCCGTTGAGGTGCAAGAGGAACGTTGTCTTTCCTGCGCCGTTGGGCCCAACTATTGCAACCCTTTCGCCCTCTTGGATTGTAATGTTAATGTTATTGAGTGCAATTGTTCCGTCCGGGTATGAGTAGTTGAGGTTTCTTGTGGTCACTGCTTCTCTCATCCCTTCACGCAACCCCCTGGATTATGTGAAGGATGATTCCAAGGCTTATGATCAAGGCAGAGAGCACGAGGTCGCTCTTCTGCAGGTTGAACTTGGCAAGTGTTCGCTGGTGTCCTGTGTATCCGCGTGAGCGCATGGCGTTGTAGACACGTTCTGATCTTTCATAGCTTTTTACAAAGAGCATTCCCATTGCTCGCCCCATTGTTCTCAATGCATATAAAGTGGTTCTAAGCCTGAAGCCTCGTGATTCGATCGCTCTCCACATCCTCTCCCACTCCTCTCCGAAGACGAAGATGTAGCGATATGTGAACATGAGCATCTGGACCATTATACTTGGCACTCTGAGTCGTTCAAGTGCTTTTATCGTCTCCTCAAACCTGGTGGTTGCAATCATTGGTAGAATGAGTATTACAGCAGAAAGAGCCCTTAAGGTTATCAGAACTCCGTATTCAACGCCCTCGTATGTCACCTTGAGTCCGTGGATTGTGCAGATCTCAGTTCCTTCCATTGTGAAGGGCATGATTATGAAGAATGGGATGATGAATAGGGAGACCCATTTGATGTGACGGAGTGCGAATCTTAGGGGCAGTCTTGATAGT
>Ga0180301_10000963_pt1 | contig 22623 bp, 19 predicted proteins | sample GuaBasSediGuay16_FD_121797 | JGI IMG/M metagenome (GOLD analysis project Ga0180301, IMG submission 121797) | Subseafloor sediment microbial communities from Guaymas Basin, Gulf of California, Mexico - Guay16, Core 4569-2, 12-15 cm | ecosystem: Environmental > Aquatic > Marine > Hydrothermal...
TAGTTGCATCACATATAACCTGAACTCTATGAGCCTCCCCGCCAACCTTCCCCCATGAAACAGCCTCCTCTAAGGTTGCACCGGACAAACCTCCAGGTTCAGGTCTATCCATGGTTATTTGGATTACATACTCGTAGGGTTTACCAAGCTTAAATGCAGCTTGAAAAGCATAGTTTTTGGGTACACCTCCACCAACGAGTAGGGCTCCAAGCTTTTCAGCCCTTCCAACAAGGTTAAGAAAGTCTATAACACCCTTAAACGCATCAACAACTATACGTTTACCACAATGTTTTTCAACATATTCTTGGACAGCTAAACCAAAACATGAGTCTTGGATTGCTGGAACAAAAATTGGGACACCATGTTTATAGGCGTTATAAACTATGGAGTTTTCATCCCTAATCCTTTTACCAATCTCCATGATAAATTCTGCTGTTGAAAAAACCTTATCCCCATTCTCCCTTAAAATATCGTTAAAAATTTCCATGAGAGGCTTATCAAACTTGTTTTTAAAATCATCCTCAGAAATAAAAACATCATAAACCCTGTCAACCCCAGCCTCGTAAAGAAGCCTATCACTAATGTAGGGTGTACCCTTATAGTGGACTCCACCAAAAACCTCTAAAACATCATGGACAAGGTTTGCTCCTGTGCTAACAATAACATGAACCATTTTACGTTTAATCATTTCAATAACAACCTTTTTCATTCCAGCTGGAACCATAGCACCAGCAAAACCTAAAACTATTGTTGCACCCTCCCTAATCATTTTTTCATAAATGTTTACTGCTTGAGCAAGCCTTCCAGCACCAAAAGAACCTGACCTTGACATTTCAAGGATAAGCTCGTTAACAGTCATTTTCGGTTTAAGCCTTAAAGGTTTTACAGGCTCCCTACATATTTCACTAGCTTTTACCAAGATTTATCACTATCCTAATCGTTTATTTTCCCACACGATAAAAATTTTTCCTAAAAATGGAAACCTTAATCTAGAAAGAAAAATCCTAAAATTTTTTGGGTTTAGAATGTGAAGGTTAAGGTTTCAAGGGAGAAAAAAATTCTTCTGGCAACCCTTACCATAAACTTTATCCTAGCAGTTTTAGCCACAAAAATTTTTTCCGACGGTTACCCTTTAGGTATGGATACCTTTTCCCATCTTCCAAAAACCCTTTACCTTTCAACCCACGGTTTTACCCAATGGTTTTTTGATTGGTATTGTGGTTTCCCATACCTAATTTCCTACGCACCCCTAGCCTACATCCTCACCTACAGCCTATCAATATTTAACATAAACCCTCTCTTATCCTACAAGCTTACCGAAACAATTTTCCTAATGTTAACTCCGATAGTCTTCTATAAGCTTGTTAAAACCCTTGGTTTTAGCGGTGAAAAAGCAGCATACGCAACCCTATTTTTTACGGTTTTCCCTTCAACAATCCAAAACCCCATAATTTTTGGTAGGTTTACAAACATTGTTAGCTACCCCTTTTTTATCTTAACCCTAATTTTTGTGTTTAAAACTTTAAACTGTAAACGTTCACGCTGGAAAAACCTTTTTTTTGCATCAATATTTTTTGGTTTAACAGTTTTAACCCACCATTTCTCAGCCTACATCCTCCTACTTACAATGGCTATTTTGTTTCTTACCCTAATCCAAGAAAAAACCATACAAACAAAAATTTTAACGGTTATAGCAAAGTTTTTTGGCATAGCTTTCCTTGGATGTGTTTTTTCGGGTTTTTGGCTTCTACCCTTCTACCTATACCGGGAATATTGGGTTTTAACCTATACAAAAGAAAACTTTTTGCTTTTAGTCTCCATAACCCTATTCGTTTTAATGGTTGTTTTGGTAGGGATAACCGTTAAAAAGCTTTTTAAACCAAAAAATTTTAACAGTCTTTTTGTTTCTGTTTGGATGATTATTTTTATAGTTTTAGGTTCAGGTCTCCTACCATTAAAATATTTTCTCCCCCTTGGTGGGGAGGTTGACTTTTTAAGGTTTCAGCTTTACCTAGCTATACCATCAACAATTCTGCTTGTTAACCTTAAAAACTACTCTTTTGGTAGGCTGGGGAAAAAGCTTTCCCTACAGCAAAAACTCGACAAACCAAAAATATGGATTCTAGTATTCCTAATTTTAAACGTTTTAACCGTAGGAATACTTTTTCAGGTTTTTCCTGTGGTTTTGGCTGAGGAGGTTTATCCTGAAGACCCCCCACCCCAGCTAATTCAATATATTAAGGGGGAAAAAGGGTGGGGTAGAATCCTCCCAATAGACTGCCCATTCTGGGTTTATATCCTCCCCTACCAAACAGGAAAACCCCTAGTGGACGGCTGGTATCCTCAAGGCTGTATTCTTCCAACCCTAAAATCCATAACAAAAAAAACCATAAACCATTATTCAAAAGAAGAAGCCCTAAAAAACCTAATAGCCAACTCTAAAACCTACGGGATAAAATGGGTTATCGTAGGAAACCATTCAAAACTTTATCTTTTTAACAACAGCACCTTTAAAAAGGTTTTAAAAGTTTCAAGGTTTACAGTCTACAAAAACAGTTTAAACATCACCTATATTGAAACAAACCCAAAAACAAAGGTTAAGTTTTGGCAAAAAGGAGACTCCATCCTAATAGCTTTTAAAACAAACAACAATAAGACAAGGGTTTTGGTTAGAGAAGCCTATTTTCCAGGATGGTTTGCATACGAAAAATCTGAGAAAATAAACGTTCAAAAGGATGGAAACGGGTTTATCTGTTTTAACGTTTATGGTGTTGGTGAACATAGGATTAGGCTGACATTCAACCCATACAAAAAAATTCTAGGAGACAGTTTTCCCTGTATCATCTAAAACTATTATCCCGTTAACCTTTTCCTTAACCTTCTCCCTAAACTCCTTAGACCTTAAAACCTCAAGAAAACTTTGAACCTCAACCTTATCCATCCTATCAACCCTAAAAACAAAATCGTATTGGGCTTCAGTTAAACCTATAAAATCTAAACCGTAACGTTTAGCATACCCCTCAAACCCAAAACCAACATCAACCCTCCCATCCAAAATCGCTGAAACACAACCCTGATAGGAGCCAACCCTAAAATCGTATCCCTTAACCCTTAAAACCAAATCTTTAAACTCCAACCCAACCCTTTCAGCCAACCCTTTAAACAAAAAATCTAAAAGTTTTCTCTCCTCCAAACCATAACCCCAATTAACCATAACAACATCATCCCTCAAAAAATCCTCCAAACCACAAACCTTTTTTGGGTTACCCTTCCCAACAAAAATCCCGTAACGTCTCCTATAACCCCTAACCAAAACAGCCTCACCCTTAACCCCATAAACCTCAAGAAAAGGAAAATTATAGCTTCCAGTCTTCTCGTCTAAAAGGCTTATTCCAGCAAAATCAGCCCCACCCTTTTTTAGGCTAAGCAAACCTCCAGAAGAACCAACATTAAAAGTTTTAATTTTCCACCCTGGATTTTTTAAAGCCAAAATTTCTAGTATAACATCCAAACCTAAACAAGGTAAACCTGCAAAAACAAGGTTTGAAGGTTTAGCTTCAGAGTCAAAAAGTTTAACCTCAAAGGTTTCACCCTCCTCCACAATAGGCTTATTTTCAGGTATAACAATATAACCGTCAGCCTTAGCCAAAGTTGTAACCGCACCTGAACCTGTTGGTAGAGAAAAAGCTTTTAACCCATCCTTGGTCCTGATAAGGTTTACAGCCAAAAAGTTTCTTCTACCAGCACTAGCAAAAATTTTTTCACCAACCTTAACCCTTAAAACCTTGGTAGGCTTAAACCCTAAACCAGCCATCTCCATAAGAACAGGACGCACAAAAAGGTCAAAAACCATTAAGGCTGAGGTTGGATATCCAGGTAAACCAAAAACAGGTTTCCCATCTATAACAGCTAAAAGTGTTGGTTTTCCAGGCTTTATAAAAACTCCATGAACGATTATTCCAGGTTTTCCAAGCCTATCCACAACCCTATAAACTATGTCTCCAACACCAGCAGAAGTTCCACCAGAAACAATAATTGCATCTGCAACCTTTAAAGCCTCTTTAAGCTTCCCACCAATAGAATCAAAGCTATCTTCAACAACACCTAAAAAAATAGGTTCACATCCACAATCTTTAACAGAACAAGAGACAGTATAACTGTTTACATCATAAATTTTGCCAACATCCAAAGGTTTTCCAGGTGGAACAATCTCCCCACCAGTAGAAACAACAGCAACCTTAGGCTTCCTAAAACACGGAACATCCATAAAACCTGAGGCTGCAAGCAACCCTATCTCTCTTACACCAAGCAAGGTTCCCCTTCTCAGAAGAAGCTCCCCAAACCTAACATCCGAACCTGCAACCATAATGTTTTCGTTTGGTGAAACAGGCTTATAGATATAAACAAATTCCCCCTCCTGCCTAGTATACTCAACCATAACCACAGCATCAGCACCTAAAGGTATTGGTGCACCAGTAGAAATTTCAGCAGCCTCCCCCTCACCAATCTTTAGGCTTGGTTTTTCTCCAGCAGCTATTTTTCCAACAACCCTAAGCCTAACAGGGTTTACCTCTCCAGCCCTAAAAGTGTCTTTTGCTTTAACCGCATATCCGTCAACAGTAGCCCTATCAAAAAAGGGGACATCAACCAAACAAAAAACATCAGAGGCTAAAACCCTACCATAAGCCTCAACCAATGAAACCTTTTCCACACCCAAAGGTTTAGGCTTAAAAAAACTGTAAAACCTTTTTTTAGCCTCCTCAACAGATAAAAGCTTATGAAAAATTTCTCTTTCCAAACTTTTTCTCCCCAAACTAGGTTAAACGTTAGAATAGGATAACTTCTACCTCCTCCCCCTCTTTTAAACCTTCCCTATCCTCAGCCACAACAACAAAACCGTCAGCCTTAACCATCGAAGAAATAACACCAGCACCTGAAATTCTAACAGGCTCAACATAAACCTCTTCCCCAACCTTTCGTAAAGAAACCCTAACAAAATCTCTTGTTCCAAGATTTGAAGGAACACTACGTATAATTTTCCCTTTAACCACACATAGGTTTTCTAGTTGGGGAGAATCAAGCATCCTACAAAAAATCTTTCTAACAAAAAGATGGAAACCAACCATTGCTGAAACAGGATAACCTGGAAGTAAAACAGCAGGTTTACCGTTAACAGAGGCTAAGGCTACAGGTTTACCAGGTCTTATTGAAACCCCATGAACAACTATTTTTGAGTTTGGAGTTTGGCTGACAGCCTTAGGAACAAGGTCTTTTTCACCAACAGATGTTCCTCCACAAACAATTGTTAGGTCTGCTTTGCTAGAAGCCTCTAAAAGCTTAAGCCTAACCTTTTCAACATCATCCCCAACAATTCCAAGGTCTAAAGCCTCCCCACCAATGTTTTTGATGGCTGAAAGCAAAAAATACCTGTTTGAGTCGAATATTTTCCCGTTTAAAAGCCTCCTGTTTTCCCCCAAATCTGTAAGCTCATCTCCAACAGAAAAAACAGCAACCTTTGGTTTGCGGAAAACCTTAACCTTTTTAAAGCCTAAAGCTGCAAGTAAACCTAGATCATGAGGATTTAAAACAGTTCCTTTAGACAAAACCTTTTCTCCAGCCTTAACATCCTCCCCAGCCTTTGAAACATTAGCCCCAACATAAACAGGAGAATAAACAACAAGTTTTTCTCCATCCAAAACCTCAGTATACTCAACCATAACCACAGCATCAGCATTTTTTGGCATAACCGCTCCTGTTGAAACCTTAACAGCCTCCATATCCCCAACAACAACATTTGAAGACTTACCTGCCTCAACACTACCAACCACCCTAAGAATAACAGGGTTTGTTTTTGAGGCTCCAAAAGTGTTTTCTGCTTTTACCGCATACCCATCCATTGCAGCCCTATTAAAGGGAGGAATATTGAAAGGGCTAAAAACATCAAAGGCTAAAACCCTGTTTAGGCTTTGAAGAATATCAACCTCTTCAACCTCCATTTTTTTGATGTTTACGTTTTCGGTAAACCTTTTCCAAGCCTCCTCAACACTTAAAGTTTCAGTAAAACCTCTCATCCTAACATCTTTCCCAAAGCTAAAACCCAAAATTACCACCAAGAGTTAGGCTTAGGTTTAGCTTAACCCATACTCCCTAAGAATCTTTTTAAACTTTACAGCATCCTCTTCAAGTATAGGACTTTCAGAAATAATCACTCCACTAACATTATACTCTTTTAGGGCTTCAGCCAAAAACCTAAAGTTTAGGTCTCCCTCCTCAAAAACAAGATGTTTTTTCTCGTCACCAGACGGAGAATACTGAACCTGGGTAAAATGTTGGTGAAGATTTTTAAGTGCACTAGAACCAAGCTCATCCTCTATTAGGCTAAGAATCCTTGTAAAATCCTCCTTTGTTTTAAGACATCCAGCACAACGTGCATGAATATGAGCCCAATCCACAACTATCCTTTGACCTGTTTCACGAACAATTTTTAAAACATCCTCGACAGGTCCAACTTGGGATTGGCGACCCATAGTTTCAATTCCTATGGGGATGGGGCATTTGTCAGCTATCTCGTTTATGGCTTTAATAACCATCTTGTTAGCTTCTTCCCTTGAAAGCTTCCCATAGTAGGCTGGATGAACAACAGCTAACTCAGCATTATAAAGACTTCCAATCTCACATGTTTCAATTATCCTTTGTTGAGACTTTTTTATTGTTGTTTTATCTCCACAAAGGTTGATAAAGTATGGTGCATGACATGAAAGTTTAACATCAAACTCTTTAGAGTAGTCTTTAAGTTTTAAGGCTACATCCCTACCCATTTTAACACCACGAACATACTGAACCTCAAGAGCATCCAAACCTATTTTTCTACAGTATTCTAAGGCTTCTCTGTAACCCTTACCCTTCATAGCTAAAGGTATACCTGCAGGTCCAACCCTAATCAAAAATTACAGTCCTCCAAATAGAATGGTTAAAGTTTAGGCAAAAATATGTTTTCTTGTTTAGGAGGCTAACTCTCTTAATGCTTTCAGCCTTTTAACAATGTTTGGGTGGGTTGAAAAAATCTCCATTATCCTATCAACCAAAGTTATCTTTCTCGACAAAATCCTGTTTACAAGCTGCTGGTCTGAAAACCTTCTAAAACCTGAAACCTCCAAACTATCCTTTTCAGCCCTATCAGGATCAGAGATAAAAAGTGTTTTAAAACTGCTTAAGTTTCCAAGTTCACTACGTCGATAGTAGCTTTTAAGCCTACCAGTATGGTAAACTATTTTTGCTAAAGCCTCCGAAAGTTTACGTGGGCCATCCTCAATGTTAAGTGCACTTTCCCTATCAGCATAATATTCACGGTATCGGCTTAAACCTAAAACAAACAGGGACAAAAACCAGTATATGGCTAAACATACACCTCCAAGAGCTAAGGCTGCTAAAGCACCACCACCCTCCTCATCTCTAGCCCCATAACCTCCACCAAACCATCCTGAAAGTAGGAGGGAGTAGCCTAAAAAGTAGAAGATTGCAGGTAAAACAGAGGCAAACATCATTATTTGAACATCTCTATGTTTAAGATGTCCAAGCTCATGTCCAACCACAGCTTCGACCTCCTCATCCTCTAAAACCCTTAAAAGCTCTGTTGTAACAGCAACCCTATTACCTGTTAAAGGTGAACCGTAGGCAAAAGCGTTTGGTATGGGTAGGTTTGCAACCATAATTTTAGGTATTTTTTTAAACCCCATTTTTCTGCTTAAACCTTCAACAATCCTATAAAGCTTAGGATTCTCGTTTGGTTTAACCTCATGTACACGATATAATGCTCCAATCATTTTTGGAGCGAAAAGCCATTGGAGAACGTTAAAAACGGTAACGATAAAGGCTAAAGCAAAAAGGTTTAAAAAACCAATCCATGTTAGGATTGCTGCAAAAAAGAGGGTTGAGATGGCTATAAGAACCGCAAGCGTACCATACATTGATAGGTACAGCTTATAGCTTCCCATAAACCCACCCTATCCAAAAATTAAGAGTATTTGGGGGAGATATAACCTTTAACCCTAAACCTACCAAAACTATGTTTTAGCTTCTTTTTTCCCAAGAAAAAGTATTCTTGCCGCAAGTAATGCAGCGTTTTCCCCGTTGTCTATTCCAACACATGCAACAGGAACACCTTTAGGCATTTGAACTATTGAAAGTAGGGCATCTAAACCTCCAAGCTTTACGTTTACAGGAACACCTATAACAGGTTTATCCGTTCTTGAAGCTATAAATCCTGGAAGATGGGCTGAAAGACCAGCTATAGCAATAAAAACCTTAGCATCACATTTTCCAATGTATTCTTCAAGCTCCTTAGGGTTACGGTGGGCTGAAAGAACCTTAACCTCATAGGTTAAATTAAGTTTTTCAAGGGTTTTAGCTGATTTTTCAGCTATAGGTTTATCACTTTCACTCCCAACAACTATCGCCACATCAACCATTCTTTCCACATATCCTCCCCTAGGCTAACTGTTAAGTCTCCAAAACTATTTTTCCTCTTTTAGGTATCCACTCGATTGTTTTACCTATAAGACCCTTTTTAGCCCTATAACGGTAAACAGCCCTAATCAGGTTTGCCTGCTCAATTCTTCTTTCTAAAAGCTGTTTTGAGCCTATGTCGCTTCTATGGAAAACCCCCCAACCATCCTCAAGCCAAACGTAGGGTATACAAGCCTCAACCTTTTCTCCTGCCTCAGGTATGGTTTTACCCTTACCAAAAATTTCTACAAGCCTAGAACCACCAGAAAAAATTTTTCCGTCAGGTTTTAGGTCTGTTGAGGCAAAATAGACTTTACAACCCTTTTTCTCGATGGATTTAACATCAACATGGACAGGGTGACCTTTAGCCAAATTTCTTTCTTCAGGATAACCTTTTGGAGCAATACATTTAACAACTGTTGCAACATCCTCAAACTCAAGCTTAACCTTGTTTAGCCTCTCATCTATAATGGCTTCACAAACCTCTATAAGGTCTGTTTTAAGAATTGGAAGAACGTTTACAGCTTCAGGGTCTCCAAGCCTACTATAAAACTCTATGATTGTAGGACCCCATGAAGGTGTACACATCATTTGACCTGAAACAATCCCCTTATACTTTTCACCAGTCTCCTTTTCCACAGCCCTAACACATCTTCTAACAATTTCAACAGACCTTTCAAACTCTTCTCTAGTTATGAATGGGAGAAACGTCCCCTTACCAGCTATAGAACCCATACCACCTGTTTCAGGTCCAATATCCATCTCAAAAGCATTCTTGTTATCTTGAACCAAAGGTAAAGGTTTAACTGTTCTCCCATCCGTAAAAGTTTGAAGGGTGTATTCTGGTCCCTCAACCCTCTCCTCAATAAGAATCCTATCCTCTATGTCGGTATAGTCTTTCATGTATTTTTCATGGATAGCCTTAGTATGCTCCTCTTTAACATGAGCTTTTTCTTGGCTTAGGTAGGCTTGAAGGTCAGCTATAACCTTAACACCCTTCCCACCAGCCTGTCTAGCAGGCTTTAAAGCCACACTCTCAGCATACTCATGAATATAGGCAACAGCATCCTCAACATTCTTAAAAGCCTTAAACCTAAGCCTTCCAGGAATCCTATACTTCCACATAAGCCTCCTCATAAAAGCCTTAGACATTTCAAGCTCAGCACAACCACGTTTAGCACCAACACAAGGAATACCCTCCCTCTCCAACTCGTCAGAAACCCCGTGAAACAAGGGTTCCTCAGGACCTACAAAAACAAAGTCAACCCTAAACTTTTTAGCAGCCTCAACAACAGCCTTTGGGTCTTGGGAGTTTCCAAGAATAACCTCACCGTTTGTGGCTTTACAAAGGGAGGCTATACCAGGATTATTTAACCTCATAATAGCGTAAAGTTTAGGGTTATGGTTACTCCTACATAGGGCTTCAGCTATTGCATGTTCACGTGCAGCTTCACCAACAAGTAAAACCTTAACCATATTTTTCCATCCTCCCTTAACCAGCTAAAACAGGATATTTACCTGTAAAACATCCTAGACAAAGGTTTTTTCTAGGTATACCTATCGACCTAACAAGTCCTTTTAGGCTTAGCCAGTGGAAGGTATCAGCTCCAACAACCTTACTTACCTCTTCAGCGTTAAGATGAACAGCTATAAGCTCATCTTTTGGAGGAACATCCGTTCCAAAGGGGCATTGGGCTATAAGTCTTGGGCTTCCAATTCTTACATGAACCTCTTTTGCACCCATCTTGTTACGCATAAGGTTTACAGTGTTTTTTGTTGTTGTCCCCCTAACAACACTATCATCAACCAAAACAACCTTTTTTCCAGCTATAGCCGCCCTTATAGGGTTTAGTTTTAACTGAACACCAACAATCCTTTCAAACTCTGTTGGTTTAATAGCGCTTCTAACCCTTCTACCAGTTTGAACAAAACCTATCCCTAAAGGCGTCCTAGTCTTATTTGAGTAGGCTACAGCAAAAGGTATGGCTGTTTCAGGAACACCAAGAACAACCTCACCACCATTCACCCTATGTTCTTTTGCAAGCTCCTCCCCAATCTTCATCCTAACCTCATAAATACTTTTACCGTTGATTATGGAGTCAGGTCTTGCATAGTAAACGTATTCAAAAGCACAAAACCTTGGGTTAGGCTTTAAAACCTGTCTTCTCTCAATACTGTGTTCGTCGAAAATGTAGGCTTCACCAGGTTGAATATCGTTTTTAAAGTCTGCACCTATAACATCCATAACACAGCTTTCAGAAGCCACAACACCATAATCAAAACCAAAACTTCCAATGGTTAAAGGTTTAACTCCACACCTGTCACGAGCAACAACCATCTCCCCTCTTCCAGTTAAGGCTATAAGAGAGTATGCTCCTTTAACCTTCCCCATAAAACTAGCTATAGCCTCCATAGGTTTCCCTGTTTTCTCCAACTCAACAGAAAAAAGCCTAGCCAAAAATTCTGCTTCATCCTCACAGTTTATACCCTCTTTTTCAGCAAGCTCCCTAAAATTAAGTATTTTTCCGTCATAGCATAGGGCTATGGGGATAGGCTCCCACACGATAACAGGCTGAATTTTTTCAGGGTTTTCCTGTGAAATCGAGGATACACTTCCAATACCAATCCATCCTTGAAGCTTCTCCAAGGTTTCAGGTTTAGAAAAAACTTGGTCTACAAACCCTGAGCCTTTATAGTAGTTTAGGGTTTCACCGTTAAAGGTTACTATCCCACAGTTTTCCTGTCCACGATGTTGGAGGGCTAGAAGCGAATAGTAGATGAATCTTGCCATCCTCCACTCCTTACTAAAACCGTATACTCCAACAACTCCTCCCAAACCTATCCTCTCCCAAACTTAAAAACAAAATTCAACGTATCTCCCTTTAACATGGTAGGGTTTAACCTTCATCATGTCAGCAAGCTTTTGAGCTTTAGGTGTTGGATATTCACCTGTTAAACATGCTAAACAAAGGTTTTCTTTTTCTATCCCTATCGCATCAACAAGTTTTTCTATTGTCTGGTAGCCTAAAGAATCAGCACCTATACTTTTACATATTTCCTCAACAGACTTTTTTGAGGCTATAAGTTCACCGTGGGTTGCAATATCTATACCGTAAAAACATGGGGAAACTATTGGTGGACAAGTTATTCTTACATGAACCTCTTTTGCACCAGCCCTTCTAACCATTTGAACTATGTTTTTAATGGTTGTCCCCCTTACAATACTATCATCAATAAGTATAATCTTTTTGTCTTTAAGAACAGACCTAAGAGGGTTAAGCTTAACCTTAACAGCATTCTCCCTCAAATTTTGTTTTGGCATAATAAAGGTTCTATAAATATACCTGTTTTTTATTAAGCCTTCAGCAACAGGCAAACCTGTAACCCTAGCCATACCCTCAGCAGCAGGTCTTGAAGTGTCTGGAACAGGAACAATAACATCAGCATCCCCACAACCATAGGTTTTTGCAAGATTCATCCCAAGCTTTAATCTAACATCATAAACACTCCTACCCTCAATTATAGAGTCTGGACGGCTAAAATAAACAAACTCAAACATACAATAAGATTTTCTTTTAGATTTTGCAAAACATTTTCTTTCAACACCAGAATCAGAAACAAGAATAGCTTCCCCAGGTTTAACGTCGGATACAAGTTTTCCACCAAGCATATCTATAGCAACACTTTCAGAAGCTCCCATGAAAGACCTTTCAGTTTCACCAAAACATAGAGGTTTAAACCCTAAAGGATCCCTAAAAATAAGAATTTTCTCGTCACCTGTAAGACAGACAGCAGAATAAGCCCCCTCAACATACTTTGAAAGCTCTGAAAGAGCATCAAAATAGTCTCCCTCCTCCCTAACCTCACGTAGCAAAATGTTTAGTAGAAGCTCAGCATCAGAGGTTGAGGTAAAATAGACTCCGCTTCTTCTAAGCCTCTCCTTAAGCTCAACATAGTTTACTATTGTTCCATTGTAGGCTAAGGCTGTACTGTCAAGGTTGAAGGGTTGAGCATCTGTTAGGCTTAGGCTTCCAACCGTCGAGTATCTTACATGACCTATCCCAAACCTACTTTTAAGCATTGAAAGCTCTGTTAGGGATAAGGCTTCACTAACAAGCCCCATATTCTTCCTAAGAAGAATGCTTCCATTACCTGTTGTTAGAGCTATTCCAGCAGACTCCTGTCCACGATGCTGGAGAGCCATAAGCCCATAAAAAATGTTTTCCGCAACGTTTCCATCCTTATCATGGATTCCTATTACTCCACAAGCCTCTTTTAAACCCAACCTCATTCAGCCTCCTCCCCCATAGCTTTTGGTATGGTTTCCCTCCAAACCTTCTCCATTAGGCTAACAGAACATTCAACAGTCTTTTTTAAACCCATCATAAGAGTAAACCTATCATCATCAACAGTTTCACCTATAATGTTTGCTGGAGCACCATTTTTCCCCGCAATCTTCAATATTTTTTTGGCTGAGTCTAGGTTTGGAGCTGTTAAAACAATTCTTGCATAGGATTCTGAAAAAAGAAGTTCATCCATCCTTATAGGCTTGGAGGATGGAACCTTTGAAAGGTCTACCTTAACACCCATTTTCCCCTTTATAGCCATTAGGGCTAAGGCTATGGCAAGCCCACCCTTAGAACAGTCGTGGGCTGAGGTTACAAAACCGTTTCTAATAGCCTCCATAACCGTTTTAACTGTTGCCTTTTCTTTTTTACCATCAGCTTTTGGAGGTTTACCGCCAGTTAAACCATGGATTTCATGGTAGTATTCTGAGCCTCCAAGCTCAGGATAGGTTTTACCAACCAAAACTATGGGTTCACCATACCCCTTAAAAGCCATAGTGGTCACCCATTCAAGGTTCTCAACCAAACCAAGCATCACAACCACAATACTTGGTTTAACAGCAACCCTAGTATTCTCATCCTCATTATAGAAGCTAACGTTTCCACCTACACATGGAACCCCTAAAGCTCTACTCATATAGGCTAAACCTTCAACCCCACGTTTAAACTGCCAAAAAACCTCAGGATTTTCAGGGTTTCCAAAGTTACAGCAGTCTGTGTAGGCTAAAGGTTCACCACCAACACAAACAACGTTTCTTACAGCCTCAGCAAGAGCACCAGCAGAACCGTTAAACGGGTCTAGATAGCTGTGGCGGCTGTTACAATCAGCCTTTACAGCAATCCCCCTACCAGTTTCAAGAATCCTAAGAACAGCAGCATCAGCCTCTCCAGGCTTTAAAACAGTTCTAACACCAACCTCATGGTCATACTGCCTATAAACCCACTCTTTACAGGCTATGTTTGGCGCTTCTAAAAGCCTATAAACGGTTTCTGACAGGTTTTTAGGCTCCCTAGGCTTTTTAACCTTTAAAACCTTCCTAAGGTAGGATGGTTTTTTTGCTTTCCTCCTAACTACTGGTGTTTCAGCCAAATATTTTGGTGGGATTGAGGCTACAACCTTACCATTAAACTTTGCAACAAGTAAACCTGTATCTGTAACCCTCCCAATAATTGAATATGGAATCTCATATTTTTCTAGGATTTTTTTAACCTCATCCACACCTTTAGGGTCAACAGCAAGAAGCATCCTTTCCTGAGACTCCGAAAGTAGAAGTTCATAGGGTGTCATACCCTCCTCACGAACATGAACCTTATCCAACTCGATTTCAACACCTGTTCCACCCTTAGCAGCCATCTCTGAGGTTGCACATGTTAAGCCTCCACCACCAAGGTCTTTAATCCCATGAACATAACCTGTCTCCAAAATTTCAAGCACAGTTTCAATAAGAAGCTTTTTTGTGAAGGGGTCTCCAATTTGAACAGCAGGTCTATCCTCCTCAGACTTTTCACCTATGGTTTTTGATGCAAAGGTAACTCCATGAATTCCATCTCTCCCCGTTGAACCACCAATAAGGATAAGTATGTCTCCAGGGTTGTCAAACCTAGCTAAAAATATCTTATCCTTTTTTGCAACACCATAACAAGCAACATTAACCAAACAGTTTGTTTCAAAACTTTCATCAAACTCAACCTCACCAGCAACCGTTGGAACACCTATACAGTTCCCATAATCCCCTATACCCTTCACAACATAACGGAAAAGCCATTTTGTACGGCTGCTTTCAAGCCTACCAAACCTTAATGGGTCTATAAGCAAAATTGGACGTGCACCTATGGCAAGAACATCCCTAACAATACCACCTATACCTGTTGCAGCCCCATTATAGGGTTCTATGGCTGAAGGATGGTTATGGCTTTCAACCTTAAACGCAACAACATAACCATCCCCAACATCAACAATCCCTGAGTCGTAGCCAGGTCCAACAACAACCCTTGGTGAGGATGTTGGAAGCTTTTTAAGGATTGGTCTACTACTCTTATAGGAGCAGTGTTCAGACCACATAATATCAAACATTCCCCATTCTTCAAGGGTAGGCTCCCTACCCATCAACCTCCTAATAACCCTAATCTCCTTTTTTGAAAGGTTTACCTTAACAGGGATAGCTTTAGTTCTTCCCATCACCCAACCCTTTTTTAGCTTTTCAAAAACCTAACCATAGACTTAAAAAGCAAAATTCCATCACAGTCTTTATAGGGGCTTAAAACCTTTTCTGATGCTCTTTCAGGATGGGGCATAAGACCTACAACATTCCCCTTAACATTACAAACAGAAGCTATATTTTCCACGGAGCCATTCGGGTTTGCCTTAGAATTCACCTCACCCTTCTCATCAACATACCTAAAAACTATTTGACGGTTTTCCCTCATTTTTTCCAGTTCTTCCCTAGTGTTAAAATATCTTCCTTCCCTATGGGCTATAGGTATATGTAGAAGCCTACCCTCAGGAATCATACATGTAAAGGCTGTTCCGCTTGTTTCACATTTTAAAGTCACCCATTTACAAACAAATTTTAGACAGTCGTTAGGCATAAGCGCCCCTGGAAGAAGCCCAGCCTCAATAAGAATCTGGAAACCGTTACATATACCAAGCACAGGTCTTCCATCCTCAGCAATCTTTTTAACTTCTTCCATGGCTGGACTATGGGAGGCTATTGCACCACTCCTTAAATAGTCTCCATAGGAAAAACCTCCTGGAAGAATAACAGCATCATAAACATCACCCTTAAAAAACTTGTGCCAAACAAGGTCTGTTGGAACACCTAAAACATTTTTTAACACATAAACAACATCATAATCACAGTTTGAACCTGGAAACTGGATAACCGCAAACCTCACCCTTTTTCAGCCTCTAACACGAATCTTATGGGTGTGGATAACAGGATTATAGATTCTTAAAGCGTTACACATATCAAAAACAATTTTTTCAGCCTCTTTTCTCCCATTAGCATCAACCAAAATCTTAAGATATTTTCCAGTCCTAACAGACTTAATTTTTTCATAGCCACCCTTAAGAATCAAATCCTTATAGATTGTTTCACCTTCAGGGTCTCTTGCAGCAGGCTTGTTTTCTATGATAACCTCAACCGTATAATGTTTTGTTTTCATTTTGGCTCCTCACCCACAATCAACCTATAAGTTTGAATATAGGTTTGAAGAACACTGTCTAAGGGTTTCCCCTCCCTATAAACATCCTTATCCATAGACTCACCAGTTTTAAGACTCCAAAGCCTCATACAGTCAATGTTTAACTCGTCACCAACCCTAAGCTTCCCCCTCCTATCCCTACCAAACTCAAGCTTAAAATCAACAAGCTGTAAGCCAAGCTTCCTCATAAAACCAGACAAAACCCTGTTAACCTTAAAAGTAATCTTTTTAACTTCCTCAATCTCCCTTTTAGCCATTAAACCAAAAACTTTTAGATGTTCCTCTGAAAGAAGAGGGTCATGGAAAAGGTCGTTTTTAAGATAAAACTCTACTAGTGGAGTTTTAAGTTTTTCACCCCTCTTAAAAAACGGATAGTTTTTTACAAGATGTCCAGCAGCAATATTTCTACACACAACCTCAACAGGAATCATTTTAAGTTTTCTAACCCTCATAGTTGAGGAGTCAACCATACTGATAAAGTGGGTTGGGATACCCTTCTTCTCAAGTAAACTAAAAATTTTTGCTGAAACACCAGCGTTTATAGCACCCTTTCCAGGGAGAACATCGTGTTTTTCTCCGTCTAAGGCTGTAACATCATCTTTAAACTTTAGCAGAACCTCGTCTTTTGAAGATGAAGCATAAACTATTTTTGTTTTGCCTTCAGCAATCTTTTTAGGCAATGTTTTTCACAACTAAAGATTGACTAATACCTATAAAAAAATTTTTGACTAAAAAATTTTACTTGTATCCAAAATTTTACATGAATATGTAAAATGGGTTAAGAAAAACATAGTTACAAGTAGAATAAAATAGAGTTAACCAGACAGCAAACCACATTTAAGCGAAAACTATTATTAAAGCAAAAATCTAAATATTCCTTAAGTATAGGTTGTTTCGTGCATACAAACCTAGTGGGAGAATAGGAATGGCAAGTGAAACAATAAAAAAACCAATAGTCTTTTTGATGAAAAATATACAAAACAACGTTAGAGTAAAACTAAAAAACGATTTAGAATATCGTGGAAGACTTATCCAATGTGACAACTACATGAATCTAATAATTGATGATGCGACAGAATACCATAACGGAGACCCTGTTGCAGACTACGGTAACATCTTTATCAGAGGAAACAACATAATCTTTATCTCTTTTGAATAAAGAAACAAAAAATTTAGTAACCAACATCCAAGTGAGAGAATGTGAAAAGAACCCTTATAGAAAAACTTACAGGGAAACCTGTTACAAAACAAAACATAGAAATTGTTGAGAGAAAGGGAAGAGGACATCCAGACTATATTGCTGACGTATCAGCTGAAAAATGTAGCCAAAAACTTTGTGAATACTATCTTGAAAACTTTGGTGTGATTTTGCATCATAATGTTGATAAGGGGCTTGTTGTCGGCGGAAAATCAAACCCTAGGTTTGGTGGAGGAGAAGTTTTAGAACCTATAGAGATAATAATTGCTGGAAGAGCCTTAACCCAAGCAAAAAAAGGAAATGAGGTTGTTAACGTTCCTGTTGAAGAGTTAAGTGTTAACGCCATAAAAGAGTTTTTAAAGGAAAACTTTAGGTTTTTAGACCCTGAAAAACATGTAAAAATAAGCTGTAAAATTAGACCTGGCTCAACAGACCTAGTAAAAATTTTTGAGGCAAAAAAGACTATTCCACTAGCTAACGACACCTCTTTTGGTGTTTCTTTTGCACCCTTAACTCCAACAGAAAAGCTTGTTCTTGAAACAGAGAGGTATTTAAACTCTGAAAAGCTGAAAAAAGAGCTTCCAGAGGTTGGGGAAGATGTTAAGGTTATGGGTTTAAGACAAAAAAACAGGATAAGGCTTACTGTTTCAGCAGCCATGATAAGCAGTTTAATCCCAGATAAAAACCACTATTTAAGCATAAAAGAAGAGTTATGTAACAAGATTAAAGATTTTGCCTCAAAAACTGTGGATATGGATGTTGAGGTTTATGTGAATACTGGAGATAACCCTAGAAAAGGAATATTTTATCTTACTGTTACAGGAACTTCTGCTGAGCAGGGTGATGATGGAAACCCTGGTAGAGGTAACAGGATTAACGGTTTGATAACACCGTGTAGACCTATGAGTCTTGAGGCTACCGCTGGAAAAAACCCTGTTAACCATGTTGGAAAAATTTATAATGTTCTTGCAAAGGTTATGGCTGAAAAAATTTATAGGGAGGTTAAAGGTTTAGAGGAGGTCTATGTAAGAATTCTTAGCCAAATAGGTAAACCTATAAACCAACCTCAAATTACAAACGTTCAGGTTGCCCTAGAAAAAGGTTTTACCCTAACAAACGTTGCTGCTGACATAAAGTCTATTGTTGACGAGGAAATCGCGAACCTTTCAAAGCTTACAGACCAAATCGTTAAAGGAAAATTTGAGCTTTTCTAATTTTCCCTCCAGCCTTAATAAGGCTTAAAGAATTTTCAACCGAAACTTTCAGCTTAAATCTACGCCAAAAATATTTTGCAAGATTTTCGATATCCCTTCTAAGAAGAATTTCTGCTTGGGGATGGTTTAAGGTTACATATTGAGGCCAATCTATTATTTGAACTTCTTCTTCCTCTGTAACCAAAACGTTGTATTCGCTAAGGTCTGTATGGATAATTTTGGCTTTTACATAGGCTTTTTGAACGTTTTTAAGTATGTTTAAAAAAACTTTTTCAGGGTTTTCTATGGATTTAAGCTCGTTTAACTGAACACCCAAAATTTTACCCATAAGAACAGCATGCCTATTTTGGGCTACTGGTTTTGGAACTGAAACCTCACAACTATAAAGCCTTTTTAATGCTTCATACTCTTTTTCAGCAGCAGCCTTTGAACGGAAAATCCAGAAAGTTTTTTGTTTTGTGTAGTCTCTAAATTTTGCTGTTTGTCTAAAGCTTATTCTTCCAAGCCTATGAAACTTTAAGGCTACCTCCTCATTTTTTGGTGTTAAAGCCTCATAAACATCTGCTTCTTTCCCCAAACCTAAACAGTTTCCAACAGCAGACAAAAAACCTGACCTAACAAAAAAGTTTAGGGCTAAAAAATCGTAGCCCATATAGTTTAACGAGTATCCCTCATAGGGAACAGTTATTCTTCTTACTAGTCTCAGCTTATGAACCCTACTAATCCTGTAGGTTGCCTCCTCTTTTGGAAGACCTGAATAGCCTACAATCTTGTTTGTTGGGACATACCCATAGGTTTTCATCCCTTTTTCAACAGCTAAAAGTATACGGAAGTCTTCAGCCTCAAGCTCCCTAAACTTCTCCATAAAAAACTTAAAAGACAATTTTTAAACCAAAAAAGAAAGGAAGAAAGTTAAACTAAAATTTTTTCTCCATACTTTCTTTTTAGACATGCAGAAATAAACCCGTAAAAAACAGGGCTTGGTCTGTTAGGTCTACTTTTAAACTCTGGGTGAAACTGGGTTCCAACATGAAAACTGTTTTTTGGAAATTCAAGAACCTCGATTCTTCTACCATCAGAGCTTTTCCCAGAAAAAACCAAACCATTTTTTTCTAGGATTTCCCAATATTCAGGGTTAACTTCAAATCTATGTCTATGTCTCTCATAAATAGTGTCCACACCGTAAAGCTTATGGATTAGGGTTCCATGTTTAAGATGAATCTCATGAGCCCCAAGCCTCATTGTTCCACCTATCATTTTAATGTTTTTTTGTTCAGGTAGGTAGTCTAAAACTGGGTGTGGGGTGTTGGGGTCGTTTTCAACACTGTTTGCATCTTTTAAGCCACAAACGTTTCTTGCAAACTCAACAACAGCCATCTGAAAACCAAAACATATTCCAAGAAAAGGAATATTCTTTTCCCTCGCATAACTAATAGCCAAAATTTTTCCTTCAGTCCCTCTTGCACCAAAACCTGGAGGAACCAAAATTCCATCATAAACGTTTAAAACCTCAAGTTTTGAGGGGTCCTCTTCAAAAGTTTCTGTTTCAATCCAGTCTATGTTGACACTTGCATGAAAAGTAGCACCAGCATGTCTTAAAGCCTCATTTATGCTTATATAGGAGTCTGAAAGTTTAGCATATTTACCGCACATAGCAACCTTAACCTCATATTTTGGGTTTAGGTATCCCTCCAAAGTTTTAGTCCAAGAATCCCAAACAGGTTTTCTTTCAGGTAAACCCATCCTTCTACAAATATAGCTTCCCATCCCCTGCTTATCAAAAATTAAAGGCAACTCGTAAATGCATTTTATGGTTGGAGAGCAAAAAACACCTTTTTCCTCAACGTTAGCAAATAAGGCTATCTTTTTTTTAACCTCATGCTCAATCATTACACTACATCTTGCAACAATAATGTCAGGTTGGATACCTATCCTTCTAAGCTCGTTAACACTATGTTGGAGAGGTTTTGTTTTTTGTTCTTTTGTTGTTTCCAAGATTGGGACAAGAGCAACATGAACAAAAAGGGTATCTAGAGACCCCTCTTCAAGTTTAAGTTGTCTGGCAGCCTCAAGAAAAGGTAAACCTTCAATATCACCTGTTGTTCCACCAATCTCCGTTAAAACAACATCCGCCCTTGTTTTTTCAGCAACCCTTCTTATCCTCATCTTTATTTCGTCTGTTATATGGGGGATTATCTGAACACATTTACCAAGATATTCTCCACGCCTCTCCTTTTCTATTACGCTTCCATAAATTTGTCCCGTTGTTATATAGTGGTCTTTTGTCATTGAAACATCCAAAAACCTTTCATACCATCCAAGGTTTAGGTCTGTTTCACTTCCATCATCCGTCACAAAAACTTCTCCATGCATAAAAGGATTCATTGTTCCTGCGTCAACGTTTACGTATGGGTCTATTTTTATAACCGTAACATTGTATCCTCTTACTTGAAGCATTTTACCTATGGAGGATGCTGTTACCCCTTTACCTACGCTTGAAAGCACCCCTCCAGTAACAAAAATGTATTTTACCAAAGTAAGTAGCCCTCTATAATTAACCCTATTTTAACACATAAATTTTGCTTAACGTTAGTTAAATTTTTTAGACCAGTTTATGTAAAAATTGATATTGAAAGGTTTTGGAGGAGTCTGTTTTGGGTTTGGAAATGAAATGTAAGATGGTTTCGTGGGAGGAGGTTTACCGTTTATGCAAGGATTTGGCTAGGAAGGTTGAGGAGTCTGGTTATAAGCCTGAAACAATTATAGGGTTAGCTAGAAGCGGTTTTGTTCCTTCACGTCTGCTTTCAGATTTTCTTGGTATAACAGACCTTGTATGTTTAAAGGTTGAACATTGGCTTGACACAACAGGTGAACATAAGGATGAAGCCACAATACCCTACAAGATTCCGTTTAAAATTGAGGGGAAAAACATTCTGGTTGTGGATGATATTGTGGATACAGGGAAAAGCATGAACATTTCGATAGACTATATTAAAATGTTTAAGCCTAAAGAGGTTAGGTCTGCTGTTATGCAGTACATTACATCATCCCAGCATATACCAGACTACTATGTGGTAAAGGTGTCGGATTGGACATGGTTTATTTACCCATGGAATAGGGTTGAAGACCTATGCAATCTAACCCTACGTTTACTTAAAAGCTCCGGGAAGGGGTTAAACCTAGAAGAAATTAGGGAAGGATTTAAAGAAAAGTTTGGGTTAGAAGTTAAAATTGAAGATTTAGGTGAAATAGTTGAAACCTTAAAAAAGAGGGGGAAAGCTGTTTTTACGGATGGCTTATGGAAAAACATCCACTAGATTTGGGCGTTTTTTAATGCCTCCCCACAACTACAACCACGTTTTCTCGGAATCCTCGGCACAACCTCATAAATTAGCTTTTTAACGTTTTCCACGTTTTTAGCTAAGGTTTCAGCCAGCTCTTTTGCACTTAAAGGTCTAGGATGCCAAACATCATAATCTGTTACAAGAGAAATATTCGCATAACAAATTTCAAGCTCCCTAGCTAAAACAACCTCGGGATACTGGGTCATGTTGATAACCTCCCAGCCAAAACTTTTAAACCATTGGCTTTCAGCCTTAGTGCTAAACCTTGGACCCTGAATAACAACAACAGTTCCCTTCTCATGAATTCTTAACCCAAGCTTTTTCCCAGTTTTAACTATGATTTTTCTAAGCTCTGGACAGTAGGGTTCAGCCATCGAAATATGGGTTGTTAAAGGTCCATCGTAGAAGGTTTCTTCTCTACCTGTTGTTCTATTAACAAACTGGTCGCAAACAACAAAATCTCCTATTTTAATGTGTGGTTGGAGGCTTCCAACAGCACAAGGTGCAATTATCCTTTTAACTCCAAGCTTTTTTAATGCCCAAAGGTTAGCCCTATAGGGAATCTTGTGTGGTGGATATTGATGGTGTCTACCATGTCTTGGTAGGAAAGCCACCTTTCTTTTTGAGATTTCACCTATGGCTACCCTGTCTGAGGGTGAACCGTAGGGTGTGTCAACCTTAACTTCAATAGGGTTTTCTAGGAGACTGTAAAGTCCTGTTCCACCTATAATCGCTATTTCAGCCTTTTCCACAACATCATCCCTCAAACAAAAAATATTTTTGTTTGAAACATAAAAACTATGTCAAAACTA
>Ga0180301_10000964_pt1 | contig 22611 bp, 30 predicted proteins | sample GuaBasSediGuay16_FD_121797 | JGI IMG/M metagenome (GOLD analysis project Ga0180301, IMG submission 121797) | Subseafloor sediment microbial communities from Guaymas Basin, Gulf of California, Mexico - Guay16, Core 4569-2, 12-15 cm | ecosystem: Environmental > Aquatic > Marine > Hydrothermal...
AATTTTCTTGTGCACCATTAACAATTAGCTTATAACAGATTAAATCTCTTTTAAGCTTTTTTAAAGGCTTTTTAATTTTTTATCATGATTAATCATTTATTTAAATTTTATTCATATATATTGTGTAACAAAAAAATATAAGTAGTGCACCTTATGTATTTTTATTTTTCAAATGTTAATTAAATTTACAATTGTTTTAACTAAGAAAAATTTAAATAATTTTTGTGCACTTTGTGTATTATGGCTAAAGTAAAATGGGGTATATCAACATCTCCAGAATTCTTAAAAAGTTTAGACTTTATAGTAGGAGTTTTGAACAAGAAGCATTCTATTAACACCAACAGAAGTGAAATAATAGAGGTTTTGCTAAAACCAGCCTTAAACAAAATAATAATGAATAAAGAGTTTGAAATGGTTTTAAAAGAAATTCAAGAAAATAGAACATATAACTATCCTATCATATTACCATACAAACCAATAAAGGAATTAAGTAAGGATCAGGAAAAAACAACTTTTGGAGTTAGAATTAATAAAGATATTAAAAAATATATAGACCAAATAAAAAATAACTCAAGAGATTTAAATCTAAGTAGAAGTGAAATAGTTGAACTAATACTTTATGCGTTCTTTAAGCAAAAAGACTTCAAACCATACGAGAAAGTAAGAGAATTAGCCATTTTAAAAAGGAAAGGAAAGCTTTAGACTATTTTTACTTTTTAATCCTCCAATTCCTACTATAACACCATTTGATTTTAAATATTTAGCCCAAGAAGCTTCTTCAAAATGCTCGCATTCTTCATTTTTTGGGATATGTCCACAATTTGTTTTAGCACACTTAAAACAGATTTCAACCATTAATTTTCCCTTCTTTAATTTTCTTTCTAAATTCTGTAATCTTCCCATCAAGCTGGCTATCTAAGATCACCAATGCCATAGCTGCTAAAGTAGGAGAACCATGAAACACGGCATTCCATAAGTCTTCTTGGGTTAACATCTCAGTCTTCATTTGACCTCCAATCTATTTAAAATCTCAAATCTTGACGTCAACACATAGACGTCTATACCGTATTTAAAACTTCAAAATCTATTAACACCTATAGTTAACACTCCTTTTAAGCCTCCATTTCATGCTAACTTTGTTAGTACTTACGTAGCCCAAAACAACAACATCAACAAAAACGCACCAAACCTTTCAAATCACACACATCAATAGCATTAAACCCCTATAAAAATTAATCAGAAAATAATTCAACGATTTTTGAGTTATTAAGCAACCCTAACCTCTTCAGATAATCCTCCAACACATAGTTTAGAACATCAGATAAACAACAATCCCCCAAGACATTCAATAAATCTTCTTCAATATAAACAGTCTTCCTAACTCTCTTCTTCTTGTTTGTTGCCATTCTCCAAAACACCAAACTAAAGTTAGAATCTTCAACATTGTTTGTTTCCTGCATGATTTAGAATATGCTTTAAACTAAAATAGTTTTGGTCATGTTTATTCAAAACTCTCCAATGAAAGGCATTCATGAGCCAAATCGTGTCAAAACTTATACGTTTGCTCATCTCTCCTCTCTATTTTAATTATTAAAATCTCCTTTCTTTTCTTATCGATAAAATAGAGAATCCTAAACTTTCCCACTCTCTTTCTTCTAATATTTTCATAGCCTTTAACTTTTATCGTATCTTTATGCCACGGATTTTCTTTAATTTTTAAAATAGCTTCCTTAATTCTTTTTTTAGTCTTATCATCTAATTCTTTAATCTGTTTATTGCTCTTAGGAGAAAAGATTACTTCAAACATCAAAAACCTCTTCCATTTTGTAGTAATTACCTTTCTCTCTTTCACTCAACGCCTCTAAAATGTCCTTCATATCTTCTTCCGTCAAAACCTCGTCTCTATTTAGGATTTTAACCATAACAACATCATTATCTATCTTTTCAGGTTTAACAAGTTTCAAAACCCCATCTTCATAGATGGCTTCCACAACTTTCATGGTTTTACTTTCGTTAAAAGCCTAAAAATAGTTTTGGTTACTTCAATCAACTTTCCTCTCTCAACTTCATCAACATTCTCATTAATTCAGGTTTTTCTCTTAACTCTTTAACAAATTCAAGCATCTCTTTAAGCTGATCCAACATATCCGAATTTTGAACTATCATGTTCATCAATTCCTTGGCAATTAAAGGCTCTTCCATTTCTACCCTTATTCTTTCCCCCTCATCCAAGATTAAAGCACATTGACTACAATATTTCGCATTTGGCTCGTTTATCTTTCCACATCTTGGACACTTCAAAGGTTTTGCAACCTTTGGTTTATCTCCATCAATACCATACAATTCATCAATTGCCTTCTCAACATCCTTATTGACTAAATGAATGTAAACTCTTGGCATATCGCTCCCAATAACCCAACCCAAATATTTAGACATGATGCTCTCCCCTATGCTACTAGCAGCCAAAACAGTGGCTCTAGTATGCCTTAAGATGTGAGGGTGAACTCTCTTTTTGATTCCTGCTTTAGCTGCAGCATTCTTTATTACCTTAGCCAAACTTTGATACTTCATTGGATCTCCCAATGATCTATTACTCAAACTACAAAATAGAAAAGAATTGGGATCATTTGAAAAAGGATGTACATCTATCCATACTCTTAAATGTGGAACAGACATTCTTAAAGGAACTATTCTTTCTCCCGTCTTGCCTTTAACCCTAATTCTCGCCTTTAACTCTCCTTCTCTCTTATCAAATTCAACGTCTTTAATTTTAATTCCCGCCAACTCTCCAATTCTAAACCCACCTTCATAACCAACAGAAATTATAGCCTTATTTCTCAAATTCTTTTCAACATCAATCATTCTCAAAATTTCATCTTCACTCAAAACTTCAGGCTTCCTATTTCTATCTTTTCTCATTTTAATTAGTTTCAAAGGCTTCCAATCCTCTCCATTAAGCCATTTAAAGAACTTCTTTAATGCTTTTTTGTATTCGTTAACAGTCTCCCTTTTGTATCCATTATTTTCCAAGAATGCTAGAATGTCAATGATGTCTTCCTCACTCCATTTAGTAAATTGCTTGTTGTTCCATTCTGAAATTTTCCTTAAATTGATTAAGTATTTGTATTGTCTTGCTTTGCTTAATCCTTCTGCTAAAATCCATTTATGGAATTTTAATATCAATTTTTGGTTTTCTTTACAGATTTGAGAATTTTCCAGCTTTTTTATTTCTGTTTGGATATTCTTGTCGAAATCATAAAGCATGAGGTAAGTAAAATCAATAGTATAAAAAATAGTAGGATTTCAACTTTTAAAATTATAGTCCCGCCGGCGGCTTTATCATTTAAACTTTAATCAATTCCGAATCCTCACTTAATCCAACCCACCTTATCTTATATCCAAAAGCCTCAAGCACATCGTAAGTCAAATCGTATTTGTTTAAAACCGGTATCACATCCTTCAATTTTTTGGGATTTAAAGCATCAATTTCTCCCTTGATTTTGCTGAACAAATCTCTCTTTATCGCATACGTTCCAGCTTTGGTGTAATCCGTAGGCAATTCAACCTTCTGATTCAATTTTACAACATCACCTTTAAACTCAACCTTGTCTTGCAAAAACTCATTTAATTTTTTGATAACCTTGTTGTAGGGAATGGACTTTGAGAAAACTATGACATCATCTAATTCAACCTTTTCTAACGCATAATCTTCCCTTACAATCAAAATTAATGGTACGTTTGCATCCCTAACCTTCTCAAGTTTTCTTTTTATGTATTCTGGTGTCCAAAATCCTGCAATCTCCACATAGACTTCCCTGTCACCCTTCCTAATTAAAAAGTCTGGAATGAAAGCGTACTTTCCTGCCTTTACAACATCTGGCTCCCTTATAACTTCAACGTCAGGCTTAATTACCTTAATTTTCCTTGCAAATTCCTCTTCAAGGGATGAATCGTATTCTACTTTCTCATCGTAATCTGGAAAGAGATGTTTAAAGGAGTCGTCAATTTCAAGAATGTAAATCCTATCTCTATCCATAATTTCCGCCCTAATCCACCAATTTTTAGCCTTAACAATCGATGGTATGAGCTTGGCAATTGCCGTGCCGTATCTCCTCGTCATCTTCAAGATTGATGCTGCTCCACTAATCTCAATTGAGTCCTGGATTTCATACATCAATCCGAGCCACTTTATACGCCTAAATACATCCTTGTGATTTGATGACATCCAAAAGTTTAGTCTAAGACAATCAAAAACGGCTGTTTGCAGTAAAGACAGATTGTATAGCTTGATTAACAAATTGGGTGTTATTTGTCTTACATCAACCAAAACCAACTCTTCATCCCTATCTGCATACATCGCCTTTTCTATTTCTTCAGGAGTTGTGTTGAAGAACTTAGCAGCATACTCAACTATTCTCTGCCTCTCCCTCTTTGATGTCACGTATCCTCTTTCAAACAGGAACATCCTAACTTTCTGCGGTTCAATTGGTGATGAAATATCAAAAATACACGCTTTTTCCACACAAAACCTCTCCACAACCCTTGAAAAAGCCCTAACTTTTCTGTAATTCTTTGCGTTTTCCAACGTTTTGATGGCAGCCAAAACTTCTCCATACTTTCTACCCTTGCCCTTTCTAAAAATCTTGATTATTTTCTCAGCTAAGGCATGGTCTTTATCGCTGGCAAATTTCGGGAATACCTTGCCCTTAAACCTTCGCACCTCAAGAAGCTCTTTTGGCAACATACTTACACCTTCACTTCTTCTTCGTTCTTCTCCTTGCTATGCCAACTTCAGAAGTTTCCCTCGACACCAATTCATACAAAACAGCTTTATCCTTACTTGGTCTTAATATCCTGCCTAAACGCTGTATGTATTCCCTTACACTACCACTACCACTCATTATGATTCCAACACTCGCATCTGGGATGTCTATACCTTCATCCAAAACCTGACTGCTAACTATTGCCTTAAACTTGCTCTTTCTAAACCCATCAAGTATTGCAACCCTCTCGTCCTTTGGTGTTCGATAGGTTATTGCTGGAATGAAAAACAGCTTTGAAATTTTATACACTAATTCGTTGTGCCACGTAAATATTATTATCTTTTCACCTCTGTGTCTTTCAAGCAACTCCCTAAGCTTTAAAATCTTGTTTTTTGAATTGAAAGCTATCTTTCTCGCTTCATCCCAAGCTCTCAAAGCCTCATAAGCTTTAGTGTCGTATCCTGTAGCCATTACAATTTTGTTAAAGTCTTCAATGCTCTTTACAACAATTTTCCTTTTTTTAATGTAATCCTTAAAGACCCTTGCCTTCTCATCATACTTCCTCTTCTCATCTTCGGTTAGCGGAACGTATATTTTCTTTATGGTGTAGTTTGCCAAATGTTTGCCAGCCAGATTTTCAGGCTTTAGCTCAAAAACTTTACCCCCTACTAACTCTGGTAACAATTTATGCAGTCCATCTTCCCTTTCAAACGTTGCTGTCAATCCTAAGCGGTACAAAGCAGCGTTCATTTCAGCAATCTGTTTGTAGGATTCTGAAGGCAAGTGATGGACTTCATCGAAAATTAGCAGAAGAAATCTGTTACCCAATATCTCAGCGTTTAGATAAGCCGAATCATAAGTAGCGACAGTTATTGGCTTAATTTCTTTGATTCTGCCAGAAAATTCCCCAACCCAGTCTCCAAAAATTGAAAGCTTGTCTTTCCACTGATCAAGCAAATCGAGTGTTGGCACAACAACCAATGTTGGAACAGATAAAACTTTGATGATTTCCAATGCTACATACGTTTTTCCCGAACCTGTTGGCAAAACAATACAGCCCTTCTTGCCCTCCATCCATCTATCGACGGCTTGTTGTTGATAGTCTCTAAGCTCAATCTCAGCATTGAAAATTGGAGTTGGAATCAAATCAAGAACGTTGTCTATGTGTTCTACGTTTGAATTTTCCAAGTAATCTATTATGTCTCTGTATTTGTATGCTAAAGCCCTGTAACATTTTGAGCGGGAATCAAACTTTGCCAACGGAACGTGAGCATCACCTTCAATCCTTATCGTTCCTCTTTCGTAGGTAAGTTTAGCCCTCATTTTAAGTTAAGAAATTTAAGAGAAGAAGTCGAGCGTTAGGTCCTTAGATTCCTTGGATTTCCTTCTCTTTTTCTTTCTTCTTTCCACCGCTTTCTCCTTTTCATTTTCTTTCATCTTCGCTTCTTCAATTTTATCTTCGAATTCATCTTCAATTTCCGATTTAACTCTTGTAACTTCCAATGCAATATCTGATCTAATCGGACCCTCAAAGCTGCCAAACGCATTAACAGTATCAACACTCTCATCAACCCTATGCAAGCCGTGTTTTTCGATAAAATCCACCAAATCTTTTGCTCTTTCCTCACCAACTAAAAAGTTCAAATCTTCAACGCTAAAATCGTAAAATGCAGCAATCTTAGCAGCCTTTTCAATTTCTTCATTCACCAACAAAAACCTAACCGTAAAAAACATCTCAGCTAAAGCCTTTTTCGTTGATAAATGTGAATACTTCGATATTTTTGCTAAAACCTTCTTCAACTTCTCCCTCTTGCTCCTCGTGTAAAACAGCATCTGCCATCTTGAAGGCCTTCTATACCTCGTCCAGCCCCCCTTCTTTTCAGACTTGACTTGTTGAACACCTACAGTCACCAAGTAGCTCGCATACTTCCATAATCTATAGAACTGCCTTTTCCTTACTCTGCCTAAGAACATATCTGCCCTAGATAAAACCAGATAACCCTTAAACAAATCATTTCCATCATACTCTAAAGGCAGATTTTCATCAATCCAGTCAATGAAGTCTTCAGGCGACTCATCCAACAGCATCGCCTCGTTGTACACAGCAGGATTGTAACTCTTGAATATCTTCTGCATCACCTTAAAAACATCAGTGTCTTGTGTTCTTTTTGCAATCACCACATCGTTCAACCTCAACTCATTCCTGCCTTCAGCAATAGCTTGTAGGTCATTAATTGCTGCCCTCAAATCCCCACCAGCGTTTTTGGCTATAGCCTCCAAAACCCTTCTGTCAGCTTTGATGTTTTCTGCAGTGCAAATTCTTTCCAAAACTTTCACAACCTGCCTAACGTTTAAACGCTTAAAAACAATCATTTCACAAAGGTTTCTAAGCTCAGCAGACAAATTATAGGGTTCATTTGCTATTAAAATCAGTGGTTGTTTCGGCTTTCTTTTTATCAGTCTTATTAATGCTCCCTCTCCACCAGCATCCTCCTTCTTGTGTATGTTATCGACTTCATCCAGAATTATGAGCTTTAATTTTCCCTCACCACTCGACAAAAATTCGCCTTCATCGCTAATGGTTTCATTAAAAGCTCCCTCACCCACTATTCTCTGTATTATTTGCCAGTTCCTTTGGTCACTCGCATTTAATTCGACAGCCTCCCAGCCAAGTGTATTGGCTAAAGCCAAGGCTAAGGAGGTCTTTCCAGTCCCCGGTGGACCAGCTAACAATAACGGCTTTTTATTGGCATTCCAGCCCTTTGCCCAAGCGATGACCTTCTCAACTACCTTTTTCTCCCCAACAACATCCTTGAGTGTCTTTGGTCTATACTTTTCAACCCAGAGCATTCACATTATGTGGGCTTGGCACAATATAACTCTTTAGTCTTGATGTTCCTGTATCATTGGAAAAATGAAAATCAAAAATAAAGAATATGGAAATACTTTAATTTTGGACGTAATTATGATGTAGAGATGAGAAACATGAAAAACATGATAATATTTGGTGATGCCCAGAACATGAAAGAGCTAAAGGATAATAGCATTCATTTGGTTGTTACATCCCCACCATATTTTAATGCTCCCTTTGACTATCCAGATTTATTTGCGAGTTATGATGAATTTTTAACACTAATAAGAAATGTAGCAAGAGAACTAAAGCGTGTGTTAGATGCGGGAAGGATAGCAGCTTTTGTTGTTGATGATACTTTAATTAAAGGAAAGAAATATCCAATTGTTGCAGACATTACTAAAATCTTCATAGAAGAAGGTTTCAAGTATAGAGAAAGAATTGTCTGGGTTAAGCCTGAGGGTTACATTAGAATAAGTAGGAGAAGTGGTGTCTTACTGCAACATCCATACCCTATGTATTACTACCCAGACAATCTTCAAGAGTCTATTTTAATATTCCAAAATGGAGAATTTGATTATAAAAAATTCCGAGGGAATTAAAGGAAGAATCAAAAATTGACATTCAGGAATATCAAAAGGAGAAATGGTATCTCAATGGCAAATCACAAATGTTTTGCCAATTAACAATAGGTTAGAGAAGGGAATAGCCGCATTTCCAGAAGAAATACCTTACAGACTAATAAAATTATATTCTTACAAAGGAGAGACTATTTTAGACCCATTCATGGGTTCAGGTACCACATTAAAAGTGGCCATTGAATTGGGAAGAAAAGCTGTAGGTTATGAAATAGACATTGAACTTTTAGACGTTGTAAAAAAGAAACTAAATATTAACCAGCCAGTTTTGGTTGGAAATAGACCAGAATTTGAAATAATTATTAGGAACGACATTAAACATTTGAGAACTCAGCTTCAAGAAAAGGTAGCAAAAACAATAAGGGGAGATAAGAAAAGTGGTTGTAAGAAATGATAGAGTTATTGTGCAATAATGAACAAAATAAGCAGTAGATATAAAAATATTAATCAATCAAAATCAATCAAACCTTCAGTTCATTTTTCTTATTTTTGAAAAACTTAATGATGTCTTCTATTTCCTCATTGTTCGGAGTTCTTGAATAAAAAAGCTCTATGAACGCCCAATAATAGCCGTAAAGCAACCCTTTGTAGAATTCCTCGTTTTTTTCAATCAATAAATCCTTATTTTCATCAATCTGCCTTATTACATTTTTAAGCTTTCTTTCAAACAACGAATCCATACTACCACCCCAACAAATGTAAGTTTCCTATGTTCACGTTCTTTAAATGTTTCTTTGCCACCTCATAACACTCCATCACTTGCTGCTTTGGTGTTACTGGCATGTCGTTCAATCTGTAATCTGGGTGGAAAATTAATAGGCTGTAGGGTATCGTGTTATCCAATTCAGCTATAAATCTGGCTATTCCTTCAACTTCTTCTTTGTCAACGTAGTATGGGACTAACAGCGTTGTTGCAGATACAACGTTGTAATGCTCATATATCTTTTCAAAATTTTTCAATGTTTGCTCATTGCCCCTTCCAGTCAGAATTTTGTGTAAATTGTTGTTCCAAGCTTTTAAATCAAACTTTACCGTTCCATTGCTTTCATAGCTAAGTTTTGCTGCTTTTAAAGCCAAACTTTGCCTCCCAGCCCCATTCCACTCCCAACAAATCATTATATCCCTTTCCTTCAAAACTTCCTTACTAAATTTAATTGCGAAAGCCATTTGAGGTTCTGGTGAGCCGCCAAAGTGGCATATACACCTAATTCTGTCTTTCATTGCATATTTGACAACTTCGTCCAATTTTACAATCCTTCCATGTCTAACTTTTTTATGTGTCCAATTTTGGCAGTACAAACAATCGAAATTACATCCGTAGTAAAAAACCGCTAAATTTGTGCCTTGCAGTTTGCTTCCATCACAAAACCAAGCGTTACAGCAGTTTGTTGGCAAAGCATCTTCATAGTAGCTCATAACAGCTTTTCTTGAGGTTGTTAGGGAGAACATCCTACCATCTTTAACGCTTTTTAACCTACAAAGCGAGATATCGTTATCACTCAACCCGCACTCATTGGAGCAAAGCTTACATTTAAATCTCGATTCTTTCATTATCTTATCCAATCCATCGTGAATTTCGGGCAAGTAAGCCAAAGCCTCCTCTCTCTTCGCACATTGTGGGCAGAGAGGAATGGATTTTGAATAAGCTTTGTCACCACACATCTTACACTTCATTTTTAGAAATTTGAATAGCATCAATTATATCTGTTTTGTCCACCTTTATCAACTTTTAGACAAAACAAAAATATTTTTATAAACTTAACAATACGGTTAATATGAAACTTCCATGGCTAATGGCTTTACTGTTGGTCATCACACTGATTTCAGGCTGCATCGAATACAAAAGGTATGAAATAACAGCAGAAGATGTTTTAAAAGATGCTTTGGAGAAGTGCAATTCCACAAGCTACGAAGTGACAATCCTTAGTTACATCCTGCCTAAAGATGAGAACTTCGAAAATCAAGGAGTTAAGCAAAAGATTGGACATGGAGCATTTAAAGGAAGCAACAAGTTTAAGATTGAAGATGAAGAAAAAATTGTTGTATCCAATGGCTCGGTGATGTGGATTTACTGGAATGCCACCAAACACCTGATAATAAACGACTTTTCAAAGTCCGATGAAAAACCAAAAGGGGAATTCACAAAAATATTCTTGGATTTGTTAAACAATTACGACTTAAATCTGAGAACAACACCCAATTACTATATAATAAACGCTACGAGCAGGATCAACTACCCAATCAAATCAAAGACAGTTTGGATTGATAAGAAAACGCTAATGCCTTTAAAAGTTGAATCCAAATACGAATTGGATGAGCTAAATCTAACGTACGTAACGGAATACAAAGATTTGAAGTTCAGGGAATTCAACGATTCAATTTTTAACGTCACACCACCAAAAGTCAAAGAATTCATGCGCAGTTTTTACTTCCAAAAAATCGAGGATGCTCAGAAAAAGGTAAATTTCACGATAGTTGAGCCAAGTTATACTGCTGGATGCAAGCTTAAGGGGGTTAATGTTATTGAACAGAGGGATAAAAACGCTGTAGTTCTATTGTATCGGGGAAAGTGTCTCCTGTTTGTGTTTGAGAGCCCAGTCCCAATATACGAAATAGTAAAAGGAGAGAGAATTGATATTTCAGGCGTTCAGGCATTGTATAGAGAGTGGGAATTAGGTCGTGAAGTTAGATTCAAGCTAAACAGCGTAGTGTTTGAAGTTATGAGTGATTGCTTAAGCAAACAAAAGCTGATTATGGTAGCTAAATCCATAATCAATCAAAGCAGTAAACCGACGAACTCTTAAATCCAATAAAAACTTCTTGCCCTTCTTTTATTTCCATCTCTAAGAAAGACGTATGCGTGATGAATGCTTTAAACTCAACATTGTTCACCTTAACAGTTAGCCTAACCAAAGCTCCCAAATCCTCAAACGCTATAACTCTACCTCTAAAAACGTTGTCCATGTCTGGAATATTCGTTGACACAACAATGCTATCTGGCCTCACACCTACCTTTGCTTTTGGCTTTCCAGTTATCTTCATCGAAATTCCATCCACAACAAACCTGTCACCCCTCACACAACCCTCGAATATGTTCTCAAATCCCAGAAATCTCGCTATTTTTTCATTTTTTGGATTCATGAAAACCTGCTTAACCTCTCCAGTTTGAACCAATTTTCCGTTAAGCATAACTCCAACCCTGTCTCCCAAGCTCAAAGCCTCCTCAAAAGAGTGAGTTACATGTAAAGCCGTAAAGTTAAATTTTTTCCTCCAAACCCTCATTTCTCGAAGTAGCTTGGATTTAACATGCACATCCAGATTGGCAAAGGGTTCATCCAGTAAGATGAGATTTGGTTCAACAATCAGAGCCCTTGCAATTGCTACCCTTTGCTGCTCACCTCCACTCAAAGTTTTTGGTTTTCTGTGTAAAAGATGGGAGATCTCAAGTATTTCGGCTATCTCTTTAACTTTCGTTTTTATTTCTTCTTTAGGAATTTTTTTAGTCTTCAATCCATAGGCAATGTTGTCGTAAACCTTCATATGTGGAAAGAGAGCTATTTCCTGTGGAATGTACGATAGTTTTCGTTTTTCCGGTGGTAGATGTGTGACACCTCTTCCATCCATTAATATTCTTCCCCCGTCTGGAAAGTGTATTCCTGCGATTAACTCGAGCAGTAAAGTTTTTCCAGCACCGCTCGGACCTAAAACAATAAAATACTCACCTCTCTTGACTTCAAATGATACTTTTTCTATCTTAAATTCCTTCCAAGTTTTGGTAACTCCGTCAACCCTTAGCACGTCCGACCACCCATCGCAGGAATGCGAATAAAGTTAGGCTTATCGCTATCAACAGTACTGAAATTGGCATTGAAGCTTTTAAGCCGAAGTTCTCAAAATACTCAAGAACGAGAATCTGGGCAGTTTTTGGGTAGTAAGCTATTATCAAAATGGCGCCAACCTCGCTCATCGCCCTTGCCCATGTCATGATTGCACCACTGAAAATAGATGGTAATGCCAGTGGCAAACTTATTGTGAGGAAGGTTTTAAGCTTTGTTGCCCCCAAACTCCTCGCTACTTGCTCTAATCTATCATCAACAGCCAAAAATCCATCTCTCGCAGAGTTTATAGTGAAGGGTGAAGAGACAAAAAGCATAGCCATAACAATTCCGAGGTAGCTGTCAAGTATTTTGTTTGGGAAGGTTGTTAGCAGAATGATTCCAACAACTGAATGTGGAATTACAATCGGCACGTCTATTATTCCCTGTATCAAACTCTTGTTTTTAAACTCCTTCCTAGCCAAAACGTAGCCCAGAGGTATGCCAAAAAAAAGTGATACAATGGCTGTTGCAGTTGAAGTTAGGAGTGAGTTTTTCAGAGCATCCAAAACAACAGCATCTTGAATAGTCTCAAAAAACAAATTAAGTTCTTCTGCTTGTTTAGTAAAGGTTAAGGCTATCGGTAGGACTATGTAAATAATTAAAAAAGAACCAAGTAGTGCAAAAAAGGCATCAAAATAGTCCTTTCGTCTCATGGTGACCTAACCAAGCCTTTAATTTCACTTGGAATATTTCCATAACCTATCGGTGTTTTTAGGAACTCCTGATGATTTTTAGCGAATATCTCCCTTCCCTTCTCGTTCAGCAAAAACCTTAGGTACTCCAACGCAACCTTCTTGTTGGGTGCATCCTTTAACACCGTAACACCATAAATTATTGGCATAGCCTTTATTTCCTTTTGCACAATCTTTTCGTTCTCCTTTTTCCAGACCGTTATGCTTGTCTGCGCATACCAATCTTTAAGACCGAAATTCTTTAAGTTAATCTCATCTGGTAATTCAACAAATTTTAGTCCATGCTGTAAAGCCACACTTTTGTATTCGAAAGCGTAGTCAATTGAATTGCTTTCAAGCAATGCCAGCAGGTCAACACTCTTGTCCCTAATCACAACTTTACCATCACCCTCAACAACTTTCGGTGTTATTATCCTGTTTCCTTCACTCTTTATGTTAGTGTGATTGACTATAAGCCTTTCAAAGATGGATTTATTGTAAGTTAGGTCAGCAAGTTTCATCGCCATGACAGTTCTGTATCCACAGGGGTCAATATTCGGGTTGGAAAAACCAAATCTGACCTCATCTCTTGCCAAGATTTCATACCAGTTATTTGAATTGACCTCATCAGCATGCTTGCTGCTGTTTGTGTAACACAAGACGAGCTCATTGGTTGCAAACAAAACGTAAAAATCGGCATATTTGGGATAGACAAACTTTGGTAATAGCGTATAATCCGCTACTGCTAAAATATCCGCCTTCATTTCCAAATCGGTTATCTTTCTCACCGCTTTAACACTTCCACTCGCCTCAGTCTTTATATTAACATCGTATCTATCCCCTACGTACTCCTTGAACTCTTTGTTGACTTCTTCGAGTGGTACTGTCAATGATCCGGCGTTGAAAATCGTCAGTATTGCTTCTTCCTGTCTCTCTACAGTGTTCTCCACGCATCCAATCAGTAAAACGCAAAGTAAGATTATAATTCCCGCTCTCATACAATCATCGTTATGTTTAATCATACATTTCGATATAAAATTTGCGATTTTGGGTCATTGGATAAAAAATCATGAAAGTAACAATTAACAGAAATCTTTAAAAATTAAACAGTCTAAATTTTCAGCTCTCTAAAACAATCTCAATATTTACGTCCTTCGGCACCTGAATTCTCATTATCTGCCTCAGGGCTCTCTCATCTGCTGCAATGTCTATCAGCCTCTTATGCACTCTCATCTCCCAGTGATCCCACGTCTCACTTCCTTCGCCATCCGGTGACTTCCTTATCGGCACAACGAGTCTCTTCGTTGGTAGTGGCACTGGGCCGCTCATCTCCACACCGGTCTTATTTGCAATCTCCCTTATCTGATTGCAGATCCTATCCAAATCCTTGGGATTCAAACCGGAAAGCCTAATTCTTGCCTTGTATCCCTTAATTGGCATGCTTACACCTTGTTATTAACATAACAAAATAAAAATTAAAAATTTATTTTCTTGGAGTCAAGTCTAGGACCATTCCAGCTCCAACAGTCATACCCATGTCTCTTATAGCAAATCTGCCGAGTGGTGGAATCTCCTTAACCTTCTCAATTACCATTGGTCTCGTTGGCTCAAGTTTCACAATTGCAGCATCACCGGTCTTGAGGAACTGCGGGTTTTCTTCCTTGGCCTGTCCAGTTCTTGGATCGATCTTTTTCTGCAATTCAACGAATCTGCATGCTACTTGGGCGGTGTGTGCATGGACAACAGGTGTATAGCCGATAGTTATCGCTGTAGGATGTTGTAGAACAACCAATTGTGCTGTAAAGTCCCTAACGACAGTTGGTGGGTTGTCAGTATGCCCTGCGACATCTCCTCTCCTTATATCTTTCTTGCTAACACCTCTAACGTTAAATCCAATGTTGTCTCCAGGAATTGCCTGTGATATTGGTTCGTGGTGCATCTCAATGCTCTTAACTTCTCCAGTGACTCCAGGAGGCTCAAATATTACCTTGTCGCCAGGCTTTAGCACTCCAGTCTCAACTCTACCAACTGGAACCGTACCAACACCGCTGATTGAATAAACGTCCTGAATTGGAATTCTTAGAGGTTTATCAATTGGCTTCTCTGGTGGTTTGAATAGGTTGAACGCTTCAAAGAAGGTCGGTCCTTTATACCATGGTGTTCTTTCACTCCTCTTCAATACGTTGTCACCGTAATAAGCAGAAGTCGGGATGAACGGAATTTCCTCAACCTTGTAGCCAACCATCTTTAAAAGCTTTTCAACTTCCTTTTTGACTTCTTCGTACCTCTTTTGGTTGTAATCTACCTTATCCATCTTGTTCATTGCTACAATCATCTGGTTGATGCCGAGAGTCCTTGAAAGGAATACATGCTCCTTTGTCTGAGCTTGGACACCTTCAGCTACATCCACAACAAGAATTGCTGCATCAGCTTGACTTGCACCAGTAATCATGTTCTTGATGAAGTCTCTGTGTCCTGGGCAATCAACGATGGTTATGTAATACTTATCAGTCTCAAACTTTCTGTGAGCGACGTCAATAGTAATACCTCTCTCCCTCTCCTCCTTGAGCTTGTCCATGACCCATGCAAACTCAAACGTTGCTTTACCTTTCTCCTGAGCCTCCTTTCTGTATTTCTCAATTATATGCTCTGGTATTTCTCCAGCCTCATACAGCAATCTACCAATTAAAGTGCTCTTCCCATGGTCCACATGCCCAATCATGGCAATATTGATGTGTTCCTTCTCCTTAGCCATTTACATCATCCTCCATAATCTTTTCCACCCTCTCTCATACGAAGGTATATAAAATTTTCACCCTCTTCAATTAGTAATTAATTTTAGTCGGGCAATTCAATTAAGTCAATGAGATTCATAGACATTCTACAAAATCCATTTGAGAGGAGAATCCTATTTTATTTCAGTGTGGTTGATGAGCTATCCAATTCTCACCTTTACCTAAAAATGGATAAAGAGGAACTTGAAGAAAAGCTTTCTGAATTTGCCGAACTGAATCTGATTGAAACAAGTAATGGTGTTAAGTTGACAGAATTGGGTTACAATTTAATTAAACTTGACAAAATTTTTTTAAACGTGTTTTTTGAACTCCTAGATGGGTTTTTAAACAATTTTGACATCAAAAACTATCTAATCGAGAAATCGAGATTACCCTGTGTTTATTATGAGGCTCTATCGCGAGCAATAAAGCCCTTTTTGTACTTCCTTCATCTCTGTGGTGAAAATCCTGAGTGTAGCCTAAAAAAAAGAGATCTGATTTCGGTTGTAAGTCATTCCAAACGGTGTGAAGTGTGCAGGTTAGCAGTTATTGCATTAAAACAAGACGACGTAGTAAATCCTGTAATTGAGAAGTTAATGGATTATTAACAATCGAAACTCATTCCGAAATGCTTATTACATTTAAAGTTCAAAAACAATCATGACTTTTGGTGAACTGAAAAGAGTTGAGATTACCGTGCTTGCAGACAACAACGTCTTAAGACCCGGTAAATTCTTAGGAGAATACGGATTTTCAGCATTTATAAAAGCTGTTGGAGATGATGAATTGGGGATTTTGCTTGATACAGGATGTGGAGAGGTTATAGAGCACAACGTTGAGCTTGCCAAGATTGGTTGGGATGAAATAAACTACATAGTTCTGAGTCATCGCCACTTCGACCACACTGGTGGATTACTTAAGGTTTTGGAGCATACAAAAGCCCCAATAATTGCACATCCAGACCTTTTCGAACCAAGTTTTCTCTGGGTGCGGAATAGGCTGATAGATGGAAGCTTACCCTTCTCGAGAACACAACTTGAAGAGAAGGGAGCAAGGTTCTACTTCATAAGGGATATGCTGAAGCTGATGGACGGTGTTGCTGTCAGCGGTGAAATACCGAGGGTTAGCTTTGAAAAAAGCCCCGAAACTTTCAAGCTTGAGGAGGGTAGGTACGTTAATGACCCCATGCTCGATGACATGGCTATTTTTGCAAAAACAAAGAGTGGTGGAGTTGTTATTACAGGATGCGCACATTCAGGCGTTGTGAACACAGCAATAAGGGCTAAAGAAGTCATGGGAGACTTACATGCTGTTGTTGGAGGGTTTCATTTGATATTCTCTCCACCCGAAAGAATAGAAAAGACGGCTGATGAGCTCGTAAAAATGGCTAATGTTTTATCACCAACACACTGTTCAGGAGCTGTAATCCACGGTGAGATAGCAAAGAGGGCAAAGGAAAAATTGATGCCCGTAGGAAGTGGAGTTAAGCTCGTATTTTAATTTTTTTCTTAAGTTTGTTACTTTACTTTCTATTTTAAAGTAGGTATAACCAATAAAGATATATTAATATATTTTTATAAATATATTTGGTAGTATATGTGGATAGCATGAGCATTTGTGTTGTGTGGTAAAATTAGACGTAGCCAGCATACACTCAAAAATTGTTTTTATTTCATATTTTAGAAAATATATAGATTTATATATTCCAATTATCACACTCTAATTGATTTATTCATTACAATGAACCAAATTATCTTGTCGTCTTCTTTTTCTCTAAAAAACATATTCTGAAATTCAAGCATCATTATTTTAAGCTTTCTACAAATTCTAATCCCTTCTCTGTTATTTTAACTCTATAAGATGCGGCACCTGATGCACTTTCCTCTCTATCCACTTTTATAACTTCAACAAGATTTAGAAGTTCTAAAAAGCTTAAATTCTTTTTAACAGTCTCATAATTTGTTTTGGCGATCTTAGAGAGGTGGTAATAAGTATAAACCTTCCCATCAGCCAGTATTTTTAAAAGTTCTATTTTCTTTTGATCGCTTTTTAACAACTCACTCATTATAGTGGATACAACAAATCAAAAAATTTATAAGGGATAATTCTATATATTGTAGTGTTCACAACAATTTAGTATGGTGAATAAAATGTCCGAAGAAGTTAAATGGTTGTGTTTGTACTATCACATTCCAGCAAATACTCCAGATAACATTATAGACGGGAGATTGCTTCCCGAAGCTGTAGCAATTGTAGATATCTATAAATTCCGAGAGATACTTCTTGAAGCAATCAATAGTTTAAAAGAAAGAGCTAAAAAGGAAGGAGAAGAAGAAAAGAAATTTGAAATTTGGATGATGGTCAAAGAGATCGAAAAAGCACTTAACAAAACTGAAACGACAATTAAAGATTATGAAAGAACAAAGGAGAAATACGATTCAAGCCTTCCTGGAAAAATATTAAAAAACTAGGTTTTGAGTGAAGTATTTAGAAAAATGGTGGGAATTATGTCCAGCAAGGTAAGATGTCCTCGCTGTGGATCAAAAAATGTTGAATGCTACGGAACAAAATTAATAGAGTTTGGAAAGTGGAAAGCAACAAGGAGATTTATCTGGATTTCTATACTAGCAGTCTTAATAACAATTCCACTATTTATATTGCCTGCTAATGCTGAAAAATATAAAACAGCAACGTGCTTTGAGGTTGGCGGAAGTGATGTAACCTGCACCCAAGATGGAGTTACTGTGGTTTTCTTAAATTCAAATGGTTTTGTGGTAAATGAGCAAGGTTATCTAATTAAATACAACTATTTCCCTAGTAATAGCCTCACGATTAGGGTAACAGTGGATAATCCAGATCATTACTACAAATTTGAGATTAGGGACAAATATACTAATGAGTTAGTATATTACACCAAATTTACTGATTTTGCTGTGAAAGATGTAACAGTCCCAATGAGTAACCTATATAGAGGACAATTTAATGTTATACTTAAAGATATAACTGGAGGTGAAACAAAGTTTACTCTAACAAAACCTAATTTTAAAATCTTCTACTACTACAAACCTACTTGTCCAGCTTGTGAAAATGTAAAGCCATACATAGAGGATGCAACAAAAAAGCTAAACATCGTTTTTTGTAATGTGAAAGAGATGAATACTGAATGCTTAGAAGTCTCGAAAAGCATAGAATTGTATGCAATCCCAACAATAGCGGTAAAGCAAGATGGAGATTATGAGATATATGTAGGATCAAACGAAATAATGGGATTTCTGCTAAATTATGATAAATATACACCAAACTCTCTTGAGTTAATAACTGTTATCACAAAACTTGATGTAAAACTTGAATTTAGTCAATTTCCAAAAAAATACACTTGTGATGGTGAAGATGTTTCACCAAAAATAGAGATTTATGGATTAAGGAGTGACGTAAAATCGTTGGCAATAATAGTTGATGACCCTGATGCGCCTCTCGGAACGTTCAATCACTGGATAATTTGGAACATTGAACCTACTAACATAATCCCCGAAGGAATTCCCAACGAAAGTGAATTAACAAATCCAATAAAGGCAGTTCAGGGTAAAAACGATTTTGGAAGGGTTGGCTATAATGGGCCATGTCCGCCATTAGGAGAGATACACAGGTACTTTTTTAAGGTTTATGCACTGGATACATTTCTCGATTTGAAGGCAGGATCTACTAAAAAAGAATTAGAGAGGGCTATTGAGGGGCACATATTACAGTATGGTGAGATCGTTGCAACTTATGTTAGACTAGCACCTATTTCAACTCCCACATCTATAACTACACCCCCTCCTACACCTACAATTACCCCTGCCTATACTCCTTACCCTACTCCAACAACGCCGACATTAGTTCCAACCGAGTTGCAAACACCAACTACGCAACCTACACTACCTAAAAAAAGACTTGAAAATCTTAAAGTCTCAATCGAACCGAAAAAAGCTGAGGTAAAACCAGGTGAAACTACTAACTTTAATATTACACTTAATTGGAGTCCGCCAGAATGGAGAGGAGAAATGAAAATTTCAGTAGTTATATCTACTGCTGGATTAGAAAAAAGATATGAGATACCTTCAGTGACCCCATCTTCGAATCCACCAATTAATGTCAATATACCATTTGAATTACCATCAAATATACCACCACTAACTTACAATGTAACTTTAGAGGTTAAGGCAGAAAGCATGGTTGCAAAAGATATGGCTGAACTTAAGGTACTGCCTGGAACTCCTGGATTTACGGCAATGGTTTGTATCATAGGTGTGATTAGTGCATTAGCACTATATAACAAGCTAAGAGATAACTAACGAATTCAGAGATGAGAGAGTATGATTGAAAAGACGTCAACTAAAAAGCTTGGAATTTTAGTTCTCTGCTTACTCCTATCACTTTCCTTTTTGGGTTGTGCAGAGCCATTTAGCCCAAAACCCAGTGGTAAAATAATAAAATACAAAATACTTGACGATAATTGGCATGCAGCAGTTAAAGTTGATTTTAAAGCTAATAGATACCCCGTTACCTTGATTTTAGCTTCGGATCACATAATCGATTGGAAAGTATTTAATGAGAGTACCGAGTCTACAGCAATTTTACATTTTGCTCCTGTTTTCTCACAAAACGTTAAACCAGGAACGTATCGTATTATCCTGTGTTACGGGGAGATGGTAGCTAAAGGACCATTACAATATGAAATGAGTAAAGGTTCTTCTGTTCTGGATACAAAGATATTAAATCTGGAGGGAAGCAAATTAAAAATATTACAAGTAGTGCCTATAACTGGTAAATTCCTCGGTAAGTGTGCCGTAACTGGTTTTAATGTATTAGTTGAAAATATCGGTGACTGTCCAGTATACATCACTCTTACAACGGGTGCAGCAACTGTCAGAGTAGATATTGATGGTAATAAAGAAAATTTTGAATACACCACGAATTGTAAACATCCTATCTTACCTGGAGATAAAGAATGGCTTGTCATTGACTTAGTATGGAAGACTTTCGAACCCAACACCTATCATAGTATATTATTTGATTTCACGGGAAATGGATGGTCTGTGGGAAAATCAAGTATCACAATGATGATTTCCTGTTAAGCACCAAATAACAAACTATATTATTTCTTTTTTCTCCAACTCTCTTAGGCTCATACTCTAAAGGATATTCCCTTTTCTCTGATTCACACTTGTATTTTAACTCTCTTAGCACTTCCTTTAGGTAGTTAATCTCTGTTTGAATTTGTATGCGATCTGTTGTGAGTCTATGATGCCAGCATCAATGAAAGAAATAAGTTTAATGAGATTTAAACCTGTTTCCATCTCATGAATCATTTAAAAATCGAAAAATTTAAATATTACTTTTACTAACTTTAAGTTAAGAAGAAAAAGTAAGGAATAAATGGTTAGGGAGGTGATAACGTGTTCGATCTGTTTGAGGAGATGAGAAGAATGCAGGAAAGAATGAACAGGCTTTTTGAGGAGTTTGACAGGTTTAGGCTAGGTTCTGGCGTTTTAACAACTGAGAGAGCGTTTGCGGTTGATGTAATTGATGAAGGAGATGCAATAAGGGTTATTGCCGACCTACCAGGCTTCAAAAAAGAGGACATAAACCTGTACATTGAAGATGGTAGCTTGGTTATAAGGGCTGAGAGGAGAGAAGAAGTTGAGGAGAAAGGAAGAGATTACATAAGACAGGAAAGAAGCTACGGGGAGGTTTATAGAAAGATAGCATTACCAACGGAAGTTGATGTAGAAAGGGTTAAAGCAAGCTACAACAACGGAGTCTTGGAAGTGACTTTGCCAAAGACGGAAAAGGCAGTAAAGAAAACGATAAAGATTGACTAAATTTTTTTACCCTTAACCCTCTTCAAATCAAACTTCGCCATTTTTGATATGTGCATCACTGAAACCGTTCCAGCCATTACTGGGTCGCTAACAACGACATCTGAGACTGCTGGCACTTTTCCAAACATGTTTAATGATACAACGGGAATACCACTCCTCCTCAACTTCTTCACTTCTTCAGCAATCTTCCCCCCCATTAAACCACCAGCTAAAACCAAGATTTCAGCTCTATGCAGTCTTGCAACAGCCTTGACAGCTTTGGCAAGCTCATCCTCACCAACAATCGGCATAGTGTCAACACTAATTTTCTCTCCTCTAAGGTTGTGCCTATCAGCCTCACTTATAGCACCAAGGGCAACCTGAGAAACCAAAGCTCCGCCACCTAATATTATCACTCTTTTACCAAAAACACGCTCAAATGGAATTTCTTCTTCAATTTCTATCACACTTTCCAGTTTTCTAATTTCCTCAACCATCAAGTTAAAATTTCCACCCTCAATTTCCAGATATATTAGGGAATTATCTTTGTATTCTCCATACTTTATTATAAACGTTTGGGCATAAGTTATGTTTCCGTTGTATTTTGCAACAACTGACGTGATGTCCCTCAAAACCCCAATTTCATTCCTTGCGATTATTTGCAACCCTTTTATTTCAGTCATATTCCCAATTTAAAACTTAGCTCCAGTTAACGTTTTCGTTTCCAAAACACCATCTAATGCTCTAATTTTTTTGACAACAACCTCACTTAACTCTTCAAAATCTTTAACAACGACTTTTGCTATTAAATCATATTCTCCGAACAATGGGTAGAGTTCTTCTACCTCTTCTAATGAGGCTAATTTACTGTAGACTTCCCTCTCTCTCCTTGGAGCCACTTTTATCAAAACGAAGCCAAGAGCCATGAAGCCAATTAAGTTGCAAAAATTTAAAGGTTTTGTTGCCCGTGTTTATCCTGCCAAAGTTTGTCATGTACAAAATTACAAAATCAACCGCAAATCCTTTATTAACACCTTTTACTTTTATATACTTTATACTCACTTATATATTCTGTATAGTCCTGAAATTTTTGACCTTATAAACCCTACTCATTCTCCAACCACCTCATCAAAAAGCTTGAATGCAACACCTAACCTCGCCTCTACAGGCAACCTGCTCCAGAAGGCATCTTC
>Ga0180301_10000965_pt1 | contig 22571 bp, 38 predicted proteins | sample GuaBasSediGuay16_FD_121797 | JGI IMG/M metagenome (GOLD analysis project Ga0180301, IMG submission 121797) | Subseafloor sediment microbial communities from Guaymas Basin, Gulf of California, Mexico - Guay16, Core 4569-2, 12-15 cm | ecosystem: Environmental > Aquatic > Marine > Hydrothermal...
GTTGATGAGGGAATTACTGTGGAGAAGAGGTTTAGGGGGCAAAGACACGAGAAACAAAAACAAAAACCCCTAAACCAAACACACACAAAAACAAACAAAACACAAAACAAAACAACAAAAACAAAAAGAAATGAACAACAGTAACAACACGCACAAGTGCAAAAATGCAGGAACAAACATAGAAAACAGGAAACAAAGAAAAATGAAAGTAAAAAATGAGTTATTCTTCGTAGCTTTCTAGCTTTTCAATGTCTTCGAGCATGAATCTACAGAGGTCTTTGAAGTCCCTGCTCACTTTCTCATACTGAATAATCTGATGCAACACAAACACTAGACTCGGCAACTTTGAGGAACGTAGATTGTTGAGCTTAATCATGAGTTCGCTTACAAGCTCTTTCTCTCTGTCGTTCTTTGGTTGATAAAGTGCTAGCTTTGTCATGTACTTTGTTCTAAATTCATACAACTTCATTTCCTGACACCCACCCATGCATATTCCTTTAGTACTTCAACAATTTCCTCGACGTTTACATCTATCTTGCTTGCATACCAACACTTCTCGGCTGGATTCCACCTAAATCCATGTCTCTTTAGTACATCTTTCACATCATATGTCTTTCCAGTTACCTTGACTATGTCACCACAGTCATGAACAATAACTCTAGGTCTGTGATTATCACCATTATCCTTCAGAACAACCTTGAGACCAAGCTTATCGTTAACATAGTACGTTACAGTAGCCTTTGATACGTACTTCACACCATTAATCTCTTGTTCCTTCTCAATAACTTCAGAAACAACTTCACCTTCACCCTTTGTAACTCTAGGAGCATAGATATTCCTACTTGACTTGCTTTCCTCTATTACTGCAACAACAATTTCTTCAGGAACGTAAATGAACCTGTGCGCATTTTTCCTGCTATCTCTGTTCTCTACTGTTATCTTGTAGGTCTTACCATCAATACTTATTGTCTTTACTAATTTCTGTCCTCTCTCCAGACCAGCAGTCTCCTTAAGTGGATCCAACACCTTACCATTTTTCAAAACCACAAATTCTCGTTTATATTGACCAAATGACCCCCAAGTTTTGTATTCTACCATTATCTCGCCCACGTTTCTCACCTCTGTGAAATGTGTTGTTTTGTGTGATATTTAAAAGTTTCATTATGAGGTACCGTGTAGAGGTACCATACATCAAGTTCATTGAGCTGAGCACATCACAACTAAACAACGAATCAAGAGAAGACTGCTAAATATTGCGTGGTGAGTAGCATACACTGTATGGAGTACGGAAGCTTGCTTAAGATGTTGATAAGGTACCTTGAGGATCAGAAGAGGAGTGCTAGGGGGAATGTGGTTACTGTGACGGTGAAGAAAGTGCGTTCATATGCTGGTTTCAGGAGATTGAATCCGCAGATGATGGGTAGGGTCTTGGATTTCTACTTAACTCTGCTCGAAGTTCATGGTTACTGTCGTTCAGAGAGGAGAGCGAGACATAAGATCTACTACTTCAAGAAAGATGACTTAGATGATGCAATCTTGTACTTGAAGAGGTACTTAGGGGAGGGGTGAGCAGTGTCTAGGTTAAAACTCAATACCTTTTTCTCTGGTGCTGACATGTATACACGGCTTGCTGTTGTGAGTGCTCTCAACTATATTCGATTTGTAATTGAGGAACAGGGTGTTAACCCGTTCTATGTCTATCGGAGATATGATAAGTTTGTTAAGTACGCTATTGAGAGTGCTGAGGCTTATGCTAGATTACCTTCAGAGATAAAGCAAGTATTACTTGCTGAGCTTAAGAGACAAAAGAAATTGGTGTTCTGGTACTGGATTAGGAAGCACGTGAGGAAATTGAGGTACTTGCTGTGGAAATTCGTTGTCATGGAGGTGTTGTCTATTGCTTTCAGGTTACGTCGTTGATTACGTAGCTGACATTTTTTATGATTACTTGATTGAGAGGGGATTTAGTAGGAATTCAGCTAGGTTCTATAGATGGGTTGCTAAGAAGGTTATGAGAGGTGAGACACCTAATATCGACGTGAGTGATAGCACGATCAGGAATACTAAGCTTGCTATTATCCTTTTCAAGGACTTTGTCACTAAGCACATGGATTTCTTCAGGCAAAGGGGTATTGACCTAGATTTTGTCCTTGACTTCTAGCTACATCAGGTACTGTGTTTCTTCCTTTGCTTCGATGTCGAATTTGCTGAAGTACATGTCCTCGAAGGACAAGATGATCATTCGTGAGCAATTATCAGCTACCTGTTCTCTCTCTGCTTCATTACGTATGTTCTCTGTGATGTACTTCTTAATGATGTGTTTCAGTACGATATAGCTTATCTCAGCTACCTTAGAGCTAAACCACATGCTAGCCTTCAAGCTGAGACACACTAGGTGCACTATGAGCTTATCCTTCTTGCTCACAGACATGGTTATCCATATTGCAGAAGCCGATCCGCTTTTAAGGATACTAACTTTTCTGCTGAAGAGGTTTAGGGGGCATTTTGCTCCAGAGGGGAGACAATACCCCCTAAACCTTCGAGAAGGAAAAAGAAGCAAGGAAGGGGGCGGAGAAGGGAGCGTATGCTGAATGCGGTGTATACACGGCTATATACGAACATACGAATTATTTCCGTAAATAAGTAATAGGAACTATTATTGGAAGTCTTTTCACATGTTCTTCACAAGCTATATCACTGATGATCATAAACCAGTTATTTTAACTAAACCTTATCTTCAAGGTAGCTTTTTGCTCTCATAAACCAGTTATTTTAAGCAAAGAGTACTCAAGTCATGAGCAGGTACATAGCTTAATTGTGTAGATTAACTTATTAAGAAGTAGTAGGTATTAGGTTTGAGTCTCAGATCACTCATCCATCATCACAAAAATCAGATGCAGGTACGACAGCACCATGGTGTGCTACAGTTATGACACAGTAATAAGCTTTGCGTTACGAACGCTAAAGGCACTCTTTAGTAGGGGTATTGCTGAGGTACTTGCACAGTCAGCATTCTACAAGGACATGGTGGTGAAGATCGAAGACAAAATCAGCAAGTATAGACACATCATTGTGATTAAGGTACTTGAGCAGAGAACACCACTATCACCTGCTGTAGCTGACCTCAGACTTGAACGAGAGTGGAAACGGGTAAGTAATGTACTAGCACCTACAGAACAAAGTGAAAGCGATATGACAATCATAATCGTGGGGAGATACACGTCCGGCGTAATGAGGAAAAGCTACATCTACAGAAAGCTTAGCGGAAGAACAATAATGGTTTACTACTTACAAGCAAGGTATAGAAGCATAGAGGAAATACTACGAAAGATAATTGGATTAATTACGAACTTCTACAGAAAGACAGTGCTTGGTATCAAAGCAAAGCTACAGCGACTAGAGGAACAAGGACTCAACACAGCAAACACAAGAATAGCACAAATACAGAGCTTCCTAGTCGCTATATTGCGATTACTAGAAACCCAGCTCACAGACTCATTGACGTAAAATGAGTACATTGTGAAGAAAGTGCAGGTAATTATGAACGTGCTTGAGTGAGCTTACCTGTAGATTGTTAGGATTTCACGCTCTAGTTGCTCACTTCTATCAAGGTTTATGCGGTAGATCCCGATTGCAAGGCTTCTGTAGAATCTCTTCTCTTCGTTGTCGTACCATTCTCGGTAGTAGAATCTGTAGTAGAGGAGTGGTGTGTGCTTTATCAATCGCTTGACCTCTACCTTGTACCTGTAGATAGGGAGCTTCAACACATCACCCCCTACGTAAATCCAAGCTTCTTAAGCACGAGTGTGTATAGCTCAAGTTCTTGCTCTTTGTTTAAACCATAGCGTAATGCTACGTAGTGAATAACAGGGTGAATATTACCTTTCCTAATCTCAATGCATCTTTTAACCAGCTTAGCAACCTCATCAGCTAACCTATCGAGATCAACCATACTACATCACCTACTCACTCATGTAGGATAAGTGTCCAAGCTCTCTTCAGTAGCTCAGTATTTCCCTCAGTAGCAAGTTCCTTAGCTTTCTCAACAGCTTCATTGTATGTCTCACATACACACTTTACCTTACCACTCTCATCAGTAATTAAGTAAGCAAATTCCTCACTTTCCTTCAACCTCACAGCAAAGATCCAAACCTCCCTCCAACCACACCTCACCCTACCAATGAACTTAATGCACTCAATCTCCATACCACACACCAAGACACGTAACACATAACATAGTTAATAATGTTGTTTCATTGTGACACAGCAGTAACACACGAAGCACCGCCGACAGCAAATCCCACACACAGAAGCCAACCCCTCAAGACAAAACACCTAACGACACAACGCAATGATTTTACACGAATTCCCAAGTATAACCAGTTAACAAAAAGAAAAACCAATTAAATCATAGTGACGAACCCCCAACATAGCTCTACATAGCAGGGGGGTAGCTAGGGGTCATCACAGCAAACACCCCCTCAAGACAAAACTCTTAAATATTGGTTAAACCGGTTAAACCATGGAGGTGAGGGGTGTGGTCTATAGGGAAACCGTACACGGGAAATATGTCCCTAAGGTGTATGGTTTGGTAATTACACATGGCGTTAGTTACTCGGGTACAAAGGTCGGTAAACACAAGCTCATAGAGTCGAAGCTAAGACAGTGCGAAGAATGGTTTGAAGTTAAATTCGTTAGAATTGCTCCGGGGGTCTTTGTAACCGATCGGAAATACTCAGTGAATAAGCTAAAGAGGTGCTTACAGTGGTTACAAGATGAGCTTCCCGGAATAACGGTATTCCTAGCAAAAAAGCCAAGTATTAGGGTCAAAGACGTAGAGGAAGAAGAAGTGATTCCAGTAGAACAAGCACCAAAGACAACACCAGAGAGCAAGGTAAAGAGAATAGAGCTGGAGTGGGAAGCAAAGATCACTGCTCAACACAGCACATGGTACCTAACAATACCAAAGGACGTTAAGGAAAGACTACTACAGTTAGGTATTCAAAAAGGAAGCACAATCAGAGTAAGGTTCATAGCAAAGGTGAGGTAGATGGGAAGAAGGAAGAAGACTTCTACTATTTCTCTAGCAGAGATAAGAAGACAACAGAGAAAAAGAACTGCAAGGAAACGCAGTAATCTAACATACATCACTGATACATGGAAATGCCCAAAGTGCGGTAGCTACAGACACATAGGTCTTTACGTCGTTGATTACGAACAACATATCGACAGCTGGGAAGCAACAGACATATTACTATGCATGAACTGCGGAACAGTGTACAAAGTCCGGTACCAAGTCTTCAAAAACATAGAGGATATACATTGTACAGCAATCCTAGAAAAAAGAGTAATAGGTAGATTAGATCCATCCGAATTTGCTTAAGCTTCTTTCTTTTCATCTAGCTTCTTCTTTATGTAGTTTTTCACTGCTATTGCTGATGGTTCTAGCTCTATTGTTGCTGTTGGTAGGATAACGCACACACGTATCCTGTTCTCAACATCATCGTACACCATCACAGCTTGCTTAAACCTCTCATCAAATGTCTTTAGAGTAATGATGAAGTCGTTAAAGTCATGGAACCACAGTGTAATGTAATTACCACGAAGTATCACAGAAGCTTTAACATCACAGTACGCATTAGCTTTAATCTTCATATCCTCGATTATTGGTTTAGCCCTCTCAAAACACTCCCTACACATGATGCAGTTATTGAAAGCAGTGTACTCCCTAGTCATCCTACCGCAGATCAAGCACTTAGCTTCCCTCAAAGATACCATACCCACACACCAACCTAATACAGAGCAAAACAACTTATTACAGTATCAAGGACTACAGATGTACCACACTTTGTTGTACAACTTAAATACCATAGTATGTATTACACATAGAGGGGGTGTGGATCTGTATGTCACCTAGACCAAGCCAAAGAATGCAAGTAATCTGCATCTTGCTCCCACGAGACATGGTAAAGATGCTAGATCAATTAGTAGCTGAAAAGAAGTACAAGAACAGAAGCGAAGCAATAAGGGAAGCAATACGTCTATTGTTACTCTACCACACAGACATGGGGAAGCTCTACGTAAAAATGAGGAAATACGCAATGATCTGCTGAGAGGTGAGAACCATGAGCAGAGACACACACATAACAGTTAGGATACCAGAGGCATTATTGAAGAAGATAGATGAATTAGTTGAACGAGGCTTCTACAAATCACGATCAGAAGCCGTAAGACACGCAATAATCCTACTACTTGAGAAACACGGACTCCTAGAGGTGAAGTAACAACATGCAGAAAACAGACTACAGAAAACTATGGGAAGTCAGAAGAAAGCTCTACGTAGACTGGACAATAAGAGACATACTGTATAGATTGTTAATTAGGGCTAGGCTAGAAGGAATCTACCACTACGTTCCTGCGGTCATAGACAAGATAATTGAAGACATCAATCACCTAAACGAAGTCTTCACCGTAGCAGACATGCTGAGAGCGAAAGGCTTCGCCGTATTCATACTAGAACCAGCGTGCTCCGAAGGCGATTTATTAGCAATCAAGGGCGTTAGGTCGCTACTAATCGAAGTCAAGACACACCCCCCACCATATAAAGGACATACAGATCTCCAAAGGGATTACTACTTAGTCACAGCGGACGAACTTAGAAAACACGGTATTCAGCTCCTATATGTGTGGTTCAATAACAAGAAGAAGATCTATGAATGCACAACACCTGAGAACATGGAGGTAGTTAATGATAAGGTAATTGCAAAGAAGGTCTGGAGTTTCTGGGATTACATCAGCGGTATGTGAGGTGATGTATGACCATGCTCAAGACAGTAGTTCCTTTCCTCCACATCATGTATGTACTTAGGAAGATCAAGTTAATCGAGGTCAACCTACGAAGAACGAGTACCTTTCCATTGTTCACTGGGAGCATAAAATGTAGGTTATGCGGTTATACAGTCATTCTACAGTATGACTTTATGTCTAGAGCATATGGTGAGATGTGGAGACACTTCAAGCAAAAGCACAGTGACGTACTTGAGCACGTCATTAAGAAGTACGTAGGTTCACCAAGGGATCGAAAAGTAACAGAATACATATGCAGGTGATAGGTATGGGAAAGACATTAGATGAGTGGATTAAGGAAAAAGAAAAGGAAGTGGAAGAACTTGAGCATCAGCCCACACAGCACCTACCAGAGCACAGATGTGTATTCCTACAGCTCTGCAACGTAGACAAAGAAACAGGTAAAGGACAACTACGCTGTGTATTCCTAAGCCCAGAAGAATGGAGAGCAGTACGAAGAACATACTTGGAGAAGTACTGTCTAAGCAACTACAAGATGTGTCCAATCTACGCAAGATACATAGCACTACAACAGACACAAAACAGCAAAAACCTTCAATAATTGTTTCAAGCAAGCAGGTAACTTTTATATAACCCGTAACACAAACGTAACACGACTGCAGTAGAGAAAGAACCCCGAGGGAAAACGGGGGTCAGAGACAAAGACAGTGAAAACCCACCCTCGGGGTACATGAGGGAGGTGGGGAGATGTCTTCCACACTTGGTGAGGTGCTGAAGAAGACGTGGTTAACACTTGAGAGTGCAGTAGCAACATTTAGAGCAAGGATAGTGAATATTGACAACTATGATTGGGGAATTGTTGACATCAACTGGAAGCAACCAATTGAACCACAGAGCTTAAAGGAATACGTTGAGTTCGTTGCAAAAACGGTAGTAGCATTTGTACTACCACATACAACAAGGTTGATCATCTCCAGTAGAGCACCAATATGGTTCTATTGTGCTTTTACTCACTCACTAGCACATGAACTTGACGTATTAGCAACCTATGATCCCAAGGTACAAGGTGCGGTAGTTGTGGTCAGTCACGTGAGAGATTACGCTGTAGGTAATGTGGTGGAACTCCCTCCAGAGCTGTTAGCAGAAATAACGCAGGTAAAGGTTTAAGGAAAAAACCTCTAATTTCCTCCTTTTTCTTTTTCCTGCTCTTTTTCAATCTTTGTTTCCAGTTATGTTTGAGAGTAATGCTGTAACTACAAGCACCTCACCATTCTGAGGATCCAAGTGAACAACATACCTCCTACCACACTTAGGACATCTATAGCAGTCAAATGTAATCACTTCAAGCACAGCACCACACTCAGGACAATAAACCACATAGCATCACCGTGAAGAAAAAACAAAGAAAAAACCTACTTTTCAACCTTTCCTTCTTCTTCTGGTGTCGGCGGTACCTCAGCTAGTTCCTCTACCTTGCTTATCAATACCCTTGCTATGTCTGGTATCACTACCTTTGCTAAGAATTTAGCTTCTTTCTCAATCTTCCTCTCCAACTCATGTAATTCCCTTAGTAGTAACCTTGCCCTCTTTGACTTCATCAGTTCCTCAAGGATTTCCCTTGGTATAACCTTCCCCAAGTACTTGCTTCGTTTGATCTTCTTTCCGCCGGCGTAGTCATAGTACCTCAAGTAATAGTACCAGTACTTCTTGTTGTAGTTCTTCTTTGGGCAAACCCACTTGAACTCAACCCAACCTCTTAATCCGCTGTATTCCACTTCCTGCTCAAGGAACTCTTTGTAAAGCTCATAGTACCTCTGAACCATGTAAAGCAAATGTTCGAAAGCAGGTATCAACTGCTTTTCAATTAATGTACGGAATGTTTCTTCGATTTGCTTCAGCTCCCTTTCCTCACTCATTTCTCCCCCCCAAGACTAGTTTTAGGGGGTAAAGTATTTAAGGGCTTCAACAATACCCCCTAAACCGAGCACAAGATTAAAAATCCAGCAAAGCACAGAGCAAACACATGAGGCTAGCACTAGCTATTGCGTACATCATACTCGTTACTGCTCTATCAATAGTGATGATATTTTTTACTCACCTAGTCACAAACCTGCTACTCAACCCCCCGGGAACAAGTGAAGAAATGCGGGAAGTAATACACCACTACATCAACCAAGTACAACCAAACCCAATAACAATCTTACTAACTGTAGTCTACATGCTAGCAGTAGTAGCGATAGCACTAGCAGTAATCGAAGCAATACAAATAGCAACAACATACAGAGACACTTAAATACATGCAGTGTATACATGAAAAACACGTATGTCACAAACAAGAAAACACCCCATAATCCGAGTATCACAAGACGTATACTTCAAGCTCACACTATTGTCTGAACAACTCCATCTCAGTTATTCAGACACAATAGAGTACCTCTTTCAAAAGGTATCTTCACTAGAAAAGGAAAACCAGCGTCTACGTGAAGAAAACGAAAAGTTGAGGAAAGTAGCTGAAAGCAAGGGACTCAAAATCAAGGAATTCGAAAGGCGGTTCTGGTATGTCTTCAAAACGATATTGAGCTATGCTCAGTTACGAAGTGCTTTGGGAGTAGCACCATCGAAAGAGTATGCTAGTAAATACTTTGAGGAAAGAATTAAGGAACTTGAAAAGAGGTTCAAGGTAGACACTACTCCACTGAAGGAAGCTCTGCAAATGCTTACAGGTAATAACCTAAATGGTAAGAAGCTTGCTGAGGTGAACGATAAGGTCAAGTCTTTCTTGTTGAAGTTTCTTCTCGGTTCTCTTTCCTAATTTCTTCTGTTTCGTATTCATGTACTGATCTCCTAGGTACTTTTGTCTCTCTCACCATTATTCTGGCAAATACCTCATCTTCCTTCTTCTTCAACCTCTTCTCAAGTATCTTCTTCGTATCAACAACTATGACTAATGCTATTCTTCCTTCGTCGTACTCTATTGAAGCTGTGTACGGAATACCACGAAGTCTAAACCTAGCATAGTTCATGACAGCGTGAAGTTCCTTATACACCATTTCCTCAATATCGGTAGTAACCGCAAGAACTTCAACAACTTCCCTAGTGGTTTCCTCATCAGCAGACATGATATACTCACCACATGTTTAGATAATGTCTGTTCTTACTCACTTACATGACACATACTTACAAGCACCTATATGTGCTTATCAGCATGGTGTAGACTATGCCATATAAAGGCTATCTCGTGAGGATAAAGAAGTGGCAAAGCAAGTTCGACCCTGACACAGTACGCAACAGGTTCGCTCAGGTCAAGGACATAGCAACTGATCAAGCACAGGAGCAGTTTGCAAGGCTAGTAGACTTCGAGCAAGCCGTGAAAGCAAGACTCAACGAGCTAGGTGTACCAGTGATACAGATGCCGTTCTATTTGAACGTAGCTAGGCAAATATTCAGAGCAATGACAAAGCACAGCGGAAAGACGTTAGAGCAAGAGATCAAGGTCATCAAGGCAACATGGACAGCACGAGGACTAGACCCAGCAATCATAGACGAAGTGATAAAGGTAATGATCGGCTACGTACCAGCATACTAAATGATCTAATCAATCCCTCTTTCCCTCTTACATCAACAACCCTTTTTTCCTGCTCTTTCCCTCACTTATCCTCGGTGAGCACGTGTGTCAAGACAATATACTGTATTGATTTCTTGTCTGTGGGCTACTTCAGTCTTCGAGCAAGGTAGGTTAATCGCTAAGCTACTACGTGAACACGGAGCAAACGTAGAAATGAGGAAGTACATCAGTATCTTCGACATCATGAACCACTCAGCAGATGCATACCTGTGGTTACTAGTGATTAACCCGACTTGGTTGACAGACGTCGTACCTGCGTACATAGAAGCAAAACAAGCAACAAACGGGAAAGCCTTCATCTACAGCACAGTAGAGGGAATACCTTATCCACATATAACGAAGGTTCACTGCTGTAGGTATGCGGAGTACGTAGCAAACAGCAACTTCACGAAACGGTGCTTAGAGAAAGCCGGATTAAAGGTCATAGATGTCATACATCACGCTGTTGACTTCACAGAAGTAGAGCAAGCAAAGAAAATAGCACAGTACCTACGGCAAAAAATCAAACGAGACTTCCCGGGAAGAGTAGTGTTCTGCTACGTAGGGAGAGACGACCACAGAAAGCAATTGGACAAACTAATGCAAGCCATAGACATAGTGAACGAGAAAGCAAAGGACAAGCTCGTGTTGTTGCTACATACCGAGCTACGGAGACCAAAGCTCTTTGAGAGACCGAACGTGTATATAGTATCAAAGTTCGGTGAGCTAACACACGTCAAAGTCCTAGCACTTATGCACGCAAGCGACTACTTCGTATTCCCTTCAGTATGCGAAGGCTTCGGCGTACCCGTACTAGAAGCAATGGCTGTTGGAAGACCAGTCATACATTGCTGGTTTGAACTACTATCAGAATTCAGCAATAGAGAGTACAACATAGTCTTCGACTACATAGATGTCGTGTACTGGCAGACATCAGCAGAGCAGTACTTCGAAATGCACATGTACGAACCAGAGCAACTAGCAGACGCAATACTCTACGCAATAGACATCTACACAAACTATAAGAGCGAATACGAAGAACGCTGTGCAAAACTCACGGAATGGGCTAAGAAGTGGGACTACAGAAACATCTACAAACCATGGCTACACAAGCTAGGTGTAGCAAAACATGAGTAGAGTCCTACTTGAGGTCTTCAAAGACCCACTCATAAGAAAGCTCATCTACATAGAGAAGGTAGCTAGTGAACTAGGCGTAGTCACAACATACGACAGATTCAAAGACCTAAGAGACCTAATCACCTACTTAATCGGTTACAATGCATTATTTAGATTTTACCTAGACCTATTCGCCGTACTGAACCTACACTTCGACTTCAACCTACTAGAGTTTTGGAAGATAGACTTCGCAAAGTACTTCACAGTCATCTTCGAGCAAATCGGCAAAGGAAGATACGACATGAGCAAGTACGAAGAATGCATCTACGACCCCGAACAAGCAACAGCATGTCACTTAGAATGGTGGCTATGGGATATGACCTACCACACAACAAAACACACAGTACCAGAGTACAAGCAAGTAGGCTACAGCTTGAAGTTCATGCTGGAGACCAACAAGGAAATACTGCATAGACACGAGGTCAAGCAAGAGTACGTAGACGCAATGGAAGAAGCAATAGCATGGGCGGAGGGGAAAGTCAGAACATCAGCGTACTGGGGGTTTGCATGTTGGGAAGTAAGTCCGTGGAAAGCACCAAGCTCAGAGAAGATACACTACACAGCAAGGGCAACAGCAGACTGGAAGACAGAGCAGAAGCTAGAGACAGTTACGATATATGAGTGCAATTGGGGACACAACAGGTGGGACTACGGACGATGGACATCAGACGAAGTAAAACCGAAACCAGAGCTAGAGAGTAAGCTAGCAGATGTAGTCAACGAGTTCTTCAAGCGAACAGAAGCACTATGGCAAGGCGTATTCCTACTACAGCGACTCGACCGTATTCATCACGTCGGTGCGTACCATCAACTACGTATGGGACAGCTGATCATCAAGGCAAAAGCACTACTGTGCAAACACGGTGTACCCGTGATACAGCACAATGCATACATATCAGCACTACTAGAACTAGCATACCTCTACCACGATAGCTCACGCCACTACAAGCAATGGAAGAAGATAATGACCTATGATGACTGGTTAATGAAGTGGGAACGCTACGGACTAGATAGAGATATATTGAGGAAGTTAGCCCTGTTAGTCGGTGTCACAGTATGAGCACAGAAGTAAAACCCGAAGCAAAACCTGAAACAAAAACAGCTCCAGCACCATCACAAGAAATGCAACAAGTAATGCAAGATCTAATCAACGAAGCACTACTACTAGCACTAGATACATTAGATAATAGCTGTAACTGCGTATTCTACCAAAGAGCGAGGAAGATAGCAAAGCTCGTGAAGAAAATAATGCTATCTAGGGGATTACAGACGTAGCACAACCGTAGCACCTCACGAAGCACCGCCAACAGCAAACACCACTTGTAGAAGTCACCCCCTCAAGACAAAACACCTATTGACACTTTGCTATGATTTTTCACGATTTCCCCAGTTTAACCGGTTTCTCTTTTTAATTTCCGGTTAAACCATAGTCATGAACCCCCTACATTAGCGAAAATGAAGGGGGGTTAGTTACCGGTGCTGTTGCTATGTTCTCAGCACTGCGGTGCACAAGTTTAGGGTCTAACTTTTTACAAAGGTAGAGAAATACCCCCTAAACCCAACAATCACAGAAACAGCACAACTTAAAACCGAGCACGGCAAAAAGCAAACTGAGGTGATTCACATAGCTGAAAGACTTACCCCAGATAGAGTTAGACCCGGAGATAGGTACTACAAGGACACAGTCACCTTCGAAGTTGTAGAAGTCAACAAGACAGCAGACATAAGGGGAATGAGCATCTACATCATAGCCTACAGAATCATAGACCACAGAGGAAACAGAACATTCACATCACCAGTAGCACACCTCTTTGTAACATCAGGTGAAGACGTTAAGAAACACATTATGAAGGTCATAGACGACTACATCAAACTACGTGACCAACTCCTATCAGCAATCCGGTGATGGTGATGCAGGTCAAGGTTAAGATCCTTGATCTAAATGTGGAGGTAGATGTTGAGCAGTTGACTAACTCACTAATTGAGCAAGCCGTTAAGGACTACAATGTCGGTGGTATCACAGACCCCCTAGGTCAGCTCATTTCGTGGTTGTGGGATCAAATCAAAAGCTCGTTCTACTGGTTGAGAGATACAATCTACAGCTACTTCACAACATTTAGAGACTGGATTTTATCTGGAGTTCGGGCGATAATTGATGGTCTTTGGGCTTCAGTACAGGCAATAGGAAACAGCATAGTTTCAGCAATAGGTAACATACAGTCATTCATTAGTACAGCAGTATCAACGATATACAGCTACTTCACAGAACTATCAACAGCAATAAGCACATTCTTCAGCACAGTAATGACACAAATCGAATCAGCAATCAACACAGTGTCCACAGCGATATCTAACATATTCAGTACAATTATGACTAGTATACAGTCAGCATTCAACACAGTAATGACAGCAATACAGAGCTTCATAAACACACTTACGGCAATTGGATCACAAGTAATGTCAGCAATAACGTCTGCAATCAACACAATCACATCAGCAATACAGTCAGCTTTCCAGTACGTAAGCAATGCAATACAATCATTTATACAGCAAGCCATAGCATTCTTCACGCAGATCTACAACATGATATCTTCAGCACTGCAGTCATTCATAGCACAGTTGCAAAATATCGGAAGCTACATCTACAACAGCTTAACAGCAGTAGGACAACAGATAGCGACCTTCTTCACAAATATATACAATAGTATAGTTTCTGGATTTCAGACAGTACAGGCATGGATACAGCAAGCATGGAACACAGTCACAGCAACACTACAGCAGATATACAACGGCTTCCTAACACTAAGCAACATGATCAGAAGAAGCTTCGAGGAAGTGATAAAGAGCTTCGAAATGATTAGACAAGCATTCACAGGCTTCGTAAACGCCCTAGCACAAATCTACAGCTGGTTAACAGTCGAAGTACCAAAGATGTTCCAGCAATTCATGGACGTTGTGACTAATTTCCCAAAAGTAGTTTGGGAATGGTTCCAAAAAACACGTGAAGACATAGTGAAATTCTTCACGACATTAGCAGAACAAATAACGATAGGAGCTACAAGAATAGGAGAAACAATAAGGTCATTCGTGAGTAGTGTCATAGAGGGGATTAAAGGAACGATTGAAAATGCAGTTAAAACAATCCTATCAACACTAGGGAACATCATAAAGATAGTAATTGAAAGCCTAGGCGGAACATCACTAGACGAAGTAATAACGAAAGTAATGAATGTACTAGTACCTCTCCTATTCATAGGAATACCAGCATACGTATCAGTAGACTTACTCACAACAAAAATCGCAGGATGCGGACTAGAACTAGATACAATAAAGAACTTCATACAACAAGTAATACCTGTAGGAAACGTAATGCAGTCCATGATCTCAAGTATAGTGACCGCAGGACTACTAATACCATTCAGCTACATCATAAACTATCAATACAGACCAAAAATAGTAGACCCAACAACCACAATTACAGCATACTGGAGAGAACTGATAACGGAAGAACAACTAGATAAATTACTAGGATTCCATGGCTTCAGAGACGAACAGTATAAGATAATGATAGAAGCTAGCAGACCACTACCAAGTTACAAAGATCTCTTCATCATGTACTGCAAGGACATCATAGACCTAGACACATACAAGAAAGTCTTCAAGTGGTTAGGTTGGAAAGACGAGTGGGTACAGAGACTAACAAGACACATGTACTTCGACCTAAGACTATTCGACCTGTATAGGATCTATGACACAGTCTTCCCAAAACCCGACTGGTTAAGTGCAAAGCTACAGATCTGGGGCTTCACAAAGGATGATGCTGAGCAAGTAATCTTCAGCATACTTAGGAGACCAATCAGAGACGAAGTCCGTAGAATTATCTACGGACTAATTGAGCTAGCTGAGATGGGCTTGATCAAAGTAGAAGACATACCGAAGTACTTCAAGCAAATAGCAGAGAAAAGCGAAGTAGAGGTCAGGTACACGGAGCACCTATACGAAGGAACTAGACAACATACATTCAGAGCACCAGTCTTCTACCTATCTGATTACGAGCTTAATGCACTTGTCGAGTACGCTAGAATGCGTAGAGAACGCTACATAGCGAGAGAAACACTACGTGTATTGACTAGAGCACTCCGTAGAGGTGCAATAACGAAGGAAGAATTCGTGAGAAAGGTCACAGACCTAGGCTATCCCGAGAACCTAGCAAAGATCATAGCAGAAGCCGAAGCACCAACATACGAACTCAGCTTAGGTTGGTTGATGTCCTTCGCAGACTACATAGAGCTACCAGAGAACTACGTAGATAAGAAGCTTGAGCTACTGGGCGTACCAGAGGAAGATAGGAAGATCATCAAAGAAGTGCTCAAGATCAAACCACTGAGAGACGAACGACGGAGGATAATCTGGGCGGTAATTGAGCTATACGAGATAGGACTCTACAACGAAAGAGACCTAGAGGACATTCTAAAGCAACTAGGGCTTCGACCCGAAGAAATCAACCTACTTAAGCAATATGCACAGCTACTTAGGAGACGTTACTTACGCAACCTAGAGTATAGAGTCATCATTACCGCATTGCGTAGAGGAAAGATAACGACAGAAGAAGCAATACGAAAGCTAAGGGAGCTAGGACTGCCAGAGAACTTAGCAAAGATGATTGTCGAAGTTGAAGGAAAGACATACACACTAAGCCTATCAACACTACTCTACTACGCCGACTATGTACCGATCGAGGAACAGTTCCTACAGAAGAAGTTAGACCAGCTAGGAGTACCAGAGGACGAGAGAGGAATAGTTAAGCAGGTCTTCAAGGTTAAGCCGATTAGAGATGAGCGTGAGAAGATATTCTATGACCTAGTAGATGCGTACAGGAAAGGTTACTTAACAGATGAGGAGCTTACAAGGTACCTGAGAGAACTTGGGTACACAGAGAAGGAAATAGCACTGAGGAAACTCCACGCTAAGTTCGCAAGGTTGAGCTACGTGAGGTACTTGAGAGAGCGTACACTAGACCTACTATTCGAGTACAACTTGATAAGTGAGGAAGATTACAGACGTGCATTACGTGAGCTAGGTATGTCAGACGACATGATCAACGAGAAGATAGCGTACATAGTAGCACGGAAAGAGAAGCAAAAATACGCTAGGTACAGAGTATAGCGTAGGTAGGTGATTGAGTTGAGCTTCTACGGACTATGGAAACCAGTACCCGGTGAAGTCATAAGAACACGCTGGGGAGAGCTAGTAGTCGACGCACTAGATAACCTACACACTAGACTGAGATCCGTCGAATCAAGCATGTACGGCGGGTACATCTACAGCGACCTACTACCAGCAAAGGACTTAGCGTACCTACTAGGTAGGTCAGATTTACGATTCAAGGAAGTACACTCAGGCTACGGGTACTTCACCTATGATGTGTTCATAGGCGGGAAGTCAATATCCGAGCTAGTATCAGAAGTAGCGGTAACACCAACAAAGTCAGCAGTAGACGAATACGGTTACGCACACGCAGACCTCAAACCAACAACTGACTTTGAATACAGCTTAGGTATTGATGGTTATCGCTGGAAAGAAGTGAAAGCCGGCTACGGCTACTTCGTCTATGAAGTCTTCGTTGCCGACAAGAAAGTGCTGAAAGACGGTGATCCAGTTTACATAGCTGACCTCTACCCTGAGGCAAAAGCAAAGATAACTGAAGCAATTGATGAGAGCTACGTCCACAACATCTACAGCACACTACTCAGCATAGAGACAAAGCTAGGTGACATACAGACAAATGTCAGAGAAATCAAAGACACGACAACAGCAATCTACAGCGGTTACACCCTAGCAGACATCTACAGCACATTATCATCAATTGAGGAAGAGCTATCGTTCTTAATCGAAGGAAAGACACCGAAACTACTAGCAATACAGGTCAACTACCTAGCACCTAACTTCGCAGACATCTTTGCCGATGATGTTCTGGTCACAAAGGACGGTAGAGTAAGGGTGAAGATAGCTATGGATTCGGGCGGGTACGTCTATATGAAGTGGGTTCCAGCTGGGTTAACAGAAGCAATACTAGCAATGCTCAACGCCGGACAACCAATACCAGCAAGAGCATGGCATGAATTCGACTTCACAGTAGTGAAGGGCGACAAGGTGAACTTAAGAGTAACACCCGGACAAAAAGTAACAGTAGCAATCTACAACATATGGGGTGCATGACATGAGCTACATCTCACCACAGGGGTTTGGTGCATATGCACCGCAGGGAGTTAGAGTAGGTGCTGGTGTTGTCGTGATTAGGGAAACTGTTGTTGTTGAGAAAGTGGTGAAGGAGAAACCGAGGCAAGTACTCACGAAGCAAGGACACGCAATAATGAAAGAAATGACTAGAACCATACTCACGAAGCAAGTAGATATAACAGTCACAACGATGACTAGAACAATAGAGATCAAACCTGCGTAGGTGAGAACATGATACGCATGGTAGAGATCTATCAACTGAAACCTAAACCACGTAGAGTAGCACAAGTAGGTGAGGAACTGTTCAACGAGTACCTCGATAAAAAGAGAAGACTATTGAAAAACGATCTAGGTACTGATTGGTTTGGTAGGTTTCTAGCGTCGCTCTTCACACATGTAGGTGTAGATGATAGATTATCTTTCGAAGCCACAGCAAAGAATGGGTCAAGTTACACGATATATACAATGAAAAATGTGAGTAATTACTCTTTTTTCAATAACACTTACTACAGTGATGTTGGGGTTTTCATTGCTGTGGGTACGTCAAATACAGCACCTACGAAGACAGATTATGCATTAGGTAATGAAGTTGCTTGTGAACCAGCAACGAGCAAGTACAATGATGGTTCTGACTACGTTATTGTGTCAGCTTCGTTCACGCTAGCACAGGACACGGACATCTACGAGGTCGGTCTATTCTACAGGATGAACTACTCTGTATCGTCGCCATACGTCTGTGATGTGTTGCTAGATAGGACAGTACTTGACTCACCTGTGACCTTCCCAGCGAACACACCAATGCTCGTAGCCTACAAGATCGCGATATGAGGTGAAATAAATGAGCTGTAGGGAATGGGTAAGGATTACACCCTTAACAATACCCGGCGTACTAGAAGCACCAGACATAGGTAAGCGATTCTGGAAATTCAACTTCAGAGAACTATTCGACAGAGACTCCGAAGTCATTAGGGAACTAGCTAAGAAACTAATGAGAGCAGAACACATCTGTAGATATATCATAGAGGAAATCAAGTACCCATTCTGGTTCGGACAACCAGACGACAAACATGTTTGGAACGCTTTCCATGGTAAGTTCTGTGTAAAGGTGAAACACGACTTCTGGCAAAAAGCAAGCGAAACCGCTGTAGCAAAGTACGGAGATTGCGAAGACAAGACAATCCTATGGGTTACATTGATGGACATGAACCTCTACAAGTGCTATGGATTCCTAGGTGTAGTCTACTACAAGGACAAACCACTAGGCGGACATGCATGGGGGGCATTTGAAGATGAAAAAGGCAACTGGAGACTCTATGAAAGCACACTAGAGAAAGCACCAACATACCCAGAAGGATACCCAGTCATACCAGACCCAAATACAACAAATGAGTTTGAGGTAGGTAGACTACGCTACGTAGCAATAGCAAGATTCACAACAGAAGAATTCTGGTTATCAAAGAGAGGTGTAGGAATAATGACACTCAAGGAATACCTCACACTACCACACAAGAAGAAGCACACGAGAAAGAAGATCAAGCTCATTAGGAAAGCTTGGGCAGAATACCACAAGTACCTCATAGAGACGAAGTTGAGAGAGATGACAGGGCGGTGATGTAATGCTCACGAGTAGAGACATAATTGCCATCATTGTCTTCCTAGGTCTTCTGATTGCTTACATAGCAGTAGCACTACTGTATGGAACAGAAGAAGCAAGAGACCTTGGGCAACTACTCACTCTAGTCACAGTCGCAATCGTAAGCTACTACCTAGGTTACACATACAGAGAAAAGAAGCAAGTAACGACACAGCTAACAAACAAGTCAATTAATGTAAACATAGCACATGCAAGGATATCATACCTAAGACGACTAGGGTACATCAGCATAGGCTTCGGAATAGCACTGATCCTACAACATGTAGTATGTTACGGGGTAGACATCACACCACTATCAGAGCTATTGCTAGGACATGAGTGGATAGGATTGTACGCCATCATCATCGGTATGGTCATCATCGGAATGACACAGAAACGTAGCACAACAGTAACACACAACAGCAGACAAACAGCAAACACAATTTACAGGGGTTCACCCCTCAAGACAAAGCACCCATTGACACAATGCTACGTTATTCCACGATAAGAAACGTATAACCAGTTTCTCTTTTTAAAAACCCATTAAACCATTTTTATGAAACACCAACATCACTTTACTAGCTAGGGGTCTACCCCAAAAGCCCCTCACTAATGATGTATACAGTCCTACCTGTGAATCCTCTTTTTGGTCTACCTACCTTTTTTCTTATGATCGTTAGGTAACCTAGATTAGCTAATTTGTTCAGATGTACGTGTGCGAAAGCACCTCTCCTACCCGGTTTGAATAGCTTAGCTTCAGCAAACTTAGAATTCAGCACGCACGTGGCAACCTTCCTAATTGTCCTCGTTATGTAGGGATTCATGGTAAAAGCATGGTCATTAAAAACAACACGAACAGTAAAGTAGTAGATGTTCCTTTTCCGCTTTACGCAGTCCTTAATGGTATTTTGTCTTAAAGTAGTTGAGCATAATTGTGAAGACATCTTCTAACCTCTGTGGTCTTACTTTCAGTGATGATATAAATAATGCATCTGTATCGTGGTCATGGATAGCCTTCGTCACAGTGCGTATATACGGCATGTCGTGTCTCGGCTTAATCTCACCAGCAGGTTCATCCCTCACAAGCTTCATACCGTGGTCGCTCACAATAATGAAGTCAGTAGCTAACTCCACTAGCTGTCTAATCACTTCGTCCATCTCATGTAGCAACCTGTATAGCGACATATTCGGTCTATTGATGTGTAAATACCTATCAACCCACGTGAAACAACAAATCACGTCTCTATCTTGCTCAAGGTACTTCCTAGCACAGAACCTAACAGTATTGATCTCCCTCCAAGCCTCAAAGAAGGTGTACGGTAGACCATATGCAACAGGACGGAAATCAGGTACATTGCTTACCGGTGGAAGAACAACAGGAACATTGATGTATATGATTTGCGGGAAGTAGTCCCAAATCCACTTCACTGGAATTTCGTCATACCTAATCAACCTCCACTGATCATCTCTCACCCTCTTTATGTAGAGGTTGTACCACTGAACATCAACACCAGCGAAAATACGAGTCCAACATCTCGGAGATATGGCAACCTTAACATCGATCATATGTATACCATACTCAACAGCAAGCCTAGCTAGATTCGGCATGTAGTTCTTGAACATAGATGTGAAGTACTTGTACCCAAGACCATCAATACCTATGATCACGATTCTCCTATCCATACCTACATCACCCTCTCAAACACGAGAAACTCGTCGAAGAACATACTAAATTCCCTTTCCCCAATTGTTGCATATTCCTCAAAGAGATCATCACTGTGTCTAAAACCAAGTTGCTCAATCTTCGTTATCCAGTACATGTGAGGGTGAATATTTACATGAGTACAATCTCTATCGCAGTCATCTCTCCAGAAAGGTGTCCTAATCAGCAGAAACCTAGCAGAAACCCTAGCAAGTTCACGCAACAATAAATCCTCAAACTCAGCAGGAATGTGCTCAACTAACTCACTAGCAATCACTAGGTAGAATGACCTTGACCTAAATGGTATGAACCTAGCATCAGCTTGAATGAAGAAAGTCAACCCTTCAGCAATAGCCCGTCTCTTACAGTAGTCACTGATGTCGAAACCATGAGCATCAACACCTCTCTTACGAAGCTCATCAACTAGGTACGGAACAGCACAACCACAATCAAGCACAGACTTCCCCCTCAAGTCAAAGACCCTCACCAGAGCATCAGCTACCTTCGGAAACCTGTGATCACGGAGATAGTCGTTGTAGTTAGCTAGCCCACCCTTGAAGTACTGCTCACCAAATATTTTTCTAGGATTAAACACAGTAACACCAGAGAGACTATGTCACTATCAGATAAATTAAGCGAACTCGACAACATCATAGCGAAACTACGCTACGTAAAAAGAGGAGACTGGGTACTAAGCTCAGACCACAACGACTTAGTTGATGCAGTGAAGAAAATACGAGAAGCACTAGGACTAATCACAGGAGCAGAAGAACCAAACTACAGTAACTATACGAGGATTGCACTGAAGTCAATCGACATCAGTGTTAAGATATCGCTTGCCAGTGTACGTGGGGTCATTGGTTTCATATCGAGGAATGAAGCACTTATTGTTTATGCTTCTCTAACAGATACAGGTGGTGCTAGTTACGCTAAACCAGTCATCTTATCTATACCTGATCTATCCATCATATCTACCTATCCCGAAGCAGGTGAATCTTTTACTTACTACCTCATTCAACTCACAGCTACAACATCATTTTGCAGTGAGTTAACGAAGAAGTACTACATCATTGATACGTACACTGGAGACCGACGTGTAATCGACGTGTGGAGAGGTAAGACAAAGGTAGCATCGATTGATGCCCGTGACGTACCTACAGACGTACCAGATTCATCATACCCCTGCATATCGCATGATGGTAGGTACATTGCAGTGCTAGGTATACAGTACATAGACAGCTCCACATTTAGGCTAAACATCGCACTATACGAAGGACAAACCTAGCTGTTTTTGTTGTTTTGTTTTGTGTTTTGTTTGTTTTTGTGTGTGTTTGGTTTAGGGGTTTTTGTTTTTGTTTCTCGTGTCTTTGCCCCCTAAACCTCTTCTCCACAGTAATTCCCTCATCAAC
>Ga0180301_10000966_pt1 | contig 22571 bp, 11 predicted proteins | sample GuaBasSediGuay16_FD_121797 | JGI IMG/M metagenome (GOLD analysis project Ga0180301, IMG submission 121797) | Subseafloor sediment microbial communities from Guaymas Basin, Gulf of California, Mexico - Guay16, Core 4569-2, 12-15 cm | ecosystem: Environmental > Aquatic > Marine > Hydrothermal...
ATCGTGAACTGCGCCTGCGACCGGTCGACCGTCTGGACCGTTATCGAGAAATAGTCGCCAGGCTTTATCACCTTTGGCGCTTCGACTTCGAGTTCGAGGCGCGTTCCTTCCTTTTCGACGTTCAGCGGAACCACGCCGAACATACGCATCGGACGGTCGTTCGTAGTCTGGTCGTGCGGCTGGATTACCGATACAAAAGCGTAGGCTGTCGGCAGCATATCCTCGGTAATCGGGATATCGAAAACCGTCTCCTCGGCGGATAAATCGACCCAGCGTGAATAGAGAACTTCGTTCCCCTTCTCGACGGAAAGCAAAGCCCTGCCCTCCGGCGGTGTTTGTGCGATTACCTTAGCGACATCGCCGGGATAGTATTTTTCGGCGTCGGCTTTTATACTGAGCATATCGGCGTCCTTGCTGACAACCCCCTCCCCCCAACAATACGCACGGAAGAAATATCCCGCCGCGTGGCCGTCCTCACCGTCCCGAACCTCGATAAGGACGTTGCCGTAGCGTTCCGGTTTGTATTCGAGAACGACGGGCTCGCTTTTCGATACGATTTGCCCCTCGTCGAGCAGTTCGGTCGCATAATCGCTCTTGAAGCGTTTCATAAAATCGCCACGGTTATCGTAGTCATACCACCAATACCGCTTATTGTGATATATTCTGTATTGGAGGCTCTTGCCTGCAACCGGTTGGCCATCCGGCGTAACCGCTACTAGATAAAATGGCACACTCGAGCCGACGCGTAAATACCTTCTCTCGGGACCTTTGATACCGACATAATAACTATATGGGTCGTAGGGTATTTTGAGGAAATTCGGGACCGGACGCCCACCTTTTTCGAGAACCTTGACATCGACATTGGCGACTAGGGCAGACGGCGTTCGACCGAGTTTCGGCAGTTTCCAATCGCAATGTAACCGCCCGTTTTCGTCGAGTTTCAACTCGCGGGTTGGGATTTCGATAGGTTCGAAATCTATACAATCATGGCTGAAAGAGAAACCTTTATACCTATCGAACGATTTTTCGTAGGGCGTTATAATAAACGAGAGGTTACAGTCGAGATTCGCCGCCGGATTGCCGAAAAGGTATCTTGATTCGACATCGACCGAAACGACCGTATCGGCGGTATTAAGATGCTCCTGCGCGCTTGTTAACAGTACTTTAATACGGTAGGGGACTATGGTTTCTATTTTAATCGTCCGCGTGAAATCTTTATCTCCTATCGACAGAACGGCTTTCCAGTTTCCGGTAAGGGCGTTATCGTCGGTTTTGAAAGTAAACGTATAGAAACCGTCGACAGCCTTCCGCTGTGTTGTTTCGAGAGTAACACGGTTTTGCGGATTGTATAGCTTGAGTGTAACAGGATGGTCTGCGGGGAAAGTCCCTGTCTTGTTCCGCGCGATTACGGATAGGTTTATCGTGTCACCCGGACGATATACGCCTCTATCGGTGTAAATAAACGCTCTCGTTTCCGAAACGACATCCGTAGCGCCGCCGATATCGAATAGCGAACTGTTCAATTCCGTATTTTTGAAAAGCAGAACCGACCGATGCCCGCGATACTCGGCCTCGATATAAAACGCGTTTGTGCTGTCGAATACGCATTTCCCGGCGTTATCCGTCCTGCCGGTTTCCAGAACCTGATTCTGATACGACCTGAGTTTGACCGTAACGCCTGCTATAGGCCGCGTGGTCAGAAGATTGGTCGCATAGACCAGAATACCGTCGGCGGTCTTTTTGGCCGTCAGACCGACATCGGTAAGGATTATCGGTTTTACTATCGACCCGTGGCTATATATATAATCGCTATACTCCCAACGAGACCAATCGTCGGGCAAGCCCGTCAGGATATCCTCCATCCCAAATTTCAACTCGATAATATAAAGCCCTTTATCGAAACTCGTGATAAGTTCGCCTAAATCCAATTCGGACTGGAGCCATTTGTTTTCGGTGTTCCCGATTTCGAGAGTCTCTACTGCGGCGATAACGCCCACCCGGTTCCACGACCAATACTCGTCGCGTTTTTCCTTCGCGCCGGTGAGATTGTTCTCCTGCACAAAGAATCCGAGGTTGTTCTCGTAGACCTTTTTTACCGTCGCTATCACCCGCCGGACATTTACGGTCCGAAAACCGATTCTCTTCTTGTTCGCCGACGGCAAAAACACGCCGCTATGCGTGAACGCAATCTGTGGTTTCATTGCGGGAAACTCGATTTCGTGTTCGCTCGATTCCGATAGGACAGTGCCCCATTTGCTTCGCATCCCTTCGAGCACAAAAACCCTATAGGTTTCCCCGAACTGGAAATCCCCTCTCACTACAAGGACTTTCTCGGTAACCTTGAGTTCGATATCCACAGCGGGTTCGGTTTTTACAAAGCCGCGATAGTCCTTTCGTAAATCGAGCTGGTCGGAGAAACCTATCCGGATGAACAAGTCCTTGCCGCTAACCTCTTCCTCGACCCAACTGACATCGAACACAGTAAGCGGCGGTAAAGTGTAGGAATATTCTTTCGAGCCGGATAATTCCAACTCGGTTTCGTCGATTTTAACGGTCAGGTATCTCGTTTTGTTTCCCCTGATAAATACCGGCGACCGGAAAGCAAACACGTTAGCGCTGTCGGTTTTTTCGACTTCGAGTTTTAGGCGCTTATCGTCCTCGTAAAGCTCGATACCTTTCTTTACCCTTAATATATCTGTATCGAGAGTGAACCCGATACGGCCTTCGAATACCAGTCTCGTTGGGTCGGTATCTTTTACGAGTTTGAAATCGGCGGTAAAAAGCGCAATTTCGCGTCCGGGGGATTCAAAAGCGAGCGCTATTTTATCTGGTTTAATATCCGGCAGATTCGGAAAAAGCGCCCTTATATCCAGCGAGCCCTCGTAGGATTGTCTCATTTTCAAAGGCCGCGTAGGTTTGAAAACCAGTGTCCGCGTATTTTCCCAGATTGAAGTTCCCTCGATTTTCGGCGAGAACGAGAAGACTTCTTTTTTAAGTGGAACCCCCACCTGGTTTTTCGTAATCATCTCTTTATTGAATCTGACCGCGATAGCGCCGTCGGGCGGGATTACACCCATAGTCTTGTGGCTTATCAGCTTCGCTTCGTCGCCGAGAACCTCCACGGCTTCGGGTTCTTCTTTCTCGCAACTTATTAAAAAACAGACGAATAAAGCCAGCAAAACCAAAGAAATTAGTTTTCTCATTCTGCTCTCCCTTTTTTAAACTTCTTCTTCTGCGATTATGATTTAGTGGTTTGATTCCCCAGTATTAAATTTATATTTTTTTCGTTATGAAACAAGTTAAAAACACAGATTACATAAATGTCCGCTGGCACGCTCCGTGCATTGTCCTCATAAGGAGAACAGAACACATTATATCGGACGCACGGATTCCCTTCCACTGCCCATCGGCTGTCACGTCTCGTGCTATGTCCTTCGGACGCACGAGCCGCGCCAGCCTCCCCACCCTCGCGCCAGCGGTCAGCGGATGAGAACTTACGTAAAACGCCTCTGGCAAAATGTTTTCTGTAAAAACGACTATAATTTGAGATTTCTGATTTTCCCTTAAAAAGCGAAGAATCCGGTAGTCAGTAGTCAGAATCTAGAATCCACCCAACCCCTGCAACTAATTGGTGGTAAAGGGCTTCTGTATTCTGAATTCCTAATATCAACGGGAAAACCTGTTTTTCAGCAATCTTGATTTATAAAATAAACCCCAAATAGACTATCGTGCAAAAGAATAACTAAAATACAACTAATAAACGGTTGACCTTACGCTAAGATGTAGTAACTTTACATACGAGTTATTTAGTCGTCCGAGGAAATCAACTTCGATATAAATAAACTTTAAAATGAATTCTGCAAAATAGAGGATTTTGTCATTTCGAGCGTAAGGGAGAAATCTTAAATTGTTGTCATTTAGAAGATTTCTCGTCGCTTCGCTTCTCGAAATGACATTTGCGAGCAATTCTGCAGGAGTCATAAACTTTAAATAATTGGGAGAAAAAATATGGATACACACAAACCAATAATCAGCATTCTTATATTATTCCTTTTAGCCTCATTCTGCTATGCACAGGTCAACGGGGAGATTTTGGAACAGGATTTGGATATCGACCGCTACGGCTATTCGGTTGCGAGGTTCTGGGGAAGCCATTACGAGATGGGCTACGCTTACGGTAGCTTGTTCGCCGATGACATATACGCCGCCGTTCTCGAGGGTAGAGAAGCTGTCGAAAGCTGGGGATATTCGTGGAGTACGATGCTCCTTTTCATCGATATGACCTACACGATTAAACCGGACTGCATCGAGGATGAATTCCTCGGTATTGCCGACGGCGTGAACGACAGTATCCCTTCGGCAGGTCTTACTTCGGCGGATATAAGAGGGATAAACCTATACGGCGACCTCGCTTATCTTTGCCGTGCCGTTTCATCGTGGGGAAGCACGGTCGCGCACAGCGAGTTTTCAACTATCTCTACACGGCGACTGGATTATTACGATACGGGTATCGAGTCACAGAGACATCATATAATCGCGATATTCGAGCCTGCCGATGACTCTCCGAAATGGATAAATTTTTCGTGGCCGGGGCAAATATCCTGTATCACGTGCCTAAACGAGTTCGGCACACTCGCCTCGCTGCACGATTACTCCGGTATCGGCGACACCCCTATGGGTGCGCTACCCCGCGTTCTCGCTAGCAGATATGCACTGACTATGGTTTCCGACGCCGATATCTCGACACATCTGGATACTGTTTTCGCCGAACTGAATACCTATAGCTGCGCAACGCCGGGATTCCTTAATTATTACGTTCCAGACGGCTATGGTGGCGTTATCAAACATAATCGCGGCGCGGGATACTACGAGGTCCGTCACCCTCATGCCGATTGCTACGATGGTCAGGGAATATATACAAATAACAGCGATATTAGCGGTTCTACTATCGGAGAGCCGTGGACGGCCTATTACTCGGCGAACGCCCCGGATAGCAATATAACTATGCTCGGTCAGTGGGAAACCGCCGGCCCGAGTTTCCACAGAGTTACCGTCGGCGTGCGCGGAAGAGAGGATATCCTTATCTGGTTCGACGGCGCACTGCCTTACGGTTACACACCGCGCGTTGAAATAGAATGGTGCGAAACAGTTGGGATACGGAACAAAACCTCTTTCATTCCCGATAAAATAACGCTCCACGCATATCCGAACCCATTTAATTCGGCGGTCACGATAAGCATAGGGGCGACCGGACGTTCGCCGCTATACGCAAATATCGAGGTATTCGATATAAACGGGTGTGAAATAGACGTCATTGCGAGGAGGGCGCAGCCCAACGAAGCAATCTCGTCGAATCGAGGAGATTGCCGCGCCCTCCGGGCTCGTAACGACAGAAATAACGCATTCATCTGGCAACCCGATAAATCCCTCGGTTCCGGTATCTACCTCGTCCGGGCGAAAATAGGCGAGCGGGAAATCGTTAAACGAGTCGTATATCTGAAATAGACGACCGTGCGCCATTTCTTCGCTTGATTTCATAAATAACTATACGAAAAACGGCTAAGTCAACCGAGACGGTTTACCTATTAGAATAGACGTGGGTCTGGCGCTTCTTGTTATCCTTACTTCAACAATACCGCTTTGGCTACAGTTGTCTCGTCGCCGAATTTTACCCTCACAAAATAAAGCCCGCTCGGCACCCACATTCCGGCGTGGTCTCTGCCGTCCCAGCTAATGTGAACGAATCCGGCGGCGTAATCCCCGACTATACGGTTCACCTTTCGTCCGGAAATATCGAATATATCCAGAGAGATTTCCCCGGGTTCGGGCAGGGCTACTATTATATCGGTTTGCGAGTTGAACGGATTTGGGACACACCCGACAACCGCGAATTTGTCCGGTAACAGCGGCTTTGAGACTATTTTATAAACTCCCGGAATCAGGTTGGCTATGTCGCCGTCGATATAGCTTTCTCCCGCAATCTCTATCGCGATATTCTCCGGTAGCATAAACTCGACTGTCGATTCGACTCGTAAGACCAATTCCCATTCCCCCGAAGGCGAATAATCGCGTGTAAGCTCGATATTGTCGGCGATTAGCGCTGCCCGCTCCGGGTCGAGATTCGGCGCAACCGGCGGCAACGCAATATCGCCGACAGCGAGACCTTCTCCCGAATTCGGTGCGTAACCTATTACAAGTCTGTTATCGCCAATAATCAAATCGCCGGTCCATTCCGGTTTTGGCTCCGGCTCTGGACGCCTTCTGTAACCCGCCGGCACGTGAAGAACCCCCTCGTTCGAGCACAACAGCCAGTAACCGTCGCCCGGCATAAGAGAATCCGCAGTAAAATAGGACGACCCATCGTAACCGAATATGTCTCCGAGTATCCCTCCCGACGGCGAAACCTCTATATCTCCCGTGAACACCGGTTCCGATAACGCCCCGATAAGATTCCAGCCGCGATAGACCGGCCACCGGTAACCCGTAAAATTCGACCCGACTACCGGCAGCTCGTAAGCCGTATCTGCCCATACCCAGTAACCCTCGCCGGCACTAATATAATCTGCGTAATCGTAAGCCGCTCTCGATGAAACGAACCTGAAAATCCCCATACTCGCCGAGAATATTTCGTCTGCAGGGATTTCAGCAGGGAGAACCGGACTGCTGACTAGATTCCAACCGGTCTCGAAACTCATTATCACCGCGTCCATCGGGGAAATCGTCCAGTCGATTGTCATCGTATCGAAAGCCTCGAAAAACGCAGTCGAATCCCGTTTCATATCGACTATCCCATCCAATCGGAATTCCCCCTCGGGTAACCGGTCTGGTTCCCAACGGAGAACCCCGTAGGGTTCATCTCCGGTCGCAATAACCCACCTTCGCGGCGGTTCGTTCAACCGAATATCCCTGATAAGTTTTTCGATATGGGGATAATCCTCGTCGTTTATCGGGAACCAACCGTCAACTTTCCACGCCGGAATCGGAACGTGCCGGATATCCAGACCGGGGTCGTAGCCGTCGGTTCCGGATGCCATCGCGCCGAAAGTAAGAACATGGTCCTCCGTCGGAGTGCCTTCGGTGCGGTTCAAGCGGAGGTCGCAGGAGAAAGCCCGAGGCATGAGCTCCACGACAAAAAGCCCGTTTATACAGCTTAATTCCGGAACCCCGTCGTTGACGAACATCGTGTCTATCTCGATAGTTGTGTAGCTCCCGCCGGCGACATCGCACGGGACGTAAGCTTTAAGATAAATAAACACGCCACCGGTATCACCATAGACCGTCGTCCCGAAACCCTTACCCTGTATAATCCCCGAATCCGGGAAAACGGCGAAATCCGTGATAAACCACATATCCGTGAACGAGCCTTCGGTTACTATATCGAGTGGAACGAGAATTTCAGGGTTCATCGAGAACCGCATAACCGCGCTGTCTATCCACGTGTAATACAGGCTGTCTATATACAACGGCACGAGAACGGTATCGCAGCGATGACCCGAAAGCCACGGGAATTCGACCTCCCGCGCGCGCTGGGTGATAAATATCGTCGCCGTATCGGCTCCCCAATTGCAGAACGAATCGCGCGCCGCAACCACAACAGTGCACGACGGACACGGAAATGCAGGCGTGAACCACGTGAATGCCGTATCCAATAGAGTATATATTTCGTCGATACCGCAGCCAAAAATACTTAGATAGCAGGAGTCGCCGGCCTGAAAAAGGTCGGAAATATTCCAGTCGAACCTGCACGAATCCTCTGGCAACACCGGTTCGGTCGGAACGGTAAGCTCGATTGCCGGAGGTTTTGAATCAAGCGGCCCGGCGGCTGTTTTACTGCTCGCGGTGGAATCGAATATATTTATCTTGTAAATATGTTCGGTCGCGTTATTCTGATACCAGAGATATTCGCCGTCCCAGCAGAGACCCTCCGCACCCATTCCGACATTAGGCACCGGGTAACAACCTACAATAACGCCCGCGTCGAGGTCGACCTGCGCTATCCTGCCGTTGTTGTTGCTGCCCCAGAGAAAACCGTTCGCGAACGCTAACCCCTCCAGAACCGTGCAAAGCCAGGCCGAATCGGCAATCAATGTGTCGTAGGTCGTAGCCGGGATACTGCTAATATCCATCGAGAAAAGATACCAGCCGTCGTGCGAGGCATATAAGGTGTCTCCGACTACAGCGACCCCCTCGATATCCATAGCGGTCGGGAAAATATAGACGACATCCATAGACATCGTTCGGACATCGAACTGCTTTATCGTATCGTCGGCGACCGCAGAGGATTTGTTCGTGCAGAAATACACGACGCTATCGACGAACTCTATATCGCAGTTGTAGTCATCTCCAATATAGAACGAGTCTAGCGCAGGACACAATATATAAGAAGGGCAATCCGCAATATGGACATAACCGTTTTCGTGGTCGTAAATCCAGAAATAGCCGTCACCGTAGCCGAGACCGTGACCGTAAAAATATCTCCCGCTTATATCGAATGAATCGACTATCTCGAACGTGTCGAGGAGCGCCTCCATTTCCGCCCGAACAAGCCAGTCGGGACTTTCGGTATCCGGCAAATCGGCGCTCATAATCCAGTCGAAACAATGTGTCCCTGGAACGACGTTATTCCCGAAATCGCCGAGAGTATCGAGCAGTGTAGTGAACCAGCTTGTTCCAGCCGATATCCAGGTTCCTCCGCTGTCTGGACTTATATTGACAGCGATATCAGCGGTGTCACAGCTAAGAATATAGCAGATATGCACTATATTGCTGTCGTTACAGTCCGTTTCCTCGTAAAACCACACCGAATCAATCGCGGGCGGAACTACCCGGACATAGAGTATAATCGGGTTCGTTCCACAAGGCTCATTAGTATGCGCCCAAACGGTATCGATATATAATCCGGGAGAAGCACCTGAAAAGCGGACGGACATCGTTCCCCAGCCATCCGGCGCTAGCATACCCGGAGTGCTTACCGTAGTAAAAAGCGGATTAGTATGGTCGGCACCCGTTACGTAGAGGGTATCGATTGTCTCGTCCGAATTGTGGACGGCGAATTCGATAAGTGTATCCGACCAGCCGCAAACCTCGTCGATAAGAAAAGAGTCGCCGGGGAAAGGCAAAAGCTGCAGGAAACCGTGACCGAGAAAAAGCGTATCCCCGGGTGTCATCGACAGCGGGAACTCGGTCGTCCCGCCAGAATCCGACAGAAACCACCAACTCGTTATCGGGTCCGTTCCACCCCAGTAATGGTCTATGGAAAATTTCCACTCCGCGCGGGGAAGATACATCGCGCCGCCGTCCGTATTGCTTCCCCATTGCCAGCCGCCCTGAGGCCAGCATTCGAGGTCGAATTCCTGAGCGCTGCCACAGGCACGACCGGTAGAATATGTATGAGAGTGGCTCGGGTCATCCGAGACCGCGAAAACGCACGAATCCGGAAGCCCGATAAAGAACATCTGGCAGGTCGCGTTTGAAGTGCCCGATATGTCGATATTATGAACGACGAGAACACCCATATTTCCGGTATGTGGGTTATAAAAGAAGAAGATTTTACTCTTGTAGGCCTCTTCGAAACCGGTATGCATACTCGAAGAATAATAATTAAACCAGAGCGATTCTATTGTCTCATCGACAATAATCGGTTCGACACAAATAGTATCCGAACCCTGGATAGCGTAGAAATATCCTGCGGGATAACCCGCCTGACCGAAAGCTAAACCGGCTGTAACTAAAATTACCGTGATAACGAGTGCATATTTCATCCTCACCCTCCTTGGGAATTTATTCTCGGAATTTTAAAATATAGCTATATCGACTGCGACGCAAAAGCCCTCGCTACAATATTAAGAACAATAACCCATCGCATATTCTGAACTAGCGTAAAATACCCGGACAATCGGACAACCGAATTATCGCTATTGTTAGAATATATCCTTTTCGAAACGCTTCTCGAAATCGTCTGCCGCCATCGCAACCATATTAATCGAGGCCTCGAACTCCGCCGGGTCCATTGTTTCGGCTAACAGCGTATCGAGCATAACAAGATAGTCTGAGTCTTTACCTCTAACTATCGCCCACGCTCCGTGCGGTAACTGCCCGTTCGCGGAGCGTAGTATCGATAGTTAGCGGTGCGGTAGCCCCCAATCTCGAGGCCACCTCGAAACCCGTCGAAGACCACGACGGAAGCTTCTTTCCATCGACACACAATGTCGGGACACCGGTAACGCCGTAATGGTCCCATCTGGACTGATTGTCGGCGGTGCAATATAGATAGAAAGGGTCGAAGGGCGACGGCCAGTTGACGTGCACCTGAAGCACGGCTGTTTCGGGGCCGTAATCGTGTGTCAATCCTTCCATCATAATACCCGCCGGAAGACACGGCCCGCAACTGGTGTTTGTGAAACGCTCCACAAACGCCGCCTGTCTTGTCGCAGAGAAACCGACGACAATATGTATATAAAAATACAAAAAACGTAATTCTTGTTAAACATTAATTCCCCCTTATCGTGGTCTGTATAATAATTATAAAAAATATTCCTGATAAAACAAGATTGTTTTTTAATTTTATAAACTTATGCAAATCTCGGGAGATTTGAAATGTCTACTTGCAATAATATATATATATCACTATATTACATACGATTTCCAGACCTCAAAACCCTCATTCGAAACGAGAGGACCGAATGGACAACAAACGGCTATTTGCACTTATTATTTCGGTTGGCGTATTCTTTTTAACGGCCTTTGTCTATGCAATCCCTGTCGATATAAACGTGGCGCAGGCGGTCGCACAATTCCATATCGACGTTCATAACGCTTCGGCCTACGGTAAAACACCAGTCGCTCCGGGAGAGGATTACTCTGGCCACGCAATACGTTATATCGACGTTCTTAGCAATAGCCAGACCGATGAAATACTCGGCTATATGGCGATACTCGAGCCGACTGGCTACATCGCAATCTCGAAAGATACGGATATCCGCCCGGTAATAACCTACTCATTTGAAAACGAATATATCCTCGAGAACACACCCGGAAATTTCCCTTTGCGCATCCTTAAGAAAGACCTGGATAACCGGCTTAGAGCGATACCGTTTATGTCGCGGAAACTAAAAGCGAGAAACAACGACCTCTGGGAGGATTACCTCGCGCGTTCGGAAAACCTTATGAGGACAATGACGACCACGACCATATTCGGGCCTTATATCGATACAGAATGGAACCAGGGCGACCCGTATAATATCTTCTGCCCAATCGACCCGGAAACGATGGAGCGCTGCCCGATAGGCTGTGTCGTAACCGCGATGGGTCAGATAATCAATTATTGGGAATGGCCACCATCGATAACGTTCGACACCAGCGACAGCTACTGGTCGGAGCCGACCGAACCGGATATCTGGATAGACGCGACTACCGCGAATATAGATACTATCGATTATAACGAGGTCGGGCTTCACCCCTCCGATACAACTATCGCGCGGCTGCTTTTCGCTTGCGGGGTTTCTATCGAGATGCAATATCAAGATGGCGGTTCGATGGCAAGTTCGCCCGATGTTACTGTAGCCTACGTATCGAAATTCGGCTATACAACCGCGTTAGATATCTTTCCGAGTTCTCCGAATTTCTATAACGACCTCGCAGTCGATGTTATCGATACCCGGACACCATACATTAGCTGCACCGATGGCGAGGACGGTCACGCTATAGTAGTCGACGGGTATTGTTTTACCGGCGAATTCCACGTGAACTACGGTTGGGGCGGTTACGCCGACGGCTGGTATTTCCTACCAGACGAACTTCCCTATGATTTCACTATCGTAACACAAGGCATCATCAGTATAATCCCGCCTGTCATAACGCACCGTCCGGTTCGGAATCTTACTTCATCGACTCTGACGGGAAGTTATGTTAGGGTCGCGTGGGAAGAACCTCTATTTATCACCGAGGATATTCTTCACTATAATGTCTATCGCCGCCTTCCTTCGGGAAGCGATAATACTTTACTCGGTTCTACAAATATAAACGAGTTTGCGGACTCCACCACTGCGGAGCTTACCGATTATATATATTCTGTGGGCGCTGTCTATCCTGTCTGCGGCGAAAGCCGGCGCGAACAGGTTGACGCCTTCTCTGGAATATATAACGGATGGACGAGAATAGTCGGCTATTATGGCGGAGAGATACCGTATTCCGCAGCACCGTTTGAAGAACACGGTTTTGTGTCCGCTGGATTCACCGAAACTTGGGACGGTTCCGAACAGGATATTCTTATTATCGCTATGAACGGCGACGGCGACGCTGTATGGGAAAAAACTTACGGCGGCAGCGAGATAGAATCCGCCAGCTCGATAATACAGACCTACGATAGCTGTTATATCGTAGCGGGAATGACAGAATCGCACGGCGCCGGCGGAGCCGATATCTGGCTATTGAAACTCGATATAAACGGCGACACCTTATGGACACGCACCTTCGGCGGGGCGTTCGACGACGAGGCAAAATCGGTGGTTCAAACACCGGATGGCGGATGCGTCGTGGCAGGGTATAGCAGCGACGGCGCCGAGGACCTCCTGTGCTTGATTAAAACCGATGCCGATGGAGACACTAACTGGACAAAATTGTATACCGGCGGACTGCTCGCACAATCGATTATACCCGTTTCCGGCGGCGGTTATCTTATTGCCGGATACATAAACGACGGCCCTCTGGGGGACAAAGACGCTTTCCTTATGAAAACCGACGCCGATGGCGATTCCTTATGGACAAAGGTCTATGGTGGCTCGCATCACGACGAAATATTTTCCGTTACCGAAACCGACGACGGGGGCTATGTGGTCGCGGGCAACTCTATGTCCTACGGAATACCGATGTTCACAAGTATTTATCTTATGAAAACCGACGCCGATGGCGATACAATCTGGGTAAAAACATACGGCGGTATGCAGAACTATACCGCTAATTCCGTCACAACAATGTTCGATGGCAACCTCCTTATCGTCGGTAGTATCGTCAACAGCGGCAACACCGACCTATATTTGCTGTGCGCAGACCCTTCCGGAGATACGCTCTGGACGCATACATACCCCACAATGGGCACCGATATCGGTTACACCGCAATACAACTCCCCGATAGCGGAATAGCTATCGCCGGCAGAACAACCATCTACGGTTCAAACGATTTCTGGTTGATGAAAACCGGCGGGAACCTCTCCACATTTGTCAACGAATACTCAAACCAAAGGCCAGTAGAAAAACAACTCCTCGGTGCTTATCCCAATCCGTTCAATAACGCAGTTACGATAACAATCGACGGTAGCGAGTTGATTAATCAATCCCCTATTCTAGAGGTTTTCGATATTAACGGGCGAAGAATATCGGAAATCGCAACCGACGTGAACGAATCGGCGAAGCCGTTGAGCGCAAGCACTTCCGTTACACACCTGTGGACGCCAGAGGTGTCACTCGGTTCCGGTATTTATCTGGTTCGAATCAAAGGAAAAAACGTATCGACGAAAATTGTGTATATGAAATAACGATAGGCACGCATCCACCCGGCGCGTAAAGCAATAACATAAAGAACTTGAACGAATATGGTCCCACGATTTTCAGGGAAATTTCCCCGATACCCGATTTATATCTACCGGTTCTTAAACTCGTTTGATAGAAAATCCGCTCTTTTATGGTCTCCGTCACTTAATATGCTACACCTACACGGCTGGCACGCTCCGTGGAAAGTCCTTATGAGGAAATAGAATACATTATAGCGGACGCACGAGCCGCGCCAACTACCCCACTCTCGCGCCATTCGCGCGCGCGTGGATTGAAAAAACCGCACCTGTTATCCCACAAAGCTCCCGTAAAAAAACGCCTTCCATTGGAAGGCAGCTCAAACTAAAATATCCTCCGGCGGAGGGACTCGAACCCACGACCCGGTGGTTAACAGCCACCTGCTCTACCAGCTGAGCTACGCCGGATTATTAAAATTGTTTTCGAAAGCGGTCAAAAATATACCTATACTCCTATCGATGTCAAGACCAATCTGGTTTTTTTATGTGTCGAAAAAAGAACCACGGAATCTGTATTATTCAAAAAATTGTGCAAAATTATAAACGAATCTACTATACCACTCTCTTGCTTGGAAACAACTCCTTACCCCTCACTTTTAACTCTCAAATCCACTTTGCCCTTTACATTCTCTTTCGACCCGTTTATTATCATATAGATTAAAAAGAATAATAACCATTTTTCCCAGAGCCCAGAACCGAGAACCAAAAATCGAGAACCCATACTAAAATGTTTTCAAGAATAACGTCTTCCGCCGTTCTCGGTATCGACGCTTATCGTGTCGATGTCGAGACCGATATTTCCGCGCAGTTGCCGTCGTTCACCGTAGTCGGCCTGCCCGACAGCGCTGTCCGCGAAAGCCGCGAGCGCGTAACAAGCGCAATCAAAAACTCAGGCTTGCCGTTCCCGCAGGGACGCATAACTATCAATCTCGCGCCGGCGGATATTAAGAAAGAGGGCAGCGCGTTCGATTTGCCTATTGCGCTCGGCCTTCTACGCGCACTCGGTATTATAACTGGCGACCATATAGAAAGACATTTTATCCTCGGCGAACTCGGTCTCGATGGCTCGGTCGCGTCGGTTCGCGGCGTTCTGCCTATGTCCCTTCTGGCAAAAGCCGAAGATGCCGACGGCATAATTGTTCCTGTGGATAATGCGAAAGAGGCCGCGATTGCGCAGGGCGTCCCGGTTTATCCGGTTTCCAACCTTAAAGAGGCCGTCGATTTTTTCGCTGGGGATAACGATATCGAGCCGTTCGAGGTCAGCCTGCGCGACGTTTTCGAAACCTCGCGCCACTATGTCGCCGATTTCGCCGAGGTCCGCGGGCAGGAGCATGTCAAGCGTTCCCTCGAGGTCGCCGCAGCAGGAGGCCATAACCTCCTGATGATTGGCCCGCCAGGTTCGGGTAAAACGATGCTTGCACGGAGGTTTCCGTCGATTCTGCCGCCGATGACTCTCGAGGAAGCTCTCGAAACGACGAAAATTCATTCCGTCGCCGGCGTTCTTCCAGCCGATACCGCGCTCGTAGCCGCGAGACCGTTCCGAGCACCGCATCATACAATATCCGACGCAGGACTTATCGGCGGGGGCGCGTATCCCAGGCCCGGCGAGGTCTCTATAGCCCATCACGGCGTCCTGTTCCTCGACGAGTTCCCGGAATTCAAGAAAAACGTCCTCGAGGTTATGCGCCAGCCGCTCGAAGACGGTTTCGTTACTATCGGCAGAGCCGCGATTACTCTGACATATCCGGCGCGGTTCACTCTCGCCGGCGCAATGAATCCATGCCCCTGCGGCTATTTCGGCGACCCGCACCACGAGTGCACATGCACACCGGCGCAAATACAGAACTATGTCGGAAAACTATCCGGCCCACTACTAGACAGAATCGACATACATATCGAAGTCCCGTCGGTAAAATACTCCGAGCTTTCCGGACCGAGCACCGGCGAAAATTCCGATACAATCCGCGAACGCGTGGCCAAAGCCCGCCGAATCCAGACCGAGCGGTTCAAGGGAATAAAAAAGGTCTTCTGCAACGCGCATATGGAGACGAAACTTATCCGTAAATTTTGCGTCCTCGACGAGCAGGGTGAATCGCTTTTGAAAATGGCAATCACCAAAATGGGCCTTTCAGCGCGCGCCTACGACCGTATACTTAAACTCTCCCGGACAATCGCCGATTTAGAGGGCGCCGCCGACATCGCACCGCACCACGTCTCCGAAGCCGTCCAATACCGCAGCCTCGACAGAAAATACTGGAGGGGAGGGTAAGAGCGAATCAGATTTGTAGAAAAACAAGCATTTAAAAACACCGATTTGACAATTAAAACATAAAAAGCTAAATTATTAGAAAAAGAAAAACGAAAAACAGATATATTTGAGTTATTAATGATACAATAACTAAACGAATAGGCAAGTGAATACCTTCGTAGAAATGTTACAGAATCTAATATCTCTTATTCGATTCAGTATGGGAGGGTTAAGGAAAAAGCTGATAATCGGACTATTCTTGTAGATAAGGATGAACTGCTCTTCCCCCGCTTTGACGGATGCAGAGAAACGTATTATATTGCCTTTCGAAAGGAGAAACCAATGCGTAATACCCTCCTAAAATCACACTCTACCACCATTATCGGATTGCGGTTGAACGGCAAAGCCGCTATCGGCGGCGATGGTCAGGTCTCGCTCGACGATATGATTTTCAAAGCGAGCGCGAAAAAGGTCCGCAGGCTCGACGAATACGACGTTCTGGTCGGTTTCGCGGGCGCCGCCGCCGACGGTCTGACACTGCTTCAGCGGTTCGAGGAAAAACTCTCCGAATACTCCGGCAATATACCCCGCGCTGTGGTCGAACTGGCGAAAGACTGGCGCACCGACAGATATCTGCGCCGGCTCGAAGCGATGATTGTCGTAATCTCGAAACAGCACAGCTTCATACTATCCGGCACCGGGGACGTTATCGAACCTGACGACGGTATCTGCGCGATTGGTTCCGGCGGAGGATTCGCGCTCGCCTCTGCCCGCGCGATGCTCGAGTGCAAGAACGCACCCGAAGACCCGGCGGAGATTATCCGCAAAAGCCTCGAAATCGCCGCAGACATCTGTATCTACACGAACAAGGAAATAGAAGTGTTGTCGCTATAGCGATTAGGGATTTCTGGTTGCAGAATACGGGGATTCGGTTCTTTTTATTTGTCATTCCGGGCGTGCCCCGAATCCAGAAACCTCTGAAGAGGTTGCCCAGCGGGAAAGCCGTTAAAACGGTTACGCACCGCGGTTTTCGCGTTGAACGCCGGACTGAAGTCCGAGGCTAATCTTTCATCCCGCACGGTATTTTTTTCAAAATTTTCCTTGTACAATTGATAGAAAATACTTATACTTAGCAAAGACTTTTAACCAAAAAATTATGGCCAATATCGCTGAAAAATGCGCGGAGCGGGAGGGGCAACTCTTTGCAACATTAGGACTTACGCCGATATGCCCGTAGGGGCAGGCCCTTGTGGTCGACCGTCGTTAAACAGCGATAATCGTTATTTATTGAACGGGCGCAAACGCGGTCGACCCTACGGATTGAAAATGATGATTGGAATACGGAATTCGGAATGTTGAATGCGGAATGGGGAAATGACATTTGCGAGCAATTATGCAGGAGTCATAAAAAGGGTGTTTTAAGGGGATGATGTGGCCGGGAACCCTAGACCCTAAACCCTAGACCCTTCTTCCTGGCGAAAGAGAACGTGGTCGAGCGTAGCGAGGCCGGATGGGGAAGAGGAAGAGGGCGACGTGCTCTCCTTTTTTTATCTGTGTAATCATTCCGAATTATATCCTTCCCTTGCATTCCGCAAAAACCGCATTATATTATCCGCTGAATTAACCAAAACCTACAAACAATATGAAGCAATCGTTACGAGGCAAACACCTCATCACGTTCGATGACTGGTCGAAAGAGGAAATCGAATCCGTTCTGAAAACCAGCGCGGAACTCAAATCGAAACGCGCCGCGGGCGAAATAACCAATCTGTTGGTCAATAAGACGCTCTTTATGATTTTTTTCGAGCAATCGACACGGACGCGCAACTCGCTCGAGGCCGCGATGACGCAACTCGGTGGCCATGCCCACGATTTAACCGCCGGCAAGATGCAGATTTCCCACGGCGAGACGCCGCGCGATACCGCCGAGGTTCTCTCCCGAATGGGCGAGGCTATCGCGATTCGCAACTGTTTCTACGGTATCGGTAACGAGTATCTACGCAAAATCGCCGAATATTCAAGCATACCGCTTATCTCGATGCAGGACGACATCTATCACCCGCTTCAGGCTATCGCCGACTTGATGACTATCCGCGAGCATTTCGGCGGTAACACGAATGGGTTGAAAGTTGCTATCTCCTGGGCTTACGCGACATCGCACGCAAAACCGCTCTCCGTTCCGCAGTCGCAGATACTGCTATTTCCGCGATTTGGGATAGAGGTCGTTGTCGCGCATCCGCACGAATTCCCGCTGCAAAAAGCCGTTATCGAGAAGGCCGAAAAGAACGCGACTAATAACGGCGGAAGCCTGAGTTTCGTCAGCGATATGGACGAGGCAATCGACGGCGCGGATATAATAATCCCGAAAAACTGGGGCGGGTTCGCGTTTTTCGACGATTTCGCCGATGACGACCGGCATCTATGCGCGATGAAAGACCATCTCGACAGGCATAAAGACTGGATTCTCGACGACGACCGATATGCGAGCTCCGGTGGGAGCGCGAAGATAATGCACGCACTCCCGGCGGACAGGGGCAAAGAGGTTTCGGACTCCGTCCTCGACGGCGAGAATTCGATTATCTACGACGAGGCGGAGAACCGTCTCCACACGGCGAAAGGGTTATTATCGCTATTGATGGGTTCGTAGTGCAGGAATGCTGCGAAAAGGCAATGCAAAACGGAAAATGAGTAATTCGCAATGCCATACAATATACTGGATTCCGGGACAAGCCAGTCCGGACATCTGGCATTCTTCGTAACTGTTTCATCGCCGATTTTAGCCCGGACGAGGTAAATGCTCGAACCGACGGATTCATAGAGTTGCCAGATATATTCCCGCGCACTTCCCGACACCGTCGAGGGGTTAGGGTATAGAGTATAGGGGCTAAACCCCTCACCCAACCCTAATGGGTGTGTGGTGTGGAGACTAGACCCTAGACCCAAGACCCAAGACCCAAGACCCTAATTCCCATCACCGAATTAAAAGGATTCGGATATACGAAGAGTAAGATATTTACCGGTTGCGAGCGTGCGACCTACCGTATTTATGCAAGTGCTGCCCTTTCATATTCCTCCGTCAAGGTTCTAATAAGCCTTTCGACAGAGACAATTTCGTTTATGCGATATGCGTTTGCGCCTGCGAGAGCGAAGCCATTTTCAAGGTCTCCCTTTTTGGCGTTATATAGCGCAATACCGATGCAATATGGCGTATTTTGAAAATCGCAGGTTCGCAGGCATTGCCAGGGACACTTGAACGGTTTTCTAATTCCCGCGTTCACATCGTCAATAAATTTATTCCGTATGACTCTTGCCGGTATTCCAACGGGGCTGTCGATTATGACGAGGTCTTCCTTTTTACATTTTATATACGCTTCCTTGAACTCGATTGCGGCGTCGCACTCGTTTGTCGCGACAAACCTTGTTCCCATCTTCACTCCACTTGCTCCCATACGAATAAATTTATAAATATCTTCGCCTGTATATATGCCTCCTGCGGCGATTACGGGAATGCTCTTACCGAATTGCTGTTCGAATGGCTTTACAACGGATATGGTCCCGGGCAGCAGCTTTTCCAATGCGAAATCGGCATTATAGATATTCTCCTTTGCAAATCCCTGGTGCCCGCCGGAGAGTGGACCTTCGATAACCACGGCATCGGGCACATGATTGTATCTTTTTGCCCAGCACTGGAATATCAGTTTAGCGGCTCTTGCAGAAGACACTTTGGGAACGAATTTGGTCTTTACTTCCGCTAACCTATCCAACGGCAGTGTTTTCGGATGTTTGAGCGGAAGTCCAGCGCTAAGGAAAACTAAATCAATGCCCTCATCTACCGCAGTTTTTGCAATGTCATCGGCGTCTGAAGAGGCTATCATTATATTCACGCCGATAATGCCGCCATTTGACATCTTTCTTGCCGCTTTTATTTCTCTCCGCAAGGCTCTCTCATTTGCCGCTTTGAAATTAGTGTCGAAATCAGATTCGAGCATACCAATCCCAACTGTAGCGATAACTCCGATAGCGCCCAATTTCGCAACAGCCGAAGCCAGTCCCGATAGTGAAATGCCAACACCCATTCCTCCCTGAATGATTGGTATCTTTGCGGCCAAATCGCCAATTTTTAGCTCCGGCATTTTTGTCGAACCCATATTATAGCCTCCTCTAACCTGTCTTTGTAATACTGAAAATAAAATAATAGATGGATTGGAGAGTGTCAATGATTTAATATTCCCCCCAATCCCCACATCACCCCCACGAACGTATCAGTGTTATGAGAAGGGTCTTGGGTCTCGGGTATCGGGTTTATGGTTCCCCGTCAGCAAACTACTGGGTGGCGAGGTTCGGCACAAGCCCCAACCCACGATACCCTATACCCGTTTCTATTCACTCAATCGTTTAAACATATCCACAAACGTCTCCGTATTATATTTCCCCTCCCTGAATTCCTCCGTCGCCAGTATCTCCAGATGCAGCGGTATCGTGGTCTTGATGCCCTCGATTTTGAATTTTTTTAGGGCGTTAGTCATCGTCTCGATGGCCACAGCGCGGTTCTTGCCGTGCGCAATCAGCTTGCATATCATCGAGTCGTAGAAGGTCGGGATTTTGTAGTTTTCGCGGACGTGCGTGTCCAGTCGGATAGTTCCTGGCCCGATGTTTAGCGGTGGGACAAATTTCGTTATCTGCCCCGGCGACGGTTTGAAATTGTCGTATGGGTCCTCCGCGTTTATACGGCACTCGATGGCGTGCCCGTCGAACGCGACGTCCTTCTGCTTGAGTGACAGCTCGTGATTCGCCGCAATGCGGATTTGCTCTCGCACAATGTCCACGCCGGTTATCATCTCGGTTACCGGGTGCTCGACCTGCAGCCGCGTGTTCATCTCCATAAAGAAGAGCTTGCCGTCGGCGTCCATTAAAAACTCGACCGTTCCGGCGTTCAGGTAGCCGATTTTCCCGACCGATTGCGCGACCTTACGCCCCATTTTTTTACGGACTTCGCTCGAAACCGCCGGGGATGGCGACTCCTCTATTAGCTTCTGGTTCGACCGCTGGACGGAGCACTCGCGCTCGCCGAGATGAATAGCATTGCCGTAGGAATCTGCGAGTATCTGGAACTCGATATGGTGCCCACGCTGTATGAGCTTTTCAAGATACAACGCGGCGTTGCCGAACGCTTTCTCGGCCTCCATACGGCATTTTGGGTATGAGTCCCGCAATTCGGCCTCGTTTCCACACGGGCGGATTCCCTTCCCTCCGCCACCGGCGGTGGCCTTGAGCAGGACCGGATAGCCGACCTTCTGAGCGAGTTTAGCCGCGTGCTCGATGTCGCGCAAATTGCCGTCCGAACCGGGGATTGTCGGCAATCCGGCCTCTTTAAGCGTATGCTTAGCAAGCGATTTATCCCCCATAATCCGGATGGAATCCGCTTTCGGGCCGATAAACGTCAGCTTCTGCTGTTCGCAGCGATAGGCGAATTCCGAATTTTCCGCGAGAAAACCGAAACCGGGGTGCACTGCCTGACAGTCCTTGTTGACCGCGGCCGCGAGGATTGCCTCCATATTGAGATAGCTGTCTTTGCTTGGCCCCGGGCCGATGCACACGGAAAAATCCGCTTGCTTAAGATGCGGCGATTCGGCGTCGGCCTCGGAGAACACCGCGACCGTCTCGATGCCCAGCTCTTTGCATGCATGAATGACCCGTAATGCGACCTCGCCGCGATTGGCTACTAAAATTCTTTTAAACATACATTGCTCCTATTACCTACCCAACTCGGGTTAGCATTGTTCCAAATCTGGTTGGCGGCACGAAAACCTGATATTAAACCGTCCCCAGATATTTCTTTTCAGCCTCTTTATACCCTTTCTCTGCATCATCACCGGAAACAACGATTTCGCCATCCGCAACGGCTATCCATTCTCTCGAATATTGTTCTGTATCGGCTTCGATATATCATTCATAATTTTTGGATAATATTGCTGTATCTGATTTCATTATATTTCCTCCTTTTCAAGCAAATATAGCAATGGCTTGGGAAAAGTCAACGAAATTATCCCCGCACTGAACAACAGATGAGGTGGTGTCGGACCTAGACCCTAAACCCTAAACCCTATACCCTGACGCCTTGCTACTGCAAGGCGTTGATATCGTGCATCGACCAAATTCGCGGGTTCTTCACCCTTCGATAGCCGATGCTCTGGTAACACATCTCGGTCATCGTTTCAAGATACGGTCTTAACTCCCTGAACAGGATGATTTCGTCGGTGTCGAGTTGCCGCGCCGTGAGGATTGGGTCCATCTCCTCTTCTATGCGCCGTTCCACTGCTTCCATGCCGGACTTGATTTTCTGATACTCCTCGTCGTTCTCCGCAACGATGTTGAAATTGTCGTCGAGCTTCGCGTTGAATGTGCCGATGGCGAGCGTCCGGCCTTCCATAACCGCGAGTCGCGTCAGCGGCGTCGAAAGCTGGATTATCGGGTCATAAGGCCGCCCGCTCATCGCGTAGTATCCCGCGCCGGAGGCCTTCCGCAAAAGCACCGTGATTACCGGTATATCGGTCGTCGAGTTGAGATACAGCAGGTTCGAGCCGTATCCGAGGAGCCCGACCTTCTCCGCCTCGGGGCCGATGTCGAAGCCGGAGATGTCCTGCAGCCATATCAACGGGATGCCGTCGTCGTTGCACGCGCGACCGAAAGTGGTCATCTTGGCGATGCCGTCGCGATATAGAATCCCGCCGGGGCGTGAGACCCCCTTATGAACCGTG
>Ga0180301_10000967_pt1 | contig 22551 bp, 20 predicted proteins | sample GuaBasSediGuay16_FD_121797 | JGI IMG/M metagenome (GOLD analysis project Ga0180301, IMG submission 121797) | Subseafloor sediment microbial communities from Guaymas Basin, Gulf of California, Mexico - Guay16, Core 4569-2, 12-15 cm | ecosystem: Environmental > Aquatic > Marine > Hydrothermal...
AGCTCCTTTAGCTCCTCCCTTACTATAGTGCTCCACTCTATACTTTTAGGATCCACTATTGGAACGCTTATTTCGCTTAAACTTGACACCTCAATGTTTTCCTCATTAATCTTTAATTTATGAACAATGTAGTCTAGAACTTGGCCTTCAAATTCCGATAGGGATCCTTTGTAGTTAAATGCTATAGCGACAATATTTATGCAACCATTTATTTTTGAGAAAACGTATGTTACACCATTCTCGGTTACTGTATGAACAGTTATTGCTGTCGATGCGCTTTTCACATAAAATATTCCTAGGAATCCTCTTACAGGTAAATATTCGCTCTTTAACTGAAACCTTAACGATAATGCCTTGCCATTTCCAAGTCCTAATTCATCTAGACTAACTAAGCTTACAATAACATTTACTCTTGGATCAACACTTTGCCTAATATAGATATTATCTGATCCTTTATAACCTATTTTAATGAGGTTTTCGATATTAAATTTCACTTCAGGCTTATTCAAAACGACCTCGTAAGAGTATTGGTCGAGCGGATTATAGCATGCCGAAATAGTATGAACTAAACCTAACATTAATGTAAACATCGCTACCATAAATACTGCAATGTACTTAAGCTTTCCCATCAAACCGTGCCTCATAATGTTCTAGTGTAGCTACTAAGTATAAATCTAAGCTTTCGAACACTATGTTCTAATAATTGAAAGTATTTTATCAAGCATTTTAGCTCCGCTCCCGGTCAAAATAATAACGGTATTTTCCCCTTTCTCAACAACATTCTCGCTTATGGCCTTCTTCAATGCCGCATAAACTGCAGCTGATGTTGGCTCAACAAGAAAGCCCATGCCCCATAGTTTCTTTAAACCTTCAGTAACCTCCTCATCTGTAACATGGTAGCATGTGCCTTTAGTTTCTCTTACAGCTAAAACCATTTCCCCTATTCTTGGAGGCTCAACTATTCTTAACCCGTCAGCAAGCTTTGATTTTTCAGAACCCATACCGTAGCCTAGCTCATAACATAATCTGGCATATCCTGAAGCTTGAACAGCAATTAGTTTAGGCACTTTGCTTATTTCACCCATTGTTTTAAGCTCCATTATGCCCTTAAACATTCCAAGAAGAAGGCTACCGCTACTCGTAGGTACTATTATGGAATCTACCTTATCCATACCTAATTGTTCATGTATTTCATAAGCTAAAGTTTTAATGCCCTCTATGAAGAAGGGGTTCCACCAATGTCCGACATACGCTCCTCCGATTTGACTCTCAAAATTAATAGCCGCCCTATTAACTTCCTCTCTTGAACCTTGAACTTCATGTAACCTAGCCCTCAATGACTTAAGGAGGGCTTTTTTACCTAAAGGAGCATCTGCAGGTATGAAAATGTTTGCTTCAATATTGTAGAGTAATGAGTACAGTGAGAAAGCTACACCCGCGTTTCCTGATGAATCCTCAATAATTCTTTTAACCCTAAGCTCTTTTGCTTTAGCTATAGAAACTAATGCTCCTCGATCTTTAAATGAACCTGATGGTAGTAGGTATTCTAGTTTAAAGAAGACATTTACCCCTTTAAGTTTTCTATTTATAATCGGTGTGAAGCCTATTGGTGCATTGTTTAAGTACTTAAGCGATACTGGTAATATGTTAATATAGCGTCTAATATCCACGTATTCTTTGAGTAATAATTCGCTAAGTTTGTATTTTTCTAAGCCCTTATATGTTACCGATAATGTTCCATTGTCTTTATCATGTCTCCAGACCCATGTTTTTGCCTGTAATTTTTCGCCACAGCGTAAACATTTTATATCGTATCTAACCATTCTTTCTAAACCTCGTTCAACCAATAAATTTTCGAGGCACACTAATTAAAACTTAGTGATGCCAGGTTTCCTTAAAAGACACTGTTGGTGTAGGAAGGATGGTTTTAGAGGAAAAGAGGGTTTTCATGCATAAAGGTATGAAAATAGTTGGAATATTCACAAAACCCGAAGAGCTGCCTCCATGGCCTACAGTTATAATGTTGCATGCGTATTCGAGCAACAAGAACGATAACGGGAAAATATTTCCACCTCTAGCTAGGGCGCTTGCTGAGAAAGGATATGCTTCATTTAGATTCGATTTTAGATATTCTAAACCTCTCTGGAATGCGCCTAACGAAAGCGATGGATATCTAAGTGATATGAGGGTTTCCGAATGGATAGACGATGCCCTCTTCATTGCTGAACAGTTTGCCTCAAAAGACTACATTGACTACACCAGATTGGGCTATGTAGGTATAAGTTTAGGAGGATTCATAGGCCTATATACTGCAGCGTTATCAGAAACAGTATCGTATGTTATTGCGGCTTCAACACCTATAGAACTATATACGCCATTTGTAAGACTAGGATTTAGAGAAGAAAGCAATGGCTCTATGGTTCTCAGAGATTTAGGGTTTAGGCTTAGTAGGGAAGCTGTAGAGGAACTAAAGAGCTACTCCATATTTAATGTTATTAGGAAGCTTAGAGACAAGAAAGTATTCTTAATATATGGTGAAAAAGATACAATAACTCCTCCTGAAGGCGGAATAAAAATATGTCTTGTTTTAGGAGAAAATTGTGAATTAAAAATAATTGACAAAGCAAACCATAGTTTTGCTACTCTAGAACATGTCTTAGTGAATACTATTGTCCAATGGATTTATGAAAATATTTAGCGTTACTTGCACTTGCCCTTAAAGTCGGAAAAGTGTATTAGCTTTGTCTCTCTTTTTCTTTTACAGAGTAGAGAGACCGTGATAGACATGCATCGTAAAATAGCTTATGCCCTACTATTATTGTTGCTAATAGCTACGATTAACACCATTACCTTAAACATCGTAAGTGCCGATAACGAAACAGAACATTTTAAGAGAACAGTTAGTATTCTCGTTCCGGCTGTTACCCAAACAGAAGAGGGACTTGTAGGTGTTGTTTCAAACTTAACAGTTACCGTAGAGTATCCTGGAAGTGGTGATGTTTACGTTTCAACTATGCCTTTAACGCAAATAGATATGCAAGCATCAGCTAGAACAGCAGCTATTGTTGCGTCAACGCTTTTAGGATATAATCCACTAAGCTTAGACTTCTACGTTTCAATGGAAAGTCCGGCAATAACCGTTGGCGGGCCAAGCGCTGGAGCAGCAATGACGGCGGCGATGATAGCTGCATTAGGAGGTTTTCAAATAAACCATAGCGTTATGCTTACTGGCATGATAAATCCTGACGGAACTATAGGGCCCGTAGGGGGGATAAAGGAAAAGCTTGAGGCATCAGCTAAGGTAGGTGCTAAGGTGTTTCTTGTTCCCGTAGGTCAAACAATAGTTTATGAGCAGAAAATAGTGTATAGGAAAATAGGTCCATTCGTGTTTCAAACAGTAAAGAAAGTACCAGTAAACGTTGTTAAATACGGTAAGAAACTTGGTGTAAAAGTTGTAGAAGTAAGCAATATTGTTGATGTCGCTAGGTATGTTTTAGGAGTAAATATTCAATACATAAATTTATCAGCTGAAGAACCTATTCTTAGCGATGCCGTAAAGCAAGCGCTTAAAAAACAAATAAGCTATTTCAAAAGTGAATTTGAGAAAATTAAAGGGACATTATCGAATATTCCAGAAGAACTAGTAGGCATAGTTAATGAAGCCGAAAAACTAATGAATGAAGCTAAAGAACTCGAGGAACAAGGATTAGCATATTCTGCTGCAAGTAAAGCTTTCCAAGCAGTATACACTATTGACTACGTTAAGCTACTACTTAACTATATGAATAATGGAGATGTAGCATTAGAGGAAGCTTACAGAGAAGCTAATACAACACTGGATACCGTAAAAACTGCTCTTCAAAAGGTTAAACCTGAAAAATTAAGTGACATCGGTGTTCTAATAGCTTCACACTATAGGCTACTTTTAGCTCAAAAATTCCTTAAGCAAGCTGGCGAGCTTTACTCTCAAGGCGATGTTGAGGATGCATTATTTAGCATTGTTTATGCTAAATGGAGAGCCATTACTGCTAAGCTATGGTTAAATGCTTTAGGTTTAGGTGAAAAGCAACCAGTTCCTGAAGATGCTATTGAGAAGTACTCTCAAACAATAGTTTATGAAGCTTCAAGTGTTGCTGCCTATGCTACATCACTTTTAGAAGATATTGGTGTTTCATCAGATCCTAATCTAAATTCTGCATTAGAAAATCTAGAGGATTCAAGAGATGCAATAGAGAAAGGGGACATATATGGAGGTTTGGGATTAGCTCTATCAACAATAGCTGAAGCAACCACAGCTATTCACAAATACTTTACAGTTAATGTTGAAAAGCAAAGAGAAGCTATAGAAAAGGTAGCTAGAGGATACATTGCGAAAGCTAGGGAGCTAGGTGTAGAACCGATATTGGCATTAGGATATTATGAATTCGCTAAACATCAAAAGAACATTTTGAATGAAATTTACTTCTACGAACTCTCGTCAATGCATGCTAAAGCACTAATAGATATTTACGTTATAGGTACAACTAAACATGAAGAAGAGGTAATAGTTACTAAAACAGTTAAGCCTGAAACCCCACCGACTCCTACTGAAACGAACAATACAGAAACCACAACACCTCAAACAACCACCGAGGCTAGAATACAACCAACTTTAGAGTTAAGAAGTGCTGTTGAAAGAGCCCTATTAATATTATTGGCGTTCCTAGGAGGACTACTGTTAGGCTATGCTATTAGAGGTAGGAGCTCAGCTACCCCAGGGTAATTCTTACCTCATTTAAAACATTCGGTCGGCATGACTTTCTTCATCGCTTACAGAGAAAACTTGACTTAAAGGAAAAATTAAATTTAACTTAAAGAAAAATTGTTTATGTTTACTTGAGCGCCCCTAGTTTTCCTTCCTTTCTTAACCTATAAACTCTCCATGTTGGCGTTACATGTCTCGGATGGCTTGCTTTAACCGTGTCTATTCTGCCTTTAGCTGTATTCTTCGGCCATGTCTTTGGCTCCTTCGGATTCTTATAGGCTATTTCGGCTATCTCTTTCATTCTAGCAGCATACCTCTCAAGGTTCTCCTTGGTTTCGGTGTCTGTGAACTCTATCATTAATGCTTCATGCACTATTAGTGGGAAGTATATTGTTGGTGCGTAGAATCCAGCATCTAACAATCCTTTAGCTACATCTTCTGCTGTAACATCTACTTCGTGCGCCATAGGTTCTGCGCTAAACACTACCTCGTGCTTTCTGAATCTCTCGGGACCATATGGTAGGTCGTATCCTCTTGTACCCTTAAGTAGTTTCGTGAAGTAGTTCGTGTTAATTACTGCTTGCTCCGTTACCTCCTTTATACCCTGTGGCCCAAGTCCTAAGATATATGTGAAGCCCCATAGTAGAGGTACTACGTTTCCGAAGAACGCCTTAAGCATTCCTACAGAGTACGGACCTGGCCACTTGAGGTAGTATCTACCTTTCTTCTCATCATACATAACTATTGGTCCTGGAAGTAAGTCACTTAGCTTAATGTTCCTGCTAGGATCAACAACTCTATCCTTTACACATACTGGTCCTGCACCGGGGCCTCCTCCGCCATGTGGTGACCCAAATGTCTTGTGTATGTTTATATGGGCTATGTCGAAGCCCATGTCTCCAGGTCTAGCGTAGCCCATGATTCCATTGAGGTTTGCTCCATCGTAGTATAGTAGTCCATCTACCTTATGTATTTCCTCAGCTATTTCGAGAATATGCTCCTCAAATAATCCTAGGGTGCTTGGGTTCGTTAACATAAGTCCTGCTGTATGTTCTGAAACAGCAGCTCTAAGGGCATCCATGTCTACATTGCCGTCAGGTGCTGACTTTATTTCTACAACTTTAAATCCGGCCATTGCTGCACTTGCTGGGTTGGTACCGTGTGCTGAATCCGGAATTATGATTTCTGTTTTCTTATCTAATTGACCCTTTAGTTCATGATATTTCCTTATGAGTAATGTTCCCGTAAGTTCTCCGTGCGCACCAGCTGCTGGGTGTAGTGTACAGGCATCCATTCCTACAATGTTAGCTAGCCACTTCTGTAACATGTAGAACGCTTCTAAGAGACCTTGAACTGTTCTTTCGTCTTGTAGTGGATGAAGCCACATTACTCTAGGGTCATTTGCTACTTCGAAAGCTATTTTCGGATTATACTTCATAGTGCATGAACCTAAAGGTACTGGGCCATTGTCTACGCCATAAGCCATTTGTGATAGGTCTACGAAGTGTCTTACAACTTCTACTTCTGAAAGCTCAGGTAGTTCTGGCGGTGAGGACCTAGCTGCCTTCTCTGGAACCTTAAGTTCTCCAACTTCCTTCCTTATTTCCTCCTCTACTTCGGGAACTAGGAACCCTATTCTTCCGGGCGCTCCTAACTCATATATTATGGGTTCTTCCCACTTTGCTTGACGGAAGACCATTTCTCACACCCCACCTCCTATTTACCTAAAATTTCCTTTATTGATGAAACGAGCAAGTCAATATCACCTTTATCGTGCATTTCTGTTACGCAGAATAGTGCTGTTTCACCTAGTTCTGGGAACCATTTGCCAACGTATAGTCCGCCATGAATGTCTTTCTTTAGCAGTTCCTCATGGATTTTCTCGTACTTTACTCCTGCACCATCGAAGTTTACTGTGAATTCCTTGAAGAATTCACTCTTAAACACTGGCGCTTTTACTCCATCTATTTCATTTAACTTCTTAGCCGCGTAGTGTGAACGATACATTATTAATTCTCCTAACTTCTTGAAGCCATGCTTACCTAGTAGGGCCATGTACACTGCTGCTCCTAATGCACATAGCATTTCGTTAGTACAGATGTTCGATGTTGCTCTTTCTCTTCTAATGTGTTGCTCTCTTGTTTGAAGTATCATTGCGAAACCTAGTTCTTTACCGTCTTCTGTTGTTGTTAATCCCATGATTCTACCTGGCATTTGCCTAACTATTCTCATATCCCATTTAGCAGCGAAAATGCCTAGATATGGTCCTCCGAAGTTCATGCCTAAACCTAATGGCTGGCCTTCTCCTACAGCAATATCTGCACCTAGTTTACCTGGTGCTTCAAGAACGCCTAAGCTTATTGGGTCAACACCCATTATAAATAGTGCTCCGTAGTCATGAGCTATTTCACCTATTGCTTTAGCATTCTCCTCTATGAATCCAAGGAATGATGGGTTCTCAATGTATACTGCTGCTACATCCTTAGGACTTAGTTTCTCCTTCAGATCCTCTAGATCCATTAGTCCTGTTTCCTTATCATATTTTACCTTCTCTATTTTGAGACCTTTAGGTTCAGTATAGGCTTTAACTACTGGTTCATGGTAGGGATTCATTGTTGAAGGTACTAAAACCCTAGTCTTGCCTTTCTTCTGAATACGCATTGCCATGAGAAATGATTCTGCAGCTGCTGACGCCCAATCATACATTGATGAGTTAATTATTTCCATTTCTAAAAGATCAGCCATCATGCTCTGGTATTCAAAGAGAGCCTGCATAAGTCCCTGGGAAATTTCTGGCTGATATGGTGTATATGCCGTGTAGAATTCAGCACGTGACATAATGTATTTCACTACTGATGGAACATAGTGTGGCCATGAGCCACCTCCTAAAAATACTGGCGGGTTCATGAATACCTTATTTTTATTGAAGAGTTTTTCAACGAACTTTCTAATTTCTATTTCGGACAGCGGTCTTCCAAGACCTATTTCGAGCTTATTCCAGTCGCCTTTAAACCTTGCTCCTTCAGGAATGTCTTTGAAAAGTTCTTCGACACTGCTAACACCAATAGTCTTCAGCATTTCCTTTTTAATATTCTCTGGAGAATTTGGTAGCCAAGGATGCACTACCAAAATATAACCCCAAATACATACTTTTTAGATCGGATTCTTAAAACGATTTCCATAATGAAACTAATAAAGGAATACAAAAATGCAGTTGTTTATGGTGTTTTCTACGATTAAATATTTAGTTTCACAATAATGTTATTATAGGTTTATTTAAATTAGAAAAAACCTTATTATGATATTGGTTGAGGCGGATTTCTATGGCCATAAAAACACATCTTTGGGAATTTCATGTGAAAGAACTTGGCGCTACTATGGGCGAATTCGGCGGCTGGGAAGTGCCAATGCTATATACTAGCTCTATGGAGGAACATAACATAGTTAGAACGGATGTCGGAATATTTGATGTAGCGCATATGGGAAGAGTGAAGCTAACAGGACCTGACGTACTTCCATTCCTTCAGAAACTTTACCCAAAGGATATGTCTAAAACTAAGGAGCACTGGATGTCAGGTCCAACATTAGCTCTTAACGAATATGCTAGAGTCAAAGATGACGAAATGGCATATAAGGTTTCCGATGAGGAATGGTTCATAATAGTTAATGCACCCTATAGAGAGAAGATGCTAAAATACTATGATGAAGTAATTAAGAAATACGGGTTTAAAGTGCAAGTCGAAGATATAACGTTTAAGTATGCTATGATAGCTGTGCAAGGACCAAAAGTAGAGGAAGTTTTCGAAAAAATCGGCGCCGGATGGGCAAATGATCTCCACACACTAGAGTTTAGAATGAATGAGGAAATTGCTGGGCAAAAGGTTTACCTAATAAGCAGAAGCGGTTGGACAGGCGAAGATGGATTCGAAATTTGGGCTGAACCTAAGGCGATGGTTGAAATATATCGTGCACTACTAAAAGCTGGAGCTAAACCTGTAGGAATTATATGTAGAGATACTCTAAGAATAGAAATGGGCTTCGTTCTAGGAGGAGACGAATACGGTGAAGATCCGACAAAGTTCCCGCCAGCATGCTGTTTAAGATACGGCTTAGGCGCTATAGATTGGAATAAGAGAGGATACATAGGTGAAGAAGCTCTTAGGGCATGTAGACGTGAAGGTTGCAGATGGATTAGAGTAGGTATTAGGATGAAGAAGAAACATGCTAGAGCAATACTTAGACACGGATATACTATTTATGTTGAAGATCAACCCGTAGGTTGGATAACAAGCGGAACATATTCACCGTATCTTAGGAGATCAGTAGGGCAAGCATACATTGATTCAAGATATGCTCTCTTCGGGGAAACCGTTGAAGTTGAAATAAGAGGAAAGAGATACGAAGGAAGAATACTTGACTTCCCACTCGTGCCGGGTAGACCTGTAGTTAAATAGTTTTAAGTTAAAAAGGTTTTTTTGAATCCTACTCTATAACAACACATGTCCCCCATAGGGGTTAAACTATGAGCACAATAGAATTCGAAGTTGGAGGTAAAAAATACCTAGTAAGAACGGATGTTAGATACACTAAAACAGATGAATGGGCTAAGAAGGAAAATGGCAAAGTGAGAGAAGGAATAACAGATTACGCACAGAAGGAGTTAAAGGACATTGTAGGAATCGAGCTTCCCGAGGTTGGTCAGGAAGTTAAGAAGGGAGAGGCTATAGGAACTCTTGAATCCGTTAAAGCAACAGCTGACTTTTACGCAGCAGTTTCCGGAAAGGTAGTAGAGGTTAATGAGAGACTTCTTGACGAACCTGAGCTTTTAAACAAGGACCCATACGGTGAGGGTTGGATAGTAGTTATTGAAATGAGTGATCCTAAGGAATTTGATGAACTATTAACACCCGAACAGTACATCGAAATGCGTAAGAAAGAAGCACACTAAAAACTAAAATAAAATTTATTTTTTATTTTAAACAACCTTCATCATTACTGCATCATGATAGTCAACTATTACCTTAATATAGTTTCTAAGCATGTTGTCTACTTCTTCATCACCAGTATCGACCCTTAAAACATCAAGGTTTCTAATTTTCCTCCACGTAGCAATAACTACTATGTTTTTCTTTCCGCCAACCTTCTTTATAACATTAGGCGATATCTGCTGATTACCTCTTCCGAAAATAAATCCCTGGCCACCAATAGGTGTTATTATTATTTTAGCTTTAGGGTATTTTTCTAAAAGTTCAAGTAATCCTTTCTCGTCAAGATCTTTACCTACAAGTTTACCATTGTAAACAGCGTCTACGCCTAAAAGCGTCTTTTCTATACCTAGCCTATCAGCTATAGCCTTGACTGTTGTTCCAGCACCTAAAATGTATAGTGTATCTGGCTCCATTTCTTCAACTATTCTTTCAGCAATAGCTCTCCTATTATCCTCCTCATCTGCTATATCGGTGCTTGGCTGTTTGGATGTTTGAACAAGCCCTGCAACAATAGGTACTTTAAGATAGCCATAAAGCCTAGCTTTTAAAACGTTCTTACGGTATGCTTCTTCATCAATATCTAAGACCTCTTCCTCAACGATTCTTGTTTCACCGTTAGCAAATGCCTTAACTATTTCAGCAGCTGCTTTAGGGTTAACTGCGAAAACAGCGCTAAACATTTTCACTCCGGAGGGTATTCCTAACACCGGTATTTTCATGTCGATAGCGTCCGCTACATCCCTTGCTGTACCGTCTCCTCCAACAAACACTAGTAAATCTACTTTTTCATCAACCATCTGTTTAGCTATTCTTTTGGTATCTTCAGCAGTTGTTTTTTCAGAATATAGTTCTCCAACAATTTTAGCTATTTTATCTCTATGTTTCGACTTCTTAGCTACATCTTCACCCATAACCTTAGGTGCAACGTAGAGCTCGAAATCTTCAAGATCTAGGCTATTGAGGAATTCTAAAGCTCTCCCAGGAGTTACAGGTTTAGCGCCTTTCTTTAATGCTATGTAGTATGCTTCACCATCTGTTCCCTTAAGACCTACTCTACCGCCCATTCCGGCAATAGGGTTAATTATTAGTCCCAGCTTTAGTTTTCTCAACTTATTTCCCAGCTTTTACGCTATAATCCTTAGTATAATATAAGCATTCCTTATATGTAGTAGCTAGTAAACCAGTAGATAAAGCGGTAAAAATGATTGTTAAAAGGAAGTTTGGAAAATACGTTATCGTAGCCTTACCTGTGAAAACAAGTTATTGGAAGCCTAGAAAATTCTTTCTACCAGAGGTTTGTATGAAACTTAAAGGTAAGGTTTCTCATGGAGATATTATAGTATTTTCTGAAAAAGCTCTCTCAGTAGCATTAAACAACATTTATGATGAAGGCACTATTAAACCCAGATTTATCCACAAGGTAATGGCTTTCTTAATAATGAATATTCTTTGGGGTCATGTTTTAGGAGAAATAACTAAGCTAAAACATGAAACTCTAGAGTGGATAAGGAAAGCTCCAATAAATGAAATTTCTGTACACAAGGCTCTTTCACTCAAAATCGGAGGCTTGCTTCAAGCCCTCAAACCTTCGTCGGAAGCTGGAATAGATACGTCAAACGTCCCATACACTTACGTTTCTTTACCTCTAATGAAATGTTCTATTGTTGAAAAGCTTAGAAGAGCTTTAGAAAAGTGCTTGGAAAAGAAAGTTTCAGTATTGATTGTGGATAGCGATAGAGTCTATGTCCATAGAAGACTTAATTTAGCTCTCGCTTCAAGGAAAACATGTCTTAAACATCTTAGAAACTACGGTGTACTTTCGTATGTTCTGGGTAGAACCTTTAGAAGCATGTTCTATCCTAGGGCAACCCCTGTAATGTATTCAGGAATGAAAATAGATTTAAGATTACTTCTTGAAATAGCTGAAATAGCTGATAGAGCAAGAGGCATTGGTGCTGGAAGAACAGTTTTTGAAATGGCACGTAGATTTGGCGTAAGAGTAAGCGAAGTTACGTGGGAAATGTTATCCTCAATACCTCACTACCCTATTGTGATAGTCAAATTTATTCGGAAAGAGCCCCATAGAAGAAATAATACAGTAAAGTCTAGGTGCTTAGGGTATGGTTCAAGCGAAATTTAGGGTAGGTGTTGAAAATTTAAGCTTTGATGCCGCACACTATACTAAAGGTGTCGAAGGAAAATGCATGAACCTTCACGGACACACCTTTAAAGTAAATGTTGAAGTTGAAGGGGAAGTGAATCCGGAAACAGGTTTTGTCATAGACTTTAGCATTCTCAAGAAAATCGTAAAAGAAGTTATTGAAGAATATGATCATAAAGTAATTGTTCCTAAGAAGGATGTTAACGAAACGTTTCTCAAAGGAAAATTTAAAGGCGAAGTTAAAATATTAGACTATCCCGAAGCATCTACTGAGTACATAGCCTTAGATATTGCCCGTAAAATACATGTGAAACTAAACATGCCTGTGAAAGTAAAGTTGTTTGAAGGACTAGGAAATTACGTAATTGTTGAAATTAGAAAGTAAATAGTGGAGTTGTATTTTAATGAGAGATGTGCAAAATGAAAAACCCATATATCCAATATACATAAGCAGGGTTGGCGTAAGAAACATTAAGAGAAGAATAATTCTCGAAGCACCTAAAAGAAGGTTGCATTTCGACGCAATACTTGATGTTTACGTTGACCTTCCTGCGGAGAAAAGAGGAGTTCATATGTCAAGAAATATTGAAGCGTTCATTGAAGCTATAGATGCTGTTAGACTAAAGCCTTTACCTACAATGGAGGAAATCCTCGACACAATATGTGATATTCTCCTTAAGAAACATGAGTACGCTTCAAGAGCTGAAGTAATAGCTAGAACAACATACTTCTATACTGAAACATTCCTTGGAATACCAGCTGAGGAAGCAGCCGACGTAGAAATAAAGGTTGCGAAAACAAGAGAAGGAGATGTAACTTACGTCGTTAAGGTTGGACTTTCAGGCATGACTGTTTGCCCGTGTGCTCAAGAAACATATAAATCCGTAGAGAAAACAAAGCTTCCACATACTCCATCACATGTTCAAAGGGCTAAACTTTACTTATCGATTAAAACAAAGGGAGTTTTCGTTAGAATAGAGAAACTTATAGAGGCAGGTAAAGCTGCTTTCTCAGCACCTACGCTTAGTTTGCTAAAGAGAATAGATGAGTATAGGCTTGTCAAACATGCTTTCGAAAACCCACGTTTCGTTGAAGATGTTGCTAGAGCGGCTCTCTGTAATTTATACAGGATCGTTAATGGTAAGGTTCCTGAAGATTCAGAAATAGAAGTTGAAGTCATAAGTTACGAGAGCATACATCCCTATGATGCATATGCTTACGCTAAGTTTTCCCTTAAAGATTTAAAGAGAGAAATAGAGGAAGCTAAAAAGGTTTCAAAAACTCACACGTAAAGAATAGTAGCTTTAGCTCCAGAATTTCTAACTTCAGTTATGTATCCGAAAAAGTCAAAATCAAAAGCCTCTATAGCTTTTAAAAGTATGTTTCTAGCTCTTCTATAGCCCTTAACTAAACAGTATGCTGTCGGACCCCAGCTACTTTGCCCATATCCTTCACAGCCTAATTTACTAAAAATGTTCACTACGGTTTCTGTTTCTTCACAACAAAATATTCCGCCTTGATATTTCGAAAAATACTTGCCAACAATTAGTTGAAGTTTAGTTAAAGCTTTACCAAATAACGTTATATCTTTCTCTACAATTGAGGGTATTATTTTCTCTAGGAGAATTTCGTAAAGTTCACGTTGCAAACTTCTAGGAGGTATCGGTGGTTTGCTGAGAATACTTTCTTCTTCTATTTCTGAAAGACCTCTTCTCCTAATTGGAGTTATAACTAAAAACTTCCAGCTCTTTGGAATATTAGCTCTAAAAATTACAGCTGGAATATCGTTTGGAGTAGTAGGTTTTCTAAGAATCCCGTTTGTGGGCTTTTTCCTTCCCGAATCAACAATAAAACCTCCTCTTTCGAATGCTGCAATACCTATACCTGATACATCACCTCTACCTAAAATTGACGCTAAATCTCTTATTCCGATATTTAGTTTTAAGAGCTTCTTGAAAGCCAAAGCTACGGCTAAAAGTGTTTGCGTTGTTGACCCGAGTCCGACATGTTTTGGTAGAATTTTTTCGAATACTACAGAATATCCTTTAACACCTAGTTTTCTAGCAACATCACTAACTAGTTTTCCATAGTACTCACTATTTATGGGCGATTCTACATTTATTCCCTTTTGAAGTGAAGCTTTAAGAACAAGTTCTGGTTGCTTTATTGCTACACCTATGCTTCCATAGACTCTGTTTTCGCTTACAAAATTATAGAATCCTAAATGTAGCCTAGCTGAAGTTACAACCTCTACGATTGCTTTAGCCATGCTACTCCAACCCTATTTTAAAAAGGTATTTTTCTTTTGCGAAAGAGCGTTCTTTCTTGGACATAGTTTTTACCTATTATCAAGGCCTCCTCAGCTTTAGAAAGCTCTATTCCAAGATAGAATGCGTGTGAAAGCGTTGAGACAAGATTTCTCCTTAAAATTTCATCTCTAATTTCTCTGGCTGTTTTCCCTCTAATCAATATTTTCCCCTTTCTCCCTATATATAGGGCTTCGATAACTTCATCTTCATGGTTGACTCTAATTTTAAACACACCTAAGGGATCTAGTTCATATTCTTTTTCGCTCTTCTGCGCTTCAACAATTTCCGCTCCTTCAACATCTAGAGGGGTTTCAATCCTCCTTTTATCTTTAAGTATCAACAGATCTATTCCAAGATCTTTTGGCGGAGAGTTTTTAATCCAAGCTAAAGAGGCCATACGTGCTGCAATGGACGCTTCATAGGTTGATCCTTGTGCTTTACAGCTTTTTTCGACAACAAGCACTAAACTTACACCTATTTCTGCAGCTAACATTACAAGTAATGCGTTTGAACCTACAGTATCTGCATCTAAAAGCTCTACAACATTACCTATACCAATAAGCATAGGTATTTTCGGATATTTCTTCTTAAAGATATAGTACGCTAGAAGGGATTGAAATGAGCTTTTAGAGTTTATAGGGTCAAGTATCGGATCAGCAATTATCTTTTCAACATTATGTTGTAATGCTTTACCGATATTTTCTTCTAAGAGCTTAAATTTTTCCTCAGCAGTTTTAGGTTGTACTGGGAGTTTTGAATCATAAGCTATAATTACGACAGGGATTTCAGTGACATATTTAGCTACTTTTCCAATATTACTTGCTTCAAGGCTCATAACCATGTCTGCTCCAGCTTCAACAGCAGCTATTATTTCGCTGGGAATTATCGAATCTACGGCTATAGGCACTGAAAGTTCCTTTTTAAGAAATCTAATGGTTTCTCTAACCTTTTCAGCATGTGATATTCCTGCTTCAAAACCTATGCTTAAAATGTCTGCTCCTTCATTAACGAGCTTCCCTGCTTTCTTAAGAAGTTTATCTCGTGATAATAAGTGAGCTTCAGTTATTTCGGCAATAACCCTTATAGGCGGTGGTGTTGCAGGAACAATAACATTACCTACGATTAAATGTGGTTTTTCAACAATAGATTTTTCCAATTCCTCTAAGAGCTTCCTATTTGAATTCAAAATTTCTTCTTCAATAAGTTCGTCAGCGGGTTTATCGGGTGATAGCTTGTTTAAGTCCTTCAACGAAAATATTGCTGGTATATCTGTTGCTTGAAGTGTGCCTTTAACGGCCTTTATACCTACTGTTTCCTCTATTACTTTCGCTGAACCTGTAGAAGCTCCAGGAATAAGTATCAAATCGTAATCTCCCTTTTTAACACCAACCTTCTTCAAATAGTTAGCTATAAGCTCTGTTGTCGCTAATGCTGCAACCGCTATAGGTAATTCCAGAACATCTACTTGGTAAGGTCCTGCTACCGATTCAATAGCCTTTCTAACAACTGGTGCTGCAAGTTTACCTGTAACTACTAAGATTTTCAAAGCAGGGCACACTCACGATATATCCTATGACTATCGAAAACTACTAGTTTATTTTATTTTCCCTACTGAATAATATTTTCTACTTCGGAATAGTCTAGATGTTTAACATTAAAATTTTTAATACGGCTCTTACCTAGTGTAAATACCTTATTTACAGCTACTTTCGCAATGAGCTCCTTAGCTATTTGGAACTTCTTCTTCTTGGTCTCCCACGCTTTTATGTTATGTTTAAGCCAGGGTTTAGAGTATTTTCCAACGATTTCGCCAAAATCCATTGCTACTAAGAATATTTTTGATGCACTAAATTTTAACGCTAAAAATAGAGCTCTATCGCCATCAGTGAATCCGCCATAGTTTTCAACGCACCCTTCAGGTTCTAGCTGAGTAGTGTAAATACTGTAGGGAAAAAGTTTACCTAAATACTTCCTTAACGCTGAAATATTATCCCCATGAGCATGAATGACCATTACTGCCCCATTAAATGCTGCTTTAAATAACGCTTCGAAATCTCCATCTAAGTCTGTAACTACAATGTCAGGATATATTCCGTAATCTATTAGAGCTTTTGTTGCGCCGTCAACGCTTACTATTGTTATTTTAGATTTTCTTTTAAAGAGTATTTCTCTTAAACCTTCAATATCGTCCTCTAGTGTTGGTGAAGCGCCGAAAATAAATATGTTTCTTCGATGGATTTTTTGAAAGATTTTTCTAAAATTGGTTCTTGTAAATGAACAATTTATTTTCGCTGCTACAAAGCTTCTCGCTCTTAGATCGTCTAACGTATTTACATTAATTATTCTTTTAACTACTAAGTAGTAATCGAAAATAGCTTCTCTGTTTAAAAGCATCTAGACACCCTTCAACCGAGAATACATCAGCTAAACTATTTAAGAGGTTTTATAGAATTACCCTAAAAGGGCAAGCATCCTTGAATAAAAGCTTAGTGATATTAGGAGCCTTAGGTAGAATAGTGCTTGCCCTAGGGATGTTGCTTTTAGTACCTATACCTATCGCTATGGTTTACGGCGAGTATACGTTAATAAAATACTTTCTATATCCCTCATCTATATCCCTCCTAATAGGTTTAGTTCTTACATTAGCAATTTCCTTGTCATTTAGGGATGTAGGGCTTTTTGAAGCAATGGCTATTTCTGCTTTAGGATGGATTATCGCTTCGATAATAGGTTCTATACCTTACATTTACATTTTAAAAATGAGTCCTGTTGATGCGTTTTTCGAAACAATGTCAGGATTTACAACTACAGGTATGACTTTAATCAAAATTATTGAGGGTAAACCATACTCTATTCTTTTCTGGAGAGCTTTTACCCAATGGATTGGTGGTGTGGGAATAATCCTCTTTTTTATAGTAATGTTCGCTGGTGGAGGTGCTCCAGGTCTCAGAAGACTATATATGGCTGAAGCAAGAGAGGAAAAGCTAACCGTTTCTACATGGCACACTGTTAAGTATATTTGGATAATATATTTCGCATATTCAGCACTATGTACGATAGCTCTATGGCTTGCCGGTATGAATCCTTACGAAGCAATTACGCATACGTTTACGGTTCTTTCAACGGGAGGGTTCTCTACAAGAACTGCAAGTATAGCTGCTTTCAATAGCTTAACTATAGAGATAGTACTAATAGTTTTCATGATTATTGGGGGCATAAGCTTTTTAGCTCACTACACTTTGTTCACAAAGGGCTTGAGAAACTTTCTAAGACATTATGAAGTTAAGGCCATATTTTTAATAATAGGTTTATCTACTGCAGTAGTAACCTACGATTTAGTAATTCATGGAGTAGATGTTTTTAGAGCGTTAAGGGAATCCCTATTTCAAGTAGTTTCGATAATGACAACAACAGGATATACGACAATAGACATAAACGCTCTACCTCCATTATCTAAAGCAGTAATAACCATTCTAATGTTCATAGGCGGCGGTGCCGGTTCAACAGCAGGGGCAATTAAGGTAGCTAGGATAGTTATTGCTCTTAAAGCTGTTAGTTACGAATTAAACAAACTATTACTACCAAGAGGCTCCGAGAAGCCCCTTAGAATAGGTTTTAGAGTTTTACAAGAAGAAGACGCCTTAAGAATAACGTCATTCATAATAGCCTACTTAGTCTTTTATGTTGCAGGAGTTCTGATACTTACTTTTAGAGGGATAGATGTTTTCTCAGCTATGTCGGCAGTAGCTTCAGCTCAAGGTAATGTTGGTCCGGCATTCATCTCCCTATTTGACCTCGACGACGTTTCTAAACTGGTTTTAGCTTTAGAAATGTGGGTTGGTAGATTAGAAGTACTCCCGGTCCTAGCGCTTTTAAACTTTAAAGCTTGGAGAAGTGTTTTAGGGGGAACTAGCTAAACTATAGTGTGAAAGCGGAAATGGAAGGAATAGCTGATCTACCACTACATGAAGGACACGTACCTCTATGGCTACTTAGGCTTATGAGAAAACTAGCTAAGGCTATAGTTGAAATATTCATTTTAGAGTATGGTCCGAACAGACTTGTTGAAAGGCTGGCTGATCCATTATGGTTCCAAGCTTTCAATAATGTAATAGGTATGGACTGGGATAGTAGTGGATCAACAACAGTTACCTTAGCCATGCTTAGATCTGTTCTTAACAATGGAGAATATGGTGTTTTAGTTTTAGGAGGTAAAGGCTCTAAAGCTAAGTCGGTGCCTGAAGAAATAAACTATGCTGTAGAGAAGCTTAGCTTACCTAGTAGGCTAAGCGACAAGCTTAAGAAAGCCTCTAGATTAGTTGCTAAGGTTGATTCTGCTCTTGTTCAAGACGGCTACTCAATATATATTCATTCCCTCATAGTTTCTGAGAATGCTAAGTGGGCCATTGTACAGCAGGGAATGAATGTAAACTTGAAAATGGCGAGAAGATATCATTGGCTTTCAGATAATTTAGAAAGCTATGTTAGAGAACCGCATAGCGGAATTCTCACGTTGAATATGGAAAAAGCTGTGCTAAACCTTGTGGATAGGAATGTTGAAGGTGCTCGAAAAACCATTGTTGATTTAGCTAAGGAAAGCCCGTCAGCAATAGTTAACATGTATAGGGATGCATTAAATGCGTTAAGAAAACAAACCACACTTTACCCGGAAGCCTCAATAGTACGCGTAGATCCCGTTAAGAAACAGATATACTATGCTCCAATAACTTCAATAAACACTTTAGCTGAAAGAATAGCAAGAATTAAGGAGGTTTCACCTAGAAACCTAGAAGAGCTCTATTAGTAAGAGGAGTTGGTGCTTCAACCATTAAAGCTCTCGCATTAATCTCAGATCTAATATTCAATGAACCACCCTCATATCGTGATCCAGCCAACTACATTTACGATCCATTTAGATACACTTTCGCCGTTGGGGGAAAGGATGGAGTACCGTACCCGGTAAATAGGAAGGTTATGGAGGAAACCATTGTTACACTTGAAAACATAATTAAGGAGGCAAAAATCAGTCCTAAAGATAAAAGAAGAGCTTTAAATAGACTAAAATCGTTGAGGGCAATGGTTCATGAAAAATGATATTTTTAGAACCCTTTTAGATCTAGGCTTCTCCGAAGACACTTTCTCAGAGGTAATTGCTGTAACAAGGTTTGAAAATATGTGGAACTGTTCCCCACTTGGTGTAAAACTTAATTCAGAGAACAAAACATTGCACTTCTATGTTTATGAAGGAGCAAGAATACTTAGCTTCCTTAGTAAACGAAACCTATTTACGCTAAATGTTGTTAACGAGTATTCGGCTTTTTTAAATTGCATTTTCAAAAGAAATATTGAAAATGAAATACGAAAAATAACCAATACATTGGGATATTTGAGAATAGCTGATGCTTATATTGTATGTGAAAATAGCTTACCTATAAAGGTTAGTAAAGATAAGTACTTGGTCAATGCGTTTGCTAAAGAAATAGTTATTCTTAGAAACAAGCCTAGAGCATTTAATAGGGTATTGCCAGCAGTAATCGAAGCATTAATATGCTACACAAAGATTAAACCTTATAGTAAAGTGTATGGTTTCTCATCAGTATTGGAGCTTCTGGAAAGAATAAGGTACTGTAAAGATATAGTGGATCATGCGACATCGAATTCTGAAGCTAAAAGAGCGATTGATTTCATTTATGAGGAAGCAGTTAAGCTTGCAAATAACCTAAGGGAGGATAGATAATACATGTACATGAGCACCATAGAGCGGCTATTAACATCTTCAGTAGCCGCTCTAATACTTGAAGTTGTAGCTACACCTAAACCTGGGAACGTACATAGGTACCATAGTTATGAAGATATGGGATTAGAGCATTTCATAGTTTCATCTTCGGCATCAATATGGTGTTTTCGCAAGCTCCTAATAGCCACATTAAATAGTGGCTTACGTAGGGAAACTTATGTTCAAGGTATTGGTGAAACAATACTGTGTTGTGTGAGGAACTCTAAAAAGTGGCATAGAGGAGGAAATGTAAACCTAGGTACTTCAACAATACTTTCAATATTATTACCCTCAATACTACTTACTGAAATAATTCATAACAAAGTGATCATGGAGGACCTTTCATTTACAGCTAAAAGTGTTGTTAAAAACACCACTGTTGATGATGCTGTAAAATACTATGAAGCAATAAGAACTGCTTCTCCAAGATATTTAGGTAGAGTAAATAATGCTCCAATACCTGACGTTTACGATGAAAATTTTGAACATAAAATAAGAAGTAATAAAGTCACATTATACGATGTTTTAAAGTATGCATCATCCGAAGATATAGTTTCTAGAACTTGCGTTAACGGGCTAAAGGAAATCATCGAAGGCTATAACTATTTAAAAACGTTCTTCAGAAGGTATGGTGATATAAATAATGCAATAGTTCTTACCTATCTTAAACTTCTAAGTAAGTATGATGATTTCATAGTTTTAAGAAAGCATGGAAGAAAAGTAAGCTCATATGTGAAGAATAGAGCTTCCGAAATCGTTAAGTTAATAGAGGAGGACTTCGATAGAGGCTTTAGTGCACTTAAACGGTTCGATAATGAACTTTTCATTAGAAAAATTAATCCGGGAAGCATCGCTGATATAACAGCGGTATCAATAACTTTGGCATTATTCATGAATGAAGTAAAGGTGTAAGGTGGGGTTTAGATTAATTGAATATTAGAGCTATAACGTTAATGGTAGGAGAGATATATGGAAAAGATATTCATGAAGCAGAAAGCATAGTGGAAAACGTTGTTTCGAAATTTATAGTGCTATTGGATGAGTTAAAGAAAAAATTTAAAGTATGGACAATAAGGCTTTCTTTACCATATGTAAACCCCAATATAAAGGATGTTGAAAAGTACGCTAGCGTATTTGAGAATATTGCGGAAAAGTATTCAATAGATTTTGTTTCATCACTTCACTTTAGATCAAATGATAGTAGAATATGGAGCATACCAGGTGCTTTACTTAATAATGAGAAAACCTTTGGAAGCATTGTATTGAAAGGATACGATGATTTATTACCTATTGCTAAAATATTTGAAAACCTTAACGAAGATAATGGATATAAATTAGTGGCTATTTGGGGAGAAACGTTAACACCATACTTTCCAGCGTCAAGAGCTCCAATAGGTTCAAACGGGATAACATATACACCATTTATTGTTGAAGAATATTTAGCATTTAAAGATGTTGAACATGCTGAAGAAAAAATTGCCACTAAACTCTTCCAAGTAAACTCCCAAATTGAAAATTTAGCGGAAAAATACAGTCTTAAATTCTTTGGTGTAGACGTTTCACCCAGTCCATGGATGGATATAAGTGTTGCTAAAGTTATAGAACGTCTTGGAGGAGTACGTTTTGGAGAATACGGAACTCTATATGGGGTGTGGTTGTTAAGCAAGTCTATCAGCAATATTACGTTAAAATTACAGAGTAAAACAACAGGTTTCAATGAGATAATGCTTCCGGTTGCTGAAGATAATGTGTTAAAGGAGAGAGCTATTGAGGGAACATATAGTGTAAAAGATTTAGTTCAATACTCTTTCGCATGCGTTTATGGTTTGGACATGGTTCCTATAGCTAAACCTGTAGGATACCGAAAAATAATGAGAATACTTTACGATTTAAAAGTTGCAAGCGAAGTTAAAAAGAAACCTGTAGGTTTTAGAATAATCCCAGTAAACGCAGAACCTGGCTCAATTATTGACCTTGGATTTTTCGGCCATACTCCAGTGTTCAAACTTTAGCATTGAATGATAATCTTTAATTAATAAAAGTCGTAGTTATTGTTTCTAGGTGAAGTTTTTGACAAAACTGCTTCAACTCTACCCTAAATACGGTATAAGAATTGTTAAAGGCTATATGCAATACGTTTGGGATGATAAGGGAAATAAGTACATAGACCTTCATACGGGATATGGAACAGCATTTCTAGGTCATTCAAACCCAAAAATAGTGGAAAGAATTTATCGGCAAATGAAAGAAATTATGGTTGCTTCATACTCCTTCGACGTTAACTCAAGAGATGAAAGCATTAAAGCTCTCTCTAAAATTCTCCCTAAAAAACTAGAATACGTTTTCTTCCAAAATAGTGGAACTGAAGCTGTTGAAGCTGCATTGAAATTTTCTAGGAAACATACTAAAAGGAAAAAGTTCATAGCCTTCACAAACTCCTTCCACGGAAGAACTATGGGCTCTCTTTCATTAACGTGGAATCCCAAATACCGTAAACCTTTTGAACCATTGCTTAAGGATGTTGTTTTTCTTAGGTTTAATTGTGTTTTTGATGTTGAGAGGTTTGTTGATGA
>Ga0180301_10000968_pt1 | contig 22542 bp, 29 predicted proteins | sample GuaBasSediGuay16_FD_121797 | JGI IMG/M metagenome (GOLD analysis project Ga0180301, IMG submission 121797) | Subseafloor sediment microbial communities from Guaymas Basin, Gulf of California, Mexico - Guay16, Core 4569-2, 12-15 cm | ecosystem: Environmental > Aquatic > Marine > Hydrothermal...
AAAAGTAGTAGTGACAGCCCCCGCTGTCAAGGCTCCATGCACCGCTCCGGAGGCGCCTCCTTCAGATTGCAATTCTGAGACCAGAGGTATCTCTCCCCAGATATTTACTTCTCCTTTGGCTGACTTTTCATCAGCCATCTCACCGATTCCGGAAGAAGGCGTTATAGGATAAATAGCACATACCTCATTAGTAGCATGTGCTACATAAGCAGCAGCGGTATTGCCATCCATAGTCAATTTTCTTCTGGCCATTTTTTCGCCTCCTTAAATTACCTTTCGCAAAGATTTTATTATATCACTCCTCTTCTCAATTGCAAGCTGTCACCTTAGACGCTTTTGCATTTTTACTTTCACCTCTTGAATAAAGCCGTCTATACGCCTGTCGCGTGGAAAAGCTTTCTTCATCTGCTGATAGCTGGCGATAGCTAAATCCGGCCGGCCCAAGAGTTCCCAGCATATTCCCCGCCACAGATAGGCCTCCCAATATTTTTTGTCTACTTTAATAGCTACATCAAACCAACCCAGAGCTTTAACATAATTTTTGTATCGGGTAGCATAAAGACTCCCCAGAAAATAATAAATCTGGGGATTCTGAGGCACAATTTTCATATACGACAAGTAAACCTTAATCGCTTCAGGATAATTTCCTAATTCTTCATAACTACTAGCTAAGAAAAGATTGGCACACCCATAGGCAGGAGCGAGAATAATAGATTTCTTAAAATATCTAATGGCCTTTTTATACATGCCGGCATTATAAAAGATGCCGCCGCGGATATAAGTCTGCTTAGCTATCCAGGGACGTAGGCTGAGCATTACTAGAAGCCCAATAGCAAGAAACATCACCCGCAAACGAATATCTAATCTATACAAATTATGCTCCGATACTTTCTTAGATTCCCTCATGCCAACCACACCAGATATACGCCAAAACACACCAAAACCACTCCCGCTATCGCTTGAATATAAGGCTCAAGACGATGCGCTTTCTCTAAACTCAGCTTAAATATATCTGCAGAGAAACCAATAATGAATATAGGTAAACTCTGTCCTAAAGCATAAATAAAAAAAACCAATAAACCGAACAAAAATTTAGCCTGCGTAAAAGTAGCACTAGCCAAAAGTAAAAGTACTGGCCCGCAACAAGGACAAACTGGCGCTTCAAAAAAAGCAAAGCTTATACCAAAAAATAATGCTCCCCAAAAACCAAAGTTCTCTCGCGCCTGAGGAGAATAACCACATGCCTTTGTATCTAAACCCGGGATAAACCCCAGCAAATACAGGCCTAGAAAGAAAAGGATAAATCCCGCCCCATAATAGAAATATACACTCACAGAGGCAAATCTATTTATTAGCTGAGAGAACAAACCAAACACTACGCCTAAACTGGTATAGCTGATTACTAGTCCTGCCGTAAAACCACTCAATATTTTTAGACTTTCTTTCTTGCTCCTGGATACGCCGCTGACAAAACCCATTACAATAGGAATGCGGGCTAAGGTACACGAAGAAAGACTTAGAACCGCTGCGCCCAAAAATATTACCACGGCACTAAAAAAAGAAAAATGGCTTAGGGAGCTAAGTATATGGTTCTGGATGTTCATGACTAATATCGTTCCAGAATTCTCTCCTCAATCTCTCTGATGTATCTCTCTGTTTTTTGTGACCAGAGTTTAGCTTTGCGCTGGTCTTTAAGTTTTGAAAAATACCAGCGAGCCTTCTCAAAGTAGAATTTGGCTTGCCGCCAGTTTTCTAAATAACGATAAATAACGCCGAGATTAAAATAAGCGCCCGGATTATCCTTACTACGTTTTAGCATTTTTTTAAATTCGTAAGCTGCCTCGTCATACTTTCCTTCGGCAGCAAAGACTACAGCGCGGTTGTGATAAGCATATATATACACAGGATTAATATCTAAAGCTTGTTGATAGTAATCAAGTGCCCGAGAAAAATCTCCTTTATAAAAGCTCAAGTTGCCCTTTTCTAATAGTTCATAAGAACGCCGGTAAACATCAGAGGGAAAAGAAGAAGGGCCCCTCACTTTTACTATCTCATAGATAAACATACCTTTTACTGCCCCGGGATTCTCCAAAAAAGTAAGTTCCAAATAAGGACTTTCCACATATTCAGCTTTAGCTTCCTTAACTTGACCATTTTTAAAATAATACTCATCGGCTAAAGCTACTATACTAATCAGAAAAAGCAGACCTATAAGAATCAGTATCCTTTTCATATCTAACCTCCCCCTATATATACTCTTTGTTTAACCTGTCCCTCACTTCTGAGACAGTTACAAATTTTACTCCCTTCTTTTTCAGCTGCTGGAAGATAAATTCCGCTTTCTGTTTTTCAATAGCTACTACGGCATCTTCTACTACCCATACGCGTTCTCCTCTCTTGAGTAGACCTTCCAAAGCTGCTTTTACACAGAATTCAGCCGCTAGGCCATAAAGATATATCTCCTCAGGCATATACATATCGAGCAAAAGGGCAGTATTAGGATTAGAAAAGACACTAAATGTGGGTTTTCTAATGATTATCTGGTCATAACGCTCTTTTACTGCCAATAATTCAGAGAGAGAATATGGTTTACTGTCTAGAATAAAATATGACTTTATCAGAGTAGAAGATATCTTTCGCTCGCCTCTGCTGCCTCTAATACAATGAGGAGGAAACTGACGAAATTCTTTATCGTTCTGCACATGGGAATCAAGTGAAGCTAAGATCGGCACTTTCTTCTTTTGAGCTAAGTGGGTAAGAAACCTCCATTTACCTTTAAATTTTTCTGCTCCCGGAACATAAAGTTTCCCGCGCGGCGAAACAAAATCATATTGAGTATCAATATCAAAAAACAGAAGAGAAGGTTTGTTTATCTGCCAGTTTATCTCTTGAGCTATCTTACGGCTTAATTTTTTTAATCCTTTACTAATCTTGACCTGATAAGGAGGATACTCTTGTAAATCCTTGAGATTGGCAGGCAGAGTCCTTATTTTCCTTTCTACCTCTTTTCTTAAAGCTCGCAGAGTCTGAGGAGTATAAACTTTTTTTCCTTCCCTCACTAACCTCCTTAATAAAATTCTGCCCCCTACTTGCTCTTGAATGCTCGCCAAATAATCATACTGCATGTAGCCCTGAGATGAGAACTTTCTGCTTATTTTCTTACGCCCGGGAAGAATTGTTTTATTTTCACTGAGTTTCATCAAAGGTAAACGGTTTCCTCTCAGTAACGAGACCTCTACAATTTTATAAACTACATCAGTAAAAGGCACATCGGCCGAAGTTCCCATTTTTGTTCCTACCCCAAACGCATCTATAGGTGCATTCGTCCTGACGAGCGCTTTTATTTTGTACTCGTCTAAGTCTCCTGAAGCTACAATGATAGTATTATTTAGTCCTGCCTTATCCAGACGATGACGAATATCTCTTGCTTCTTTTCTTATATCACCGCTGTCAATTCTCACCCCTAATATTTTCCCTCTCCTCTTTTGTAGAAATCTGGCTAAGCGAATAACATTATCTATGCCTTTTCTTACGCTGTAAGTATCTATCAACAAGATTGTACTTTTAGGAAATACTTCCCAGAAGGTTCTGAAACTATCCAGCTCTTCTTTAAAACTCATAACAAAAGAATGAGCCATGGTTCCTACTACAGGAATGTGAAAAAGGAGACCTGCCAATACGTTAGAAGTTCCTTTTGCCCCTACTAAAAAAGAATTACGTGCTACGGCCAAAGAGGCATCAAGGCCCTGGGTGCGGCGTAGTGAAAAATCATATACGGGCTTACCTCCTGCTGCCAGCATCACGCGCAGAGATTTGGTAGCCAAAGTAGTATTGAGATTAATAATGTTTAAGAGGGCACTCTCCAATAGCTGTGCTTCAACAATATTCGCCTCTATGCGCACAAGAGGTTCATTAGCAAATACTATTTCACCTTCCTTAACTCCGTATATACTGCCGCGGAAGCGAAAAGAGCGTAGAAATTCAAGGAAATCTTTTCGGAATATCTTTAGACTTCTTAGATAGCCGGTTGCTTGGGGAGAAAAACGGAGATTAAGCGCATAATCAACTGCTTCGTCTATGCCGCAGGCTAAATAAAATGGCCGGCGCGGCGAACGAATAAATAGCTCAAAACTAGCGTATTGGCGGGGGCGATGAAGAAAATAAGCCTGAGCCATTGTTAACTCGTAGAGATCTATCCAGAGCTCAGTGGGAACACCAGTAACTTTTCCCCTCTTCATTAAAGACATCCTCTATCTCCTGTAACTCCATGGAATTAGCCACACCAAAAGGTTTTTCTTTATAAAGAAAGATGGAAGAACTCCATTAAAGACGAAATCATACTGCAGAGCTGCCAGAACTAAAATACTGCCCAGAACGGGAAAAGTACATCCTCCCGCACTCAAAGCCCCTGCTCCTCCTAAAACAAAAGCTCCTCCCCAGGAAAGATGTTTTTTTGTCTTTATATCTAAGAAAGGCAGGTTAAAGACACTCAAAAGCACCAGAGCAAAGAAAAACAGATAAAATAAAGTTTCTTTTTTCTCTCTCCCCCCACCAAATCCCAGCATACCCAACATTACCGGCACCAGAGGCAGAAAGCAAGGCGTAAGACTTAAGAGAAAACCGGAGGCAAAAGCAAAAAATACGGCCAAAAAAGATTTTGTCTTGACCAAACTCTCAGCTACTATAAAAATATAATGAAACATAATCTGTATTTTACCACATAAGCTATTCTCCCACAAGAAAAGCAAACCTTTATTTAGACTATGAGGAAATACAAGTTATGTTATAATTAGTATTTATGAGACGTGTATCCTATCTCAAATTACCTCTTCACTACGGCTCATGCCCCCGTTGGTTATTTGCGAAAATGAAGAAATTGTGCGGCCTAATTAGTGAAGCAATCATCTACGAATACGGCCCTGAGGTTCTTTTGGAAAAATTATCTTCTGCCTGGTGGTTTCAGGCTTTCGGGTGCGTTTTGGGATTTGACTGGCATTCCTCCGGCCTCACTACTACTGTAGGAGGCGCCCTGAAAGAGGCAAATCCTATTCTTAACCGCTACGGCATATATGTCTGCGGCGGGAAAGCCAAAGCCGCCTTAAAAACCCCTCAGGAAATAACGCATTTCTCATCAATCCTTAACCAAGAACCTGGTTATCTAATTCGTGCTTCGCGCCTGGCCGCTAAAGTAGATAATGCTGCTCTACTAGACGGATTTAGCCTCTATCATCACAATTTTATATTTAGCCGCAGTAATAAATGGATCGTTATTCAGCAGGGCATGGATAAAACGGGACGTTTTGCCCGCCGCTATCACTGGAGCTCGGATAATCTCAAGGAATTCAGCTGCGAACCACACAAGGAAATTATAACCGCTACACACAATTTTACCCTGAATATGGTGGCTCAAGAAGCCCAAGGAGCACGCCAGACATCGGTATGGTTGGCGCAAAGAAGACCTGAAAAAAACATTAAAGAGTTATCTTTTCTGCAAAAATCAACCCTGCCGCGGCGGCATACTATTCTCCTGGAAGATATAAATCCCCGTTTTCTCCCTAAAATATTTTTAAGAACTTATGAGTCTTCTTGCCATAATTTTAGCCAGTTGTTGGAGTTAGAAGGCGTCGGCCCTAAAACAATAAGGGCACTGGCTTTAATTTCCGAGCTTATATACGGAGAAACTTTAAGCTTTCGTGACCCCGCCCGTTTTAGCTTTGCCCACGGAGGAAAAGACGGGCACCCTTACCCCGTTAATCAAGAAACTTATCAAAAATCATTGGATATTCTCCATAAAGCTTTGATGAAAGCAAAAATAGAAAGAAGCGAACGCCTACATGCTCTGCGCCGGATTTACAATTTTTATAACTATCATAATTAAATGATAAACAGGGGAGAACCAGTAATCTTTTATCAAGACTCGCGCCATAAATACTTGCTTAAGGCGGAAGAAAAGGAATTTCACACTGACAAAGGAGTAATCAACTTAAAAGAAGCTATAGGCAAAGAATGGGGAGAGTTCGTTATAACTAACTTAGGAGAAAAATTCTTTCTTCTGCCACCTTCTTTAGAAGATTTAATTATGAAAGTAAAACGCCGCACCCAGATTATATACCCTAAAGATATAGGTATAATTCTGCTCAAAGGGGGTATTTATCCGGGAACACGCGTGATTGAAGCTGGCTGCGGCTCAGGAGCCTTAACTACGGCTTTAGCAAATTTTGTCCGCCCTAGCGGCAAAGTATATAGTTACGAAAAGGATGTAGAGATACTAAAGAATGCACAAGCCAATGTAGAAAAAAACGGCCTCATAAGGTATGTAGAATTTAAAGAAAAATTCGTACAAGAAAGCTTTGAAGAGAAAGAGGTAGACTTTGTAATGATTGATATCGGCTCTCCCTGGGAACTTATTCCTGCTGCCTATAAAGCTCTCCGCGGCGGCGGCAGATTTTGCACCATTTGCCCCTCCTACGAGCAACTAATGCAGAGTGTGTTTACCCTTCAAGAATACCGCTTTGTGGAAATAGAAACTCTGGAAGTATTTGTCCGCAGATTGCTTATTCGTAAAGGTAAAAGTCGTCCCCAACAACGCATGCCTTCTCACACCGGATTTTTAGTATTTGCTGTCAAGACTTTATAGCAGAAGCCAAAACACTTAAACCTAATTGCCAGCAACGCAATCTTAGACGTGACCAGCGGTAAAGATGGATGTATCTGCTAATATTATCACGCAGAGACAAAATATGATTTTTTACTAAAGAAGTACTAAGTAAATAACTACTGAATTTGGCCTTCAGATAATCCTTATAAAGAGAAACTATCTCTGCTTCTGCATTTTCTATCTTATCGAGAGAGTAGTACTGGCGGAATTTCTTCCCTACTTCCCCTAAAAAAGGCCATGATTCCTCACATACACCGACAAAAAATCTATTAATGTTACTTTTTGCTAAGGCTTTCAATTTCTGAATCTGTCTTATACAACGCACTAAGAACAAAAACAGCCATACTGCGAATAGAGCTATTATTAGAAAAAGAATCAACCTTAAAAACCTCCCTCGAGATTTAGGTAAAGTCTTAGTTTCACTACTTTTAATAAAATCAGATAAATTATCTATAGCTTCACTGATTGATCTCCGCAGACTTTTATCAGCAACCTGCTTCCTTACCCGGCGCAACCCTTCCTGCAAACTTTCTGCTTCCCGGCGCAGCTGCTCTCCTGACTTCTCTTCCTTCCCCCTTCCCAATAAGGCTGCCGCAAGCATCTCCATCTTTTCTGCTTGGGCAATTAGTTGTTCAGCTTGTGCTTTTCTCTCTTTTGCTTTCTGTTGTAAAGAAGAGGCTTTCACAATATTGCCTCTTGCCATCTCCTCTTTAGCTTTTTTCTCTAACTCCTTTCCTTTTTCTTTAAATGCACGGGATTTTTCTTCTAGACTTTTCGCTACCTTGCTAATTTCTTTTGCCAAGTTGCTCTGAGAACCGTACTTCTGAGATTCAGCTGCCTGCGGGCTCTCTCCCCTCAGCTTGAGATGTCCTCCTTGATGTCCTATCCAAGTTACCGGTTTCTTTCTACTCTCTAATCTCAACGAACTTTGCGAACCAAGAGAAGAAATCTTATATCCCTGTCTACCTTTTTGTTTCCCTTGAGTATCTCGCAAGGTAGAGGCAGGGGCTTGTGTTTGAGAATCGAGGCGTTCGCGATCAATATAAGAAAGTGTCCTCTCCTGCGGCTTAAGAAAATCAAGAAAAGTAAGAGAAATATCAAGGTGAGGGATAAAACGGCTAGTGCCAATACTTAAAGCAAAAACAAATATAAAAGACAAAAAGGCTAAAGGGACTTGGCGCAGCAGATAACGACTAACTTGTTTTTGGCTTACATAAACTCTACCTGCTATTTCCTCCAGAAATAGGATACGCAAATTTACTATCCATACTCCTAAAAATACTAAAATATAAAAATAAGACTTCTGGTAACTTCTTATACTAACCATAGTAAGAAAAACAAAGTAGATGAATTCTAGCAACAAGAAATCTCTCTGTGTATAAAGAATAAACGTGAATAGTATCATTGTATAATATATGGCTTCGAGCACTTTCATAAAGGGGTCAGAAGAAGAGAAAGCATCCATAAGCGTAAGAGTTACTAGTAGTATTACTAATGCATAAGTGAAAGCGGTTATGTAAAAATTTGCTTTGTCTTTATGAATAAAACTGACTACTAACCCTCCGCCGAGAAGAAATACCATAAAGGGCAAAGGGAAAAATAGCTTTCCTTTGAATATACCCCAACTGTACAAGATAGGAATACAAAATAAAATGCCATGTAAAACTAAAAGTATAAGCCAAAGAGAGTGCCGTAAGTTATGATCTTGCCTCATATCTCAACCAAGCTCTTTTTGAAGAAACCAGACAATTTCTGGTTCTTTTTCACATTAAAAGAAATAAAATCGGATGATAAAATTCGAGGCTCATAATCAAATTTGTCTCCTGATAATTTCTTATAGAAGCTCTCTGTATCAAAAACAAATCTCACCACGGAATTCTTCTTATATTGCACCATTTCCAAAAGCGAGCTAAGACTCTGCGCCTCTCTATCTAGAGTAAATATTACAAGGGTAGAATTAGAGCTAACAAGGTAATCGGCAAAAGCCAAGAATTCGGACAGGCTCATTTTGCCCTCTGCTTTCATGACAGCCAGCATACGTAAAATTTTATGTAGGTGCTCTTCGTTATCACCTAAGTAAGAAAAATAGTCTCTGTCTCCGCGTCCGATTATCTGAGTGGGGATATTACGTAAAATTAAATAGCGTGCCAAGGAAGCAGCTATCTTAATTTGGTATTCTAAAGTAGTGTCTTTCCCTTCTCCTATATCATTACCTGCTTTTAAATCCAGGATTATATTTACGGCGTAGGAAGCAGAATATTCAAAATACTTCACAATAAGCTTGCCCAGACGGGCCGTACTGCGCCAGTGTATCTTTTTCAGTCCGTCCTGAAGATGGTATTCACGGATACCAGCAAACTCTTCATACTCTCCTGCTCTGCGCATAGTTTGACTACCAAAGCGTGTGGTAAGCCCGCGGATAAAAATAGGGAAGTTATTTACCTCAAATAGGGAAGGATATACAACTAAATAGTCCTTATAATATAAAACTATTCTTCTCTCAAACACACCAAATATGTCTCCTACCTGTATTCTTAGAGGACCTACTATATATTCTCCTCTCTTATAGCATTCTCCGCGGTAGATCCAGAAAAACTTTTGACGATAAGGCAGGCAAGCAAAAAATATGTTCTTTTCTCTTAACCCTTCTCTTTCCGGACCAAAGTAATCACTAATATATAAGCTAGCCCAAGGAATAAAACTGCCATTTTCTATAGATACCTTCACTTCTATTTTTTCTCCCTCGTAGGATTCCGCCGGAAGTCTACGCTTATAACTCAGTCTAACGCTGACTAACTTATAAAAAAGAAAAGAGGTTATCAGAAGAAGGACAAAAAAAGCTACACTAATGTAGAAAATATCCCATTGAGTGTAATAAGCAAACAATAAAGAAGTGAAAAACAATATAATTATTAGTTTACCACGGGCGGTAATCATCAGAGACGTGATATTTTTTTATTAGCAATATCCTCCAGCACTTCCTCTGCTTTAATGCCTTTAATGACAGAGGTCGGTTCTATAGTAATACGGTGAGAAAGTACTGGCACAATAACTTTGCGTACATCTTGAGGAATAACATAATCCCTCCCTTCCATAAAAGCAACGCTTTTAGAAGCTTGCATTAAGGCTAAAGAACCACGTGGGCTAGCACCTAGCTTAATATCTTTATGGCTGCGTGTAGCTTCCACAATATTCACAATTAGGCTTAATATTTCTTCTTGTAAGCTTACGCTATTAGTTTGCCGCTGCAAATTTATCATCTCTTCTTTGCTCATAACTGCACTTATTTTATCAATAGGATCATCATTACTGCGGTCAGCCAAGATTTTAATTTCCTCTGATTTTTGGGGATATCCCACATTTATCTTCATTAAGAATCTGTCTAGTTGACACTCCGGCAAAGGATAAGTCCCGTGAAATTCCATAGGATTCTGGGTAGCTACTACAAAAAAGGGCTGTGGCAAATTATAAGTTATACCATCTACGGTAACTCTCCCTTCTTGCATACATTCTAAGAGCCCTGACTGCGTACGAGGAGTAGTGCGGTTAATCTCATCCGCTAAAACAACATTGGCAAAAATAGGTCCCGGTTTAAATTCAAAAGAATGTGTAGACTGATTGTAGATAGACACCCCGGTTATATCGGAAGGCAGAAGGTCAGGTGTAAACTGAATACGCCGAAATTCAGCAGATATCGATTTAGCCAGGGCTCTTACTAGCATTGTCTTACCTACACCCGGAATATCTTCAATCAATATATGACCACAACTCAAAAGGTCAATGACTACATACTCAATCACCTGCCGCTTTCCTACGATGACTTTTTCGATGTTAGTTATTAACTCTGCAATTTTATTCTCCATCTTTCCTCCTTTTTATTGTCTGACCATGATAAAAGAAAGCGTCCTTTTCCTTGTTTTCTCCTGCCGGTAAGAATAAAATAAATCTCTGCGACAAGAAGAACAAAACTCACTATCTATTATATTAGCCGGATTTACTCCCATATCAACAAAAAAGGCTTTTGCATAGCCAGCTAAATCAAGATATAAACGCCCCTGGCGTTCACACAAATACCTTTTAAACGGCTCGTAGGTAAGAAACCTTTCGCCTACACCAAAACAACAGCTTCTCAATCCTGGCCCCAAAGCCACAAATAGACTCGAAAGATCAATGCCTTGAGATATAAGTATATTCCGTAGACGCAGCAGTATTTTTGAATAAGCAGACCTCCAACCTAGATGAATTAAGGCCGTAAATTTATTTCTTTCTCCGAAAAGAAAAAGCGGCAGGCAATCAGCTGTTCTAACTACTAGAATCTGCTGGGTAAAAATGCTGACAAGACCGTCTGCTTCCGGTAATGCCTCTGGAGATATATCTTTAGCCCAAACAATATTATCTTTATGGACTTGCTTGACGAATACGATACTTGCATAATTTACTTTTAAGCGATAAAAAATCTTTCTGATATCCTTTACGATATTAAGACCGCCAAAATGCCGGGTACTAAACCCTGCCACCGCATTTTTTTCCCAAAAGCGCCTAAATAAGAAAATATTATTCTCATATAGCATAATTTTTAAGTGTTTATTCTACTACTTCGATAATTTTTATGCGGCTGGAGACTCCCTTTATTATTTTAAGCTGTGATCTTTTTATCCCTAGATGTTTGGCTAACATTTTAAGAATCTTTTGATTGGCTTTGCCTTTATCAGGAGGAACAGAAGTGTAAACTTTAAATCTTCCGTTTTCTTCTATAATCCTCTCTTTACGGGCCGAAGGATAAGCTTTAACTTCTAAGCGCATTAATCTTCTTGGCGCTGCGAAATGCATCCCATACACTTAGACCGCTAAAGATGATAAAACCCAACAATCCTCCCAAAACTAGAAATAAATCCAAGAAAAACTCCTGGCTGCTGCCGCGCAAAGCTTCACTTAATACTTTCACTACTCCCAATAAAGATACGGTTAAAGATAAAATGGCTCCAGAAAGAAACATCAATCCCTTCCAAAGCTGACCATTATAAAATTGACCCACTCCTGCTAACAAAAGAGAAAAAAATAGAGCCACCTTGGGATTCCTATACCGCATCGCTCTTCAACACTCCCTCTATTTTTCTTTTCAATCTTTCTAATACAGATACGGTCTCTTCATATTTAGCTACCGCATTTTTTATATGACCTCCCAACACGGCAAAACTACTTTCTGCCTTGGCAAATTCTACTCTTATCTGTTTAATATAATCAAGCATACGTCGCGCTTCCTGCTCTATACGTAACCCTTCAAATCCTATCATAACGGTCTTCAGATATAAATAAAAAGAGCTAGGGCTTACTATAAAAACTTTTTTATTCTGTGCATACTCTATAAGGTCTTTATCACTAATTATCTCATAGTAAACTTGCTCGGAGGGGACATACATCAAAGCAAAATCTAAAGTTTGCTCCTGAGGATTAATGTAGGAAGATGTCTCATCTATTCTAGTCTTTACGCTGCGCATAAACACACGCCGCAACTGTTCCTGTTCTTTACCCGAAGCCTGAGCAAAATTATTAAAACTATCCAGAGTAAATTTCGAATCAATGCAAAGAATTCCTTGAGGCAGAAATATAGCCAGATCAACTTTTTTGCCATTACGAAATGTATACTGGGTATGGAATTTATCAGGAGGTAAAATATCCTTAGCCAGATTCTCTAAAATTGCCTCGCCTATACCCCCTCGTGCTAAAGGTCGTTGGAAAATACTTTCAAAAGAAGTGGCAGTATCCAGCAAGTTCTTGCTTATTTCTCCCAAACTGCCTAAGTCTTTATAAATTCTCGCCAGAGCTTCGAGAAAATCTTTATGAGTGTTGAGTAGATTTTGCTGGGTGAAGTTAAATTTCTCCTCAAGCTGTTTCCCCAATCTATCTATATTCTTCTGGAAAAGCCTAGGAAGAAAATAAATTCCTCCTATTACTACTAATAAAGTTACACCCAAAAGTAGATAAACCACAATATACATGGCCATTTTCTAGAGAGCTGTGATTATTTCTTCTATATCGGCCATCACTCCCCACCCCTTGCGTCCGGAAGCCAATATGCCTTCTTTGGGGCCGATAATCTTATAACGGAGAGACTTCTGTAATACTTGGTAATGACCCTGAATAATTTTATTTTCCCACATCTGATTATTCATAGCCGGAGCAATGATTATGGGCTTCTGGGGAGGAAAAGCCAAGACAACCGAAGTTAATAAATTATCACTTAAGCCTAGAGCAATCTTAGATAGAGTATTAGCTGTACAAGGAGCAACTATTAATACATCTGCCCACTCCGCCAAAGAGATATGGCGCAAATCATAATCTTCGAGAGCAAAAAGGTCCACATAAGCCTGATTATGAGTAAGATTCTCAAAAAGCAACGGTGAGATAAACTTGGTGGCTGCCTCTGTCATAATTGTCTTTACCTCTGCCCCTCTTTTTACTAGAGCCCGAGCAAGAGAGCAGCTTTTATAAATGGCGATACTGGACGTAACTCCCAGAATAATTTTTCTCTTCATCTTTACCTCCTCAAACTCTCTACTATTTTGCATAATTTTTCTGCTAGCTGCTGGCGAGTCTTTACAGCCATAATTTCTCCAGAACTATCAATGATATAGCCACGGTACCTGTCTTGTTTTACATCCTCCTGACGATTAGCTACGACTATGTTTGTCCTATTCTCCTCCAGGCTATGCCGTGCTATATCTATTAGCTGCCGCAGAGTAATATTAGCTTCTAGCTTAAACTGTACCACTAAACTATCTTGGGCGCGGCGACGGATTATGCTGATTAATTTAGGCGTTGGTCTTAATTTAAGTATAAAAGAATTCTGTTGAGATTTAATTTTACCGGTATAAACCCTGAAAGGTCGATAATCGCTGACTGCAGCAGCGTGAATAATGGCCTGATAGTGAGTATGACTTAATTCCCTGATAAGTTTATCTTTTAATTCCTCAAAGTATTTGAATTCTTCCACATCTACCTTCTCTTTTGGTCTATGTAAACAAGTAGGGCCTTGCAATAACTTTACCTTAAATCCGCGCCGTGCAAATTCTCTCGCAATAACCATGCCCGTTAAGCCTGTAGAAACATTGGTAATAATACGGAAACGGTCTAAGCGCACCCAGGTAGGACCTGCCGTAACTAAAATTTTTGGCTTCATAAATAATAATTTACTATAGAGTATACCTCCTGATGTTATTTGTCATTTTAGCTATCAATTGACTTCATTATAGTAGGCAGGAATAATTTGTAAAGGGCTAAGCTACAGAGCGGGTTTTGCGAGATAAAACTATTTATTTTTCTATTCTCTCAATAAGTTGATTTATTTTGTCTACCAGAGGCCAAGCAAGTCTTTTTTTCTTACTTGCAGGCGCAAAGAAGAGTTACCTGTTAGTACCTCACTAAGAATTTTCTCTATGCGGCTCAAAGGTGCCAGCGTCCGCTCAAGAACAATAACTATATTTATGAGCAAAATAGCAGCTATCGCTTCAAAACTAAGAAAGAAAATCACCCCTTCTCCTACCTATATTGAATACATATTATTTCCACCTTGATTAATACGATAGAGAACAATAAACATCACCCCTACAGCTATAAGTTCTAGTATACCTATGGTTATCAATGAGATATCAAGAAAACGCACGCCAAAAGAGAGTTTCAGAGCCCTTTCTCACAATTATATTATACCTCCTTTTTTCTTCTTTCTATCAAAACCACAACTTCGCCTCTTACTTTTTCCTTTTCCAGGCGTTCTCTTATCTCTCCTATACTTCCTCTTATAACTTCTTCGTGAACTTTCGTCATTTCTCTCACCACGACACATTCCCTTTCTTCTTGAGCGTGAGAAGCAACCTCTTCTAGGGTATTCTTTAGGCGTCTAGGAGATTCAAATATAATCAAAGTATAAGGCAGCTTTAAAGCTTGAGCAATAATTTTTTCTCTTCTCTTCTTACGCCGCGGCAGAAAGCCTAAAAATAAGAATTTATCAGGGGCTAAACCAGAAAGGAGTAAGGCATTTATGACCGCAGAAGGACCGGGGCAAGAAGTAATTCTCAAACCTTCCTCTATACACTTTCTCACCAGCCTATATCCTGGATCGGAAATAAGAGGAGTGCCGGCCGAAGAAACAAGAGCAATCTCCCTTCCTTCCCTCAATAGCTTTACCACATAAGGAATACGCTTACTTTCATTATGTTCGTAAAAACTCAACAAAGTCTTTTTCTCTATCCCTAGGCGCCTCAGAAGAAGATCAGCCTTACGTGTATCTTCAGCCAGAATAATATCCGCTTTGGCTAAAGTATCTCGCACTCGAAAAGTAACATCTCCTAGATTTCCTATAGGCAAAGCTACTAAATAGAGCATACTTATTCTACAGTCACTGACTTCGCAAGATTGCGGGGTTTGTCGATACTACGTCCCAGATTATAGGCTACAAAATAGGCAAATAATTGCAAGGCAATTGCAGAGAAGAAGATAGAGAGGTATTCTTGCAAGGAAGGAAGAAAGATTACAGCAGGAGTTAAGTTTTTTATGGTCCTGTCTCCTTGTGTGGCCAAGGCCAAAATTTTTCCCTGGCGAGACTTGATTTCTTCTAAATTAGAGAACATCTTCTCATAAAGACGCCCCTGCGTAATAATACAAACCACGCCTTTATATTCGTCAATTAAGGCAATAGGGCCATGCTTCATTTCTCCTGCCGGATACCCTTCTGCCGGGATATAAGATATCTCCTTAAGCTTCAAGGCTCCCTCTAAAGCCAGGGGATAATTGATGCCTCTTCCTAAAAATAAAAAACACCCGTATTTAGAGAATGCCTTCGCTAGTCTCTTGATTTTAATAAAATTTAAGCGCAGAAATTCTCTCTGTAATCTGGGAATCTGTTGAAATTCTTTGATAAATTTCTGCCGTTGAACCGAAACTGTTTCTTGGCGCAGCGAAGAAAAATAAAGAAAAAAAAGAAAAAGGCAGGCTAATTGTGCCGTATAAGCTTTAGTAGAAGCTACACCTATTTCTGGTCCGGCCAGAGTATTTATAAAACCGTCTGATTCACGCACTAATGAAGAACCCACTACATTACAAATAGTTATAGTTTTTACTCCACTGACTTTAGCTAGACGCACCGCAGCCAACGTATCTGCTGTCTCTCCTGATTGAGAGATTGAAATAACCAGATCATGTGATGAAAACTTAATCTGGCGGTAACGGAATTCCGAAGAAACTTCAACTTCTAAGGGTATTTGCGATAATCCTTCTTTTAAATATTTTGCTGCGAGCCCAGCATGATAAGCTGTACCGCAAGCCACAATATAAATTTTTTTGACTTTTTTAAGAAAACTCTGAGATATCCCTAACTGGGGGAAATGGATTTTTCCCCCTTTAACATAAAAAGAACTAATTCTCTCTATAACCTCTGGTTGTTCGTAAATCTCTTTCAGCATAAAATGACGCCAGCGCCCTTTAACCGCATCAGTGGAACGGAAACTGATAGTTTCACTGCGCAGACGTCTTCTCCGGCCAAAAAATCGTATCTTCTCCGCATCAATCACACCGCTTTCTCCCTCTTCTAAATAAACTACCCGGTGAGTAAAAGGAAGAAAGGCAGGAATATCAGAAGCTACAAAGTTCTCCTCTTCTCCCAGGCCTACAATTAAAGGGCTGTCCTTACGGGCAATAAAGATTTTCCCTGGAGCATAAACAGAAATAAGTACGAAAGCAAAACTTCCTTGCAGCTTAGCTATTGCCTTCTGAAAAGCTCCCTCTAAATCTTTTGTCTGCCGAAAGAATTCTTCTACCAAATGAGCTACTACCTCGCTGTCGGTCTGACTACGAAAAGAATGGCCTTTTTTTATAAGTTCTTTTTTAAGAGTAAAATAATTTTCAATAATTCCGTTATGGGCCAATGCTATTTTTTTCTGACAATCAAAATGAGGATGAGCATTTATTCTGTTAGCCAAACCATGCGTAGCCCAGCGTGTATGACCTATGCCTGTACTAAAGAAAGCCCTTTGCCCCGTAATAAATGGTTCAAGTTTCGCTATAGGTCCTGCCTGTTTGTTAAGAATTATCTTCCCTTTTTCTACCAGGGCTAAGCCGCACGAGTCATAACCCCGGTATTCAAGTCTCTTAAGGCCTTGAAAAATAATCTTAGCCGCATTTCTCTTGCCGGTATATCCGATAATCCCGCACATATATCAGCGCCTTTGAGAAGAAATGCGCCCAAAATAGGAATTAGCGGCAGCGGAAGTAAAAGAGATTATAATTAGGGCTGGCCAGAAAACAGAAAGAATAATGTTAAACCAAGCTAAGGGATGTCGCGAGGCGGCCTGCACTACAACTCCTACTGCTACTAAAAACAACAAGAGGCCTGCAAAATAGAGGCTAAACTTCCTCGCCCAATGTTTCCGCTTGATAATACCCCAACCAGATAAAATAAACCCTATGGCTATAAAAGCTTGCCAGAAAAAAACCGCCCGCAGAAACGACTGATTAGACACACTAGATAAACGATACTCGGGGACTTGTGCTAAAAGTTTAGCCAAAGCCTGCGGATCAAATGATAAAATAAAAGCATAAAGATTGGCAATAAAGCTCATCCCTCCAAAAAAGACAAGATTTATCCAGCCAATCGTTCTTATGCCTTTCTCAACTCCTGCCGACGAAGGTTTATGTTCTTTTTCTGAAGTGTCCATAGAGAATAATAATTTCACTTAAGCGTCCCCAACCGGATTTGAACCGGTGCCGTAGGCTCGAAAGGCCTATGTCCTAACCAGGCTAGACGATGGGGACGTAATTCTATAAGATTATATAATCAACCGCTCCTATGGTCAACCTTCTTTTGCAGGAAGCCAAGTTGCTTTTCTACATTGGGCTTCTCAGCAACAAAAAACATATGGGAGGAGCAATGACAGTCAGAAGAGCCGAAACTATCTATGTATTTATAATACTGCCTAAGAAATCTCGCCAACCTGCATTCTGGCTGAGAAAACAGATAATAATCTAAGAATCTGACTGTAGCCAGAGAAGAGAAATAATCTATATGCCAAAATAATTTCTTTTTCTTAAGGCGGTGGCGCTGGATTCTTTTCTCTACTGATTGGTAAGGATAACTTCCTACATAAAGGTAGTAACCGCGCTCAAAAAATATACTACCCAAACTACCTACGGTTAACTTCTGAGACCGCTTAAGATAGAACAAAACCAAATAAGAAACTTTTTTCACCCCGACAAGCGTATTTGTTCCGGACAGCCCACAATTATTTCTATGGCTCCCTTATATTTTCTAATCCGCCCCGTAACTATTACGGTTTTATGAAGGTAAAAGCGGGAAGGATCAATATGACGGCGAGAAAATAAAGCCAAGCTGTCTTTAAAAATAGTTATATGGAAATCTGCCTCTGAAGAAGCCAGGTGCAGTAAAATTACCCTCCTTCCTTCATAAACCGCATAAACCTTTCCTTTTACTGCTCTTATCTGGCCCACAAAATCTTTTGCTGCCTGGGGGATAATCTCTGGTTGAGACCAAAGACCACACTGGCTTCTACGTGCTTCCTCCTCTGCAGCCACTAGACGAGAGAGGTATTTTACATTAGGAAAACGAACATAAACCACACCCAAACCCGCTTTTAGAATCTCAGAGTTAAGCATAATCTCACCGGCTCCTGTGTCTATAAAACAATACCCCAGAAGCCTTCCAAACTGGTCTTGCTTTTGGATATCGAACTCTAGACGTACTTTTCCTTTTTTAAGCTGGCGCCTGACAAACTCTGTAGCTGCCAAAGCATAAGGTTGGGGATCATATACAAACTCTCCTTTTATTTTTCTTCTTACTTCCGGTGTATCTATGCCAATAAGGCGCAAATGACGTCCGCCGGCCAAAATTAGAGTATCACCGTCGATTACCTCTGCTACACTCCGAGGAGAGTTTTGACATCCCAGGTTACTGAAGAGAAAACCCGCAAAGGAAAGTAAGAGAAAAAAATATTTTAACCTCAATTATGGGAGAGTTTAGAAACTACGTCAGTAAATATGTCTTGCGCTAGTTTCTGGTCAGAAATAGCGAATTCTTTCCGCGCACTTATACGCAAATTAGAAGCATTAGGAGTAAGCTCTTTTACTCTTACGTTAATCCAATCGTCTTTAATTTTTGCCCGCAGCGTCTTAGCTGTTTCATCCTCATCCATAATCTCACCTCGCTGATTAATTACCTCTTTAACCACCTCTATAACTTCAGAAGCTGGCGCATCCAAATTGCCAGAGATAGAATCTTTACCAAATACTATACCACTAACGAATCCTGTACCGATTAACAAAGGAATACATCCTGCAAAAAGAACGGCGATCAAAAATAAGGGAAGAAAAAACAATTTTCTCTTCATTGTAATTTCCCTCCTTGTTTTGTTGTCTCTATAAAAATATTTTGTTTGCTATCCTTCTTTGGTAATCTTTACTCTACACTTTTTTATATTATACGCCACTAAAAGGCTTTGAGCAAATATAAATCTTCTTAATAATAAGCAAACTCCTCTTTCAAACTTAGGAGGAAGAACGCCTTTTGGTCTCTTATTTCTTAGAAGAAAAGCTGAACTTAACTTTCCTAGTATCTCTTGTTGCCATGACGATAAGGGCGCCTTCTATTTTTTTCTATTTTTTTCACAATAGCCTCTTCCAGGTCAATGCGTTTGCGGCCACAGTAATCAAATATGCGAATACAGCAATCTGCTAATTCCTCTGCTAGCTCCTGCCGCGACCGGCGCTGGCGCAATGCCTCTAACGCTTCTGAGAGTTCGGAATGCATAAGCGCAATTAACTCTGCATCATTACGGCGCCTATCCCACCAACCTTTTTCTTTAGCTATCTGGTAACAAATTTTTACCAGTTCTCTAATCTGACCTTTGGGCATTTATAATTACCTCCGCTTTTTGCTGGTATTCTTTAGGTACAAGTATTTTAACTCCTCCCAATCCATCAAAAGTAATTCCATAAAGAAGCCCTATTGTCTCTCTCTGCAGCCTCACAGGAATATTTTCTGACTCCAATTTTGTTTTAATAATCTGGGCCCGGAAATATTCACTCTCAGTAACAACTACCCACATAATATCATTACCATACCTAACTTTCTAACATCCTTTCTAAAGGCCGGCGGGCGCGCTCGATTAAATCAGGCTTAAGCCTTACTTCTTCTTTAAGCAAAGTTAGTGCCTCATAAAGCTTAGCCAAAGTTATCTTTTTCATGCCTTCGCATATTGCTCCAGGTTTAAGGGCATAAAATTTCTTACGGGGAAATTCTCTCCTCAGGCGGTAAAGCATGCTTATTTCTGTGCCGATAACAAATTCCCCCTCGCTGCTTTCTGCGGCCAGCTTAAGCATGCCGGAAGTAGAAAGAGTATAGTCAGACGCCTCTATTACCTCTAAAGGTGATTCCGGATGAACTACAATCTTGGCCTGAGGATAAAGCCGGCGCGCTTTTTGTACATCTTTTAGTAAAAACTGGTGATGAACGTAGCAGTTACTTGTAGGCAGAACAATCTTACGCTTAAGCCGCCAGGCAACAAAGCGGCCTAAATTTATATCAGGAACAAAAATAATCTCTTCCCCCCTTAGTCTCTCTACTACCTCCACGGCATTAGCAGAAGTACAACAATAATCAGACAAGGCTTTAATTTCTGCTGAGCTATTTACATAACAAACCACTTTTGCCTCTGGATGCTGCTGCTTAAGCCTTACCAATTCTTCTGGCTTCAGACCTTCCGCCAAAGCACAGCCAGCCTCTCTATCAGGAATAATTACTTTTTTATCAGGATTGATTATCCTGGCTGTCTCAGCCATAAAATATACGCCACAAAAAACAATTATTTTTCTGTCCCTGAGTTTCCTTACTCTTTTTGCCAGCTCCAAAGAATCTCCTAAAAAATCAGCTACATCCTGCACCAAAGGAAGCTGATAATTATGAGCGAGAATTACTGCCTTCTTCTCTGCTTTAAGGCGTGCTATTTCTTCTTTTAACTCCTGCGTTTTCAATTTATAATTCCTCCTCCCAGAACCATATTACGCCAGTAAATTACGCCGGCCTGCCCCGGTGCTATTGCTGTCTGAGGACGGACAAAAACTACCCGCAGGCGCAGACCAACTCTTTCTAAAAAAGCCTCTTGGGGCTGGCTACGGTACCTAATACTCACCTTAGCCTTAAAAGGCAGGGGCTGTGTAAACAGATTCAATTGACTCAAAACCAACTCTTTTTTTGCCAGCTTTTCTTTCTCTCCTACTATCAGCGTATTATCAGCTGACTGTTTCTTCAAAACATACAGCGGCTGTGGCCAGCTAATACCTAAATTCTGACGCTGACCAATAGTATAAAAAAGATGTGAGGGATGCTCGCCAAGAACTTCGCCGTTATAGTAGAGGATTCTCCCTGGGCGAATAAGCTGCGGCACTTTTTCTTTTAAGAACTGGCGGTAGTCGTTTTTTATAAAACATATATCCTGAGTAGGATGCAGACGCAGAAATGGTAAGAGGCCATAAGACTTAGCTAAAGCCAAAACTTGCTTTTTATCCAGGGTGGCCAGAGGAAACTTTATCTTCTTTAACCAGGCGGGCTTTAAACTATAAAGAAAATAACTTTGGTCATAGAAAGAAGGGTGTCTTTTAATAAAAAAACGCCCTTGTCTGCGGTTATAAACAATATTAGCGTAATGGCCTGTAGCAATGAAATGACATCTATAATTGCGAGCTTCCTTTATCAAAAAAGCAAATTTAATTTTGCGATTACACAAGAGACAGGGATTAGGCGTCTTCCCTTGCACATACTGCCTGACGAAATAATCAACTATATCTTTTTGGAAGAGACGACGCAGAGAGCGGACGTATATTTTGATTCCTAATACCTCAGCCAGGCGCGGCAAATTTATCCTGCCGTCTTCCATCCCTATGTCTAAATGTAAACCAATGACGTTGTAACCTTGCCTTTGCAAAAGTAAAACTGCTACCGCCGAGTCCACGCCGCCGCTCAAACCCACCAGAACCGCCGGCTTACGCATTTCGCTAAAAAGAAATGGTTATAGCTTTATAAGGACAGACACCGATACAAATGCCGCAGGCGAGGCATTTTTCCTGAAAGAACTCTACTTGAAGACTTCCTGAGTCATACCTGAGGGCTTGAGTAGGACAAAGAGCTACGCACAAACCACAATCTACACAGCGCTCACGATCTAAGACAATATCTTCACTTAACAATTGGATTTTTACGCCGCTCTTTTTCAAATAATCAACGCCGCGCTGATAATCATCATCCTTGCCTTTTAACTCCAGAACCAGAATCCCTTCTTCGGCCGGGCTCACTTCAGCTTTAAGAATGTTAAACTCCAGATTAAAATCCTTAGCCAGGCGCCAGACTACTGCCCGGTCCACCATTTCTTTGGGAAAACGCAAGACTATACGCTTAGTTATCATAAAGGCCTCTCCTTAAAAGGACGCGGTGCATAACCAGTACGAGGAAAATCGCCCACTTTCTCTGTGAGCAGAAACCTGCCTTCTTTTATCCACCCTTTTAGCTCTTTCATAATCTGACGTGCCTTGCGTAGAGAAGAAAAAGAGCTGGCCGGTATTTCTTTTCCCTTTAAGATTATGCGGCCGCTTTTTAAATCCCGGTAGCTAACTTTCGCCAGGACTTTTTCCCTGCGGTTAGGATAATCATAAGCATAATCAACTACTGGTGCATATATGTCTTCGTCCTTAACTAATAAATATTTTAACGTTTCCTCATCGGTAAGCGGCAGAGCTACACCAATGCCTACAGCCAAGCTTACCCCATAGCCCTGGATAGAAGCACCCCTAATGAATTCTTTTGACATCTGTTTTAGATCTCCTAT
>Ga0180301_10000969_pt1 | contig 22538 bp, 23 predicted proteins | sample GuaBasSediGuay16_FD_121797 | JGI IMG/M metagenome (GOLD analysis project Ga0180301, IMG submission 121797) | Subseafloor sediment microbial communities from Guaymas Basin, Gulf of California, Mexico - Guay16, Core 4569-2, 12-15 cm | ecosystem: Environmental > Aquatic > Marine > Hydrothermal...
AGATTCCGTTTCAGATATCGACACCATTGTGACATGGTATGGTGAAGGATTTGACATTCCAATGATTATTTCGAGATGTCTTGTACACAACTTAGATCCATCAATTATACTATTAAAAGAACACATTGATCTATGCGCATATGCTAAAAAAGTGCTAAGACTAGGAGATTATAGTCTAGATTCAGTGGCAAAATTCTTCAACATACCTAAAAAAATAGAGTTAAAGGGAAGAGATATGCCCCCAATATATATGGAAGCCATTTCAGGAGATAGAGAAGCATTAAAACTTATAGAAGAACATTGCTATGATGACCTAAATGCATTGAGAAAAATATATGAAATAATGAAGAAAGTTGTTACAACTTTAAAAGAAAAGGAAAACCTATGAATATAACATATTAACAAATCCTTTTGGAGATTAAGATGAGGAGAAGTGGAGGAGAAGAATTTAAATTTCTCCTAATAATTGGAACTTTAACTGCAGTTTTTGGAGGCATTCTATTGGCTGCAGATGTTGATGCAGGAATCGTACTAATTATAATAGGTGTTTTTGGTACAGCGATAGCAGCTGCAAGGAGACTTAGCAGGGGTTTCAGAAGGTAGGAAGAAAGCCAACCTCACGCTCAATTAGATCAAAAGCTCTAGCCACTGAGTCCAGTATAAATGCACAGAACCATATAGCAACAAGTATTGAGAAATCTAGAGAAATACTTATTCCTTGATATTGAGCGGAAATTCTACCAAAATTTAGAAGAATTAGTGCATATGCCATGAAATATGAAGATACGCCTCGCCCAACTATAAAACCTAGCCATGAATCAGCCAGAAGAGAAGAGATACAACAAAGTATGATAAATGTTACTAGAGGCATTATCTCAATAGTTGGTGAAGGTATGTAGGGTAGTGGTTCACTTAATTCAGGATGAACCATAGGTAAGACTTTCGTTAAAAGTAGATAGATGTAACTTGGAATAATAAAGTATAAGATGTAATTGAAAACTCCAGAGAAAACACCCGATATTAATCTCTTAATTATTACTGAATACTTAACGTAGAATCGTTCACTCATTTCTGCATCCTCCAGCTATAAATTTTAATTAGCCCTTCGGTAGAGGATAAATATAGCTCTATACTGCTTAGCCTATCTAAATCTTCATATTTCACATACCAAGTTAATACAACTACATCACCAGCCTCTATTGGAGGAGATAATATTTTTCTATCAATTTCCTCATTATCAGCCATTAAAACAACAACTACATCAACATTAATTTTGGCAATAGAGACCATGCGGCTTATAACTACAGCGTGTGATGTATTATAGTCATTAATAATCACATCAATTGGTCCAGGAAAGATATCAATTCTCAAATAATCTTTAGAAGGGACAGTAACTGTAACTGGCATTATTCTTGCATATACTCCACTTATTGTCATTGTTGCAGTTACATTCTTTCCAATGGAATGTAAATTGAGATTTGAAAGGATACTAATTACATTTAATCCCTTCTGCAAGACCGTGGATTGAGAATAAAATTGATTGAAATCTACATTCATTTTCACTTGAAAATCATATACAGGATATAATCCACTATAAGAGAAGTTTAAAATTAAATTGAAATGTAAACTGCTATCAGAAACTTCTAAGTCTTTAATAGTTAAGGAGATACCCATTGAAGACAAGTCATTAGCCATAAAATATAGGGTAAAAACAGTAATGCCTAGAGAAATCAAGATTAGAAGAGATGAAATAGTTCTCAATGCTGAACTAATCATACTTGCTCCCCACTGATGGTCTCCGCAAGCTCTTCCTCTTCAACAGGTTTAGCAGTCATTAAACTTATACCCTTAGATAAAATTAAACTTCCAATAGCCACCATAATGGCTATCCATATGATTTTAGGTAGGAGCATAGCAATAACTCGTAACAGCGCTGTAAAGACTTCCAGAATGTCACCGCCAATACCAATAGACACTTCACTGTAAACATACGCATTATATGCCATACCAAAGGAAATCAATAGCAATACTAAGCCTATAATAAAAAGTATTAGACCAAGTTTTCTAGGCTCAACCATCAAAGAAGTCACCGCTATAAAATGAGCAAGAGAAAATTTAAATTTTGCTAAAAAGCTAACATGAAATCATGATATTCAACTATAAAACTAATGAAATAAGAAATAGTAATAGGAAAAAATAACAACTATTCAAACATAAAAGGGTGTAAATATAAAATGTTAAAACTAAGAAAGATGATTACAAAACTAGCAATTTACTTAAGAAAACCCAGAATATTAATTATCACACACCGCGATACTGATGGAGTTGCATGCGCATCAATATTAATTCGCTATATAAAACATAAACTACGTGAAGATAAGTTTATGACTATTTTTTCAGGCCCAACAAGTCTACCAAAAATTTTAGAATCATTAAAAATTAAAAATGCAAGAATATTCATATGCGATATTTCTCCCAACATCAGTGAAGAAGAGAAAATCTTAAGAGCGATACTTAGGCTGAAAAGTGGAGGCAATAATATTGAATGGATAGATCACCATGAATGGAGAAGAGAATTTAAAGACAAGATCTCAAGTGAAGTTTCAAAGATAATTGTAGACAAGGCTCCAAGTACATCTAGGTTGATATTTCAAGAATATATGCATGACGATGAAGTTTCTCTGAAAATTATGAAATTTGGAGATGACGCTGATACTTTAAGCGACAATTTTAAGGAGACAATTGCATATAGAATACTCCTCTTCACCAATTCTAAATGGAGAAAATATCTAATGAATAAATTTGTTCAAGGAATCTTTTGGGATAAGGAAATTGAGGAAACATTTAAAAAACATTTATTAAAAATCGATTTAATAATCCAAAAAATAATAGACAAGAGCAAGATAATGGAAACTAAGAGTGGTAAAAAATTCACTATAATAAATTTAAGAGGAATAAACTATCCTAAAAGTTGGATAGCTGGAAAAGTTGCAGAGAAGTTAAATGTAGACTTCACGGTTGTAATAAGAAAGATGAATGCAATTTCACTTTATTGCCGAAAAAATTCAAAGGTAAATTTACTTCCAATAGCGCTACATTATGGTGGAGGTGGTCACGCATTTGCATGTGGATTTCGAATAAAACTATCATTTAAAAGCCTTATTTTAAGTCTAATACTAGGTAAAGAATACATACCCGAAGAGATATGGAAGGTTGTTGAAAAAGTAAAGAATGAAATATAAGCAATTCAATCAACGATTAAATCTAGTCTAAGTAGAAGATTTTCTGAATATAAAGGATACAATTAGTATACCAATACCGACCATTACTACTGCCACTGCAATCCCAATATTAAGAGTATATTTATATGTAAAGAAAGCTAAGGAAATCAACGTTATAAATGCACCATTAGAAAGCCAGAAAGTTAAATCTTTACCTAGAAACATACCATATATTAACGTCCATACTCCAATAAGAATTAAGAGTCCTGCAAAGAGTAATAGAAAATCAGTGATAGCACCGGTAGAGTATAATCCAATAGATAAACCCAAATAAATGAAGAAAATAGCTGCTGCAACTTGACCATAGCTAATTTTAACCAACAATTACCACCAATAACATATGTAGTGTCATCGTATTTAAGTAAATACCTGTAAATTTACCTTTTATGTCTTTATAGTAAAGAATATAGTCTTAATTTAATAATTAAATTAATGTCAACGAATTTTATGGTGGGATGAATAAGTGAAAAAGAGAATTCTAGTGGCTCTAGGAGGAAACGCCATTAAACAAGCACATGAAAAGGGAACAGCCGAAGAACAATTTAGAAACGTGAGAAGAACATGCACACATTTAATAAAATTAATTAAAATGGGATATGAGCTTATAATAACCCATGGGAATGGACCTCAAGTTGGAAATTTAATGATACAACAAGAGGAGGCTATACAAAAAATTCCGCCACAACCCCTAGACGTACTGGGTGCAATGACCCAAGGCCAAATAGGCTACATGCTACAGCAAACATTACAAAATATGCTCAAAAAAGAGAGAATAAATAAACAAGTCATCACGGTGGTAACTCAAGTCTTAGTTAGAAAAGATGATCCAGACTTTAAATGTCCCAGCAAACCAGTAGGACCATTTTATACTAAAGAAGAAATAGAACAACTAAAATTAAAAGAGCGAGGGTATATTGTAAAGAAAGTAAAACCAGGAGAAGGAAAAGTCTATAGAATAGTGGTACCATCACCAGATCCCATTGGAATTATTGAAGGAGAAGCAATAAGAAAAATGGTCGAAACTGGAATGATAGTCATAGCTTGCGGCGGAGGTGGAATACCAATTATCTTAGAAGACAATGAGCTAAAGGGAATAGAAGCAGTAATTGATAAAGATTTAGCCAGCGAAAAACTAGCTGAAGTAGTAGGCGCAAATATACTATTAATATTAACTGATATAGATAGAGTAAGATTAAATTACGGGAAACCAAATGAGAGGCCAATAGACAAGATGACTATAAATGAAGCGAAAAAATATCTAGAGGAAGGACATTTCCTTCCAGGAAGCATGGAGCCGAAGATAATCGCATGTATAAGATTTATTGAATGGGGAGGAGAAAAAGCAATAATTGCAGCTTTAGACCAAACCTTAGAAGCTTTAAGAGGGGAAGCTGGAACACTAATTTATAGAGGATAGTGAAAAAATGAGTAAAGAGCATAAGGAAAAAGCACTTAGAGAAATCACCTTTAAGATAATAGTTGTAAGTAGTTCTAGATATGAGAAGAAGCTCAAAGGAGAAAGAATAGAAGACAAATCAGGTGAACTTGCAATCAAGCTAATAGAGCAATATGGATATAGAATTCAAAGCAAGATAATAATTCCAGATGATAAAGATGCAATTAATTCAGCAATAGACAGAGCAGAGAAAGAAGTTGATGCAATAATATTAATCGGTGGAACAGGAATAGGAGTGGAAGACTATACCTATGAAGTAGTAAAAGAAAAAGTGGAAAAAGAAATCATTGGATTTGGAGAAATATTTAGATTCCTCAGTTATAGAGAGATTGGAAGTTCAGCCATATTATCCAGAGCATACGCTGGAATACGTCATAGAAAACTTATAGCATGCATACCAGGATCAACAAAAGCAGTTAAACTAGCCCTAGAAAAATTAATTCTCCCAGAAGTAGGCCACATACTCTTACATGCGAGGAAAGGCTGATGCGAAAAAAGAAATCAAAATACGAGCTAATGAAAAAAATTGAGAAAGTAATAGAAGAGTTAAACTATAATGTGGACCTAGTTATCGTAGAAGGCACTCATGATGAGAAAGCTCTAAGAAGATACGGTTACAATAAGATAATTTTAAAATTTAGTAGCTCACGGAAACCAATGTATTTATTTGTAGACGAAATCGTATCAAAATACCGCGGGAAAAAAATAGCAATCCTATTAGACTATGATAAGGAAGGTGAAATCATATCGAAAAAACTAGAAAACCAACTGGAGGAAAGGGGGCTAAGAGTTGAAAAGCACTGGAGAAAAATAATCAAAGAGTTAATGGCTAAGGAAGGAATGATGACAATTGAAGAATTAACTGCCCTGAAACGTAAGGCCATATATTAGACTGAGATAAGAAATATTAGCCTACAAATTTATGATTAATCTGAGGAAAATGGAATTTACTGGCATTGCAGAGCTACCATTACATTATGGTTCTGTTCCAAGATGGCTATTTAAGAGAATGATAAAACTTGCAGAGGCAATAACAATTATACTCATCGAAAACTTTGGAGAGGAAAAGCTTATAGAGAGATTGGCTAATCCATTATGGTTCCAAGCATTTAGCAATGTACTTGGATTTGACTGGCATTCATCAGGTTCAACAACAGTTACATGTGGAGTTTTAAGGGAGATATTAAATAAAAGGGAGCTAGGGGTATTCATTGCAGGAGGAAAAGGGAAAAAAGGACTTACCACACCTAAAGAAATTAGGCAATTAGCGAAAAAATTAGACTTAAATGATGAGGAAAGTGAAAAATTGACTAGGACAAGTAGACTTGTAGCTAAAATTGATAACTCAGCTTTACAAGATGGATATTCAATCTATCACCATGCAATGATAATATCAAGAAATAGGTCATGGACAATTATTCAGCAAGGCATGAACATTAATGAAAATATGGCTAGAAGATATCACTGGCTTTCAAATAAAATAAAAAGCTATATAGAAGACCCACATAATGCAATTGTCGATACAAAAGCAAAATCAACAGTCTTAAATTTAGTTGCAAAAGAAAGTAGAAATTGTCAAGAAGCAATCATCGAAATAGTTAATTCAGGCAAAGAAAAAGTGAAAAGAGACCTTGGAGAACTAAGAAGGTATCTCAGAAAAAGCTACCCATTAACCAGATGGATAGATGTAAATATTAGGGCAAAAAGTAAAGAAATAATTCACTATAAACCAATTGAAGAAATAAAGGTGAATTGGAGAGCACTAGATCAAATATGTAAAGTAAAGCCAAGCGATTTTGAAGAACTATTATTGTTTAGAGGAATAGGGCCATCAACCTTAAGAGCATTGGCATTAATTTCAGAGTTAATATATGATGAACCACCATCAAAAAGAGACCCAGTTACACACATTTATGACCCCATAAAATGGTCATATACTGTAGGAGGAAAAGATGGAATACCATACCCGATAAATCGAAGACAATATGACAATGTAATTCTGGAACTAAACAAAATTATAAATGAAATGAAGATAGGAGAAAAAGAAAAACTCAAAGCATTTCAAAGATTAAGATTAATCTCTAAAAAATGGAATGTAAAGCTTAATTAAACTAAGCTTATCGCTTCAATCGCCCATATTTTGCCATAATTTCAATCAAATCTTCAATTGGCAGGGCATGTCTTATATGGTCATCTCTACCATCCATTGTAACTGCCTTTAGAAGAGAGTTTATAATAGCTTCTTCTACAGCTTCACTTGCAGCCTTAAACAATGGTGACAAAGCTGAATCAATTAAAATATTCTCAGAATGCACTTTTTCATCGGAGTAATGTGGAATCTTAATGGCTGTAGAAAATGCAACTACAAAATCGCCGCTTCCATGAGAAGAATAACTTCCCGTTCTAGCTAGACCATGAGTAGCTCTCACAGCCAACCTCCTTAACTGTCTATGGCTTAGAGGAGCATCAGTTGCAATGATCATCACTATTGAGCCGCCACTTTGAGGAATTATACTTCTCATATAATCTCTAAGCTCCCATCCAACTGGAACCCCCAATATAGTTAAATCTTCTCTTCTTCCAAAATTAGACAGCACCAATGCTCCAATAGTATAACCACCAAATTTGGATGGAAGCTTTCTCGAAGCAGTTCCAATTCCACCTTTAAATTCAAATGCAGACATTCCTGTACCAGCTCCAACCGCACCTTCCTCAATTAGTCCAGATTTAGCATTTTTTATGGCCTTAAATACATGTTCATGCTTAACATGTCTACCTCTAATGTCATTTAAGTAACTATCATTACACTCCAAAACTACAGGGTTAACAGAACCAGTAGTTACACCAATATCAGGATTTAATTGAAGCATATACTCAATAATTGCATCTGCAACAATGCCTACATTTAGAGTATTTGTTAGTGCTATTGGAGTTTCTAGTTGACCTAACTCATTTAATTGAATTAAACCAATCGGTTTACCAAAACCATTTATGACAATTGATGCAGCTCTAACCTTCAACTTAAAAGGATTACCATCATGTGGAAGTATTACAGTGACACCAGTTCTAACCGGTCCTTCACCTGGAATAAGCTTTCCCCTGCCTTTTATTAGGGTATAATGCCCAACTTTAACACCTGAAACATCACATATACTGTTGTAAGGACCAGGATCAAAGTAGCCTACTTTTAATCCAAGATCCCTTAATCTACATCGCTCCAATAATGATCACCGATTAACAATGAAGTCACATGTTATTTAGGTTTTTAGATTTACTCTTATCCTTGTACACTTCAATTGCATCTACACTCCTAATAGCACAACCATATTCACTTATAGTTTCAATTAAATCTTCAAAGTCAATATCATCCCCTTCAACAGTAATTGTAACAGTTTCAGTATTGGCATCAACTTCATTTACAACTATAGAAACATTATCTGCACCATAAACCTCACAAAGAGCTTTAGATAAATCTACAAGGGAAATCTCCCTTGGCTTTAAAGAATCAATAACTAATTTCCTAATCTTAGCCTCAGCCATTCACACCCACCCCTAACTAAAGAGTATATGCAAGAAGAGACCAAAAAGACCTGTAATGAGACCAGCTAAAGTAGTGGCTAAACTATAGAAGATTATCCTTTCACCTGAAATCTTACCTAGGAATAAGCCTAAAATCAACAGAAATATAAGTATTGTACCTATAGAGGCAATAAAAGCAGTCCATGCATCAATCAATCCAAATACTGAGAAGACGAAGGGAATCAATGAAACAGCAGTAGCTAAAACTGGAGATAAAGCATCTATAATTGCAGCAGTTAAAGCTGCAATCTTAGCTGCCTTATCAATAACAGAGTCATCTAAATCGATTTGAAGAGCTTTCTCAAGTTCCTTAATTTTTCTTGATCGTTCAGCTTCTTCAGCTAAATATGCACCAAAGAAACCTGACACACCCATAGCTATTCCTGCACCCATTCCTGCAGCGAGAATAACTCTTGGGGATAAGCCTCCACCTATCAGTGCACCTATTAATACACCTAAAGTTGTTACTGCACCATCGAATGCATTCATTACAAAGTATCTTCTAGCTATTTCACTTACACCTGAAACTTTGAGGTAATACCTAAAGTTATCAGCTTTTTCCCCTATTAACTCTGCAAGTGTCGAGGAAGTAGTGCCCTCTTCTTCATCCAATTAAGAATTAACCTCCATACATATCATCACTCTAAAAACTATTAAATATTGCGATTAAAAAGGCAATTAAAATAAAAAGTAATGGAGATTTAATGTCCTAGTATTCCTTCAATAACATCGATATCACATTCTTCAATTAGAGGTATCCCAGTTACCTTTGCTACTCTTTCAGTTAGTGCCATAAGATCACTTCTATCGATAAATTCTAATTTCCATTTCCTGAATCCAGCAACCAGTTACTTTAGTGAGAAAGCCATTTTATCAAAGTAGCTATATATCACCATACATCTTGCTAAGCTCTGGTAGCACTGCAAAGAACTTGTATGAGATGCATCCAGCACAGCAAGATATCCTTTTCATTGCCTAGAGTATTGGAATAGAAATCTTCGATTAATAATCCCCAAATGATTGCCACAACTACTCTTTAAGTATCTGAAGTAAATACATCCGTGTTCGATTTAAAAATTAAAAATAAGATCAAGAAAATGTACTCATGAAGACTACCATGCTTCTTCGGAAGAATGCAGAGAAACGTACAATTATACGGTAAAGCTTCTAAAAATGACAAAATTAATAGAAGAACCCGTTGGGATGCGTCGTGTTCCTAAAGAAAAGGTTTGGGAGATAAGATTCGTCTACTTCTAGCAAGTGAACCATTATTTGAGCTTAAAGAAGTTTTGGAAGCAGGCTTTGGAAAACTTGTACGTATGGTAATGTGATAAATAGTTAATGAAATTGGTAATGATATTTGGCATGGGGAATTAGACAATCATTTATGACGTTGCTATGTGAATTTATATTTATTTTTAAGGGATAGTTTTTTCTAAGCCCGCAAGCTTTACACCAGTTATGGCTGCAGCATTAACATTTAAAGCTCGTAGATCCTCTTTGGATAGTTGACGAATATCATCGTGACCTGCAAGCATTGTAAGCATTTTAATCTCCTCACTCATAGCTTTTAAGAAGTTAACTAGTCGCTCGGCAGCTTTTTCTGGTTGAAGTCTCTTTCGAAGTTCTGGGTCTTGAGATGTTATACCAAATGGGCATCGTCCCTTGAAACATTGTGTACAGACACGACATCCCATTGCAATTAAGGCCGCGGAACCTATAGCCACGCAATCAGCGCCTAGTGCTAAAGCTTTTACCACATCCGCTCCATTACGGATTCCGCCCATTATAATAAGTTTTACCTCATCACGTAAACCTAGATCTTCGAGTGCTCTAACGGCAGACGGAATACATGCTATTGTTGGAATTCCAGCAGTTTGAATAGCCATTTCTGGTGATGCTCCTGTTCCGCCTTGTGTACCATCTATGGCAATCGCATCAGCACCTGCTTCGGCAGCGAGTTTAACATCCTTATATACCCTCCCTGGACCTAATTTTACAATGATTGGCTTTTCGTAATTTGTTACATCTCGAAGAAGCTCAATTTGTTTTTTCAAATCTTCTTTAACATTGTAAATATCATAGTGACGACATGGAGAGAGGCAATCTGTGCCAACTGGTATACCGCGGATCTTAGCTATTTCCTCTGTAACCTTTTCTCCAAGTAGATGACCACCCATGCCGGGTTTTGCTCCTTGTCCTATTTTAATTTCAATAGCGTCTGATCTGTTGAGGTAATCAATAGAAACTCCCCATCTGCCAGTAGACCATTGAACTATTAACTGTCCACCGGGCTCGTAAGTTTTCTTACCACGTTTGAAATCCTCTTCATTCTTATAGCCATGCACAAGATAATATTCTTCAGGGAAAGAACCTCCTTCACCTGTATTCGCAGCAATTCCCATTTTAGCAGTTGCTATAGCTATAGCTATCTTAGCTTCCTTCGAAATAGCTCCATATGACATAGCAGCGAACATAACAGGTATTTTAAGCTTTAAAGGCTTTTTCACTCTTCCTTCACCAATTACAACTTCCATTCTACACTCTTCTCTATATTTGTCTTTGGGGGCAGGTGGATGGAGTTGAGCTGGTAAAATAACTAAATCATCGAAGTGTGGCATTGATCCCATTGTTCCAAATCCTCTGAGTAAATATTTTCCATTTTCAGCTTTGTAATGAATTTCTTCAATTGTTTGAGATGTCCACAATCCTCTTGAGAAACGTTCAGGTTCAGTTGGCCTAACATAGATCGCATTGTAAGGGCAATTTTCAACGCAGATTTTACAGCCAACACATGCTAATTCGTTGAGTACATAAGATCTACCCATATCGTCTGTTGAAAAAACAGAATTGGGACACACCTCTACGCAAGTTGAACATTTCCCAGGCATTCTCCAACTTATACAACGTTGTTTATCTATTTTAACATAATAGGATCCTAATATAGGCATCTTGCTATCACCTCTTACTTATAGAATGGTCTCTTCGAAATGGGTACTAGTTTTTTAAATTTTCTCGGATCTGCATTTATATTGTACTTGTTGAAATATTCTTCAAGCTTTCTTACATCTTCGCTTTTTAACGGTATCTCTTTGCAATTATGTCCTAAACTTTGCCATTTTCCTCCAACATAAATGTTACCGCGAATAAACCAATTGCCCACATTCTCACCCACATTTCCAACTATTATTATTTCTCCCCCCACCATATAAGTCCCAACATTATCTCCAGCGTTCCCTGCAACTATTATTGTAGCCCCTTTATTTAAAGCACCTAAGAAGTCTCCAGCATTTCCACGTATTACTACTAGCCCACCGTAGCAATATAATGCAGCTCCATTTTCTGCATTTCCATTAACAATAATCGTGCCTTTAGTCATGTTATCAGCTAAAAATTTACCAGCATTACCATTTATGATAATTGATGCACCGTCGTTCAACGCAGCTGTGTAATCTCCTGAATCTCCGTTTATGATAATATAACCGCGCTTTAACCCTGCCGCAAGACCATGAATATGAGAAGCATTCTCAACTACTATTTTCCTAGCTCCGTTCTTAATTGCTTTTTTAATTTCAGAGTTTACCTCTTTTAGGTTTTTATTGCTTGCATCTATTTTAAACTCCATTACTTACTTCCCCCCAATCAACTTTAGCATTTCTTCAATTTCCTCTCTACTTTTTACACCTGATAGAGCGTCTAACATTGATAAAAGAAGGGAATCCACCTCTTGTGCCCGTTTTCTTCTTTCCTTGCTTAGAACAAATCTTTGTATCTCTTCTTTATTAACAGGAGTTTCCGCAACCTCTATAATTCCTTCTCTGATAGCGTAATCCAAGCATTTTTCACCAATAGGTGTTCTAACAATAATTGTAGTTTTTCCTTCCTCTGAACCTAAATCTCCAACTGATAAATCAGCCCATTCTGATGTAAAGTCTACACAGCGAGCACAACCATTCCTCATGTATTTTCGAATATCCGATAACGGGATAACCTTCTCCGATCCATCGTACATTATAATTCTTAGTAATGCATCTCTAAGGTCTACTTTTATCGTGTTAATATCGTAGGGTTTAATATTAAATCTGCCAACTATTTCGTTAGTTACTAATTGATGGGAATAGATACCATCACAGAATAGTCCAATGGTTAAACGTATCCGTTCTCTATACATTTCAAGCTTTTTATTTGTAGATGAAAGCACGGCTTCAACCGCTTGGATAACACAGGGTGGTCCAACAATTGCTATCTTTCTTAACCCCCTTCCATAAATTGCGTCATTTAGAGCTGTAAGGATTGGAAACCATAAGTGTTGAAAACCTGTACTTTTCAATATTTCATCTTCACTTGCCGCAACTCTAGGTAGTGGTTTAAAAGAAGTTCTCTCTACATCCCATAAAATTGCTCCGTCAATAAACCCATATCTAAGTGCTGAAATTAGTAACGCATCAATAACATCACCATCCGGCAACTTTGAAACTGCAGAAATTATGCGAATAATAGGTCCACTTTTCCATTCTTTCAATCGGGGACAACTTTCTTCGCATGGCTTTTCGCAGAAGAAGCTAGTATCTACCACTACATGAGACCAACCAATGTTCTTCTCTTTTACCTCCAAAATTGGATGATCGCTATCTTCAGGAAAGAGTATAACATTCTTTGCACATGTTGAAACACACATCCCACATCCACTACATCTATTTACATCCCAAACTTTCCTTTTAAGCATCTTAACCACACTTTTCACCTCCAAGCTTTACTTTAAAGCTTTAACAAGCCTTTCTGCACTTATCTCATTGAGATGTAAACCCACTTCTTTTGGTGTAAAACCTAGAGCAAGTCCAAGCAGTTGAGGATAAAGGAGTACAGGCATATTGTATTGCTCACCAGTAACTTTGCTTATATCTGGTTGAAAAGTGTCAAATTGAATCTGACATGATGGACAAATAGTTACAATACAGTCAGCCCCAGCTTCTTTAGCACTTTTAAGTTTCATTCCGGCTATAGATAAACTTAAATTCTCATCTACCGCCAATATTGGCGAACCGCAACACCAGAGTTTTAAGGGCCAGTAAATACTCTTTGCACCAGTAATCTCAACAAGGTCATCGAGTATCCTTGGATTCTCGGCATTGTCAAACTTCAATCTATTAGATGGACGTAGAATATGACAGCCATAATGAACCGCTACTCTTAATCCATCAAGCGGTCTTTTGATCTCATCTCTAAGTCTATCGAGCCCTATGTCATTATATAACACTTCAATTAAGTGTTTAATTTTTACACCGCCTTCATAGACTAGGTTATCTGTGGATTTGAGTATAGTATTGACTTGTTCTCTAAGATCTTTGTTTGTTTTAACTAAATACTCAGCTTCCATGAGGGACTCGTAACAACCATTACAGAGGGTAAGGAGATCAAGTCCCATGTTTTTAGCTAGCGCTAATATCCTAGTGCTCATCACTATATTAGTCTTAAAGTTTACAGAGCGAACAAGTACTGTACCGCAGCAGCCTGCACCTTCCAGGTCAACAAGTTCAATTCCAAGCTTTTTTGCTACAACACGCGTAGACAAATCGTACTGATCTAATCTCGCTGGGATCCAACATCCCAAGTAATATGCGTATCTCATTGCCTTACCCTCTCCAAGGCTTTTATAAAACTAGTTTCCTCTAGTATTTCCCTATTCTTTTCAACATGCACTTGCGGAGTCTTTGGAAGCCCAAGTTTCTTTCTTTCCCTTTCTCGATAAGTACTAATCTTGATAACCCTCCCAGTTTCGGCTAGATTCTTACCTATACTTCTCAGTCCTTCGGGGATTATACCTTGTTTTGCTGCTATGTTTTTTAGTGAAAATATGATATTTGCCGGATCAACCTCTTGTGGACATCTTTCTGAGCATGTGAAACATGTAGTACACAACCAGATTTCCTTGCAGTTGATTAGTTGATCTTTAAGTCCCAACATTACCATTTTAACTATTCGGTGGGGTTTCAAAAATTCAGCGACAGGACATCCTGAGGTACACATACCACACTGTATGCACCAGAAAGCTTTACCCCCTAATTCTGTATTTGCAATCTCAAATTTTAAATTAGGATCTATCTCAACTAATTTAAGAGAAATTACCACTTTACTCATCAATTAACCTCCCCTTAAAGGGTTTAAACCAAGTTTTTCTATTTGAAGTGTGAATTCCTTAATAATTTTAGCTAATCTTAGTCCTTCACCCGCTGAGGCCCATTCAAGTCTAACTCTTTCCGGTTCTAAACCAACGTCTTTTAGCCATTCTTTTACCCTTAATATGCGTTCTTCGGCCCTTAGGTTACCTGAAATGTAATGGCAATCACTTGGATGACACCCAACAATTAGTACACCATCAGCTCCCAGTAAAAGAGCATACAGTATATAAATTGGGTCTACCCTAGCACTACACATAACACGGATAATTTCAACAGTTGGTGGATATTCATATCGGCTTACACCTGCCATATCTGCTGCAGCATAACCGCACCAGTTGCAGAAGAAAGCTACAATTTTTAATTTATCCCTTGATACTGATTTTTCAAATGCTGCCCTAAGCATGTTTAAAATTTGATCATCTCTGAAGTGATACATTGTTATAGCCTTCGCTGGACATTCAACCGAGCATGATCCGCAACCTTTGCATAGTAGTGGATCAACTTTAGCCACTAGCTGTTTATCTGGAGTGACTTCTAGTTTGATCGCGTCAAATTCGCAAACGTTTACACATCGTCCACAACCTGTGCAAAGTTCTGGGTTAACATCAGCTATAATAGCCTCAGCAATTACTTTTCCTCTCATTAACGTGTTAAGGGCCCGTGAGGCTGCGGCTAGTGCTTGAGTAATGCTTTCATCTAATCTTTGCGGACCGTAAGCTAATCCGCAGAGAAAGATCCCATCAGTAGAGAAATCTACGGGTCTAAGTTTTGGATGAGCTTCTAAGAAAAATCCGTGACTATCAAGGGGAACTTTGAGTTTAGATGAAATTTCACGATTTTCTTCAAGAGGTATGATTGATGTGACTAAAACAACTTTATCGGCGAATATTTCTAAGTCTAATTGAGATGTAATATCGTAAACATCCACAATAAGTTTCCCGTCTTCTTGATGAACTTCGGGTGTTTTATTCAAATCATATCTTATGAAAACTATTCCAGCTTCACGAGCCTGACGGTAAAGTTTTCCACCTCCGACTGGTAGTCTTATATCTCTGTATAGTATGTACACATTCAAATTTGGATATTTACCCTTGATTTTAATTGCTTCTCTTATAGTTCTTTCACAACAAACAGCCGAGCAATATGTTCGATCAAAATTCTTCCCAATACCTGCACATAGAAGAAACACTACGGTTTCTCCATTTTTCACATTACCGTTCATCTGCTGAAATTCGGTTAAAGTATAAATATTGTTGAATTTTCCATAACCATATAAGCCTGTAGGTTTAAACTCTTTAGCACCAACTGCCACAACAATTGTTCCAACTTTAATTTCTTTATTAACTCCATTTTGATTTAATTTAACACTGAAATTTCCTATTGAGCCTTTAACATCTTCTATTTTGGTAGAAGGAAGAAATTCGATGTTTTCATGTTTTTTAATGGAGCTAACTAGATCAGAGATCCATTTAACACCTTCATTATACCCATAGAGATATAAATCATATCCCATTTTCTCTCCGCTTTCGACAAGATATGTTTTAAATCCGCTATCGGCAATGGCCTTTGCGGCTATAAGACCACTAATGGTCGCTCCAATAACAAGAGCAGCAGGAGTAACTTCTATTTCCATTCGCTTCAATGGTTCTAAGAGCCTTGCTTTTGCTACAGCCATTTTAACAAGTTCCTTAGCTTTCTCAGTTGCCTCTTCAGGATAACTCTTATGAACCCAAGAAACATGTTCTCTAATATTAACCATTTCAAATAAATATGGATTTAATCCAGCTTCTTCACATATACTTCGGAATAATGGTTCATGAGTCCTTGGAGTACATGAAGCCACTACAACTCTATTAAGATTATACTTTTTAATAGCTTCTTTAATTCGCTCTGTTCCATCCTTAGAACAGGCAAACATTAAATCTTCAGCATAAACAACATTGCTAAGCTTCTTTGCTTCTTCCACTACCGCTTTAACATCTATAACAGCAGCTATGTTTAGACCGCAATGGCATACAAAAACTCCTATTCTTGGTTCTTGACTCAATACTTTTTCTTCTTCTACTGGTTTTACTCTACTTGAGACATTTTCTCGTCTGTTTACGTGTCTTACTCTGCTTGCCGCTTGAGCTGCAGCAGCCAATGCCTGCATTACACTATGAGAAATATCTTTAGGATTTTGACACACACCACATACATATATGCCAGGAACATTAGTATTAACTGATACATTACCGATAGTCTTAAAGAAGCCAAATTCATTTAGTTCTATTCCGAGAATTTCAGCTAATTTAGAAGTATCATCACTTGGAACTACTGCAGGGCAAAGTACTACTAAATCCACATCTACAGATCTAATTTCTCCGTTGAGAAGATCAGAATACCTTATTATTAATTTCTTACTTTTCTCATCCCATAAAACTTCGCTTGGTAACCCTTTCACATATTTAATTCCATATTCTTCAGTAGCTCTTCTTAGTAAGTCTTCATGACCTTTGCCAGGTGCATTTAGATCATTATAGAAAACCATTACATCTATATTTGGGTCATGTTCCTTCGTAACTATGGCCTGTTTTGCCGCATACATACAGCAAATCTGCGAGCAATAATCTTTTATTTTTTTGTTTCTGGATCCGACACATTGAATAATTGCAATTCTGCTTGGATGCGTTTTATCTGAAGGTCTAACGATCTCTCCACCCGTAGGCCCAGCAGCATTCATAAGGCGTTCATATTGTAACGAGGTTATAACATCTTGGAATCTACCATATCCATACTGTGGCAGAATAGATGGATCCAAGAGAGAAAAGCCAGTCGCAACAATTATGGAAGGGACTTCTACTACAAGTTCTTGAGGCTTCTGGGTATAATTAATTGCACCTGCAGGGCAAACTTTTTCACAAATTCTACAAACACCTTTATTAAGATAGAGGCAATGATCTTTGTCAATGGTTGCAACATTTGGCACAGCTTGAGGGAAGGGGATATAAATCGCTTTTCTTAAACCCATCCCCGATTCAAATTCACTGGGAACTTTAACTGGACACTTTTCTTCACATCTTCGACATCCAATGCATTTTTCCTCATCTACATATCGTGGTTTTTTAAGTATTTTAACCTTAAATATAGAGCCGTTTTTTATGGGTTTTACATCTATGACTTCAGAATATGTAAGAAGCTCAATATTAGGATGCCTAGAAACTTCAACCATTTTAGGTCCAAGAATGCAGATAGAACAATCGAGAGTTGGGAAAGTTTTATCGAGTTGAGCCATATGACCTCCAATTGAGGGCTCTTTCTCTACTAGGTAGACCTTGAATCCTTTTTCAGCAAGTTCTAAGGAGGCTGTAATGCCAGCCACTCCACCTCCGATTACAAGTATGTCACCTATCGTATTTTCCATTTCAGAGGCCTCCATTTTTTGGTTTTTCGTTGTGATGCCTCTCGTGAAACATAATCTTCACCAATCAGACTCGGTAATTCATGAGCAATGACTGTTAAGCCCATAAATTATAAAAATCTTACTATTAACTATTGGAAATAAATTGTATAGAAGTTAGAAAAATATGACATTAAATTAAGTAATAGATGCACCGGCAAATTTTGATATTTTAATATAGCTACGACACCAATAAATAGCACATCCACCAAGACATTTAGATGATGAAATTGATGGAAGATCTCATGAAATTATTAAGAGGAGAGAAGGTAGAGTTCTACTTAATTGAAGGTAAAGTAAAGCTAGTTGATGGCGCAAAATATCCGTTTGACAAAAGCAAAATACCAGTTCAATGCAAAATCATTAATGAAAAGACAGAGATTAACAGGGGATTCACCAGTGGAAATAGATCCATAGTATTCAAGCTCAGAAATGAATGGTTTAAAGCTAAGGCTATAGGCATACCATCAGGAATTTCAAGACCTATCTACATCAATAATCAAATATACACATACTTTCTCAATCAAGCATATATTGGATTTGGACAATTAATATGGGGATTCCTAACCATTGAAGAAGCAGAAAATGAATACCACTGGATGAATGAGGCATATAAATTAAATCTTCCAGCAACAAAACCGATAGGTTATGGTATCTATGAAAACATTAGAACAATAACATTTAAAGATAGATTTGAGTTATTTAGCTTCTTAAAATCTAAAAGTATACCTGAAATATTAGAAGCCTTTAAAGGTAATGTACAGTCTAGAAAGGCTGCCTGCTTCTTTGCAATTGAACCAAGCGATATTAGGGTAGATGAAATATTATACGCACTACTATTCCCTAAAATAGAAGAAATAATAGATGTGAAAGAATGTAAAGACTACTTGAGATGGCTTGGATCCTCATGTGCATATAACTTGAAACTACATCATAACTATAATATGATTCATGGAACCATACTGAGGGGTCCAGGACTTATGACCAATTCACATTTAGCCAACCACATAGTTGACTTCGAAAAAACATGGATGACTGATTATCACATGACTTATAGGCCAATTAATAAAGAGGCTGACCGAATAAAAATGGAAGAATACTACTGTCTCTGGCATGTCATGAATCCACTGCCAGCTGCAATACAAATGATTGAAGCTAGAAGAAGAAAAACACTCTTCAATCTACCTGAAATTCACATGGAAATAGAGCCTTATCCTGCTTTTCAAATATGGGAGAAGATGATGCAATTATATGCTGGAGTTTATAGGCCAAAAAATATCCATGAAGAATTTACAGAAGCATTGATTGATGGAATAGAATATGGATACAATAGGGAGAAAATATTTCAAGTTGAACGTGAATTGAAGAGAGAAATGCTAATTAAACTCGCCATAATTAAACATGAATTATGGAAATTATATGGATTACCAGAAGGAATGCAAAGAGGAGTGGAAGTTGTTAGAAGTTTAATGAAAATTAGAGAAATTGGCAGTGAAGAAATTAACGAGAGAATAAAGAATATTAAGAAAAAATTTGAGGAATTACTGTAACATTTCCCGTTCAACTTCTTTTAATACTTCCTCCATAATGTTTATTGCAGTATCCATTAATTCAATGGTTATTGTTAATGGTGGAGCTAGTCGAATAGTTGATTTTCCAGCTGAAATTACAGCTAAACCCCGCTTAAAGCATCTCATTAGGAATTCACGTATCTCATTGACAGCTGGTTCCTTAGTCTTCCTGTTTCGAACTAGTTCAATTCCAATCATTAAACCTTTTCCTCTCACATCACCAATAATCTCCATTTTCTCTCGCATTTCTTTAAATCGTTTAATTGTATACTCGCCAACTTTGGTTGCATTCTCTAAAAGTTTCTCTTCTTTAATTACATCGATAACTGCACTTGCAGCTGCACATGAAACAGGATTACCACCAAAGGTTGATGCATGACTTCCCTTTGGCAAATTCATTATATCCGCTTTACCAATAATAGCTCCTAATGGTAAACCTGCAGCTATACCCTTCGCAACTGCAATTAAGTCTGGAGAAACACCCCAATGTTCAATGGCAAACCACTTACCAGTTCTACCCATACCTGCTTGGATTTCATCAGAAATCATTAGAATACCATATTTGTCACATAGCTTCCTAATTCTAGACCAGTATCCTCGTGGTGGGACAACATATCCACCTTCACCTAAAATCGGTTCAAATATAATGCATGATGTTTCCTCTGGTGGAACATACTTCTTAAGATAATACTCTTCAATGAAATCTACACACCAATAATTACATTCAGGATACTCTTGTCTCCATGGACATCGATAGCAGTAGGGGTAGGGCACATGCTCAACACATGGTAGAAGAGGGGAGAACCATTTTCTCTGGACAGGCTTACTTGAAGTCAAGGCAACTGAACCGAAAAGTCGTCCATGAAATGCTCCTATATAGGCAAGAATGTAGGGTCGCGAGCCCTTAAAATATGCTCTTGCAACCTTTAGTGAACCCTCAACAGCTTCAGCACCGCTATTACAGAAGAAAACTTTCTTATCAAAGTCACCTGGAGCAATTTCAGTTAACTTCTTAGCCAAAACAACTGCTGGGTTATAGAGGAAATCTGTTAGAGAGTAATGTAGAAATAAATCGCATTGCCGTTTTATTGCCTCAATAACTTTAGGATGACAATGACCTACCGAAATAACTGCGATTCCTGCATTTAAATCTATATACTTGTTTCCATCAACATCAGTTAAGATGCAATCCTTAGCACTTTCAAGAACTAATGGATACCATCTTACAAATGACTGCATTAAATATCGTTTATCCTCCATCATTATCTCCTTGGCTTTAGGCCCTGGAGGCTCTACAATTATTTTGGGAACGTCACCTTTAGACAAGAAAAAATCCCCGAAAAAACGTTAAACTTAAAGATATAAAAGGTTTAGGAAGTTAGAGCTCAGAGAAAACAATTTCACCATTGACGATTGTTGCTAAAACCCTTATATTCTTAATATCCTCTTCAGGAACACTAGTAATATCATCGGATAACACTGTAAGATCTGCAAGTTTCCCAACAACTATTGAACCCTTCAGATCTTCTTCAAATCCCAAGTAAGCAGCATCAATAGTGAAGATTTTTAAAGCTTCCATGGGGGTTAAGCATTCTTCAGGAGTATAACTATACAACTTGATATTCTCATATTTTCCTCGCGTAACTGCAGAATATATCTGATATATTGGGTCAAGTGGATCTACAGGGCAATCTGAACCCCCACCAATGGGGACTCCCTCTTTCATAAAAGTTTTTAATGGATAAATCCAACTAGCTCTACTTTCACCTAAACGATCAACCGCCCAAAAATCAGATATAATAAATCTTGGTTGAACAGCCGCAACCATTCCAATCTTCTTCATTCGTCTAATTAAATCTAAATCAATTATTGATGCATGCTCAATTCTATGTCTATGGTTAGTCCTAGGATTCTTGTTCAAAGCCTCCTCCACAGCATTAATTATCAACTCAATCGCTCTATCACCAATACCATGTATAGCAAGTTGAAGTCCAGCACTATGGACTTTTTCAACAAGATTCTTTAACTCATCGTATGGCATTACCAGAATTCCCCTATTATTTGGATTCTTAGGATCATCAGCATACGGCTCTCTTAAAGCTGCAGTTCTAGCACCCAAAGAACCGTCAACTAGTAATTTGATACCATTAATCTTTAAGAAATCATCACCAAATCCCCGCATAACACCTAAACTTAAAACATGATCCAGTATTTTACCACCCATATAGAGACAAACTCTCAAGTTAAGTTTACCCATGCGCTTGAGGAGTTGAAGTAACTTAAATTCTTCAGGTGTAGCTGATACAAAATGAACTGTCGTAATACCATGCTTCACTGCTTCCATACAAGCTAATTCAGCAGCCTTCAATGATTCTTCAAGTGTAGGCGACGGAAGCTTCTCCCAAACTAGGGACATAGCCTTTTCCCTTAAAATTCCAGTAGGCTCTCCATTTTCATCTCTATCAATTTTTCCACCATCAGGGTCAGGTGTATCCTTCGTTATGCCAGCAATCTCTAAAGCCTTCGAATTAACAACACAAATATGACCACACACTCTCCTAAGCATAACTGGATTGCTGGGTGCAACTTCATCTAAATCCCATCTATTTGGATAACGTTTCTCAACAAACTTTTCTTGATCCCAACCTCTACCCAGAATCCATTTGCCCTCAGGAGTACTTTCAGCACGCTGCTTAACCTTTCTTTTTAACTCTTCAATTGAAGTAACATCCCTCAGATCAATCCACATCAACGAAAAACCAAATCCAATTAAATGAATATGCGTATCAATGAAACCTGGAACCACCGTTCTTCCCTTTAAATCAATAACTTGAGTCTTATCACCTATAAACTCTCTAACTTCCCTGGAGGAACCGACAAAGACTATTTTTCCATCCTTAACTGCAATAGCTTCAGCCCTAGGATTTTCATCATCCATTGTAATCACATTTCCATTCAACACAACTAAATCAGCATACAATCCTACCAAGAATATACCTCCACCATAACTTTACCTTAAATCAAATATAATTA
>Ga0180301_10000971_pt1 | contig 22525 bp, 20 predicted proteins | sample GuaBasSediGuay16_FD_121797 | JGI IMG/M metagenome (GOLD analysis project Ga0180301, IMG submission 121797) | Subseafloor sediment microbial communities from Guaymas Basin, Gulf of California, Mexico - Guay16, Core 4569-2, 12-15 cm | ecosystem: Environmental > Aquatic > Marine > Hydrothermal...
TCCATGAGAAAAGGGGCGTAGGAGATGGCATAAGGAATACCCTTGTTATTATTAAGGACGGTATGGTGCAGGGTTCCAGAAATATGATGGCTGTGGCCTTGGCCTGCGCCTCGGCCGGGATTATCGTTGGAGTGGTTAACATGGGAATCGGGGGAATGATCTCTGCTGTTGTGGAATATATTTCCGGTGGCAATTTCTTCCTCCTTCTGCTTATTACTGCATTCGCCAGCCTGATGATTGGCATGGGACTGCCTACCACTGCCACCTACATTGTTATGGCATCCCTTACTGCCCCTATCCTTGTTGAGATAGGCGGACTTTATGGGTTTCTGGTGCCGCTCATGGCCGCCCATCTATTTTGTTTCTACTTCGGTATATTGGCTGATGATACGCCTCCTGTTGGCCTGGCAGCCTATGCTGCCTCGGCCATCGCCAACTCCGAACCCATACCCACAGGAATCCAGGGATTCCTTTACGATATCAGGACATCTTTCATCGCCTTTATGTTTATGTTCAATCCAGAGCTTGTTTTGCACGGTATCGATTCCTGGCTGCAGGCGATTCTCATATTCGTTATGGCTCTTGTGGGGATGTCCGCCTTTGAATGCTTTGCCCAGGGATGGTGTATCACCAGAAACCGGTGGTATGAGATCCCCTTTTTCTTGGCCACGGCCTTTACCCTCCTTCATCCAGGGGGGGTGGCTTCGCTGTTTAACGTTGATTCCAGCAAGAAGTACTATTTCTTTTTCGTGGGGCTACTTATCTATGCCACGGCTTTTTTAATCCAGAAGCTCCGCCTGGGTGTACAAAAAGATTCCTGATTCCAAGATAGTCACCCCTCCCTTTTTCTCTTTTAGAAACCAAGAGAACCTACGGGGCTTTCAGGTTTTCCCTCCCGAGGGTATTAAAAGAGGTTCATTTGGAGTATAGGGACTGCCTTACCAGTCGGAGATACTGATAAGACTTCTTGCTTGGCTTGAAAGGAGGGGGGCAAAATCACTGTTAAGACACAGGCTCTTGGTCGAGATGACAATCCAGTTGGAATGTACTATACTACAATCACTTGATTAATGTTGTTCAGGTTCTGTCGGTCTTGCCGGGTGCTAAGTGATGAGCAGCCTCCAAAGGACCGGATGTATAACTACTTTGAGCGATATTCAGCGGGGGCAGTCATGGCCGTGAGGCTTCTCCTGAGTGCCACATTACGAAGTTATGTGCCTGATTATGACCCAATTGAGGGCATGGAAATCGATATTGAGGAAAGGGCAACACTAAGGGAGCTTTGTGCAAGAGTGGGTATTCCAGAGCAGGCCGTTAAGATTGCCATGGTGGATGGGAGAAAGGTGGAGCTAGATCAGGAATTGAAAGGTAACGAGCGGATCGGCCTTTTTCCCGCCGTAGGAGGGGGATAGGAATGGGAAATGTCCAAGTAAGTGTGTATGGGTCCCTCCGGATGTTTATGGATAGGGAAGGCGGGAGATACCATATGGAAAGGGATTTGGGGCCCCAAGGGATCACCGCCTTTGACCTGGCTTCAGAACTGGGGCTACCTGTGGATAAGGTTGAGGCTGTTTTTTGCAATGGGAGGATTATCAATATCTATGACAGAGTCTGTCCCGGGGATAGGGTCGCCTTTTTTCCCTTTGGAACGCCTGGCCCCTATCGGGTCTTTTTGGGCATGATTCGGGAAAACATAAGAAGGCAACAAATGGAACAAGATCTAAGGAGTGCCCCGAAGGAGACATAGAATGGAAGATGATACATTGCTGAGCGCAGTGAAAGGGCATGCCAGGGCCATAACAGACCCTAGCGGCCAAGAGGTGCTTGTACTGGATGAAAGAAGTGCTATGAATCTAGCTCAATCCTTTGGAGTGCATCTGGGGGAGGTCTTCAAAGAGGCCTTGCGACAAGATATCCTCCCCTATCGTTACATTCGGAATAAGGGCTTGATTTCCGCCCAAGACCAGCTCCGCCTGGCGGAGTCATGTGTGGCGGTTGTGGGGCTGGGAGGACTTGGGGGCCAGGTTATCCTCTTATTGGCACGTATGGGCGTGGGACGGTTGGTAGGCATTGATGGGGATCGTTTTGATGAGACAAACTTGAACCGCCAAGCCCTATCCAAACTTGATAATATTGGAAGCCCAAAGGCCCTTGAGGCTGCTGAGGCTGTAAAGGAAATAAACCCTGCTATTGAAGTATATACGCACCATATTACGCTTCAGGCCGCAAATACGGCCAAGCTTCTGCAAGGTACGGATGTGATTGTAGATGCCTTGGACAACGTGATGGATCGGTTCCTATTGGAAAAGAGCGCAAAGGAGTTGGCCATCCCCATGGTTCACGGCGGAATCGGTGGATTTGAAGGGCAAGTGATGACCATTTACCCTGAAGATGAGGGTTTGGAAGTGGTTTATGGCCCTAAGGAAAAATGGGAAAGATTCGGGGACTCGAAACAGGGAGTCGAAGTGGTATTGGGTGTGCCTGCGGTAACCGCGTGCCTGGTTGCTGCCCTTGAAGTCATGGAGGTCCTAAAGATCTTGCTGCACAGGGGCAGGGTCATGAAGGATCGCCTTCTTCGATTGGACCTAGAGATGTCCCAGTTTCACGAAATTCTGTTCAAGGAGGCTTGATTCCCCTACTGCCTATTGTCCCTCCTGCACAGAAAAGCCAAATGGAATCTTCACTTGAAACAGATCAGGGGGTAGGGCTTGATTAAAGATAATCTCTTTGATTTTAAGCCGTAGTCGTTCGGCCCCTATGTCATTAAGGATTTCCACCTTCCTTGCATAAAAAAGCCCCTGGTTTTTTGCAAAGTCAGAAAATCGCACTCTCAGATGAGTAGAAGGGTATACAACCAGGGAGGGGTGGATCCCTTGGTTGTCAAATCGGATCTCTTGCGCAACCGAGCCTCTTCGGAGGACAAGGAGACACTGACGGTGCGTGGACCAGAGTGGATTACTCTTTAAGGGTAGCTCAGGATAACCTCTCATGATGGACCACAAGAGGCCCGCATCCATAGGGGTCGAAATCCCGAACAACGGTGGCATGCCTTTGAGACTTCCCACATATGCCTTTTTTCTGTAAAGATCAACAACTGTAACCGTTCCTGCCTGGATGAGGAAGTGGACTAAGGGCTTTCCCCAGCTATGTGTAACCTCGGCCTTTAGCCTTAGAGGATTTCGCGAGGCAATACAGAAGAACTGGGCAGATATGGTTTGTTGGTCCATTTCAAGGCTCAGGCGGCCGGATGAGATAAAGGTGTGCACCCTGCTTCTCTGCTCTGTTAGGTTTTGAGTGAGCAGGGCGACTTGGTCCCTAGGGATTGGACCTGGTGTTTGTTTGGGTTTTAAAGGGGCACAAGCTGATGCTGCAAATATGGAGACCAAGAGGACCCTGAGCAGCCAAGTGAGTATATGGAGGGAGGGGATCAATTTTTCCCTGTCTTTAAAAGCTGTTGAACCCTGCTGATCTTTTTTCTTAGCTCCTTTTCCTTGGGGTGCTTCAAGGAGAGGGCCCTCTTGTAATGCTCCAAGGAGGCCCGGTAATCCCTTTTCTTGAAATAGGCATCTCCCAGATGTTCATTAATGGTGGGATCATCTGGCGTCAGTTTAACGGCCTTTTCAAGATACCGGATCGCTTGATCATAAAGTCCTTTTTGGAAATACACCCACCCCAAACTGTCAATTATATAGCCACTTTCTGGTTTAAGCTGGAGGGCCTTTTGGATGAGTTCCATGGCCTCATCCAACCGTATCCCTTGTTCAGCATATGTATATCCAATGTAGTTGAGTGCCTCAGCATGATTCGGATTAATGGCCAAGACCTCCTTCATCCGCTCTATACACGCCTCCTTGTTACCGTTCTTGTCAAGGACCACACCTAAGCGGAAAAGCAGACTTACGTTTTTCTGGTTATTTCGAAGACCTTCTTGCAGGACCTTAATGGCCTCGCGGTAGTCCTCTTTGGCCTCGTAGAGGCCTGCAAGCATGAGGTAAAGCTCTGGCTTCCCTTTGTCAAGGTCAATGGTCTTTTTCAAAATCTCAATCGCTTCATTGGTTTTGCCTTGGTCTTCAAGAATATAGGCAATATGGAGCTGAGAAGGGATGTAATATCTGGAGCTTTCCTTGATTTGTCGGAAATGCTCAAGCGCTTTTTCAAAGTTGCCCTGCTGCTCGTAGGCAATGGCCAAGTAGTAGCGGGATTTTTGGTCTTTGGGCCAGGCCGATACAATGAGGCTCAATTCATTGATGGATTCTTGTATCTTTCCGTGCCTGAGATAAATAAGTCCAAGGGCCTGTCGGCCAGGTTCGCCAGGCTTGGACTGGCGTTTTATGGCCTCGGTTTGTTTCTCGGCCTTTTCCTGAAGCCCCAGCCTGAAATAGATGTCCACAAGTCTCTCTCGGGCCATCAGATTATCTGGGTAAGAAGCGAGCAGCCTTTCATAAAGATTGGCCGCTTCCTTGTACCGATTGGTAAGCTGATAAAGTGTGGCCAGATCAAAAAGGGCGGGTTCCAATGTCTGATTTAGCCTCAAGGCATTTTTATAAGCCTTTTCTGCCTTGTCATATTCCTTTAGTTCAAGATAAATGCGTCCCCTGTAATAGTAGGTAATTACAAGATCAGGGTTTTGCTTGATGAGTATATCCAGGTGTGAAAGGGCCTTTTGAAACTCATTTTGCCGGATATAGATGGTAGTCAAAACAAGCCTTACCCTCTGATCCCTAGGCCGATGCTTCAGGATTTTTTCGTACTCCAGAGTGGCCAGAGCATCCTTGTGCGTGAGTGAGTAAAGATCGGCCAATAGGATGTGCAAGTTAATGTCCTTGGGCGAAAGGGCTATTGCCTTCTGGGCATATGTTAAGGCCTCTTGATATTTCTTTATATTCTTCAGTAGCTCCGCCATCTTGCGGTTTAGGTAAGGAGAGTCGGGATCTTTTTCCAAACTAATGGCCAAGAAATCTCTTGCCTTTTCCAAATCGCCTTCAGACAAGGCCAGTCTATATTTCATGTAATTTAGATAGGAGATAAATTTGGCATCCCTGGATGGGATAGGGTAGATTGTTGGCTTTAAGGCCGCTTTTGGGCCTTTAGCTGACGGGGGAAAGATCCAGCTACAGCCGGAGATGGTCAATGTCAGGGCTAAAAGGGTGATTCGCCATATGGGTTGTTTGCAGATCATCTCAGAAAATCCGCGTAGAGTTCTTCAAAGTCAGGAATCTGTTCCTTTAAGTACTTTTTGACCTTGGTGATGAGCCTTTCCTGAATTTGCCGTATCCGCTCACGCGATATGTGGTATTTGTCACCCAATTCCTGCAAGGTAATAGGCTTTTCAGCCATGATACGACTGTCAAAAATATCGGCCTCTTTTCCTGAAAGTGTTTTTCGGAATTCCTTAAGTTTCTCTAAAAGGAGATGCCTGGCCTCTTCTTCAGATAACTGTTCTTCAGCGGATTGACCGGGATCTGGCAGAAAGGCCCCAAAGGACTCCCTTGAATCATCACCTACCGGGGAGCTGAGGGAAACCTCCCAACCTCCCAGGCGCTGGCTCATCTCCACCACTTCCTCTTCTTTTACATCAAGGCGTTCAGCCAGGAGCCTCGGTTCTGGGTTGAATCCTTGAGAGATGAGTTTGTCCCTTTCCTTGGCCAGGTTAAAGAAGAGCTTTCGTTGGCTCTGGGTGGTGCCTATCTTCACCAGTTTCCAGTTATCCATGATAAACTTAAGGATATATGCCTTTATCCAGAAAGAGGCATAGTAAGAGAACTTTATCCCCCGGTAGGGGTCAAATTTTCGGACCGCTTGGACCAAACCCACGTTGCCTTCTTGGATCAGATCCAAAAGGCTCCTTGTCCAATATCGGTGGAAATCCATGGCGATCTTGACCACAAGGCGGAGATTGGAGGTGATCAGGATATAGGCCGCCTGTTGGTCATTATGCTCCCTCACCCGAATCGCCAGCTCCATTTCTTCTTCCCTGGTAAGAAGCCTGAACTTTTTGATCTCCATAAGATACATCTGGAGGGGGTCATAGGGAACAAGGCCCTTTTCCTCAGGAACTACTGCAGGGGCGAGGTTTTCAGGTAAGGCCTCCGGCAAAGCCACCTCAGGTGTCTCTTCCGGATGGACCAGGTTATCTTTTTGTTTTTGAGTCATAATCCAGCTCGGATTCTGTCTAGTACTCATCCTTTTTGTTCAGGCCTTTATTCTGAAGAGCCCTTTACTTAGGATGTGTTATTCTTATAGGGGCATGATTCTAACATATCTTTTTTTCCCAGCACGGAGCAACAGGGCCTGTTCACCCTTGGAATCCAGAGTGATCAACTGGTCAAAGGCCTGCAATCGTTCGCCATTAACATAGCCTCCTCCTTGGGCTATTAACCTCCGGGCATCTCCACGGCTTTTGCAAAGCCCGGACCTTTCAAAGAGAATATAGGCAGGTATTCCTTTGCGGAGTTCTTCCTCTTCAATCTCACAGGTGGGCACAGATTCGGCCTTGCCTAAAGACCCTGCACCAAAGAGCTGTCTGGATGCCTCGCGGGCCTTGGTGGCCTCCTCTATGCCGTGGCACAGCTTTGTGGCCTCAAAGGCCAATATCTCTTTTGCCTCGCGAAGGTCTTCACCCTTTAAGGAACCAAGGCGCCTGACCTCTTCCATGGGAAGTAGGGTAAAGAGGGCCAGAAACCTTTCCACGTCACGGTCATCCTGGTTGATCCAATACTGATAATACTCATAAGGGGAGGTGAGGTTGGGATCGAGCCAGACCGCCCCTTTGTGGGTCTTGCCCATCTTGATACCTGAGGATGTGGTGAGTAACGGAAAAGTGATCCCATGGGCCGTCTCCCCTTCCAGTCGCCTGATCAGGTCCGTACCGGCCAAGATGTTTCCCCATTGGTCGTTGCCACCCATCTGGAGCCGGCAATCGTAGTGTTTGAACAGGTGCCAGAAGTCATATGCCTGAAGCAGCATATAGTTGAATTCAATAAAACTGAGGCCTGCCTCAAGCCTGACCTTATAACTTTCGGCTGCCAGCATCCTGTTGACGCTGAAGTGCCGTCCGATGTCCCGGAGGAATTCGATATAATTGAGCTTTGTCAGCCAATCGGCGTTATTTACCATCAGGGCCCTGCCTCCTTCAAAATCAAGAAAACGGGAAAGTTGCTGCTTAAGCCCCTTGGCATTTTCGTCAATTTCTTCACGGGACATCACCGGCCGCATCTCTGTTTTTCCGCTGGGGTCTCCCACAAGGGCGGTTCCACCCCCAATGACCACGATGGGCCTATGGCCCGCTCGCTGCATATGCACAAGAGACATGATGGGTAACAGGCTTCCCACATGAAGGCTTTTGGCCGTTGGGTCAAAACCTATGTAACAGGTGGTGGGCTGTTCCAAAAGCCTGTGTACCTGGTCTCGATCCGTGATTTGCTCCAGAAATCCTCTTTCTTCAAAAAGCTCTAGCACGTTTTCCACGTTAACCCTCAGGTGACCTCCTTTCTTCCTTTTGGGGCAATGTCAGGTGTACAACCTTGCCCCTTTTACCCAATATGCCCAATGGCTTGCCGTTAAATTCCAGCTCAATACCCCCGGCATTTCCTATCATGATATCAAAAAGCCTCTGACCTTTCCACTGCGGCTGGCTGCCGGGCTCAAAAATATACTCCTTGGGATCACCACCGTCTACAGACACCCTCATCCAGGTCCTTTCCTTTACATTTCCCTTGAGCACTAAGGTGGGCCTTGGGGGAGGTGTCGTGATGGCCTTTTCAGGCTCTGGCTCAGGTGCTGCGGGTTTTAAGGGCACTTTTTTTGCTTCCTGGGTTGGTACTATTTGAGGTCCTTTTTGAGGTTCTTTGGGCCCAACAAGGGTTTGTTTATGAGCCGGGGGCGGTGCAGGTTTCTCTGATACCTGGGTCCCGGTCGAGGGGGGGCTTTTGTCCTGTAGTCTGGCGGCTGGCTTCGGCTTTGAAGAAGTGACAGGGCGGGGAGGTTGTTGTATCCACCAAAAACCCAGGGCCATTGCCACTACGATGAGAAAGACAACTATAAGAGTACCTGATTTTCTGGATCGTGACTCTGTTAATATAGGTTTAAATGGCTTCGAATGTTTGGGAACTTGTCTTTCATAAAGGTCGATCAACTCATCTTCATCTACCCCTAGCAATTTGGCATATGAGCGCAGAAAGCCTTTTACAAACACAGGAGATGGGAGGGCGTCCCATTGTTCTTTTTCCATGGCTTCTACCATGGAGATCCTGACCCGTGTATGCTCAAAGACCTGTTCCAAGGTAAGGCCCTTTGCCTCTCTGGCCTCTTTTAAACGTTGGCCAAGACCCCCTTCGCCTTGATTATGGCCATGGGCATTGTCCACCTGTTCTTTCCGTGATTTGGATTTGACCATTTTCCCTTACTCCCTATTGCTTCCTGAAGAGGGACCTGAGAGAAAGCAGTAAAAAGACCTGCAGCGCTGGGAAAGAATACTCAGGTCTTTCAGAAGCATACCTTGATATAAGCCTTGCTTCTGAGGTCCTTAATCCATGCGTAGTATCTCTTATCCACTTCCTGACGATACAGGATATCATAAATGGCTTCTTTTGCCTCCTCATAGGGCCTCACCGATCCACGGTATCGTCTGACCAGCTTTATGATTTGAACCCCGTTTGGCCTGAAGATTGGCTGGCTGACTTCTCCATCCTTTAGTCCTTGGATGGCCTTTAGAATCATGGGATCAAGCACCTTGGGATCCAAATCACCAATAATTCCCCCTTGAGAGGCACCCGGTCCCTTTGAGTACTCCCTGGCGAGCTGGCCAAAGTCCTCTCCTTTTTTTAATCTTTCATAGATTACCTCAATCTTGTGCTTAAGGTGATCCATCTCCGCTTTGTCGTCGGCCTGTCTGATAGGAAGAAAGATCATAGCGAGCCTAAGGCTGCCCTTGACCTTGAACTGATCCAGATGCTCTTGGTAGTAAGCCCGAATATCTTTTTCCTTGATGATAATCTTTGATTTTACCTCATAGTTGATTAGCTGGAGTCGCTCAAGGTCGGTTTTCACCTTTTCTCTGTACTCCAAGTAACTCATGCCCTGGTTCTTCAGGGCTGCCACCAGGTCTTCCTGTGTGAGGTGATTGTCTCTTTTAATCTTTTCTATGGCTTCATCGACCTCTTTGTCAGTGACCTTGATTCCCAGTTCTTGGATCTTTTTTTGGGTGATCTTTTCGTCAATGAGCATGTCAAGGATCTGTTGCCTGGTTTTCAGATACCTATTTTCATCTTTTCTTTTGAGCTCTGTTGGATCCATGCCGGTGAGCTGCCTCATCCGCTTGTTCAATTCATGGAGGGTGACCAGATCGTCTTCCACTAATGCAACGATCCGGTTGCATACCTCCGCAGCCACGGGGAAGTTCAGAGAAAACAATGCCAATATTGTCACCAGTGCCACCAGGATCCTTTGTCTCTTACCCATTTGGATGATCTGTCCTTTCTATGGTGTATTTGAAGACCTGTACCTTTGTTTGCCCCCTGATACGGTCAAGCCATTGCTTGAATTCCTTTTCACGGGCCTCTGCATAAAGTTTGGACTGGATCTGGGCCGCCACCTCTTTTAGGGGCTGCAGACCACCGGGTTCGACCTCCAGCACTTCAAATATATGATACCCATAAGGGGATTTTACAATTGGACTTATTTTCCCCACGGGTAGAGAAAAGAGAACCTTTTCAATGGAAGGAACAAGCTGGCCTATTTCAACCCATCCTACTTCGCCACCATTGGCTGCTTCAGGTCCAAAGGAATAGAGCTTAGCCAGCTTATCCATTGGTTCTCCTTTTCGGAGCCTGTCAAGAGCAGCCTCTGCCTCTTTTTTCGAGCGGGTAACAATCTGGCGAAATCGCACCCTGGGGGCCCTTGTAAATGCCTTTATATGGGTTTTGTAATAGTTCGCGATTTGAGTGTGACTAGGAGGTAGTACATCTCTGGTAACCGCTTCAAAGACCTTTTTTCTTAAGATTTGCCTCTTCAATGATTTTTTCCAGTGGTCAAAATCCACATAACCATGCAAGAGAGTTTCCTGGAAGCTTTGATCTGGATAATCTTTTTTGATCTCTTGTACCGCCTTAAGCACCTCATCCTCAGAGACGGAGATGCCCTCTTTTTTCGCATACCCTTCAATGAGATAGTACTCAATGATTGCTTGGAGGAGGGGGCCCTCCAGGCGGAAGGTTTCTGAATCAGGGTCTATTAGGCCGGCGCTTTGGACAAGGACGTCTTCCCTCAATTGATCCAGGCCAATTTTCTTGGCTCCCACTATGAGAGCAATCCTATCATCTTTGCCCTGGCTGCGGTTGCAGCCTGATACAGGGATCATACAGAGTATAAAAGATATGAAAGCAAAGACCGCGGCTCGGCCTAGCCTGGTTTTCATTGCCTTATCCATGCGCCTTGGCCCAATCCAAAGAGGTTTTAGGGGCTTTTTGATGATGCTTAAATTCTCAGATTAGCATCTGTAAGAGAAATTGCAAAGAATTTTTCAGAAGCCCGACAGGCGGCCACCTCGTTTTTTGACCTACTGGGATGCCTCTTGAAGGGAATGGATTTCATGGAGTACCCTGGATAAGATTTGCTGAGGCCTTATTGCAGGTGTTCTTATCTGAAGCCGGGATGGGGAGAGAAAACGGAATGTGGCCGATTTGGACAAGGTCATTTTTACAAGTCGCTCAGGGTCCAGGGTATTGGACTGCGCAAAGGTCAGAGTAATATTTGACTGCCCTGCATCAAGTCGAGTGATTCCCAGTTGTCTGAGCACCAGGCGTAAGGAAACGAGCTGGAAAAGATTTTCAACCTCCTCGGGCAGAGGCCCGAAACGGTCTATAACCTCTTCCTTTAGGCGCTCCAGTTGCCCCCCTTCCCGTACTGTGGAAAGCCGGCGATAAAGATTGAGCCTGATGTCCATATCACCAATATATTGCTCAGGCAGTCGTGCAGGTACCGGCACATTGATTTCAGGATCAGGGATCTCTTGCCATTGCTCACCCTTCAGCTCTGCCACCGCCTGTTCAATTAATTTCAAGTAAAGCTCATAGCCGATAGCTGAGATGTGGCCGGACTGGGCAAAGCCCAAGATATTTCCCCCTCCCCTGATCTTGAGGTCGTGCATAGCCAATTGTAAGCCAGCGCCCATGTGGGAAAAGTCCATAAGGGCCTTCAGTCTTTTTTCTGCCTCCTTGGTCATCTTGGAACCATTGGAGTAAAGAAGATAGGCATAGGCCTTTTCCTTAGCCCTTCCTACCCTGCCTCTGAGTTGATAGATCTGGGCAAGTCCGAGTCGCTCCACCTCGGTGATGATGATAGTATTTGCTGTGGGAATGTCGAGCCCCGATTCAATAATGGTGGAACACACTAACACATCGATTTCTCTGCTCAGGAATCGGAGCATGGTCTCTTCCAACTCCCTCTCTCGCATCTGGCCGTGGGCAATGGCTATTTGGGCGAAGGGCACAAGCCTCCGGAGATCTTCGGCGCATGCTTCAATGGTTTGAACCCTATTGTGCACGTAGAAAATCTGGCCTTCCCTGTCCAGCTCCTGTTGAATGGCTCGGATGATAAGATCTTCATCATAGGGCGAGAGGGTGGTTTGTATGGCAAGCCGGTCTTCGGGTGGTGTTTCAATAATACTCAGATCTCTTACGCCTGTCATAGACAGTTGCAAGGTTCGGGGTATGGGAGTTGCTGTCAAGGCCAGGACATCCACAAGGGCTCGATATCGCTTTAGGCTCTCCTTTTGTTTCACTCCAAAACGCTGCTCTTCGTCAATAATGAGAAGGCCAAGGTCATAAAAACTCACATCCCTTTGGAGCAGTCGATGGGTGCCGATTACGATGTCAATGGTCCCTGAGCGCAGCCCGGCCAGAATCTCGGTTTGCTCTTTTTTTGTCTTAAATCGGCTTAGAAGCCCTACCCTAATACCATAAGGCTTCATCCTTGTAGCAAACGTATCATAGTGCTGTTCGGCCAGGACCGTGGTGGGTACTAGGACGGCAACTTGTTTTCCATCTGATACGGCCTTAAATGCGGCCCTGAGGGCAACTTCCGTTTTTCCAAATCCTACATCCCCACATATGAGACGATCCATAGGGCGATCAGAGGTCATGTCATTGAGTACTTCCTCGATGGCCCTTATTTGATCAGGCGTCTCCTCGTGCTCAAATGTGGCCTCAAATTCCTTGAATAGGGTGTCAGGAGGGGAAAAGGCAAAGCCCTTTTTATGTGTACGCAATGCATACAGGTCAATTAACTGCTTTGCAATTTCTTTAATAGAGCGCTTGGCCCTCTGTTTTGCCACGTTCCAGGATCTGCCGCCCAAGCGGTCCAGCTTGGGTTCCTTGTCATCAGCACCGAGATATTTTTGCAACATACCGATACGGTCGGCGGGAATGTATAGCTTGTCATTACCTGCGTACTGGATTAACAAGAAATCACTGGCTCTGCCGTTCACTACCATTTTAAAAAGCCCGCCATAGCGTCCAATGCCATGCTCCTCGTGTACCACAAGATCGCCCTCACTAAGCTGGCTAAGGCTTGACCACCGCAAGGGGGGCTGTTCCCCTGTTTTTCGCATCCTGGGCTGAGGTCTCTTGGGGCCGAAGATCTCATCCTCAGTGATTACAAACAAGGACATCTGGGGCCAGACAAAGCCCCTGGAAAGCTTCCCTACGCACACATACAAACCCCGCCTCATGGGGATGGTGTTCCAGGCCTTCACAACACGATTTACCGAGACACCATAATTTTCCAGGATTTGCACCAGCCGCTTGGCCTGCTTTTCCGTCCTTGTCACGATAACCACACAACCACCGGAGGCAACCCAGCTTGAAACCCTTTGGGCAAGGGGGGCCATGGAAATTCGCCCTTTCCCTTCCATGACGAGATCCAGTTCATGGTCCACGGGCTGTACGGGTTTTATGGAAAGAAGAAGCTGGGGCTGAGCCTGGTGGGAAAAATCCAATGGGCTGAAATGAACCTGCTGAAACCGCTCGCACTGGGCCTTCAGCTCGCTGAGGGAGATAAGCACTCCTTCGGTCTCAGGAAACGGAATCCCTTTTTTGGATGCCTCTTTACGGTAGTGTTGTTTGTCCTTTTCATATCGAGTCTTCGTTGACTCGTAGGCAGGTGTTATTCTGTGAGGGTCAAAGATCACAAGGAGGGCATCCGAGGGCATGTAGTCAAAGAGGCTGTCCAAGTCTTCATAAAAATGGGTGATCCACCCCTCAATACCAGGGAAGTAGGCCGCCCCGTCCCCTTGAGCCGATGGGAGCCTTCCCATGGTCCTTGCCTTTTCCAGATTCTTTATCCCAGTCAGGACTTCGCGGCACGGGATCACTACACATTCGTCCAGCGGGGCCAAGGATCTTTGGCTAAGGGAATCAAAATATCTCATGGACTCAAGGAGATCCCCCCAGAACTCTAGCCGAATAGGGTTGGGGTGAAGGGGGGGGAACAGATCCAATATGCTGCCTCTTACGGCATACTCACCCCTTTCCTCAACCAGTGAGGAGCGGCGGTATCCAGATGTCTCAAGATATCTTATAAGGGAATCCCTATGGATTTCCTCTCCGGTTTCAAGGAGCTCTATGGCCTTGAGAAAAGAGTGTTTGGGCAAGGCCTTAAAGACGACGGCATCAATTGAGGATATGACTACTGCCCTCCCGTGGTTGAGGAGATGATAAAGGGATTCAAGCCTGGCCGTGATGATCTCCTGATGGGGGCTTAATCCACTCAAAGGGGATATATCATAGGGGGAGAATAGGCTTAGTCGGGTTTCAGATCCTCCTTCTTGAGATTCTTCGGACATGAAGAAGCGGAGTTGATTGAAGACCCTAGAGGCCTCTTTCTGTTCGGGTAGTAGGGCCAGACAAGGGCGTCTGAGTCGTGACAAAAACTGATTAAAGAAGAAGGATAGTGCTGTGTCGGACAATCCCCGCACAGAAATGAGCCTTAATCCGTGCTCCACCCCCTTGGTCAGTTCCTGCAGAACGGTTTTTGGATCTTCCATAGCCTTCATTATTGCGAGCTTTATAGGTAATACCAAATAATGATAGTTCTATATGGGTATTTAGCCTACCAAACCCTTGTCAGTATGACAATCCCAAGTCTGTGAAGGTATATCTCTTCTGTAGGCAGTAGAACACGTAGGGGATAGGGGATTAGGGCAAGAATAGTCCTTCCCCTTTGCAGCTTCCTATTTGCCAACCACAAAGGAGTTGGCTCCAGTCTTTTATGGAAGGTATCAGAATGGATCTAATGGGTTTTGTTAACCATACAAGTATCTGGCATACTGGGTTTTTTCTCCCAGGAGTGCGTCAATCTTGTCTTGAATCTCGGCCCTTTGCTTGCTATCGGCCCATTTTTCCCAGTCTTCCAGGCTTTGCCATGTGCTGATTACTAGGTACTCTTCAGGATTGTCGATATTGCGTAAGGTCTCCCCTGAAATGTATCCCGGTTGCGCGGTAGCGAGTGCCCGCAATTGAACGAGAAGGGGTAATAGTTCTGCCTCTTTTTCCTTGGCAACCGTCCTTTTGATTATAATCTTGACTGCCATATGCTCGCCTCCTTTCCATGAATCTGGGTGATGTCCACATGCCCTTTGTGCCATACACCTGCAGGAGCTATTGGATGATGAGCAAGATGTCTCTCATATCGCGGGAAGCTACTATATTTCACACGGTATCAAGGACCGGGGTCACCTAAGGGTTTTATCAAGTAATTTGGGTTGTGGTTACTCAAAATTATGATAGACAATAACTCGCAAGTTTTCTAGAGTTTATCATATTTAGATGAAATGTAAATTCAAAAAACCTTATGAACTTGTGGGAACTCAAGGCCAGAGGGCCCTGGGGGTATCCAGCTCGCGGAGGCAGTAGGTTAAACTGAAGGCTTCTAAGAAACAGCATAAACACAATGTCAAATGCCAAATTTCAAATGTTAAAACTCCGCTATTTTGGACATTAGGGCATTTGAAATTCATCCGCCACACTTCATAGGCGGATTAATTTGACATTCGACGGAGAAGAAATTTATCGCTTCGCCTGCCTGTGGCCTGCCCGATGCAGGCGGGCACGGAGGCTCCAAATGACAAGATGTAGCTGTTTCTTTCATGAATTACCCGGAAGCCTGCCGTCTGGGTAGGTTGCGCACCGCTGATAGCTTCACTTAGCAGGCCTAATTCAAGCAGGTGGCAATGGAAACAGGGAAGGGCTGTCATGGGGGAATACATAAAGGTAGTTATCATTGATAATGATATTGAGGCATTGCTTTTGGCCTCAATACTTGAGGAGAGGGGAATCCCCCATGTTATGCGTTCATACTATGACACGGCCTATGACGGGTTGTTCCAGACACAAAAGGGATGGGGGCATGTCAGTGCCCCAAGGGAGTATGCAGATGAAATAAAAGAGATTCTTTCTGATATCAGGGAGAAGGCCAGTCGGGGCGATGGTGTATAGAAAATTGCACGATTTCATGTCAGAAATTTGACAAAAGATACGGTCCCTTTATTCTTAAGGGGGGTGGAGGTGGAATTTTTTTGGGATAAGCTGGCAAGAGAATATTGAGTAAAAAGCTTTAAGAATAAGGCATAGCGTGCCGCAGGGCTTATTCCCTTGAGACGTATATAGGGATGTCTTATTGATTGGGATGAGGCGGTGATGATGGCACCAAAATTGCAAAAAATTCATTTGCGAACATCCCTTCCAATCCAAGGCCGTACAAGGAGAAATAATAATGCAACACAATGGCCTTCCCCATGGTATGGTTGAAAGACGATCAGAACCTCGCAAGACCCTAGACCAGTACTATAGTGTTGAATTTTTCATTGAGGGGCTGGAGGTGCCCTATCAGTTCAGGATATGGAATATGGCATCCAAGTCCATGTGCGTGCTGGTGAAGGAGGGGTCTCACATCCTGTCGCTCCTGAAGGTGGGTGATAAGCTGAACATGAAATACTACCTCGGGGACTCCATGGCTGGGGCAGAGTATAGGCCTACGGCTATCCGGCATATTACCAAGGATGACAATGGCCGTTTCAAAGGCCATTATCTTGTTGGTCTGGAAATCCTGGCCGGTGAAGAGGAGACGGATAAGGAAAAACTCAAGAACTGACCAGGTTTCCTCTTGGCTCACCCTTTTTGGAATCTTCTCTCCTTCCTGCACGAACATCCCTTGGACAGACGAATTGGTTTTCTGTATAAGATCATGTGTAAATCTACCCGGCCCAAAGCTGGCCCAGTGTGTTGGAGCAAGAGATCATTGGGGGAACCATGAGCCTGTTTCCTATTCTTTCCAACCTTCGATTCCAAGATGTTCTAGATATCCTGCTTATGACTGTCCTGGTTTACCACCTCTATCTCTGGTTCTGGGGTACCAAGGCATTCAAGGCGCTGGTAGGGCTAGTGGCCCTAGGTGCTGTCTTTACTGTGGCCAGATCGTGGGGACTTTTCCTGACCACGTGGGTCTTTCAAATCTTGTGGCAAGTCCTAGTTATCCTCCTCATCATCCTTTTCCAATCGGAAATCCGCCAGGCACTCGAAAGGGTCAACCCCCTTAGGTTCATTGGATTTCGAGCTGTTACTGGAGGCCAGGAGTGGATAGGGAAATTGGCACGCGGAGTTTTCTCCTTGGCACACAAGAAGGTTGGGGCGCTTATAGTCCTTGAACGAGGGGATTTGGTGGATGAGCTTATTACGGGTGGGATTGACCTGGAGGGTGAGCCTAACCGGGAATTGCTTGGAAGCATATTTCAGAAAAATTCCTCCTTACATGATGGAGCTGCCCTCATAAGACAAGGCAAAGTCGCTAAGGTGGCCTGTTATCTACCCCTGAGTTCTAGAGAGGGCGTGCCAGAGCAGTGGGGCACCCGTCATAGGGCCGGCCTTGGCCTGTCTGAGCGATGCGATGCCTGGGTCATCGTGGTGTCCGAGGAAAGGGGTACAGTGTCTATCATGCACAATGGGGAGGCGACAAAGATAGCAGACGAGAAACAGTTGATTGCCCTAGTAAAAGAGGCTGTCACACCCTCTGGTGGCAATGACCAGGGCCTGGGGGAAAGGATTTTTGCCATTCTTCGGCGCAGGTTTCATTTGAAGGTTGCTGCTTTGATCATTGTCACTGTATTTTGGCTATTGCTTGCTGGGCAGCAGAATTTTGAGGTTTCTCTAAAGGTCCCTCTGGAGCTCAAGAACACACCTAATAACCTTCAAATCCTTGAGCCCGTGCATCCTGAATTGCGAATTACATGCCGGGGGCTCCGTAAGGATGCTAGCACACTTAATCCTGAAAATGTGCACGCGGAGCTTGACCTCACCCTGGCAAAGTGGGGCAGAAGAACGTTTAGGATAACTCGGGACCAAATTGTGTTACCTACCGACCGCATCGCCATTGTACGTATCGAGCCCAGTCAGCTCAAATTTCGATTCAAAGAAATCACATTGCCAAAAGCGAATCCCAGCCAATAGCCACTGGATGAAGGGAGGACCTGTGGAATAGGCTGAGGATTTGTGTTATAAGAAAATGGGCCTTTGCCTATGAGCTCAGCCAATAAACCTTTGATCCATAGGTGAACTCACTTACAAGGAGATCAAATGCCAAAGGGATTTAGGAAGACAAATCACCTTGCTATCGTGGGTTTTCTGCTGCCATTCGGGGCAGGAGGGCTAGTGGCCTTGTTGGTGGCCCTTGTTCAAAAGGAGTTTTTGTCCCTAAAGTTTCTGGTGCCCTATTTAACATTGGTACCTCTGCTGCTATGCTCCGGTATTGTGTGCGCTATCCGTTCCATTCCTTTGATTGAGGAACGAAATGACAAGGACTATGCATACTCTGGACTTACCCTAAATGTCCTATTTCTTATCATTTACATCATTTCGCTCATCTACTTTTTTGGGATCATTTCTTTTTAGGCCTATCCCTATTTTTCTTACTCTTTTTTCTTGACACATGCCCATTTTTTTCCTAGAAGTGTCACAAAGTGCCTTAAAGTGGTGCGAAGTGGTAAGAAAGGTGTAATTTGGTGTTCAGAGGGCGGTCAAAACACACCTTGGATAGCAAGGGTCGTCTAGCCATTCCCACGCGATTTAGGGAAGTGCTTGAGCGGAGAGGCGAGGACTGCCTAGTAGTGACCAACCACGATAGTTGCCTATGGGTTTATGCAAAAAAGGACTGGTTGATTATAGAGGAAAAGGCAATCGAGCTGCCCGAGTTTGATCAGGATGTTAATACCTACCTGAGGTACTTTATCTCAGGCGCCAAGGAATGCCCATTAAAACAGAACAGAATAACCATTCCGCCGGATTTGCGGGAGATTGCGGGGCTTGACCGTGAGGTCATGTTGGTGGGTCAACTGAAACGGTTCGAAATATGGGACAAAGACAGATGGGAGGAGGCGTTTCAAAGGGCAAAAGAGCATTTTCCCAAAGCGAGCCAGTCTCTTAGGGAGTTTGGTATTTAAAGGAGCGGGCGTTGAACTGCCTGCATGAACCGGTTCTTGTCAAGGAAGTGCTGAGGGCCTTGGCCATAAGGCCGGAGGGTATCTATGTGGATGGGACCTTGGGAACCGGGGGACATGGCCTGGCCATGGGTCAGAGGCTCGGCCCTGAGGGCATGCTGATTGCCTTGGATGTGGATCCAACGGCCATTCAGGTGGCCAAGGAAAGGCTGAAAGATCTTGTATGTCGGCGAGAAATTACCAAGGCAAGTTATGCAAATTTGGATGAGGTGCTGTTAGGTCTCGGTATCACAAAGGTTGATGGCGTTTTTTTAGATTTGGGCATGTCCTCTTTTCAATTGGACTATTCAGGGAGGGGATTCAGCTTCCTCAGAGACGAACCCCTAGATATGAGAATGGACCCTGATGAAGGCGATATCACAGCAGCCTACTTGCTTAACACCTTGAGCCAGCAGGAACTTGAGGATCTTTTAAGACGATATGGTGAAGAAAGAAAGGCCAAGCGCATATCCAAAGCAATCATTCAGGCTCGCAGTAGGGCCCCAATCGAGACCTCATCACAACTGGCATCTCTCGTCCGTAGCGTATACCCAAAGCCTCGCGGGCCCGTATACAGACATCCTGCGACACGAACATTCCAGGCGCTCAGAATTGCTGTAAACAGGGAACTGGACAACCTCAAGACATTCTTGGAAAAGGTGCCCGAACTCTTGAAACCAGGGGGAAGGGTGGTGATCCTATCCTACCATTCCTTGGAGGATAGAATGGTAAAGCAAGCCATGGTGAGCTGGGAAAAGGGGTGTATTTGCCCCCCTGATTTTCCCCAGTGTGTTTGCGGCCGGAGCCCCCTTTTGAAGCGACTATATAGAAAGGCCAAGAGGCCTTCTCAGGCCGAAATGGAGGAAAACCCCAGGGCACGAAGTGCCATTTTGAGAGCAGCGGAGAGGGTGATATCATGACAAGGCCAGAAAGAGTCTATGAGATGGTAAGGTCCCGAAACGCCAGAACAGGAATCAGGGTGGTCAATGCCAGGAGGAGGCGGCGGCCACTTGGACTTTCCACCAGGCAAATGTTCTTTGCAGCTTTTATGGCGCTTTTGCTCATGGGCACTGGGATAGGGTTTGTATGGTCCAATTTTGAGACCACCCAGATTGGGTATGATCTGACGCAATTGAAAAAGGAGGAACTGCGGCTCCAAGAGCTAAACAGAAAACTGAGGCTAGAGCTTGCTTTTTTAAAATCCCCGGAAAACCTTCATGCCCGCGCTGTTAAGAAACTGGGACTACATCAACCAAGGCCCAAGCAAATTATCGTCCTACCATGAAGGTAAAGGAGAAGAAGTGGATTCGATTTCGGATTTTGTTGGTAACCGCCGTATTTTTGTGCGGCTTTGGTGGCATTGTGGCCAGGGCCTATCAATTTCAGGTGGTCAAGCGGGACCGGCTCAGGGCCATGGCCCGTTCGGGATACACAGGTATTGTAAAGCTACCGCCAGAAAGAGGTACGATTTATGATCGTCAGGGCCATGAATTGGCCTTGAGCGTAGAGGTCTCATCCATATACGCGCATCCCAGGCGAATTCGAGATAAGCAAAAGGCAGCAGTAAAGCTGGCCAGGGTCCTAGGCGCCTCACGTAGAAGGATCTACAGGCTCCTCAACATGGACAAGCCCTTTGTATGGATTCAGAGAAAGATTGACCCTGCCAAGGCCAAAAAGATTAGAGAATTAGCTCTACCAGGTATAGGAATTACAGCGGAGAAAAGACGTTATTATCCTGGACGGGAACTTGCTGCACAGTTGCTAGGGTTTGTGGGCGCAGACAACCAAGGGCTGGAAGGTCTTGAGGCCAAATATGACGCCATCTTGAAAGGCCCTGGGTGTGAGCTGGTTCAAATGCGGGATGCCTTGGGAAGGCCCTTTTTTATTCGCCGAAGGTCATCGGGTGGAAGAGAGCTTCACAACCTCGTACTGACCATTGATAAGGAGATCCAATACAAGGCTGAAAAGGCCCTTGTGGCCGCTGTCAGAAGAAGCAGGGCTAAAGGCGGCCAGTGCGTGGTGGTAAATCCAGATACCGGGGAGATCCTGGCCATGGCCGTGGTACCTCGATACAACCCGAATATCTTTTCAAAATACCCGGCCGAGCGGTGGCGGAACCGTACAGTGACCGACTGCTTTGAACCAGGCTCCACCTTGAAGGCCTTTCTTTTGGCCGCAATCCTGGAGGAAGGAGTTCTTTTTCCCAACAGTAGGTTATATTGCGAAGAAGGGACCTATAAGATAGCTGATCGCATCATTCATGATACACACAAATATGGGACCTTGACCGTCACCGACATCATCGCCCTGTCCAGTAATATCGGGGCCATAAAGATGGGGCAACAGCTCGGCTACAATCTTTTTTGTAAATACTTGACCAAATTCGGCTTCGGCTCAAAGACCAATATCGGGCTCCTTGGAGAACGCTCTGGATTTATCAGAGCCCCAAAGAAGGCAAAACCCGTGGATCAGGCTACTGCCTTTTTTGGGCAGGGAATCAGTGTGACAACCCTACAGTTGGCCATGGCTATGGCTGCTATTGCCAATGGGGGCACGTTGATGAGACCTTACGTGGTCAAAGAGATTACGGACAGCGCCGGATATGTGGTAAGGGCCAATAGCCCCAGGAGGGTGAGAAGGGTTATATCACCCAAGACCGCTAGGATGGTTACAGCAATCCTTGAAAAGGTGGTGAGCAAAAAGGGCACAGGCCCGGAGGCGGCCATCGAGGGATATCAAGTGGCAGGGAAGACCGGCACGGCCCAAAAGGTGGATCCAAAGACAAGGCGCTATTCAAATTCCAAATACGTGGCCAGCTTTGTGGGTTTTGCGCCAGCTCATGACCCCAAGCTGGTGATTGCTTCGGTCATTGACGAGCCAAAAGGCATCCCCTATGGAGGCGTGGTAGCGGCCCCGGTGTTTCGGGACGTGGGACTCTGGGCGTTGAATTACCTGAAGGTGGCCCCAGAGATAACAGTAGCCAGCAACAGGTCAAAACAAAGATATGAGGGCACAGATACCTCTTGGGGGCGGGTGGAAAAAGTGGGCAGACCATCGCTTCCTCTAACCAAGAAACATGGAAGGATTGGTCGGCTGCCAGACTTCAGGGGGCTCGGAATTCGTGACGTACTAGTGGAGGCCAGAGCCCTGGGGATAAGGGTGATATTACAAGGCACAGGGCTTGCCTATAAGCAGAGCCCGCCACCGGGCATGTCCTTGTCGCAGGTTAGAAAGATAAAGGTCCACTTTAGGCCACCTGGATCATCTTCATAGGATGGATTGGGCAGGAGCGAGGAAAGAGACGTGCAATTGGAACGCCTAATCAGAGAGCTCCCTTGGGCTGAGGTGGAAGGGCCTCTAAGCGGAGAGGTCAAGGCTATTGTCTATGATTCGCGAAAGGTAATGCCTGGATACCTGTTTGTAGCACTGAAGGGGCATAGCCAGGATGGCCACCGGTTCCTAGATGAGGCAATAAGGAAAGGGGCTGTGGGGGCTGTGGTGCAAAACAAGGTGCAAAGCGGGTTCTCCGCTCCTGTTATACGTGTACCTGACACAAGAAAGGCATTGTATCAGTTGGCAGCCGCGTTCTATGGATGGCCCCAAAAGGAGCTTAAGCTCATTGGAATAACCGGGACTAATGGGAAGACCACCACAAGCTATTTGCTGGAATCCATATTGAGGCAGGCGGGCTATCATCCAGGCGTAATAGGCACCGTAAATTATCGGATTGGCAAGCTTACCTGCCCCGCCCCCGTAACCACCCCCGAATCCCTTGACCTCATGCGTGCCCTACGCAAGATGGCCGACCAAGGTACCACCCATGTGGTCATGGAGGTTTCATCCCACGCCTTGGACCAAGGCAGGGTGGGGGATTGTCCATTTCAGGTGGGTGTCTTTACCAATCTTTCTAGAGATCACCTTGACTACCACGGGTCCATGGATGCCTATTTCCATGCCAAGAGTCTACTTTTTCAACACCTTGGCGCACGATGTGAAACCGCA
>Ga0180301_10000972_pt1 | contig 22519 bp, 21 predicted proteins | sample GuaBasSediGuay16_FD_121797 | JGI IMG/M metagenome (GOLD analysis project Ga0180301, IMG submission 121797) | Subseafloor sediment microbial communities from Guaymas Basin, Gulf of California, Mexico - Guay16, Core 4569-2, 12-15 cm | ecosystem: Environmental > Aquatic > Marine > Hydrothermal...
CCGCCTCAGCGAGCAGCAGGTGTAGCCTCCTCAACTCGCGCTAACTTGAGGCGCGTGTAGTTAAGCTTTAAGGATGCCGAGCCTCTTGGCGAGCGCCCATAAGCGGCTGGCAGCCTCCCTCCAATTGGGCTGGGACCTGAGCCACCTGAGGTACGCCTCGTCGAGAGAGCTTGAGGGTATGATGTACTCAAATATGTAGTCGACGTAGCGCTTGACGGCCTCAGGGCCGTCGACACTCAGGGCATCGGTGGGAGGTGGGGGGTACCTCCACACCTTAACTACAGCGGCTCCCTTCACGGGTATTGAGGAGAGAGTCACGAATCCCTCCTCGAGAGGCACGTGACGCCCTCGATTGAGTAGCCTCTTCCACTCCTCCAGATTCACCTCCCCCATCAGCCTGACTCTCAAGACCTGCCTGAGGAGTTCTGTCGTCAGCGCGGCCTCCTCCCCAATGCTTGGGCCATAGCACTTGACCGTGAGTGTGAAGCCCTTCTCACGTAGCGACCTCAGTCTACGCAGGAGCGGCTCCTCCACCCACCCCCACGAGGCCGCGTAAGGCAGCCCCGAGCCCCTCACTGCCCTGAGGAGCTCCGGCCACCCTATTATCCCGCTGATGTAACGCCTGATATGACACTCCAGGTCTTGAGAGTATGGCAGGAGCACGCCTCTCGCCACCTCGGCGAGTTCTGCGACCGCCTCTCCCGCCAGCAGCCTAGCCATCCTCAGCCTGGGCGCCACCAGCACCCAAGCCCTCATCCCCTCCGATGTAGGCTAACGTCAGGGCTTTAAAGCGGCTCGCTCCCAGCGACACTTATTTCTACCTGCGCCCCGCCGAGGCCCTGTGAAGCGCGTTAGAGTAGGCGTAGTGGGTGCCGGCGGCATTGCTAACGTCCACGCACGCTACCTGAGGGAGATGCCCGAGGTTGAGATAGTCGCTGTAGCCGACGTTGTCGAGGAGAGGGCTAGGGCCTTCGCTGAGAAGTGGTGGGTGCCGCGGGACAACGTCTTCACAAACTACATTGAAATGCTCGAGTCTGTGGAGATGGATGCGGTCTGCATCTGCACGCCTCACGCAGTGCACTACGGGCCCAGCATCGAGGCGCTCAGGAGGGGCATCCACGTGCTCGTCGAGAAGCCGATGGCGTCCAGCGGGAGGGAGGCACTGGAGATGTGGGAGGCCTCTAGGAGGGCTGGGAGGGTGCTCATGGTCGGCTACCAGACCCGCTTCGCCCCGGAGCTGAGGGCAGCTCGGAGGATAGTGTCATCGGGGGCCCTGGGCAGGGTGTACTACTGCGAGACGACCCTAGGCGGCAGGAGGAGGGGGATCCCGGGGACGCCTACCTTCGTGACGCGCAGGCTCGCTGGCGGTGGCGTGCTCCTAGACTTGGGCTGCTACGCGCTCGACAACGCCCTGTACGTCCTCGGCTTCCCACGCCCAGTGAGCGTCTCCGCCGTTACCGAGGCTGCGATAGGGCCTCAGGAGACCGCGGTGGTCGAGGGCGGGTGGCCGTGGAACCCCAGGGAGTTCGAGGTGGAGGACTTCGTGGCAGCGCTGATAAGGCTGGAGGGGGGCTGCACGATGCTGCTCAAGGAGTCCTGGGCAATGCACGCTGAAACCCTGGGCACCACCTTCTTCCTAGGCACTAGAGGGGGCATGAGGCTGCAGCCTCTCGAGGTCTACAGGGATGAGTGGGGCTACATGACTACTACTACCATCAAGCTGCCTGAGGTTGACCCATTCAGGGAGAAGATGAGGGCCTTCATTGAGGCCGTCAGGAGGGGAGGCCCCTCGCCCATAGACCCCCGGGAGGCAGTAGTTGAGCAGTTCATCATGGACGCGATATACGAGTCAGCCAGGAGGGGGAGAGAGGTTGAGGTCAGGCTCCCCCCCGAGCTTGAACAATCCTCTCAAGAACCCTGAGCACCACGTGCTCGGGGGATTCGAGCCTATTTACCAGCTCCCTGGCCCTCCTAAGGGCCTCCTCCAACTCCCCCGGACCCCTCTCGGCTATCTCCTCAGCTAGCTCCCGGGGGCCGCCCCTCCAGTGGTATAGCGGGAAGCCCAGCTCTGAGACGTACTCGCTGACCCGCAGCCGCAGGGGGAACGTGTAGTACGACGGGACTCCGAGCAGCGCGGCTTCCCTGGCCATCGTCCCCCCGCCCGTGATCACTGCTCTGGCGTGATAGGCCAGGTCTAGCCCGTCAACGCACGCGGGGGGGACTACGTAGCCGCGCTTAACGGCCTCAGCCCTCTGCTCCCTATACCTCGGCAGCACCACCACCTCGAGGCCCCTCGCCCTCAGCTCCTCGCACAGCTCGAGCCACCCCCACCCCCTCCACGAGTAGTACGCGGCCTTAAGCTCCTCCGGCCTAACGACCACGTAGCCCCTCTCCTCGAGGCCCAGGGACTCTAGAGCACCTCGAGTTGGCGTGAAGCGCCGGACCCAGAGCACCTCGTCAACACCCCTGTAATACAGCACGTGGGTCCTGGGAAGCAGGTACTTGTCAAAAGCCCCCCTCAGGCACTCTGAGGCTATCAGGACGTCACAGAGGGGAAGCGCCAGCGTATTAGCAGCCTCTGCGTGGGGCGTATCGTTGAGCGCCACGTACTTGATGCCGAGCCCGTAGGCCACCCTGGCAGCTGATGGGTTGGGGTAGGCTATCAGGACTTGAGGCTCGAAGCTCCTCACGATCTCGGTGAGAGAGCCCATCCTCCTCACATCCGCCACCAGCTTGCCTAGCCTGGACCCCCCGCCATGCTCGCCCACCGCCAGCGGCTCGATGCCGTAGAGCTCTATGGTGCTCCTAGTACACTCGTACTCCCTGCAGGTGACCAGCACTTCATAGCCCCTCTCGCGGAGGGCCAGGCACAGGCAGGCGGCCAGCCTCCCCTGCTTCGGGGTCAGCGCGTCAATCCAGATCCTGGCCCTCACCGGGGAGCACCTCGCCGCCTCCAGAGCCTCGCTATAGCCCTCTGGATCCTCTCCAGGGTCTCCAGCGTGAACACCCTACTGGCTAGCATGACCGTGAGGAGCGACACGAGGAGGGAGCCAGCTATGTACAGCGGGGTCTCGGGGGGCAGCCTGGCGGCTATGGCCTCCTTGGACAGTATGACCGGCTGGGTGATTGGCAGCGTGTACAGCAGTGCCCTGAGCGGCTGGCCTAGGCTGAGCGTGTCGGCCAGCGCTATGTAGTAGCCGGGGATGAATATCAACATCACGAGCGGGCCGGATAGCGCGCCAGCGATCCTCACATCGCTGCTCAAGGCGCCCACCACTATGCCGAGCGACGCTGCGAAGAAGAGCGCAACTAACAGGCTAGCTAAGATCCAGGCTAGCGACTCAGCGCCCACCAGGATGTGCAAGGAGGCCAGCACGGGCTCGCCCAGCGAGAGGGCGGCTGAGGGCAGCACGTAGAAGTACGCGATGAATCCGAGGATGCTGAGGAGGGATCCGATGAGCGCCACCGCGAAGGAGCCCAGGAGCTTTGAGAGCAGTATCGTGAACCTGTCCACTGGGAGCGTCAGGAGCACCTCCAGGGTGCGCTCCTCGTTCTCCACAGCAGTTGCGGTGGCGGCCATCTGCACCACGCCGACCGCCACTATCATCACCACCACCGGGACCAGCATCGCCGGCAGCGCGAGGCTCGTCACAGCCCTGCCGGCATCCCCGGACACCAGCACTCCCTTGGAGGCGATGTAGGTCGCCGCCACCTCCCTTAAGGGCTTCTTTACTAGATCCAGGCTGACTCCAGTACCGCTTATCAGGCGCTCAGCCACCACGTCCCCGAGCAGGGAGACTAGGCGAGCCCCCCTCGAGGGGGCGAATAGGCTCAGGGTCCTCACTACGTAGAGCACCGTCACGTTCGGCCTACGCCTCTCCTCCAGGCTCTCTCCAAAGCCCGGCGGCAGCACTGCGACGCACTCAAGCCCCAGCTCCAGCGCCCTGTGCAACGCCTCCTCCACCCCACTGACGTTCAACACTACTAGGTCGACCCCCCTAGCTGGCCCGACCTCCAGGAGCCTGGCCACCACCTCACGGGCGAGGGGCGAGGAGTCAGCAATCACGAGACCAGCCTTCACGGGGACTTGAGCCCCCCGAATCGCCTCGCCCATGGAGGCGCCTATGACGAGGCCCAGCACGGGCAGTATGAGGGCTGATATCACGAATGGTATCCATATCCTCGGGTCCCTGACCAGCTCCCTAATCTCCTTGAGTAGGAGGGGCTTAAGCCCCCTCGCCCACCAGCTTGATGAGAACCTCCTCAAGGCTCACACCCCCGTGCTCCTCCCTCAGCTCGTCAGGGGTTCCGCACGCGAGGATCCTCCCCCTGTGAATAACCGCTATCCTGTCACACACCCCCTCGACCTCCGACATGTTGTGGCTCGAGAGGAGGACTGTCACCCCCCACTTCCGGGCGTACTCCCTGATGACCCTCCTTATCGCGTTGGAGTGAATGACGTCCAGCCCAGTGGTGGGCTCATCGAGCACCGCCACCCTCGGCCTCACCATGAGGGCCCTGGCGACCTGTATCCTCCTCTTCATCCCCCTGCTGTAGGTCTTCATCTTATCGTACACGCGATCCCCCAGCCCCGCAAGCTTCAGCCCCAGCTCGAGCGCCTCCTCAGCCTCCCTCCCGCTCCCGAAGTACACCTCAGCCATCATCTTCAGGTACTCGTAGCCGGTGAGGTTCCTGTACGTGCCAGCCTCCTCCGGGAGGTACGAGACAAGCCTCCTCACCTCCGCAGCTCTCCTCACAACATCGAGGCCGCAGATCTCCACCCTCCCCGAGGTGGGGAGCAGCAGGGTAGCCAGTATCCTGAAGGTAGTGGTCTTGCCAGCGCCATTAGGCCCTATGAGGCCGAATACCTCGCCCTCCTCCACCGCGAAGGATACCCCCCTCAGCGCGGGGAAGCCCTCAAAGACCTTCACTAGATTCTCCACCACCACGATGCTCAAGGCATCTCACCCGCACATGAGGCGCGTGAGACTTGAGCCCCCCTGCGCTGCAGCTCCCTGGCCAAGTAGGAGGCTATCCTCTCCACCTCCTCCTCAGCGCTCTGAGCAGTGCTGCCGTAAGCGGTTATGTGCAGGTCAACCACGTGCTGGCCAAGCTCAGAGCCCCGCGGGTGACTCTTGATATACGCCAACGCGCTGAGCTTCATAGCCTCTTCAACGACTGGCGCCAGCAGGGACTCGGGGACTCCCCTCACCCTAAGCAGGGCCTCGGCGCAGTGGGGCCGGGGGCCCAGGCTCCTCAACTTAGGCTCAACGTGCCTCTCGAACATCGCCTCCATCTCCGCGGGGACCCCGGGTAGGAGGAAGATGAGGGCCCCCCTCCACTCTACCTCGACTCCAGGCGCCGTACCAACGGGATTCGGTATAGGCCTAGCCCCCCTAGGCATCCTTGCCATCTTAACCCTGCTCTCAGTGAGCGCTCCCGAGTACTTCTCCTCAATCATCTTGAGCGCCTCCTCGTTTAATGCTAGCTCCACGCCCATCGCCACTGCAAGCCCCTCAGAGGTCTTATCATCGAAGGTGGGCCCCAGGCCGCCCGTGGATACGATGACCTTAGCACCCCTGTCCACGGCAGTCCTGAAGGCCCACGCTATGGCCTCCACCTCATCGGGCACCACCAGGCCAGCCCCCACCCTGTAGCCCAGGAGCGTGAGCCTGCGGCCCAGCCACGCCATGTTGGTGTTCACAACCCTGCCTATCAGGAGCTCGTTACCCACTGAGATCAGCCAAGCCTCAGGGCCGGGCGCTAAGCCCACCGCCACTCCCCAGCGGTCAGGGCGGGGGGCAGCGTATAACTCTTCCGTAGCTCGACTGGGCGGCGCTCACGCCAGTAAGGCCAGAATAAGCGGCGTCGAGAGAGCCGCCAGGAGCGTCAGCGTGAACACCACCTTAGCCACCCTCTCTGGGTGCTGCCCGTAGACGTTAGCCAGCACCACGTTAGTGACGGCGGGCGGCATCGATGCCTCCAGCATTAACACCCTGTACGCCAGGCCGCCGGGCTCGGCGTAGGCAGGGGCGACGAGGAAGGCGACGAGGGGGGCGATCAGGAACCTGGTGGCCATCACCCTGAGGGAGTCTGCATCTAACTTGACGCCAGCCTCGAACGCCTGGACGCCCAGCACGAACAGCGCAATGTAGGGCGCGGCGCTACCTACCCGCGAGATCGGAGTCAATAGAGCGTTAGGCAGCTTCACGCCAGCCAGGGAGAGTAGCAGCCCAGCTAGGATGGCGTAGAGTGGAGGGTACTTTGCCAGAGCAGTGAGCCCCCTCCTAATCCTCCCGGTCAGGAGGAGTGGGGCTAGGGTGTAGCCTACGCTGGCGTTAACTAGGATGTAGAAGCCTACGAGGGGGAGGGCGTCTGCGCCCCACATGACATAAGCTATGGGTATCGGCAGGTAGCCAGCGTTGACGTATGTTGAGAGCAGCATTAGCTCGCGATCCCCCCCGGTCAGGAGGTAGGAGGAGGATAGGGATGCTGCTATCACCGCCGCGGCTGTGACTGCTACGGCTACGAAATCCTTAGCCAGCCCCCCGGGCTGCCGCCTGTATACCGAGGAGAATAAGAGCAGCGGTAAGAATGAGTATAGCACGGCCCTGGAGAGGGAGCGGGCGAAGCTCTCGTCCGGCCTCGCGAGAGCTGCGTAAGCCATTCCCAACGCCAGGGGCATGTAAAGCTCCAGCAGTGCGCTGGCGATTGCCTCCATCCTCCAGCCCTCCGCCCCCCGCTTTATTAAAACTTTAGCAGGCCTGGGTGCAGGAGCTCGAGCTCACGCCTACAGCGCGGGCAGAAGTAGGGGGTCTTCGAGTCGACATCCAGGATGGAGTTGCTAAACCTCATCACGCAGCGCGGCGTCCTACAGTGTCCCAGCCCTAAGGCGTGGCCGAGCTCGTGAATAGCCTCCTTAACCACCCTAGCCGCTAGTATCTCCTCGTTAGGCGGCAGGCCGTAGAACTCTTGCCTCAGCCTCGTGAGGAACACTAACCCGCCCCACCCAGCCCTGGCGACTCCGAACACGAAGTTTAGCCCAGCCACGTACGCGTCAGCGTCTATCAGCACTAGGCAGAGGGGCGGCGCCCTGCTGGAGAGGGCGTCGAGGAGCAGGTCAGCCCTCACCTGCTCCCTCTCCTCATCGTAGAATTCCAGCACGCGGCTCAGGCTCAGGTCCCTGCTAACCACCACCTTCAGGCTGAAGACCTCACTTAGGCTCTCGCTTAGCCTATGCACCAGCCATTCCTCGACGTTAACAGGCTTCACGTGTAGCAGGAGGGGTCTCACGCCTACACACAGCTGATCAGCCTTATAGCTCTAGCCCGGCCTCATGATCCTCTTATGAAAATTCTGAGAGAGATGCTGAGCGTTCTGTGTAACCCTCCTCCCAGGCCTGCATGTAGGCCCTTAATACGGGGGCAGGCGTTATATAGCGCGTGTGACACTAACCTTCCCGGCATGAGACGCTACGAGCTCCTAGCCCTCCTCATAGAGCTTGCCAAGCAGGGGTGTGCTAGGAGCCCGGTTAAGGTGGATAGGGCCATAATAGCGTCCAACCTCGAGATATCAGCCTGGACCCTCTCTAAGTGGCTGCGTGAGGCTGTTAGGAGGGGGTACCTGGAGGTGACCTCTCGGGGGAGGGGGAGGCGCTACTTCCTAACCCCCCGAGCCATTGAGGAGCTTAAATCCCTGCTCAAGACCCTCTCCTCCTCCCTCAGCAGTATGGAGCGGATAGTGTTGAGAGGCGTGGTCTTCAGGGGCTTGGGTGAGGGGGCCTACTACGTGTCACTCACCGAGTATAGGGAGTGGTTCCGCAGGATCCTCGGCTTCGAGCCCTACCCGGGCACACTGAACGTCAGGCTCGACCCCGAGTCAATAGTTAAGAGGAAGGTCCTCGAGAGCTATGAGGGCCATAGGATACCGCCGGTGAGGAGGGGGGGTGAGAGCTACTGCAGCGCGAAGGTATTCAGGGCCGTGGTCAACGGCAAGGTGGAGGCCGGCGTCGTGATACCCGAGAGGACCGTGTACGGCCCAGACGTGATAGAGGTTGTGGCTAAAGTCTGCCTTAGGGAGGCCTTAGGCCTCGAGGACGGGGACACCGTGGAGATAGAGGTGCTACCCCACACCGGCGAGCCTGAGGACTGACGCCCGAGCCCCCACGCGGCTTGGGGGTGGGCTTAAGCTCAAAAGGAGCCATGTCTGTTTAACGCGGGTGGGGGCTTTGCGCATGAGGGCAGCTCTTCCCGCGCTGGCTGTAGCAGTCCTCCTCGCTGCCCGCGTGCCCGCCCCCCCTCAGGGCTTGGCGGTCATTGGGAGGAGCTGGATCCTAGCGCCCGCTGTATCCTCAACGCCATCCGGGTACGTCGGCGTGCTTGTCAACATATCCCTCACGATCATAGAGGGACACGGGGACATCTACGTCTCCACCTCGCCTCTAACAGATGTGGACATGCAGGGCTCAGCTAGGGCGGCAGTGCGGGCCGCCTGCAGCCTGCTGGGAGTGGACTGCAGCCACTATGACTTCCTCTTCCACGTCGAGGCTGATACAGTGATAGTGGGCGGCCCCAGTGCTGGGCTAGTGATGGCAGTACTCACTTCCTCCATTCTCACGGGGCGGCCGCTCAACAGGAGTGTGATGGCCACTGGGATGGTGGCCCCGGATGGCTCGGTGGGGCCCGTGGGCGGCATACTGGAGAAGGCCAATGCGTCTGCCAGGGCTGGGGCTAAGCTCTTCCTAGTCCCCCTCGGCCAGTCAGTCGTGGTGACCTACGTCAGGAGGGAGAGGAGGGTGGGCCCCTTCATCATGTACACTGTGAAGCCCGTCAGGGTGAACTTGACCGAGTACGCCCTTGAGAATTGGGGGCTTAGAGTGCGCGAGGTGGTCAGCCTTGAGGATGCACTCGAGGCCTTCCTAGGCCTCAAGATCCCCGAGGCCGTGGGAGAACCCGTGGCTAGCGCGGAGGTGGCTGCAGCCTGTGAGCAAGTAGCCAGCATGCTGCTGAGGAGCGCTGAGGGGAGCCTGAGGAGGGCTAAGGCTGCTCTCGAGTCCCACCAGCTTGGGCCGCTGGCTAGGAGGTACTTGAGGGGGAAGGTGGGGGCGGCTGAGGCCCTCTTACAGGAGGTGAGGGGGGTGAGCGACCCAGTGCTCAGGGCTGCCAAGGCGTATCAGCCGCTCGCCGAGGCTGAGTGGGCTCGGCTCCTCGTGAGCTACGCCCTCGGCCTCGACCTTGCTGGCTACGTGGAGGGGCTGGCAGCGAATATAACGTCATCGTGGAGCGGGGCTGAGGGCCTGGCGCAGGCATTCTACCTAGCCGGAGCTGAGGAGGCATTGAGGCTCGCACAGGAGCTCTGGGAGGGGGATGTGGAGGCTAGCCTCTACTGCCTAGCGCTGGCCCACGCCTACACGGTGGCAGCTGAGGCGTGGGCGAAATCTGGCAGTGACCTCCTCCTAGGCGAGGTGGGCGAGAGGGCTGGGGAGCTCGTGGCTGAGGCGGGCCACACGTGGTCCTACGCCTCGCTGATACTCGGTGAGATGGAGCTCAACAGCTTGAGGCTGAGGGCAGCTGGCGTCGCCTACCAGCTGGCTAAGTCGGCTCTGGCGAGGGGCGAGGCGCTAAGGGCGCTGATGCACGCTGTGAGGGGCCTCTCACTGGCTGAGGCTGCTCTGGATGAGGCCGTCATTAAGGCTGCTGGAGCGGTAAAGGCTGAGCGCCTCTGCAACTACGCGAGGAAGCTAGCACTGCGTTCCCTACCCCGGCAACCACCGGCACTATTGCTGTTACTGCTCAAGCTAGGGGAGTCATCAAGCGACCTACCGCTGAAGCTCCTAGCCTATAGGTACGCCTATAACGCGGCTAGGGCGGCCCCCGCCCTCCCAGCTCGTAAGCTGGGGGGTGGAGAAACGGCGGTAAGCTTCAGCCTAGAGGCCTGGGCCAGCTGGCTAGCGGCTGTGGCATTGGCGGCTTTCCTAGCGCTCTGCGCGCTCGCGGCTGCGCCCAAGCGCGCGCTCAATAAAGGATAGCTCGTAGTCGGAGGGCAGCCGCCCGAACTGGGAGAGCTGGTGGCGCAGCGCGCCTATCGCCTCATCACGCGTCACGCGCCTAATCCTGCCGCCTTCATACGCGCTGCCATCCTCCAGCCTCCCCTCAAAGAGCCCAGAAACGAGAGACGCGACCCCCACTGCCGAGGAGCCCAACAGCGCTGAAGAAGGCATCAGGCGCGCCGCGAACCCCAGAGCCCTGGCCCCGCCCCCTACGCTCGAGGAGTAAGGGCCGATTACGTTGGCCCCGGCCAGCACAGTCCTCTCCAGCCTAGACACGTACACCGTGCTGTAGGCCGACACCAGCGTATAGCTCAGGTACCCCCCGACCCTCGAGGGCCCCTCCACGCTGGACCCCTCGATGACTGAGTAAGGCTCGACGACAACCCCCCTGCCCACGTACGCTGGCTCCCTCAGTACCACGTGCTCCTCCACCCTAGCGCCCTCTTCGACTACGACGCCCCCTCTCCCCAGGCTCTCGAGGGCCGCGGCGAGCAGTTCCTCGAGGTGGCTGCAGAGACCCTCGATGCTGCTGACCTCGCCGCGGCCAGCTACTGGGATGTCCTCGAATGCCTCCATCATGCTGAGCAGCAGCTCGCTCTCCAGCACTCCCCGCATGGCCTCGGCTAAGCTGCTAGCCGTCGTGCGAGTAGCCCTTATGGCCAGGGGCCTGCCGCCCCTGTGGGCTATCACGTTGCCCGCGACGCTCATCAGCTCCCTCACGACCTTAGCTGCGTCGGGTAGGGGGAGGTAGGCGGCGTTCACCGCTACCACGTCGTCGTCCAGCTGCTCGGGGTTTACCTCGACCCCCCTGCCCTCCACCCTGTTGAGGAGCCAGTCGATGAAGCCCTCGAGCTCTCTGCGGCAGAAGAGCGCGTACTCGTTTACCCCGAGGGCGTGGCCCCACAGCTCGTAGAGCCTATAGGGCCCCACCTTGAGGAGGTAGAGCGGCGCTGTGGCCGTCAGGGGCCACAGGGACTCATAGCCCGGGTCCTCGAACAACGCCAGTATCACCGCTTAACCCCCTTTAAGCCCAGCTCAGCTAATATAAGTCTAGCATAGCGCTTAGCCCTCTCCAGCTCAGCATCGCTAGTGGTGTGAGCTAGGGGGCATGCCTCATCCACTGTGACCTCGCCGCTCTCGGCATCTATCACTATGGGGTACATGGAGCACCCTATCGGCCTGTACTCGTAGACTACGCACCTACCATTCCTGAAGAAGACGCAGCGCCCATCTACATTCCTAAGGCGGTAGAGCCTCCCATCTCTGACGGTGAAGTGCTCTCTCTTGAAGCCCAGCGCCTCGAGCCTGGCGATGTCGCTGGGTGTGAGTATCATCTCGGTATCGATGCAGCAGAGCCCGCATCTGAGGCACTCGGGGCGGGCTATCCATATGGCTGGCACCCTGCTACGGGGCCCTGGCAGCTCGTGAGGCATAGCTAGAGCAGCATGCACATACACTCTATTATGTTATCCCCCGTGTAGGACACCGTCCGCCCATCGATTCGCTTGACCCCTGGCCGCTTGGAGATTCTATCGGCGGCAGCTGGTAGCATGTAGACTACCTGCATTTCAACTGGGGCCTCTAGCCTGTACGGCTTGAACTCGCCCCTCGCCAGCCTTCTCAGCGCCCTCTCAGCAGCCTCCGATATGAGCTTGCGGGATACGGAGGGATGGAGGCACTCGGCGGCGTACATGCTCGTCGCCCTCTTGACTGCTACGGCCTCAATGTCTCCTAGTAGCTCCCTAGCCTCCTTAACTGCAGCCTCGTCGCCTGACACCATTATGAGGGGGACGCCGTAGTGGCCAGCTATCATCGCCCAAAGCCCTACCTCACCAACCCTGATCCCATTGACCCTTATCTCCACTATGGCCGTGTGTGAGAGAGTGTGGCAGAGGAGAGCAAGCGGGGCTCCAGCCATCGCGTGCGCGCCTATTGCGAACACGGCGTCAAAGCTCTCGTCAAGCCCCTCCATCTCGAGCACGCGCCTGCCCCTGATCAGCCGGGCCGCCGGATTCAGCTCCTCCAGCAGGATGCTGAAGGCCGATCCATGCCCGTCCAGTACCACTATATCGCTCGCCCCTCCCCTGAGCGCCCCCTCTATGGCCGCGTTCACATCTCCCGTGAGCATTCTCCTCGCCTCATCATGCATCTTGCCCCCGGGGTCGAAGTCCTCCCAGAAGCCAGTTACGCCGGTCGCTCCCTCGAGATCCGTCATGATGAATACCTTCGTCATCGATCTCCCTGGCGCCAGAGGCTAATAACGTTAAGGCTTGGGCGCTGCACGCCCGCCTGAGAGCCTGTACTCACACTCCTCGCCAGTCCTCTTGACGAATAGCCTGTCGACGCGCCTGGGCCCCCACCACCTCCCAGTGGCTGTGGATAGGTAGGTGGCTGAGATGTGTGGGAGCGGGCAGATCTCCTCACACCTCTCAAGCGAGAACGGGCAGGGCTGCCTCACGATCACCCGCAGCTCCTCGCCGCCCTCAACCTCAGCCCTCACTCCCAGACGCCTCAGGAGGATTCTCAGCCCCTCAACTGGGCTCTCGCAGGGCCCTAGCCCTAGGCGGCCCAAGAGCTCCCTGGCTGCCTCCGACGACGCGACCCCCGCTAGCCCGGCAGTGAGAACTCTCAGCCTCATCAGGGCCTCCACGTACGCTCTGTAGAATACCTCCCTAGCCTCAGCCCCCCCACAGCCTCGAGGCTCGCTCAGAACTCCTCACCAGCGCCTACACGCTCCAGCTGGACATAAGGCTTCACACCTATAAGGTTGAGCAGGTAGTTAGCTTGTAGGAGCAGCGTGGCTAGGGGGTAGGGGGGAGTGAGGGTTAAGGTAGTCGTTGAGGTCGATGAAGCTTCGCGTAAGTACAAGAGCTCCGTTATCTACCTGACCTCGCCATCACCATTCTCGGGCGTGAGGATATGCGTCACGCTGAAGCCCTCCATCGCCATTACCTCCTGCTGGCCCAGGTGGCCAGACCTAATCGAGGGGCGGCGGGCAGTGTGGGTAGCCAGCTCTTACTCCAGGGATTTTGGAGGTAGGCGACTCTACTCCTACGGCATAAGGCTTGAACTCGGGGGCAGGGCCAGGCTCCCAGTGGTAGTTCGCAAGTGGGGGCGCCGAGGGGGGCTAGTGGAGCTGGAGGTAGAGGGGCCGGAGGGGCTCGAGGCTCTCGTCGGCCCCCTAGCCCCCGGCTACTCGATCCTGAGGGCTAGGGGGAGGATCTCCACATGCCCCCTCCAGGGCCGCGCCTACGTGTTCGTGAGAGAGGAGGGAGGGCTCCTGAGCCTAGCCCTCAATGTGGGCCTCCAGGGCCTCCTGACTGGGCAGCTGATGTACGAGCCGAGCCCCGATGAGCTCCCCTTCACGCTGAAGGTGGAGACTCTAGGGCCTGTGGAGTACGAGTACAGCCTCGTGCTGAGGCTGGCGGACCTTCTGTGGACTGGGGCGTGAGGCTCCATGTACAAGCTGGTGGTGAGAGCTAAGAAGGACTCAGACGCTGCCAGGGCCATGGTGAGGGCATTCTACCCCCAGTGGGGCATCGAGGTATGCACGCTCAAGGGTGCTAGAACCCGGGATAAGGCTCTCGAAGCCCTGGAGGAGGTGATCAGAGAGGATGCCTACGTCATCGTCCTCCTAGGCCGGGAGGACGCCAAGTTAGCCGCGCTGGAGGGGGAGACCCCGCTCAACGTAGTATTCCACGTTATTAGGTACTCCAAGGTCAGGAATGCCAGGATCTACAACCTCTTCAAGGAGTTGGAGAGGGCTAGAGCAGCGTTTAGGAACTGTACGGCATGGAGGGGGTGCAGCTATGTGTTCACCCACAAGGCCCCGCCACTATTCGAGTGTAGGGAGCCGGCCTACGACGTGTTCCTTGGGCTGGGGAGGGGCTTTAAGGCTAGGCTTGAGGAGCTTGTAGGAGAGCTCGGCGATAACCCCCTGCTCGTGAGGATGATGGGCGGGCTCCACGCCATCTACTCGGGCCCCATCAAGGTAGCCGAGGTAGTATTCCCCGACGAGGGAGCTCCTAGGGGGGCTAGGCTGGGGGGCAGCGTGGTGGACGTGGATGAGGACGGGCTGATCGCTAGCAACGAGGATGTGATCAGGACTCACGAGGCGGTATCGCTAAGGCTCCTGGGGGAGCGGGGCGAGGGAGCTGACGAGGTGCTAGTGCCGGTTAGCGGCGGCAAGGACAGCACAGCTGCCCTAGCCCTGGCCAGGAAGGCCTTTGGGGCGGCCAGGCTGACAGCAGTGTACGTCGACACAGGCGTAGACTTCCCCCAGAACAGGGAGTACGTCGAGAAGGTTGCAGCCAAGCTGGGCGTGAGGCTGGAGGTGGAGTACGCGGATGTGAGGGGGCAGGTCAGGGTGAGGGGGTTTCCAACTCACGGCCCGGGCAGGTGGTGCACAGCCCTGAAGCTCGAGGCGTTGAGGAGGGCCGTCAGGAGGATAGCCCAGACTTCGAGCAGGCCCGTCATAGTTGTGGGGGATAGGGATGCCGAGTCCGAGGCTAGGAGCAGGAGGCCGCCAGCCAGGGTTGAAGATGGCATCCTGACCCTGGCCCCCCTGAAGCAGTGGGGCACGGCGCTAGTACAGCTGTACCTGCTGAGAGAGGGGCTAGGCTTAAACCCCCTCTACCTAGCTGGCTTCTACAGGATAGGGTGCTACATCTGCCCAGCCCTCAGGAGCTGGGAGCTATACGTGATGACGAGGGATGGGGGGTTAGCCAGGGCGCTGAGGGGCGCGCCCCTCCTCGACGAGTACCTGAGGCATAGGGGGCTGGGCGCTTAGCACACTTGAAGTGGGCCGCGCTGCATCCCCCGATGGGAGGAGCTACCACGGTGCAATGCGGGGAGGCTGAGCTTGAGGGGGGGCTCACCACGGTAACTCATTATTACCTGGCCCACGCTATTGGAACTGTGAGGAGATACCTGCCTCCCGGCGCTGAGCGGGCTGGCATATATCGTGAGGGGTGGATTGATTTCAACAAGAACGGAGTCAAGGATCCTTACGAGGATCCCGGCAGGCCTGTTGAGGAGCGGGTTGAGGACCTCCTAAGGAGGATGACGCTCGAGGAGAAGGTGGCTCAGCTTCAGTCCAGCTTCGAGTTCAGGGAGGTGGGGAACCTATCCATCATACTGCGGGCGCTTCCGCCGCGTGAGGGGGCCCGCCTCGCGAATGAGATTCAGCGGAAGGTCATCGAGGGGACCAGGCTCGGCATCCCCGTAATCATACACGACGAGTGCCTACACGGGTGCATGGCGAAGTACTCAACAGTGTTCCCCCAGGCCATCGCGCTAGCTGCGACGTGGGATCCAGACCTGGTCTACAGGGTTGCCAAGGCGGCTGCTAGAGAGGCGCGGGCTAGGGGCATACGCCAGTGCCTCTCCCCCGTGGTCAACTTGGCGCGCGACGTGCGGGCTGGCAGGACTGAGGAGACATTCGGCGAGGACCCCTACCTCGCTTCAGTGATGGGCGAGGCCTACTGTAGGGCACTCGCAGAGGAGGGGGTGGTGGCTACGCCGAAGCACTTCGTCGCGAACTTCGAGGCTGATGGGGGTAGGGATAGCCATGCTGCACACTTCTCCGAGCGCCTACTGCGCGAGGTATTCCTACCCCCCTTCAAGGCCTGCATCAAGGCGGGCGCCCTATCAGTCATGGCAGCGTATAACTCGCTGGACGGCGTGCCCTGCTCCTGCAACCGGTGGCTACTGACGCAGGTATTGAAGCGTGAGTGGGGCTTCAGGGGCTTCGTAGTCTCAGATTACGGCTCAGCGACTGGGATACTGACGCACCACTCGGTGGCGGGGGATAAGGGGGAGGCCGCCAAGCGCGCGCTCGAGGCTGGGCTTGACGTGGAGCTCCCCCAGGTAGACGTCTACGGCGAGCCGCTATTAGAGGCGGTGAGGAAGGGGCTGATCCCAGAGGAGGTGCTGGATGAGGCTGTGAGGAGGGTTTTAAGGGTTAAGTTCCTCATAGGGCTCTTCGACAACCCCTTCGTGGACCCGGATGAGGCTGAGCGCGTCGTCGGCTGCGATGAGCACAGGAGGCTGGCCCTGGAGGCCGCGAGGAAGTCGATTGTGCTCCTGAAGAACGACGGCGTGCTCCCCCTCAACAGGGATAAGCTGAGGGCCATAGCCGTGATAGGCCCCTACTCGGATGAACTCCCCCTCGGCGGCTACAGCGGCGAGCCAGCTAGGAGGGTGACCCCCCTCGAGGCGATAAGGGCTAAGGTGAGGCCGGGGACTGAGGTGATCCACGCCAAGGGCTGTGCCGTCAGCCTCGAGAAGCCAGCGCAGCCTCCCCCCGAGTTCTGGGAGGCAGTGGAGGCAGCTAAGAGGGCTGACGTGGCCCTTGTATTCGTGGGGATCATCGAGGGCGAGGGGAGGGATCGAGCCAGCCTGAGGCTGCCGGGGCTCCAGGAGGATCTCATCAACGAGATCCTGAAGACGGGCGTGCCCACGGTAGTGGTGCTGATGACGGGCAGCGCGGTGGTGGGAGAGTGGATCGAGAAGGCCAACGCGGTGATCGAGGCCTGGTACCCCGGGCAGGAGGGCGGCACAGCAATAGCCGAGGTGCTGTTCGGGGAGTACAACCCCGGCGGCAAGCTCCCCTTCACCTGGCCGAGGCACGAGGGCCAGCTACCCCTCTACTACAACATGAGGCCTTCAGGCAGGGGCTACGACTACGTGGACATGCCCGGCAAGCCGCTCTTCCCCTTCGGCCACGGCCTCAGCTACACTAGGTTCGAGTACAGGGACCTCAGGGTCGAGGTCTGCGAGGGGGGCAGGCGGGTTAAGGTGAGCTTCAAGGTAAGCAACGTGGGTAGCCGGGAGGGGGATGAGGTAGCTCAGCTGTACGTGAGGGACGTGGTCTCGAGCGTCGCGCGCCCCCTGAAGGAGCTGAAGAAGTTTAAGAGGGTTACCCTAAAGCCAGGGGAGTCTAGGACGCTCGAGTTCACGCTGGAGCCAGATGACCTGGCCTTCTACGATGAGGGCATGAAGCGGGTCGTGGAGCCGGGCGAGTTTGAGGTGATGGTGGGCTCCTCCTCCGAGGACATACGGCTCAGGGGGAGGTTCAGCGTGGAGAGGAGGTTCACAGCGTCATTCCAGCTCGTCGAGGCTAGAGTGAGTAGGCGCGACGACGCACTGCACATCATGGCCAGAGTGAGGAACGTGGGAGAGGTGACAGACACCGCCAGGGTGGAGCTGAGGGTGGATGGAATCACCGTGGACGCCTACCCCCTCGAGGTGGAGCCAGGTAGGGAGAGAGAGGCAGTCTTCACCCTGCCGAGAGCAGCTGAGAAGCGGCACATAGAGGTAGTGCTGGAGAACCAGCGTGTCTCGCTCCGCGCCTAGCTGCTAGGGGCGCTGCCCTAGGCGCCTCCTTAGTGCAGGAACCTCTCGATCGTGGCCCCCACGTCCCGGGTCTCGCCCCGCTGCTCCTCCTCTACCTCGCTGACCAGGTATGGCGTGAGGTCTACCGGGCGCGGCGGCTTGCTCCAGTCCTCCGTCCAGTTGACATCCTTCCCGCCCAGCGCCACACCGTACTTAGTGTAGAACTCGTGGACCTTGACTATGGCTGGCATCGCGGCGGCTGGGCCGGAGATGAGGGCCTCGCCCGTGCTTAGGCCTGACAGCCCCTCGACCATCTCCCTCATTATGTCCTCCATGCTGCTGAGGATGTACTCCTGATCCCTCGGGTTGGTGGTCCTGAGGGCTATCAGGGTCCCGCACTGCGCTAGGAGTGTCTGGGAGAGCTCGCGGGGCCTCTGGCTGACAACTCCCAGCCCTATGCCGAACTTCCTCCCCTCCTTAGCTATCCTCTCCAGGATCTCCCTAGCGGGGCTCCACCTCCCCTGTGGCGCGTAGTTGTGAGCCTCCTCGACTATGATGAGCGTGGGTATCGGGGAGCCTGCCAGCACGCCAGCGGTGACGAGCCTCCACACCGACTTGAGGATCGTGGCTGCTGTCGAGGCCTGCGCATCCCCTGGGAGCCCGCCCAGCGCCACTATGCTGAGCCCCGGCCTGAGCAGCGACCCGTAGACCTCGGTGTAGACCGCCACGCTCCTGTAGGGCTCAGGCCTCTCACACGACTCGTAGAGCTCGTCGCTGCGTGAGGGCCTGGTCACGTACCTGAGGTCCGAGTTCTCGAGGAGCGCGTCTAGCTTAAGGAGCAGGTCGTCGAGCGACCTATCACTGTACCTGCTGCCCCTCCCCTGCCTCTCGATAGCCTCCCTCAGCTCCTCCGCCCTGTAGTAGATCGGGTCATCAGCACTAGCCAGCGGGTACCTGGCCCTCCTAACCTCCTGCAGCGCGCTCCTAAGGTACATGAGCTGCTTAGTGGCCCTCGAGGGGTCGAGCCGCAGCATGCCAGCCACCTCCTCGAGCCCCAGCGTCCAGAGGGGCACCTCCAGCTGCTGGGGGGCTATCCCATACCGTGCCTCGACGAGTCGCGCTATCTTGCCAGCCGGGGTCAACACCCTCACACTGCTGTACTTCCTAGCGAGGGGCACGTACTCGTTGTGAGTATCTATCAATATCATCCTGGAGTATGGATACTTCTCGAGTATTGAGGCGAGGATCACTGCCACTGCATTAGACTTGCCGGCCCCCGTCATGGCCAGGACCGCGAAGTGCCGAGAGCACAGCATGTTGAGGGAGAGGGTGAAGGGAACCTCCCTGTTGAAGCTGAGCACTCCGAGCTCTATATCCCCCGAGCCCATTATCCTCGCCAGCTCCTCGCTCGAGGCGGCGTAGACCTTCTGGCCGGGCCTGGGCAGCTCCGGCACCCCGCGCCTTATACTCCTCCCATCCCCGCACCCCACTATAGTCGCCACAAGCTCGTTGCGCGCCGGCCTCAGATCGCCGTAGCCCTCTAGCTCCTCCACTATCCTGCTCCTCCTGTAGAGCTCGTCGAGGAGGTTGAAGCCAACCACCATCGCGTAGATCCACGAGCCCCCCTCACACTCCATCTTGACGTACACGCCCGGCTTGGAGACAAGCCTCATCTTGTCCTCTAGCGCGGCGAACCTGATGAGGCTCCTGCCATAAACCGCCACTACCCTGCCCACCTCCACAGCCATATCACCACCTCAAGCCCAGCATCACCCTCCCCGAGGGGGCAAGCATGGACCTCAGGAGGGGGCTCCTAGCCCTCCTGTACAGCTCATCTGCTACTATCCTGGGGAGGCCTGGGTCTAGGACAGCGATGTGGTGCACATAGCTCAGAGGCCTGGGGTACCCGTGCTGATCCGACAGCATCGATAATGTCTGGAGCGCGTCGAGGAGCCTGCCCCGGGCTACCCGGCTCGGGTAGGTCATCTGCATCACCGCCCCCCGCCTCACTAGCTTGAAGTAGACCACGCTGTAATCCCCCCACCTCTCGTAAACCTCGCTGAGGAGCTCCTCCCACGCTACGCGCCACCTCGGCCTCCCAAACCTGACGCCCTCTAGGGCCGTGTACACGTTCTCGCCCTCCCTCCACGCGTAGTCGAGTAGCGTTAGGTCGTTGAGCCATCCCACAACCCCCTCCCGCTCCACCACGTACCTGCTCTCAGCGTCCTTAGCGACCCAGAATACCCCCACTCCCCCTCGCTCAGCCGCCTCGAGGAGGGCCTTGAGTGCTGTCAGGTACGCCGTCATCTCCACGTAGACCACCGCGAAGTCCAGCGCCTCCTTCCTCCACCTCCTATCAAAGTATTGGGCGCTGAGCTCCCTGTACAGCGCGTCGGCCTCCTCCATAACCGCCCTTAGTAAACCCGCCATCACACCGCGGGGCTCACCCCCACTCACGATCATCTCTTCAAAGCCCCTGGCAGCGCGCTCCCCCGCCTCCTCTACGAGCTCCCAGTTAAGCTCGCCGCCCGAGGCTGTGAGCCGCTCGTAGGCATCTCTCGCGTAGCCGAAGGGCGCCATCATCTCCGACACGTAGCTGCCGTCCATGAAGACCGCCTCCACGCCCCTGCCCACTAGGCTCTGTGCCGCGACCATCTCGAAGATCGACATGAGCAGGCTAGCGCGTGACTCGGCGTAGGTCTTGGGGGCCATCAACGTGATTAGGGGCCTCCGGCTCCCCGCCATGACTCCCTCCAGCCTACCCCCGCTCACCACCACGGCAGCTGCAGAGAGAGCCAGCACGCAGACCCCCCTCCTCTCCTCCAGGGCGTAGCTGCCGTCGACGAAGCCCACGTGCTCCATCTGCCCCCCGGATATGGGCTTCATCAGGCCCTTGACGCGCTCCTCTGCAAGCCCTATGACCTCCTCAACCACTTCGAGCACTCTGCTCCCCAGCTCCTGGGCCACGCGCCTCCCTATGCTCAGCCCGAGCCAGGGCTCAAAAAGGCATCAGTGAAATATCGCCGAAAGTACTCGTTGAGCCTATATCCCCAGCAGCTCCCCGGCGTTCTTACACAGCACCCTCTCAGCAACCTCCAGCGCGTCGCTGATCGTCAAGTAGCCCCTCTCCACGTAGTTTGACAGGACCTCTGCTAAGATGCGGCGCAGAGCCATGCCGCAAATGCCGCGTCCCTATCGCTAGCTGCTGTAGGGGCTGAGAGGGCCTATAGGGACATGCTGGACCGGGAGCTTGGCTACAGCGAGTACCTGCTAAAGGTTAGGAGGCATAGTGCTGGGGGCGAGAGTGAGGATCACCTAGCCTTAAAGGTGCTGGCCATCAGGAATCTCGTTGAGAGGGAGGGGGTCAGGCTGGACAATATCGAAAGTGAGTACGGGTTGTGCGGGGGGAGGGTGGTTGCAGACGTCTACGTGAAGAGTAGGGGGTTAGCAGTTGAAGTTGAGACTCTATCAGGAGCTGGACCCGCCCCAATACTCTCAATAAGGGATTCCGCGATGAAGTACGTCGAGCACCCGGGTTGTAGTGTGAGTGAGGTATGGGTAGTTGTGAGGCCTCAGTCAGCCCTCCTACACGCGCTCCAGCTACTCAAGCTGCGTAGAGCCCTGGAAGAAGTGTTGAAGGAGGGGGGCGTCAAGCTGAAGATGCTGGTGGCTACCGCCACGGGAGAGTTAAGGGATGTATACGAGGTTGTGAGCAGGGCGCTGGAGCACGCTCAACAGCTAGCTAACAAGTAGTACTGGACAGACAGACCCCCATAGTGGTATCTCTAAGCAACGACGCTATTCTAATCCTTCACGGGAATTCGAAGGTGAGTGCACGCTTATTCATCTGGGTGTTGTCGGCGAGTGGAGTGGTGGTTGTGGTGGGCTGGCGAGTAGGCATCCTTTGTCTAGGAATAGTGTGACTCTCAGCTGGAGTTCGAGCATTTGGGCCCCCCCGGCTTCCTCGACTAATCCGGCTATCGCTCGGCTTAAGTCGCTCCAAGTTCCCCAGATTCTCCTCCTGGCTGTGCAGAGGGTTACGGCTAGCAGCAGGCTCGGGTGCTCAAAGCTTTTCACTAATTCTTCGAGGTTGCGCCACCCCCTGTAGTAGCTGGGTACGCCCAGCCTCTCCTCGACGCTGCGAGCTAGGTTGAGCGCGCGTGATCCCAGCGACCAGAATAGCGCAGTCTGCTTGACGAGCTCCGCCAGGGGCTCGAGCACTTTCACCGGCATTTTAGCGTACCATTCTCGGGGATCGGTGGAGCACGCATCCGCCACTATCTCCTCGGCGCGCCTCGAGCCAATCCCGGGGCAGGCGAGCAGCTCCTTCAACCTCGGTGGGCTCAGCTGCGCCCTGTGTAGGAAGGCGTGAGCATGCCCGTGCAGCCTAGCTAGCTCCCTTAACCACAGGTAGCTTAACTTGCGGTGAAAAGCCGCGTTCGCGATCAAACCATCGTGTACCTTAACTACTCCAGCCTCGCAGTCGTAGAAGCTCAAAGCATCCCACGCTACCTTCCCCGCCTCGCGGCGCTCCACCACGGGTATTTCAGGCACTGGACTGTAACTCCAGTACATGAAGCCCGCTAACAGCTCGAGCGGAGGCTTCATCACTAGTTAAAACCTTCCATCCTATTTAGCTTGAAGGCTCGCAAAATACGGTTGATCGATAGACCTTAAAGCCTGAAGCAATCACCGCTACAGTCTTGGCTTAACAAGTTAAAGTTCAGACAGTTAGCTCCTCCCTTTCTTTAAATTAATCTTCCATACTTTTGGGCGGAAAAGTGGGAGGTGAGCAGCTACTGGAGGAAAACCACGAGAGTTGCATTCGGTCAAGACGTAAGGTTTAGCGCCTGCGGGCATCAGAATGCTGAAGTCCATAGAGACTGACCATCATCGAGGCGCCCTCACCTCGCGTGGTAAAAGTCGAGATGCCATTCTATTCGAGTACGTCAAGTTTAAAGGCGGGTTCTGCGAGGCTGCGGGTGGCTGAGGCCGGGCTTTTAAGGGTTGGGGCAGAATTTCCTCGGCTATGACCGAGTCTGCGGGCTGGAGGGATAGCCTGAGAAACCTGGTGAATCTAGCGGAGCAGTTGAGTGAGCCCAGGTACAGGTTCGGCCTGCCTTACGTCAGGATATC
>Ga0180301_10000973_pt1 | contig 22514 bp, 23 predicted proteins | sample GuaBasSediGuay16_FD_121797 | JGI IMG/M metagenome (GOLD analysis project Ga0180301, IMG submission 121797) | Subseafloor sediment microbial communities from Guaymas Basin, Gulf of California, Mexico - Guay16, Core 4569-2, 12-15 cm | ecosystem: Environmental > Aquatic > Marine > Hydrothermal...
TTCTTATACAGCGTTTACCGAACAATTCAAGTTATCCAGAACCTCTACCATCGTTTCATAAGTAGAATAGATATTGCTTTACGTGACCTTAAATATTATCTTGGAAAAAGTAAGGTTAAATCTTCCCATTCCTTTTTCAGATCAATAATGTGAATCACCTTCCATCCTCTTTGCTGAAGAGCTTTCCCCACAAATCTACGATGGCACTTCCAGGGAAGCCTCTCTGCACATATAAAAACACAAACCCTTTTTATGGCTATTTTCTCAAGTTTTTCTATTCCTTTCTTAAAAAACTCCTTCTCTGTATATTTTTCATATCCACCTTTCCTGTATCCTCCCAGCTCTTTGCCAAGGTAAAAATAAGCGATATTTTCTTCTTTTAGAGCTTTTTCAAGATTTTCTTTTTTAAAATGTTCCCACCTACTTGTGGGAAATCGGCGAATATCAATTACACAGTCAATTTTATAGAACTTTAAAATGTCTAAAAATTCTTCTATTTTTCTGTTACTCGTGCCCAAAGTGTATATTTTCCCATGAGCATTAATAGTCATTTCCTAAAAGATGAATATTGCCTATTCTTACATTTTTTAACCCTTCTTTTCTGGCAGCTTCAAGACATTTCTCTGCGTGGCTTTTAGAGGTCGTCGGAAGGTCGTGCATATAAAATTGAGGGTAAAAACAAAGAAGGGTATAAGGAATTTCGGGATTAAGCGATGATATAAAGCCTGCTATGCCTTTTACTTCATTCTCACCAACATATCCTGGAACAAGGAGAGTGCTTGCTATAAGAAAAGGGGGCTTTTTTCTTTTTTCTATAAAAGAGGCAAGGTATTTAAAATTCTCCAGGGTTCTTTTATTGCTCACTCCACAGAGGGCAAGGTGAGTTTCCTCATTCCACGCTTTAAGATCAAATTTAATACATCCTCCTGATTCAAGGGAGATTTCTGCCATTTCGTCGAGAAATTCAGGTGATACACTTCCATTTGTTTCCCAGCAAATTCGCATTATTCTTCCTTCTGTCTTTTCTCTTGCTAAGTGGGCTACCTTGAGGGAATGGGTAATTTGGCAGGAAGGGTCGCCACCAAAAAAGCATATACAGGATGTTTTCCGGTCAATAACATCTACAAGTTTTTCGGGTGATATAGCTTTCTTTGCTATGGGATTTTCTCTCCAGTGCCAGTTTTGGCAAAAAAGACAGTTAAAAGAACACCCATAGTAGAAAATAGCAAGATTTTTATATCCGTATTCAGGCCCTTTCTTATAGGAAAATTCAGGATACCCTTTTTCACTTCCTCCTGCACATATCCAACTTGCCACGCAATTTGTAGGAAGATTATCAAAGTACCAGTCAAGATATCCTGCTGATAAGGAAGCTCCCTCTAACTTATTTTTTTTGTTTTCCCTCAATCCGCAGAAGCTTTTTTGTCCTGGAGGTATGCTACACTCATTTAAACAAAGTTTACATCTTAAACCTTTCTCCTCTGCGGGAGGTACAGGAGGAAGATCAAATGCTTCTCTTGTCTTTTTATGGGCTTTTTCTATTAGAAATTTCACTTCATCAAATTCTTCCCTTATACATTCAACACATACACCGAGAGTTGAAGATACAAGTAGAGATTCTTTCCCGCAATTTAAACACTTTTTATTTTTAGTTTTTTCGACCATCTTTTATAATCTTTCAGTTTCCAACCAGGAGCATTTTCTCCTTTTCCTCTTAGGGCAAGTTCAGATATTCCGCATTTTGGGCTTGTGCAATTGAGGCAGTTCCCTTTACAGTCTGTTGCTGGATAAAATTTATCTTTTTTTCTTATATATATTGGTATATCTATTCCCTCACAATTGAGAGAGCTCATAAATTCTCTGTTTAAGCCGCGGGGTTTGCCATCAACAAGCTCATACTCCATACAAAGTGCGAAGGTGAGGTTTTTTCTTTCACATATATTGCGCAATTTATCAAAAAGGCTTTTTCTGTAATCTACCTTAGCATGCATGTAACCGTCTATATTTTCTGTATAAAGCTTTTGATAATCCCACTTACAGGTTGTCCCAAATTTTTTATCTATGATATCCAAAACCTGATTTAATATTTTAAGAGGAATATCAAGACAACTTGCTACTATGTGGGTGCATCCTGAATCCTTTGCTCTCTGAATAACTTCTTCAATTTTTTTCGGATCGTCGGTTATATAAGGGAAGACAGGGTCTATACGACACACAGAAAAGATACCATTTTCTGACAAAAGACTTATATTTTCAAAAAGCTCGTCAGTAGTTGCCCCATAAGGAACAAGAACTTTTCTCAACCTTTCATCACAGGTGAGTATGGAAATTTGTCCAAAAGAATGGGGTTGATTTTTTATAATCTCAACTATTTTAGGAGGAATTTTAGCTTTGGTTATAAATTCTATAGGGATGTTTCTTTCTATAAATACTTTTATGATTTTTTCAGATAAATTGTAAACATTATCAAGAGGCTGAAAGGGGTCTGTAACAGGAGAAAGATATCCACAGGAAGCTACATCGATGGAATCAAGCTGTCCTGCAACAGTTTTGTCAAAGTCCTTTGCTACAGTGATTATTCCTTTTTCTCTGAAGAGTTGAAAATATCCAGGGAAAGCTAAAGTATAACAGAAAAAACAACCTATTCCACATCCATTATAGGGATTGACAAGAAGTCTCTCTGCGGTGCATTCCCTTTTTCCAGGCCACCATCCATGAAGCTCCTTTTTTGTAGGAACAAGAATATGAGGTTGAGGCTCTTTTATTATCCTGTATTCCTTTCCATTTATATTTATCACATCCATCTTACACCTTGCTTACATAAAGATCAAAGGTATTTTTAATCTTCTTCACTTCACCTTGAAAGATCTGTCCATCAGAGAAATTGCCTTTAAAGAAAGTCTTCCCGTCAATTTCCGGTGTTTGAAAAAAAGTATGCCCTTCTTTTAAATCCTGAGAAAAGGCACCATCCACAAGGACCTTATAGATTTTTCCTATTCTCTTTTTATTTTTTTCCTGGGTTATAGATTTTTGCAGCTCCAGAAGGACCTTTTTTCTTTTTCCTTTAATCTTCGATGGAACCTGATGAGGCATGGAGTAAGAGGAAGTTCCTTTTTCTCTTGAATAGGCAAATACTCCCAGCCAGTCAAACTGGAGCTTTTCCACGTCCTTCAGGAGTTTTTCAAAATGATGCTCCTTTTCTCCAGGAAATCCCACCATCAGAGTTGTTCGAAGAGCAACTTCAGGTATGTTTTCTCTTATTTTTTCTATTATCTTCAGGCTCTTTTCAAAAGGGGGACGCCTCATAAGTTTGAGAATGTCGTTGTGAGTGTGTTGAATGGGAATGTCAAGATATCTACATATTTTTGAGGAATTTTTTATAAGTTTTATTATCTCAAGGTCAAAGTGAAGGGGATGCATATAAAGAAGTCTTATCCACTCAAGTTCTTTTATTTTCTCAAGTTCTTCAAGCAGGCGTAAAAGGTAGTTTTTTTCTCCTATATCCTGACCATAAAATCCTGTGTCCTGAGCAATTAAAATAATCTCTCTCACACCCATTTTGGCAAGATCTTTTGCCTCCTTTAAAACGTTATCTATTTTCCGACTTCTGAATTCTCCTCTTAACTCAGGAATAAGGCAGTAAGAGCACTTGTTTGAACATCCTTCTGCTATTTTAAGATAAGCATAACCGGGAGGTGTGGAGATAAGTCTTGGAAAATTAGAGCTATAGTTTAGATTAAATTTGGGTGATGATACGGAGAAAATGCGTTTATTTTTAAATAAGACATCCTCTACGACCTTATCTATACGATGAAAATCAGATGTTCCCAGGACAGCATTTATCTGGGGATATTTTAAAAAAAGCTTTCTTTTTTTAAGTTGAGGAAGACATCCGCACACAATTAACTTTTGATGAGAGGATTTTTCCTTTGCTATTCTGGATATGACCTCGTAACTCTCTCTCCTTGCATCAGCAATAAAACTACAGGTATTTATAATTATGATATCAGCATGAGACCAAAAAGAGGTTAAAGCATATCCCTCCTTTCCCAGTTTCCCAAGAATAGTTTCACTGTCAACAAGATTTTTTGGGCAACCGAGAGATATAAGGCTCACTTTAATTTTTTTTCTGCTTTCTGTATTCATCAAGGTCTATCTCCATTCCATCATTTGCTGCGATAATTTTAAGCCCTAATTTTTCCTGAAGATTTTGGGCTATCTGCCATGGTCTTGCACGGAGCATAGTCATTCCAAAATGGGTAAGGATTGAAAGTTTGGGATTGTTAGAGGTTATTATTTTTTCAGCGTCCTCAAGATTTAAGTGGTCAACTCCCTTTTTTGGTTTTAATCTCACGACATTGATAATACTTATTTCTCCTTTGTAATATTTTTCCAGACCCTCAAAATAAAGACCGTCCGTTATAAAAGATATAGAAAAATTTTGAGACATTATGTTCAACCCGTAGGTTTCAACTCCGTGTTTATGCTTTATTGGAGTTTCAATTAAAACGTCCTTTATCCTGTAGCTTTTTTTCTCCTTCAGTATCTCTATCTTCTCAGGGAAGTTGCGCAGGTATCTGAATATGACAGGATCCTCTCCTTCAAGGGCATCTTCTGGTGCAAGTAATATCCCTCTTTTTTTAAAACCCCCCTCCGTCATTGCCTCTATCATTACATTTATATCTCCTGAGTGATCAAGATGTTTGTGAGTTAAAATTATTGCGTCAAGTTTTGAAGGGTCGAGTCTTGGACGGGATTTTACACATCTCAGAAGAGACCCAGGACCTGGGTCTATTAAAATATTTACCTCATCGAGGTTTACCCAAATTCCTCCTGAGGACCTTAACTGTTTTATCATAACAATTCTTGCCCCGGCTGTTCCGAGAAACTTTATTTTTCCCATGAACCCTTCTCCCTCAGAGCTATCTTAAAATATAAAACAAATACTTTGAAGGTCAACAAATCCTGTTGACCTTGTATGAGACAGGGAGTAAAATAAAGGAGCATTTTTAATTTATCCGGGAAGACAGGAATGATTCTTCAGCTTTTTTCCACATTTTTTGTAATATTTGTCCTTATATTTGTTGGAATGATTACAAGGCACATTAAGATTTTAAATGAAGAATTTACACCTGCCTTAAGTAATCTTTTAATACTTGTTACTCTTCCTGCTCTCATACTTCACTCCCTTCTAACCCAGTTTACAAAAGAGATGTTTCTTGATGCTTTAACTTTGGTTTGCTTTGGGGTTTTGAGTTCTTTTGTTGGATATTTCATAGGTCTTTTACTGCTTGCTCTTTCTACTGCAAGAAGACATCTTGAGGATGCTTCAAAAAGGACTTTTCTTATGTTGTGTGCTTTTGGTAATACTTCCTTTCTTTCTATTCCTATAGGTTTTTCTCTTTATGGAGAGGAAGTTGTGGTGAAGATAATCCTGTTTGATCTTGGGGTAAGTATTATTATATGGACCTTTGGCATAAAGCTTATCTCTTCTGGTGGGAAAAACAGAGCAGGGGAGAGCACACTGAAAAACATTTTAAATCCAGGAATATGCGCTCTTTTGTTGGGGATTTTTATGGTTATGTTTGAATTACAAGTCCCTTCTTTTTTCATAAAAGCTTGCGGTTTACTTGGCAGTGCAACAATTCCCATGTCGTTAATTGCTACAGGAGCGCTGCTTTACGACACTGGTTTTCACAGAAAAATAAAGTGGAAAACTATAGCCTTGCTAAGCATTGGTAAATTAATATTTATGCCTCTTTTTTTTATTTTTATTGTTTTAATTTTTGATTTTTCCCTCTCCTTGAAAAAAATTATTATTCTGGAAAGTGCAATGCCTTCCATGATCTTGAGCACAGTTCTTGCAGAAAAATATGGATCTGATTCTAACCTGGCTGCTTCCGGAGTTTTCTGGACCACTCTTTTAAGCATTTTAACTGTTCCTCTGTTTTTAAGTATATAATCTTAAAATTCCGGGACTATGCTTTTAGTGTCTTAGGAATTACTTCAAGATGAATGGGTGTTGAGGAAATAATTTCTGCATCCCCGTGAAAGTAGAGAGGAACCTCTGATTCAAGATAAGCTTTTTTTGTCTGATAAATTTCCACTCCCGGGATTTCATTGTAAATTTTAATTTCTGGAAGATGGAGAGGGTTTCCTCTTGTGAAGACTGACAGGAAAGCGCTAATTATCCTCAATTTGTCTATGTTTTTAACTATGCAGATGCCAGAGGTATTATTCTCAAGCAATGTCAGCGCTAAAATAAGCTTTAATTCTTGACATTTACCTTCTCTGTTTGGTACACTATTGAAGATTAAAATATCAAAAATCCTTAAAAAAGGTTTAATCTATGAGGATTTTAGTCCACATATGTTGTGCTCCCTGTGCTCTTTTTTGCTTTTCCAGGTTAAAAGAAGAATTTGATGAGATAATGGGCCTCTGGTATAATCCTAATATCCACCCTTACGTGGAGTATCAGAAAAGGCTTGAATCAGTTAAGAAATGGGCAGAAAAGATAGGTGCTCGGGTAATCTACGAGGATAGGTATGAAATGAGAGAATTTCTGCGAGAGGTTGTCTACAGAGAATCTCAGAGATGCAGGATATGTTATTATTTAAGGCTTAGAAAAGCTGCTATATTTGCAAAAAAGGGTAAATTTGATTACTTCACTTCGACTCTTGTTGTTTCTCCTCATCAAAATCAGGAGTTGATCAAAAATATAGCAGTAGCGATTGGGCAGGAATATGGTATAAAACCTTATCTTAGATCTTTTAAAGAAGGATGGAAGGAAAGCAGAGAACTTTCAAAGAAAATGGGTCTTTATCATCAAACCTACTGTGGTTGTATATACAGTGAGGAAGAAAGGTACAAAAAATAAATAAATTATAATCTCTGATTCCTTGACAGAGAGACTTAAGCAGATAAAATTGGAGAGGAAACAAACCGAGGTGGTTTTTAAGGGGGAGAAGAATGGAATTAAGGCACAAGGAGCTATCTTATAAAGAACTTAGAAGGGAATTTGACTTATCTGACTTTGAATATGAGACCACCGAACAGTTACAAGAGATTGAAGAAGTGATAGGGCAGGATAGAGCTGTAAGAGCTATTGAGTTTGGTTTGAATATTGAAAGTCCGGGATATAACATCTATGTTAGCGGGATTAGCGAAAGCGGGCGAACAAGTATAGTTAAAAACATACTTCAAAAAGTCGCTTCTAAGAAGAATCCCCCACCTGATTGGTGTTATGTTAACAATTTTGATAATCCGGATCAGCCTCTGGCAATATCTCTTCCTCCAGGAAAAGGGAAGGAATTTAGGAGGGATATGGAGGAACTTGTAACCACTTTAAGAAAGGAGATACCCAAGTCTTTTCGGAGTGACGAGTATAGGGAAAGAAGAGAAGCTTTATTAAGCGAGTATGAAAAGGAAAAAAAAGCACTTTTGTCCCAGACAGAAGAAAAAGCAAGAGAGAAAGGTTTTAAGATCTTACGAACTCCTTTTGGTTTTACCACTATACCTGTTAAAGAAAATGGAGAGCCTTTAAAAGAAGAAGAGTATAGAGCTTTTCCTCAAGAAGAAAGAGAAAGGATAGAGAGAGAGATGATTTCAATTCAAAAAGAAATTGCACAGACATTTGAGAAAATAGAAGAGCTTGATAGAAAATCAAAAGAAAGTCTTAATAAGTTTAACCGGGAAGTGGTTTTGTTCGTGGTGAAAAAACACATTGAGGTTTTAAAGAAGAAATACTCAGATTCATCTCCAATTATAAACTACCTGGAGCAGGTATCAAAAGATATGGTCAATAATATGGATAAATTCCTACAGGAAGAGGAGAAAACTTCTTCAGGAATTAAAATTCCCATCTCTGAGGATGATTTTTTTACAAGATACCGGGTAAATTTGATTGTGGACAATTCTCAGACAAAAGGAGCACCTGTAGTTGTAGAAACAAACCCCACTTATGGAAATATGTTTGGACGAATAGAAAGAAGAGTTCATTTTGGGATTTTTGTGACAGACTTTACCAAAATAAAACCTGGAGCTCTTCATAAAGCAAATGGTGGATATCTTGTTGTGAATATCGAGAGGGTTTTGATGTATCCTTTTGTCTGGGATGCTTTAAAAAGAGCACTTCAGGAGAGAGAGATAAAAATAGAAGATATCACTGAACAATTTGGTCTTGTCTCAGCAACAGCTCTAAAGCCTACACCTATTCCACTTAATGTGAAAGTAATAATAATTGGAAGGGGTTTTATATTTAATTTACTCCATTACTATGATGAAGACTTTAAAAAGATATTTAAGGTAAGAGCTGACTTTGACTGGGAAACAAGTTCAAATAGAGAGACTGTTTACAAGTGTGCCAGATTCCTTTGCAAACTCTGCAAAGAGGAGAATTTGAGACATTTTGGTAAAACAGGTCTTGCAGCTATTCTTGAATACAGCAGTAGGCTTGCTGAAGATCAGGAGAAGCTTTCTTTACTTTTTGGTAGAATAGCAAATATAGCTCGGGAGGCAAGTTATTGGGCAGGTGTTTCCAACAGAAAGTATGTTACAAGAGAGGATGTTGAGAAAGCGATAGAAGAGATGGAATACAGAAATAATATGATTAGCAATAAAATTGGAGAGATGATTGAAAAGGGAACTTTATACATTGATACTGAAGGTCAAAAAGTTGGGCAGGTTAATGGACTTTCTGTATATTACTATGGTGAGCTCTCATTTGGGAAACCTTCAAGGATTACTGCTCAAACTTTTATGGGTGATAAGGGAGTGATTAATATAGAAAGAGAAGCCAAATTAAGCGGGAAAACTCATGACAAAGGTGTTTTAATTCTCTCAGGATATCTGGGAGGAAAATATGGAGGTAAAGCCCCACTTTCACTCTCTGCTACTTTAACTTTTGAGCAAAGCTACTCCTATGTTGAAGGAGATAGTGCCTCAGCAGCAGAGCTTTTTGCTATTCTGTCAAGTCTTGCGGATCTTCCTGTAAAACAGGGTATAGCAGTGACAGGTTCTGTAAACCAGAAGGGAGAAATACAACCTATAGGAGGAGTTAACGAGAAGATAGAGGGTTTTTTTGAGGCTTGCAAGAGAAAAGGATTAACCGGGGAACAGGGTGTCATTATTCCTAAGAGTAATGTTAAAAATCTCATGCTGAAAAAAGAAGTTGTTGAAGCTGTGAAGGAGGGAAAATTTCATATTTATCCTATTACTACTGTGGATGAAGGAATGGAAATTTTGACCGGTGTTCCGGCAGGAGAAAGAGGTCCGGATAATACTTTCCCGGAGGGAACTATTAATAGAAGAGTTGAAGATAAGTTACTTTATTTTTTAAAAGAACAGGGGAGGTTAAGAAAAATAGCTGAAAAAGAAACCGGAAGTTAAAGGGTGAGACCTCCCTTAACTTCCGGTTATCTATTTCTATGCCGGCTCTTAAGGCCGGCGGATTGGGAAAGTGTGGGCATTTTTTATTCAACTTTTACCTCTTTTCTTTTTGCCTTGGCTTCTTCAGCCTTAGGCATGGTAACTTCAAGAACACCATTTTCATATTTTGCTTTCACCTTGTCAGTTTTTATTTTTACAGGAAGTGGAACAGTTCTCTGCCAGGAACTGTAGGCTCTCTCAGCGTAGTAATAGTCTTCTTCTTTTTCTTCTCTTGCCTTTTCTACCTTTCCAGAAATAGTTATCTCATCTTCAGCAACTGAGATTTTGATATCTTCTTTTTTAACGCCCGGCATTTCCGAGCGAAGAACAAGGTCTTCGCCTTTATCTACAAGGTCAACAGGAGGTGTTCCTACCAAGCCTTCCTCTGTTACTTCTGCTGGAACCTCTGCTCTTCTTCTTGGACGAGGAAGAACTCCCCATCTTCTTCTCTCACCCCAAAATTCATCAAACATTTTCTTTATTTCTCTTTCTATCCTGGAAAATTCTCTAAAGGGATCCCACACAGCCATGGCTAACACCTCCTTTTAATTTATTTTTCTTGCAATAAATTTATTTGAAGAATTTATCTACTATTTCGAGAATTCTTCTAAGTACAGGACTTATATTTTTATCGCTTAATGAATAATACACATATAGAGCTTTTTTCTCTCTATTAATCCATCCATAATTTCTCAAGAGATTTAAATGCTGGGAAAGATTTGCCTGTGCCACTCCAATTCTTTCTGCAAGTTCACCAACACATTTTTTTCCGGTTTTCAACTCCTGCAATATTCTTATTCTCACCGGATGAGTCAAGGCCTTAAGAGATTCTGTAATTTGCTCTAATTCCTCCAGCTTTTTTTCCCTCTCATTCCCAATCTTCATCTCTTTCATTTAGCTTAGCACCAATTATACAATTATATTAATTTCCATATATTATTTTATTCTAATATATAGAAGTGTCAACCGTCTTTTTCTAAGGATGTTAAACAGAAATATAAGTATTAAAGAAAAACTCTTAACCTCTTTATAGCCTTTATTTTTTCACTCCTCCCTATTTTTGCTTCCCGGAGAGCTTTATGGAGAGTGAGGATAGTTTCTGTGTATGTTTTTTTATCTACAGGGTAGGGATGCCCATCTTTTCCACCGTGGGCGAAACTGTAGGTAGCGGGGTCTTTGAAACTTGGCTTTGCTCCGTAAATTAAGTCAGATACAAGGGCAAGAGCTCTTATTGTTTTTACTCCTACTCCTTTTGTTTCCAAAACTTCCTCGAAGTTTTTTGGATTTTTTTCGTAAAGAATATGAAGGGTCTTTTCAAGTTTCTCAGGTTTTGTTTTTTCAAGGGAAAAGCTGTGGGATGTAGGCATTTTTAATTTCTGTATTCTTTTTAAATCTTTAATTATTCCAGAAGGTTTCTCTCTGGAGAGCTCTGTACATACTTTCCTTGCTTTCTCGCTTTCTTTTGCTACCATGTTTAAACCTTGCCCTTTCCACTCAGAACATATGGCAAGGTGAGGTTCACAAACAAAGCTTTTCACTTTCTCACCTATCCAGTGGTATCGACGGGCATAGCCTGTTAATTCGTTCATTCCTTGTTGGACAATTGCCCATTTACCTGAGGAAGTAAAAATAAAGCAATGATGGTAAAGCTGAAAGCCATCTTGTAGTCCAGCTGTATCTACTTTTGCTGCCATTCTACTTGCATATATCAGAGGTTCAGGATTTGTGGAGATTTTCTCTGTCTTTTGAGTTATTTCCAGGGGAGTGTTAAGGGAAACTTTACCTTTACCTCCTGCCACAAAAACTCCAAGCTCTTTTTCAAGCCCCTTAACAGCTTCCTTTATTGCTCCACAGGTGGTAGTTGTTAATCCTGAACTATGCCAGTCAAATCCAAGAACACAACCAAGAGCCTGAAACCATAGGGGATCGGAGATCTTTCTTAAGAATTCCTCAGGACCTTTCTCTGAAACAATTGCTATTATTACCTCTCTTGCAAGAAATTTCATTTTTTCAAAAAGCCAGCGGGGAGCCTTACCGTAATGCAAGGGTAGGTCAGTTACACCTGTTTTTCGCATCTTAGTTTACCAGATCTTTCAGGTAGTTTTTATATATTGCTTCCCAGGAATATTTAGCAAGCACTTTTTTATGCATGAGAAAAGTGGGCAGATTGTTGAGATAATTTATGATACGCACAGCTATCCTGGATGGTTCTTCGTCGGGATTTATTTTCAGTGCATTGTCATCCACCACCTCAGGAAGAGGTTCTATGTCAGTGCATATTATAGGGACATTTTTTGCTCCTGCTTCAAGAAGGGGTATGCAAAAACCTTCCTCCTTAGAAGTGACAAAAAGAGCATCGCATAGAGAGTAAAAATCCCTCACTTCTTTATAATCCAGTTTTAATCCATAAATTTCTTTCCAGTCAGATAAAAAAATCACTTCATCCTCTACGTCAAACTTTTTACAGAGTTTGTGTAAATAGTCAAAGTACTCTACTGTTGATAAATTGTGAGGATCAGGGGGAGCGGTAATTATAAATTTACACCTTTTTCCTCCTTTTTTAATCTCACTCACAATTCTTATCCCGAGTTCATAGTTTTTTCTTTTAAGCATTCTTGAAGGAAAGAACATCACAATATCAGCTTCCAGGATATCTTTATCCAGAGCAAAGTTCCAGACCGGCTCAGAAATCCCAAGAAAAGATTTTAAATTTATGCCCACGGGGATTACCTTTATAAGTTTTGGTTCGACACCAAAAAATTTAGCAATTTGTCTTTGTCTTAAGCCAGATATAGCTATATAGGTTGCATTCCGGATAAAAGAAGATAAAACATTCCACGGATACTTATTCACATCAGGTATGTGTTGTTGATACGCTGGATTAAAAAGTGCAAGGTCGTGGCACCATATATAAAATCTAACCCCAGGTGAAAGTTTTTCTATCAACTCCTTCAGGGCACAGGTAAAGGGTAGATTAAAGTGCATAGTCATAACATTATGAATTATGCACACATCTACATCCTGTAATTCCTTTTTTATTTCAACATAAATTTTTTTTCTTAATTCATCAAACCTTTCCGGGATTTCGCCCTTCTTTAATTTTTTGTCAAGGTCTTTATCAACCACTGAGAGAGATCTTATCTCAGGAATAAATCCGAATTCAATATTATCTTTCTTTTCTCCCTCTCCTGCAATTATTTTTACCTTATGCCCGTTTTTGACAAAAATTCTGGCTTGTTCCTGGATTACTGTTTCCACTCCACCTATCACGGGGGGGCAGGTGTAGTGAACTATAGCTACTTTCCTTTTCTGCATTTTTTCTATTCTGAGATTACTTGAGGAGAAAGACCCCTTTTTTCTCTGTATTCTTTTATCTTTATCATAGGCTTTCTTTCTGTAAGAGTGAATTTTTCCTTAAAAAGAAAAATATCCTCTCCCTCTGCCTTTACAAGATAAAAGTAATTTTCAATTTTCTTGTTTATTGAGATTATCCCCTGCTGTTGTAATTTAGTGAAAAAAGTATGCAAAATAGCAAAAGACATTCTACTCAGATCGTCAAGGCTACGATTCCTGTGAATTCTTCTATCAAGGTCTACCTGAGCAAGAGAGAAAAGTCCACATTCCTCATATATGTCAATTAAAAGACCCACTTCTACGCCATACCCCACTCTAAAAGGAAGTTTCTCCAGAATCTCTCTTCTTCCCGCATATTCTCCGGAAAGGGGTTGAAGAAACCCGGAAAGCTCGGGATAAAAGTTTGAAAGAAGGGGACGAACAAGTATCTCGGTGACTCTTCCTCCTCCTGAACGTCTGATTCTATTTCCAACTCTTATAGGACGTTCATAAAACCCCTTTACGTAATAAATGTCGTCAAACTCAAGCAAGGGTCCTAAAATTCCATAGGCAAACTTTGGGTGGATATTTTTAATATCTGCATCTAACCACAAAATTATATCTCCCTCCAGAAGATAAAGACTCTTCCACAGATTTTCTCCTTTTCCTCTTATATGTCCATATTGAGGAAGACATTCTGAGGAAAGGTAAACTTTTGCTCCTGCCTCCTCTGCAACCTTAAGAGTATTGTCTGTAGACCCGCTATCTATAACTGCTATCTCATCCAAAAGGGGATATTTTACCTGGAGTTCCTCCTTCATAACCCGAACTTCCTCTCCTATAGTTCTTTCCTCATTTAAGGTGGGGAAAGCAAGACTTATTTTCAACCCCTTTTTTCTCTTTAACTCTACAAGTCTCTTTATGTCGGAGAAACGGCTGTGGTGAAAAGTATTTGTTTTAATCCAGCGGTCCAAATTATCCTGCCAACTCAAATATGCCACACCTCCTTTTTTAGGATATTATAAGAAAATACTAAATTACAGTCAATTTTCCTGCTTGACTTAAAAGTGGCTGAGTTTATAATTTTAAAAGTCTTAAAAGGCGGGGCGTGGCGCAGTTTGGTTAGCGCGCTTGCTTTGGGAGCAAGAGGTCGTCGGTTCGAATCCGACCGCCCCGACCAGGAACGAAATTTCTGTCATGAACAAAAAGAAGACACCAGCCGAATCCTTTGCTATTTTATCTCAGGTGATGATGCCTCACCACGCAAACCACTACGGTAATGTGCATGGGGGGGTAATAATGAAACTTGTAGATGAGGTTGCCTATGTTGCCGCTTCTCGTCACGCAAGATGTAACGTAGTTACAGCTTCCATAGATTCGCTGGATTTTAAAAATCCTGTTCATATTGGCGATGTGGTTACTCTTGAGGCAAAACTTACTTATGTGGGAAGAACAAGTATGGAAGTTGAGGTGCATGTTGAAACAGAGAAGATAAAAACCGGAGAAACTCTACCTGTGGCTACAGCTTATCTTACCATGGTAGCTCTTGATGAAAAAGGATGCCCTACTCCTGTCCCCCAGCTTGTTCCCCAGACAGATGAGGAGAAAAGAAAATATGAAGAGGCTAAATTTCGCCGTGAGGAAAGGTTAAAAAGAAAAAAGTCTGAGTTTAAGTAAATTTATCCTTCATGTTCAGTTTTTATCTGTTTACAATCTGTTACTTAGAGTATGGTTGCCCTCTTTATTTTCCGTTCTCTCCGGTAGAAATGTACTTCTGTTAATTTTGGTTAAATTTGACACTCTATCTCTATGTGATAAAATTCCCTCTGAGAATACAGGAGGTAATATTATGGGATATTCCTTGCCGGATATAAACAAAGACGAGATGATTGACCTTGCTTTAAAACTTATTGAAAAAGATACAACAAATCCCCCTGGAAATGAGTGTCTTGTTAAGGATATTCTGGTAGAGTATCTTGGAAAACTGGGGGCAAAGGTGGAAATATATGAACCTGCTCCGGGAAGATGTAATGTTTTAGGGTATATAGGAGAAAAAGAGCCTGTTATTGCTATAATCTCCCACATGGATGTTGTTCCTCCAGGTAAAGGTTGGGATATTGACCCGTTTTCTCCTCAGGTTAAAGATGGAAAAATTTACGGGAGGGGAGCTGTTGACAACAAGGGACCTTTTGCTGCAAGCTGGGCAGGAATAAAAGCCCTCCTTACAAATAATGTTCCCTTTAAGGGAACTATAGTTTTAGGTGCAGTGGCTGATGAGGAAAGAGGTTCTTTTTATGGAATGCAATATCTTCTTGAGAAGGGCTTTCATTGCGATTTTTGCATAATTCCTGATGGAGGAAAATTGGATCAAATAATTGTTGGGGAGAAAGGGAGATTGGAACTTTCTTTTATTGCAAAAGGAAAATCAGCTCATGCTTCCTGTCCTCAAGAAGGAGAAAATGCTATATATAAAATGGTAAACTGCCTCAATCTTTTAAAAGATTTCAAAATAAAGGGAAATTATCACCCTTTATTTGATCCTCCTACAATAAATCTTGGCCAAATAAAAGGAGGAGAGGCTCCCAATATTGTTGCTGACAGATGTGAGGCAACTTTTGATATAAGATATCCTCTGGGAATGGAGGAAGAGGAAATAATATCCCAATTCCGAAAATCATTATCAGAATTTGGGCAGGATATAAGAATTGAGAAAAAAGGGTTCTCTTCAAAACCGCACCTTCTTGACATAGAACATCCTCTTGTAAAAGTTTTTAAAGAAGTAGCCGGGGAGCTGGGAATTCCTCTTAAAGTTGGCACAATGGGTGGCATAACTCTTGCTAAAAATCTTTATTTTAGAAAAATTCCTGCGGTGGTTCATTCTCCATCTATAGAACCTGTTGCTCACAAGGCTAACGAATATGTTGAAATAGATAACCTTGTAACATGTGCAAAACTATGGGCTACAGTAGTAACAAAGCTTTTGAAGCCCTGATAGAGGCAAGTAAAAATGGAAAATGAGGTAGAATTAAAAGTAGTAAAACTCAGAGAAGATATTCCTCTCCCCTCCTATGTGACAGAGGGAGCAGTGGGAATGGACCTTTATGCAGCAGAAGAGGTTATTCTCCACCCAGGGGAGATAAAACTTGTGTCTACGGGGATAAAAGTAGAAGTTCCCAGGGGGTATGAACTTCAAATAAGACCTCGCAGTGGTTTTGCTGTTAAGGGTATTGGAATTCCTAATTCTCCGGGAACTATTGATAATGATTATAGAGGAGAAGTAAAGGTATGTCTTATCAATTTTGGAAAGGAGCCCTTTAAGATAAAAAAAGGTGACAGAATTGCTCAGGCAGTAGTATCACCAGTTGTTCGAGCAAAACTTATATGCGTTAACTCTCTTAGCTCCACTTTCAGAGGTGAAGGAGGATTTGGTCACACGGGAAAGTAATTTTTAAGGTTTTATTTAAATGAAAAGAAGAGATTTTATAGAAGCCTTATTTTTAATTTTAAGTGGTCTTTTTATTTTGGTAAGTCTTGTTTATTACAGTCCTGCAAAGTCTTCTTTTTTTACTTTTCCTCCCGAAATTTCTCCAGGAAATTATGTGGGGAAGATTGGTATCTTTGTTGCAACCTACCTTTTCTTGGGGTTGGGAATAGTAGCTTTTCTTTTACCGGTAGCTTTAATTTGGTTGGGAGTGAAAAAAATAAAAAAGGAATACACAGGGGGTATTTTGCTGAGTGGTGTGAGTTTAATTTTTGGTTTTATAGCTCTTTGTAGCCTCTTGTATTTTCTCGGGCTTGATATTGACTTTGCTTTACATGGAGGAGGAATGGTGGGTTTTGTCTTTTCCAGACTTTTTGAGTTATATTTTGGAAAAGTGGGAGGAGTTATTATAATATGCGGATTGTTAGCTTGTTTTTTTCTTTTAAATATAGATTTTTCCGTGATTAAAAGAAAAAGGGAAATCAAAAAGAGAATATTGTCTTCTTCAAAAATTTCTGCAGCCAAGAGGCAAATCTTTGAGCAACAGTCAGATAAAAAGAATAAAAATAGAAAAAGAGGGGAGTTTAGAAAGTCTTCCTCTCCCGGGTATAGATTCCCTCCAATTGATTTACTTGACTTACCGAAGAAAAGTTCTGTTTCCTCAAGTGAGGTAGTTGAAGCAGGTAAAAAACTTCAGCAAACTCTCAAAGATTTTGGGGTGAATGTAGAGATAGAAGAAATAAAAGACGGGCCTGCTATTATAAGGTATGAGGTAAGACTTGCCCCGGGTATAAGAGTCAGCAGATTGATGAATTTATCAAGTGACCTCGCACTTTCCCTTGCTGTTCCTAATGTGAGGATAGAGGTGCCTGTAAGTGGAAAACCTCTTGTGGGGATTGAAGTTCCCAAAAAAAAGGTGAGGTTTGTTTATTTGCGTGAGCTTTTAGAAGAGAAGGAATTTGAGGAAAAGAAAGGAAAACTTTTCTTTCCTCTTGGGAAAAATGTTGCCGGTGAAACTGTATGGGTAAACCTTGAAACTTTGCCTCACCTTTTAATAGGAGGGTCAACAGGTTCTGGGAAGAGTGTGTGTATAAATTCAATTTTGGTGAGTTTGCTTTACAGGGCGACACCTGAAGAGGTAAAATTTCTACTTATTGACCCCAAGACAGTTGAACTTGTGGATTATGCAGAAATTCCTCACCTGATATTTCCTCCTGTAAAAGACTTCAAAACAGCTACGAAGGCCTTGGACTGGGTAGTTCAGGAGATGATGCAACGTTACGAGGAGTTTAATAAAGAAGGAGTGAGAAATATTGCCGGGTTTAATCAGATAAGAAAAGGAGATGAAATCATGCCCTTTCTTATAGTGGTTATTGATGAACTTGCTGATCTTATGATGCTTGCTGGCGCAAAGCTTGAGAAAACCCTCTGTCGTATTGCTCAGCTTGGAAGAGCTACTGGAATTCATCTTGTCGTTGCCACTCAGAGACCCTCAGTTGATGTTATTACAGGTTTAATTAAAGCCAATTTTCCCTCCCGAATTTCTTTTGCTGTTGCCTCACAGGTTGACTCCAGGACTATTCTTGACACTGTAGGAGCAGAAAAACTTGTTGGAAATGGTGATATGCTTTTTTCTCCGGTTGAAGCTTCGAAACCTTTTAGAATCCAGGGAAGTTACATCTCTCCTGCGGAGGTAAAAAGAGTTGTAGCCTTTATAAGAGAACAGAAAAGACCTGTGTATAAAGATATAATAAGAGAGGTTGAAGAGGAAGAGAGAGGTGGTGAAGAGGGGCAACAGGATGAGCTTTTTGAGGAGGCAAAAAGACTTGTTCTTGCAACAGGTAGAGCCTCCACCTCATATCTACAGAGAAGACTTGCTATTGGTTACAACAGGGCTGCAAGAATTATGGAACAGCTTGAGAAAGAGGGAATTGTAGGTCCTGCTAGAGGAAGCAAACCAAGAGAGATAATTGTTGAAAAGGGAATTATTGAAAAAAAGAGAGAGGATAATGAATCTGGCCAATAAGATTACCTTTTTCAGGATTATCTTGATACCTTTTTTTATTCTGTTTTTATTTTGTTGGGGTAAGGTGGGAGTGGCGCTATCTTTTCTTATTTTTCTGATAGCCTCTTTTTCTGATTGGATGGACGGATATATAGCAAGAAGGAAAAGTCAGATAACCTCTCTTGGAAAGATAATGGATCCGGTGGCTGATAAGATTCTTGTTTATTCTGCATTTATTTGCTTTATACACTTCAAAATTATTCCTTTCTGGATGATAATAATACTTATGGCAAGGGACTTTCTGGTGATGGCTTTAAGAGCTGAAGCAGCTTACAGAGGAGTTTTGATTGTTCCAACTTTTGCAGGTAAGTTTAAAACATTTTTAGAGTACGGGGGAATAGTATCCTCTTTTTTCTACCTGCTTTTTTCCCCAATTTTTTTAAAGTCCTTTTTCAGGTTTACAACTTACTTCTTTATGAGTCTTGCAGTTTCATTTGCTTTAATATCAGGATTTCAGTATTTTCTTCAGGGTAAAAAGGTTATATCTTCGTGAAAAAATTAATTTTGATGGTTGGCACAGGTTTGGGAGCAGGATTTTCCCCTTTTTTTCCGGGAACTGTTGGAAGTTTATGGGGAGTTCTTATCTACATTTTGTTAATTAAATTTACAGGTTATAATATCTTGTGGCAGATTATCGTGAGCCTCGTTTTCATTTTTTTAGGAATTTTTATTTCAGGAGAATGTGAAAAAATATTAAAAGACAGAGATTCTCAATCAATAGTAATTGACGAGATAACCGGCTTTCTGGTAAGCACAATAGGGATTCCTTTTTCTCCTTTTTTTCTTTTTCTGGCATTCCTGTTTTTCAGATTATTTGATATAACAAAACCATTCTCCCTGCAAAAGCTTCAAAATCTTCCTGGAGGACTGGGAGTGATTGCCGACGATGTGGCAGCAGGTCTTCTTGCAAATCTTTCCCTGCGCATATTAATATCCATGGCAGGTTTGTCTTAATTGATCCTTTTAAAAGCCTACATTTGACAACCTCACCAATTTTTATAAAATGTTTTGTTCTCTTTAATCAGAAAAAAGGGGGATATTATGAAGGAGATGGTAGAGGTCAGGTGGCATGCAAGAGCTGGCCAGGGGGCAAAGACGGCTGCTTTGCTCCTTGCAGAGGCAGCCTTACATGAGGGAAAGTATATCCAGGGATTTCCAGAATACGGTCCAGAAAGAGAGGGAGCTCCTATAAAGGCTTTCACCCGGATAAGTGATAAACCTATTCTCATTCATTGTGGAGTTGCAAATCCGGATGCAGTGGTTTTGCTTGATACCACTCTCCTGGGAGCTGTAGATGTCACGGAGGGGCTTTTGGAGGATGGAGCCTTACTGATTAACACCGAAAAAAGTCCCGAGGAGATCCGCAAAACTCTAAAGACAGAAAAAGGGAAGGTATTTACAGTTGATGCAACAGGTATTTCCCTTGATCTTCTTGGAAGGAACCTGCCTAACATGCCCATGATAGGGGCTCTTGTTAAAGTTCTACCTGTGGTAAAACTTGAAACTCTCCTTGAAAGTGTCAAAAAGAAATTTGGAAAAAAATTTAGCTCGAAGATAGTAGAGGGAAATGTTTCTGCAATTAAGAGAGCTTATGAGGAGGTCAAGTCAGAATGAAAGAAAAAGGCTGGAAAGAGATTCCCATAGGAGGGCTTATTTTAGAAGCAGGGAATGCTGAAGAATACAAGACAGGAAGTTGGAGAACTTTCCGTCCTGTTGTTGATAAAGAGAAGTGTAAAAACTGTCTTCTCTGCTGGATTTATTGTCCTGATTCTTCCATAAAGGTGGAAAATGAGAAAATGGAGGGCTTTTATTATGACTATTGCAAAGGCTGCGGAATATGTAAAAACGTTTGTCCCTTTAATGCTATAAAAATGATAGAGGAATCTAAATATCAAGAAGAAAAATAAGTTTAATAAAGGAGAGTGAATAAATGGCAAGAATAGAGGCAATGACTGGCGATGAGATTGCTGCCGAAGCAATGAGGCAGATAAATCCAGATGTTGTCGCCGCTTATCCCATAACCCCACAAACTGAGATAGTTCAAAATTTTTCTCAGTTTGTGGCAAATGGCCAGGTAAAGACAGAGATGATAAGGGTAGAAAGTGAGCATTCTGCTATGAGTGCCTGTGTTGGCGCTGCTGCAGCAGGAGCAAGAGCCATGACTGCGACCTGTGCCAACGGACTTGCTTTGATGTGGGAAGTTCTTTACATAGCAGCATCCTACAGGCTTCCTATTGTTATGGCGGTTGCTAACAGGGCTTTAAGTGGGCCCATAAACATTCATTGTGACCATTCTGACTCAATGGGAGCAAGAGATTCAGGTTGGATACAGCTTCACAGTGAAAACTGCCAGGAGATTTACGACAACCTGATTCAGGCGATAAAAATTGCAGAAAATAAAGATGTTCTCCTTCCGGTGATGGTTTGCTTTGATGGATTTATTATCTCCCACGGCACGGAGAGAGTAGAGATCCTCGATGATGAGAAAGTGAAGGAATTTATTGGTGAGTTCAAACCCCAGTATCCTCTTCTTGACCTTGAAAATCCTGTAACCTATGGTCCTCTTGATCTTTTTGACTATTACTTTGAGCACAAAAGACAGCAAGTGGATGCAATGGAAAAAGCTCCTTCTGTAATTAAAAAAGTGGGAGAGGAGTACGGGAAAATATCGGGAAGAAGTTATGGACTGGTGGAAAAGTACAATATAGATTCCTCAGATATGGTGATAGTAGCTGCAGGATCAACTGTAGGAACCATCAAGGCAACCATAGAGGAGTTTAAAGAAAAAGGGGTTAATGTGGGACTTTTAAAGATAAGAACTTTCCGTCCCTTTCCTGATGAGGAGATAAAAGATAGCTTGAAAGATAAGGCTTGCGTTGCGGTTATGGATCGCTCAGCTTCTTTTGGGGCAGTAGGTGGTCCTATTTTCTCCGAGATAAGGTCAAGTTTATACGAGGAGGAGAAAAGACCTAAGGTGGTTAATTATATTTACGGTCTTGGGGGAAGAGAAACTACTATGGACCATATTAAAAAAGTTGTTGAGGATCTTTTAAATATAAAAAGGACAGGGAAAGTTGAAAAACTTGTGAATTATCTTGGTGTAAGAGAATAAAAAGAAAGGAGAGACACATGCCTTCTCTTAAGGAGCTTTCTCATAAAAAAGAACTTTTATCCCGGGGTCACAGACTTTGTCCTGGTTGTGCGGCTCCAATAATAGTAAGACAGACTCTTTTAGCCGCAGACAAACCTGTGGTAGTCTGCTGTCCTACAGGATGTCTTGAGGTGGCAACAACCATTTATCCCTATACTGCCTGGAAGATTCCCTGGATTCACTGTGCTTTTGAAAATGCTGCAGCTACACTTTCAGGCGTTGAGACTGCCTATCGGGCTCTCAAAAAGCAGGGTAAGATAAAAGAGGATGTAAGATTTATCGCCTTTGGTGGAGATGGAGGAACTTACGATATTGGTCTACAGTCATTGTCAGGAGCCCTTGAAAGAGGGCACAGGATGCTTTATATATGTTACGATAATGAGGCTTACATGAATACAGGTATCCAGAGGTCAAGTGCAAGTCCCCTTGGTGCTCACACGACAACCACTCCACCAGGAAAGGCCATTCCAGAAGGAAAGTCAGAGCAAAGAAAAAATCTTACTGAAATTGTGGCAGCTCACAACATTCCTTATGTCGCTCAGGCTTCTCCTGGTTTTCACATGGACCTTATAAAGAAGGTTCAAAAAGCTCTTTCGGTAGATGGACCAAGCTTTATCAATGTGTTATCCCCTTGTCCGAGAGGATGGAGGTATCCTGCTGAGAAGACTATAGAAGTTGCAAAGCTTGCTGTTCTTACAGGTTTCTGGCCTTTGTATGAAGTGGAAAATGGGAAATACAAAATAACTTATAAACCAAAAGAGAGAAAGCCGCTAAGGGAATTTCTTGAGATACAGGGCAGATTCAAGCATCTTCTCAGTGAGGAAAACAAACCTGTTGTGGAGAGACTGGAGAAAGAGATAGAGGCTTGGGGAAAGGAACTTTTAAAAAGGGCAGGGGAAAGCTAAGAAAAATTTTGAAAAAACAAAAACTTATATCCCCTCTTCTTTAAGTAAGAAGAGGGGATTTTTATTTTATCTGCTTGACTTTTTAGTGATATTTTTAATAATTTTACCAAATTGGTCATATTTTTAAAGGAGATTTTTACATGGCTATAAGAA
>Ga0180301_10000975_pt1 | contig 22484 bp, 28 predicted proteins | sample GuaBasSediGuay16_FD_121797 | JGI IMG/M metagenome (GOLD analysis project Ga0180301, IMG submission 121797) | Subseafloor sediment microbial communities from Guaymas Basin, Gulf of California, Mexico - Guay16, Core 4569-2, 12-15 cm | ecosystem: Environmental > Aquatic > Marine > Hydrothermal...
ATCTGAAAGCACTAAGTGAAGTTGAGGAACACTAATATAGATATTAATCCAAGGACTATCAACACCGCTCAAAGGCACATATACATAATAATAGTATATATCACCAGATAAACTACTAATAATATCGATGTTAATCATTGAAATCAGGAGTACTAATAGTATAAATGTCCTCTTTGTAACACGAAGTAATTCTAACATATTGTTACCTTGTAAGTATTTACAGAGCAGAACCATTTATTCATTCTTTTCTATTAATTCAGAAGTTATAATTCTCGCAGGCTTTATATGTATTGGAGTAATCATCATATTCTTAGGAGATTATTATGAAGAGCGTTATTGCCCTATTTATAGCAGCAATGTTATCCTTATCCCTAATACTTCTAGTAGTTAACGTTAATTCAATAATGGTATTAAGTAGTGGTGAAGAGTATTGGGGTAAGCTTATTGATGTTACTATAATACCCCATATGGATGTTGATGTTAATGGATCAATTTACTTTACAGGTAACTACATACATGATATACTGTTAATTAAGCTTAATAGTTCGTGTGACATGCTTTGGGCTAAGGAATATGTCCTGAAAATACCATATCAAAGCCCCTACGTAGAACGTGTTGCTGGTCTAGTTATTTCAGGTAACATGATCTATATTGCTGGATCTATGGGTGTAACTGGAGGCTATGACCTAGACACATTCATTGCAATTATAAATAAAGATACCGGTGAAGTAAAAAGGATTCTAAGACTAGTATCACCACTCCTAGATGACTACATAACAGGTCTAGCATTTAATGAAAAAGATAAATCAATATACGTTTTAGGAGAATTCTATAACAAGAGTACTGAAGAATTCAGGGTATTCATTGCAAAGATCAATACTACAGGCAATATTGTTTGGGTTAAAATACTAAAGTATATAGATTTCCTTTATGAACGTGCAGTTAACGTATATGTTGATGAAGAAGGATACATCTATGCTACAGGTATAGTAGTTGACAAAAACAATAACCCTCATACATTTATAGCTAAAATAGACTCTAATGGAAATATTTTAAAGAACATCATCCTAAAGAATATGACAATACCAACAGATATGGTTTTTGATCCAGATGGATACATTTACATAGATATTTCATCAAATCCTCTTAAACTCGAAGCATTTATTATTAAGATGACTAAAGACTTAGAAATAGTATAGTGTAAGGAACTTAAAGAGCTTAGATACTATTTAGGTACATTAAGCCTAGTAGATGATAAACTCTATGTCAGTCATTCAATATTATTTAGCGATGTAGCACCCTTTATCCTCATACTTGAAATGGATACTAGTACGGGCACGGTTTTAAGAGGATTAAAAATAACTGATCTCTTTAGCGCTCCACTTCTTATTGCAGTTAAATATAGTGATGGAGACCTACTTATACCATATCGTGCTCCATTCATAACACTCCTAAAAACTAATATGAATATTCAAGGTATTTATGAATGGATTGAACTTGATAGAAAACCTATCCTTGCTAACCCCATAGACGTTAAAGTCTATGACTACAACCCAAGTATAGGTTCAGGAACGATAAAGATGGATAACTATAGTTTCCTAGAGGTTAGAGAACTTGATGTAAGTATAACCGATAAAAAGCTAAACATGTATATTGCACAGTTTAAGCCTGTTGAAACTTCACCAACGCCATCTCCAAGTCCTAGTCCATCGCCTACTACGGTTACTACAACTGTTACTACTACAGTTACAGAAACCATTACCTTAACCAAGACAAAGACCATACAACACCAGTAACAACTACAATTACTAAGACTTTAACAGAAACACATCTGATCATAGAGATAACCACAATAACAACACCAATAACATTAACAGAGACAAAGGTATTAGAAAAGACATTAACTTATCCGAAGACAGTAACCAAGGTTGTTAGAGAAACAATAACTAGAACAGAAGTTGAAACAATTACAACTACAGCTATAAAGACAATAACAATAGAGAAAAGAACACTACCACTAGATACTGTTACAATAATGTTCTTAGTAGCAGTAATGTTAGGAGTAATAGCAATTATAGTATTAGCAAAGAAAAAGTAAAATAATCTTTAAAGTGGAATTAAAAGTCAGGAGAGGAGATAGTATGGTTAAAGTCGTTCGTGCTAGATATGAGAATGGCGTATTAAAGCCATTAGAAGAGCTTAATTTAAGGGAAGGAGAGGAAGTTGAAATAATTATTCGTAGGAGCTGTTCTCAAGTCTTTGGCGCTCTCATTAATAGAAGACCTGACCTAAAACCTGAAGATGTTGATAAGGTTATTGAGGAAATTGAGAATGAAGGTATTCTTTGACTCAAACGTCTTCCTTAAATACCTTGTAGGTATTGAGGATGCTAAAAAGCTTATAGATAAAGTTGAATATGGTGAATGGAGGGGTTACGTAAATGATGTTATTGTTAGTGAAGTTATCTATGGATACCTAAGATTAGCACTTAACATTTCTAGGTATAAGCTTAGAGAATATGTAGTTAAATACATTGATAAGGTTAAGGAGCTATTAGAGCAAGACATATACCCCCTATTCATGAATTTTAACCACCTACCTAGCCGTATAGGAGTTGATATGCTTATAGAGTATATGGTTAAGTATAGGCTATTACCTAATGATGCATTAATAGCAGCTATATGCTGGCTTTATGGTATAGAAGCTATAGCTACATTTGATGAAGATTTTAAGAGGATACCATGGCTAAAGGTAATCCCATAGCTAATCCGAAGATTCTAGCTCCTTAATTAGCTCTTCTAATGGTCTAACCTTTCCTTCAAATATCTCTCTTAAGGATTTCTCAATAATTGCTAACGCTCTTGGAGATAACTCTCTAAATCCAACTCTCTTAATCTTAATCTTAACCATGACGGCACCTAAGTACTAATTGCTTTCCCTCTTATATAAAATGATCCTGTTACCAAAAGTGGTAACGGAGTTATCTTTTCCACCCCCTCATTAACTCATGTTAGTGTTTAAAAATACTTCTATTTCTCACTTAATGGGTGATGGGCTTGAAGCTTTGGGATGATAAGAAAGGTGAAGTCATCGATTTTCTTGATGGTGAAGTTGAGGATGAAATTTATGCATTAAAGCCGACTATCCGTGCAAGTGATTACTCTGAATGGGAAAGTAAAGTTCAACATAGAATACTAATGGATGTAAAGGAGGATAAAATCCTAGCATGTATTTTTGATGGGTTTGATGAAGAGATTGGTATGCCTCTTCGGCTTTGTAATGGGGTGTACTGATTCTATCGTAAAGCACGTTAAAATTAGACCTAAATTCAAAGGCAAAAATGTTATATAAGTAAGGGCAGGCCACACGGTGTGCTACCCTACTGGATGTCGACTAGTAGAACTATGCCTAAGGCTACATGAGGCCATAACATGCAACTTGACTTGATAGATTGATAATACAATTGCCATTCATAGTTAAAGACACATGCATCTTACCAGTGTATACATGGGGAGCATTAATTTATACTTAATAATGAGATTATGGCTGAAACCACCTTTATACAATGACGAAAACTTTAAATAAAACTATTCATGTTCCATTACATTAACTTCATTTCAGCATTTTTACTTGCTTGAAGTAGGGTTTACGTATAGATAAATATTTTTGCCTTTTCCTTAATGGGGCTGATATAATGTACATTAGAGTTGTTTGATAGAAACTATGAGTTCTTTAAGAGGATGCTTAGGAAGTAAGTAGTGTTCTTTAGCCTAGTATCCTAGAGTTATTAGTGCTTGTGGTCCATTATATATTAAGACCATTTTACTTAACACATCTCTACCTAGTAGTTCCTTGTAAGGCTGATTACCTAACTGTACTGCTACAGCCCTAATATTATCTATGACTATTCTAGGCATGGCTGGAGGAAAACCTGGTGCTATCCTGGATGGAATTATAAGTCTAACCATATATACTGCTGTCTCTACGCTATCTGAAGGTGTTGAAAGCTTGGTTATACCTATTGGTGGATAGCCAAGCTGTCTTAAAATATCAGCATCAATACTTGTAACAGAAGCACCAGTATCTATTAGAGCAGGAACGTCTTCCATAACCTTAACCTTAATCCCCTTACCAGTCATTCACTTTTCAACAACATCTGATGGACGAATATCAACACGTATTTGTAGACCCAGAATTGATACTAGAATACCTGCATCAGACATTGCATGAGAGATGGACGGACAAGCAACATCTCATCAGGTTAAATGAGGTTATCAATTGTTTAAGGGAGCGGAGATTGAGTGGCGCCGGGGGCGGGATTTGAACCCGCGCGGGGCGTCTGCCCCACCGGCTTAGCAGGCCGGCGCCCTACCAGGCTAGGCGACCCCGGCTCTCACTAGTAGGTTTGGAGTTCCTACAGCTTTATAAACTTTGACAATGCTTGCGATTTCCTTAATAATACTTAAGCATTTTAGTGTTCCTCTACATATTATTAAAGTAGTGGTGTTACCAAGTAGGTATATCAAATATTTATTAAATTATGTGTTCATTTAAATTGGATGGGGAGATAATGTCTCATGGGCAGGACGTATTGGAGGTTATAATGTCTCGAAGAAGTATTAGGAAGTTTAAGTCTAAGGAAGTACCAGATGAAGTTATTGAAAAGCTCTTATTGGCAGCAACATCTGCACCTACAGCGGGGGGTATTGATTGGTATATATTTATTGTTGTAAAAAGCTTAGAGAGGAGAAAGAGAGTTTATGAGCTGCTTAAGGAGGCACATAAGTTTTACGCCGCTAAAGCCCTCAAGACTCCTTGGCCTTCTGATAAGATTAAGAAATTCTTAAAGAGATTAGATGAGGGACTTTACTTGGCGCCTTTATATATTGCTATATACATGGATTTAACAAGAGAGCTATTAGCTCACGAATTTAAGGATATCGAAAGAATTTGGGCTATTCAAAGTCTTGCTGCAGCTGTAGAGAACATTCTAATTGCGGCGCATTCACTTGGCCTTGGAGCTGTATGGCTTGGAGTACCACTTTTCATGAAGGATGAATTTAATGAAGTATTAGAGCCTCCTCCTAATACTGAGCTTACGGCTATAGTAGCCTTAGGCTATCCAGACGAGACACCTATAAAACGAAGACCGAGAAAACCCTTATCTGAGATTGTTATCTATAGATAAACTAAGACTAGATAACTTAACTATAATGAACTTAATAATCATAACCAATAGTAAGCCAAGCATTAATATCTTAATATATAACGCCTCAACATTTATGTTCTTCCAAACACAAGGTCTAGTGATGCAGCTAAGACTTCAAGAATACATAATAACATTAATAGGGTGCACATGTAACACGACATTTTCGAAGTAATACTGCTAAGCTATTTTTTAGAGTTCTATAAAAGCTCTATGGCTAAGGCGGCGCCTCCTCCTGTACCATGACATATCGATGCTATTCCCTTAACTCCTTTATGTGTTTCAAGTACATTAATTAGCTCTATAGTTATCCTAGCTCCACTCGCCCCTATTGGATGACCTATTGCAATAGCTCCTCCATGTAAGTTAATTCGCTCATAAGGTATATTGAGTAGTTTATGGGCTAGAAAAACGCTTACTGCAAACGCCTCATTAATTTCCCAAAAATCTACTTTGCCGATACTCCAGCCTACCCGCTTTAAAACCTCTTTTGCGGCATCTATGGATGCTACAGTGAATTCCCAAGTATCTCTCGCCACATATGCAAAACCTCTTATTCTTGCCTTGGGTTCTAAACCTAGCTTTTTAACGGCTTTTCTAGATGCTAGTAAGACTACTGCTGCCCCATCACTAAGTTGACTTGAAGAAGCTACAGTATGTAAGCCATTACTACTAAATACTGGGGGGAGCTTTTTTGCTTCTTCCAATGTTAGTTCTGTTTTAATACCTTCATCCTTATTTAATAATACCTTTCCATTAACTATTACGGGTTCAACATACTTTTTCATAACCCCATTAGACCAGGCTTGTGCTGCTTTACGGTGGCTCTCATATCCTATCCAATCCAGTATCTCTTTAGTAGCACCATAATGACGTGCTACTTTATCGGCTTCTAAACCCATTCCCAGATCTAATACCGGATCCCATAAGCCGTCGATGACCATAGAGTCGTAGAATATTCCACGTCCTTGCTTTAATACAAAATGTCTTAGCCCCCAGCGTGCTTCAGCGGGTATGAGGAAAGGGGCATTACTCATGGATTCCATTCCTCCGGCTATAACGAGGTCATAAGTCCCCATGGCGATGTATAGAGCTCCTGTTACTATAGCTGTCATACCACTAGCACATACCATGTCAACATTCATAGCGGGAATATGAATTGGTAGACCAGCCTTAATAGCTACTTGTCTAGCAGTAAGTTGTCCTGTTCCAGCTCTTAATACTTGACCCATAACGATGAAGTCAATGTGCGAGGGACTTAATCCAGTTCTTTTAAGCAAGGCTTTTACAGCTTGAACTCCAAGGTCAACAGCGCTTAGACGTGCAAGGCTTTTACCAAATTTTCCTATAGGAGTTCTTACACCGTCAACTATGTAGATTTCTTTATTCAAAAATACAACACCATAGCTATTATACATAATAAAGAACTTTTAAGCTTTAAATAGATGTGTACCCGAATAAAATGATATCATATATATTACAAAGACGAAATTTAAGTAGAATAACTTAGTGAAGGTAAAAAGAAGATAAATAACTAAAGCATACAAATATAAAACATGCATGACTAATTTCGTCTCAATGGTGCCATAAGAATGGTTAAGCTAAAAAAAGTCGCAATTGTAGGTTTTGGAGTTATGGGTTCTGGAATAGCACAGGTCTTTGCCCAAGCAGGTTTTATTGTCTATGGCATGGATATTGATGAAAGGGCTTTAAAGCGAGGATTAGAGTCCATTATTAATGGTCCTTTTGGCCTAAAGAGAGCTATTCGTAAAGGTTTAATAACAGAGCAACAAATGCAAGAAATACTATCTAGGATAAAAGTAACACAAGATCTTACTGAAGCGGTTAGAGATGCTGACCTCGTTATAGAGGCAGTAATAGAAGACTTAGAGGTAAAGAGAAAGGTATTCGCCAATATTGATGCTATTGCACCATTGCATGCAATATTAGCGAGTAATACATCATCTCTTAGTATAACAGCTTTAGCTGCTGCAACGAAAAGGCCTGAGAAGGTTGTAGGTATGCACTTCTTTAATCCACCACAGATAATGAAGCTTGTAGAAATTGTTCAAGGGTTACAAACATCAGATGAAACTATTGAATTTGTGAAACAAGTTGCAATTAAGATAGGTAAGAAGCCTATTGTATGTAAGGACGTTCCTGGATTCATTGCGAATAGAATTGGAATATTAGCAATACTTGAGGGTATTAGACTTTATGAGCAAGGAGTTGCTTCAGCAGAGGATATTGATACAGCTATGAAGTTAGGATATAATTGGCCAATGGGTCCTCTCGAACTTGCAGACTTCATAGGCCTTGATGTTCTATTAAAGATATCAGAAGCTCTATACAGAGAAACGGGTAATCCAGCATATATGCCCCCCACAATATTAAAGCGCATGGTAGATGCCGGATTCCTTGGTAGAAAAGCTAAGAGAGGTTTTTACAAATACTAGTTTCCATGTACCTGGAGGTAGATAACGTTATGTCCTTTAAGAACATTATATATGAGAAGAAAGATAATATAGCTATAATAACAATTAACAGACCTCATGTTCTAAATGCTCTCAATCGAGATACTCTACTAGAAATGCTTTCAGCTCTCACTGACGTAGAGAAAGATCCCAATATTAGGGCACTAGTCATTACTGGAGCTGGCGATAAAGCCTTTTGTGCTGGAGCAGATGTAAAAGAATTCAAAGATAAGCCTCTAGTAGAGTTATTGGAGTTTATGGAGCTTGGTCATAAAGTATGTACTATGATAGAAAATCTTAGCAAGCCAGTAATAGCTGCAGTAAATGGCTATGCACTAGGGGGAGGACTAGAGCTTGCAATAGCATGTGACTTCATTATAGCATCTACTAATGCCAAACTTGGTCAACCAGAAATAAATCTCGGTATAATGCCTGGCTGGGGTGCAACTCAAAGGCTTGTAAGACTTATTGGTCTTAGAAAGGCGAAGGAGCTAATACTTTTAGGTGAAATGATAAGTGCTGAAGAAGCATTACAAATAGGCTTGGTTAATAAAGTAGTTCCACTAGAGAGATTAAAAGATGAAGCCTTTAAATTAGCAAAGAAACTTATAGAGAAAAGCCCCATAGCCCTCAAGTTCGCAAAGCACGCAATTAATGCAGCTCTTAAGACAACACTACCCGAAGGCCTAGATTATGAAAGAATGTCCTTTATAGCACTCTATAGCTCTGAAGACGCTCAAGAAGGTATAAAGGCATTCCTTGAAAAACGTAAACCTGTCTGGAAGGGAAGATGATCTTCACTAAGGTAAAGAAGTCTTTTTTACCCATTACTTAGTTTAATTAAATCAATGACTTCTGTTGATAAATCTAGTGAAAAATGTGAAGATTCAAGTTGGAGATTTAGTTATGGTTTCTGGGACTTTAGTCTTTCAATGAGCTTCGGTAATATTACAAATAGGTCTCCTACAATTCCATAGTCTGCGATTTTAAATATTGGTGCATTGGGGTCTTTATTAATAGCTATAATGATTCTAGAATCCTTCATCCCCACTATATGTTGAATAGCGCCCGAGATACCACATGCTATATAGATTTCCGGCTTAACTGTTTGACCTGTTAGACCTACTTGGTGGTCATAGGAAATCCATCCAGCTTCTACGGCAGCTCTAGAGGCACCAACTTCTCCTCCTAAAATTTTTGCAAGTTCTTTTATTAGCTCAAAGCCTTTAGGTCCAGCTCCTCGTCCACCGGATACTATTATTTTTGCTGATTTCAGGTCTACTTTTCTCTGTTCTCTTTTAGATTCAAGAACTTCAATACTCTGAGTTTCAAAGTCTGTAAATTCTATTGTCCACTCTCTTACATCTCCTGACCTAGATTCATCTTTTGGAGGTATGGAGAAGAGTCCTGGCCTTACTGTTGCCATTTGTGGTCTATGTCTAGGTGTAACTATAGTAGCCATGATTTCGCCTCCAAAAGCTGGTCGTATTTGGTAAAGTACATTCCTAAACTTTTTCCCTGTTAATGGATCTACGTAGTCCCCTATGTCTAGATCAGTACAATCAGCTGTTATTCCTGTCCTTAATCTTGCCGCAATTCTAGGCCCTAAGTCCCTACCTGTAGTTGTTGCTGCGAGAATTAGTATATCAGGTTTCTCATTCTGTACTATCTTTACGATAGCCTTTGTATACGGTAAGGCTGTATATTTCTCAAGTCTCTTGTCATCTACAAGGTGAACTACATCAGCTCCACGACAGATTAACTCTTTAGCTAAGTGCCTTATATTGTATCCTAGGAGTAATGCACCTACATTGAAATCGGCTTTGTCAGCTAGTAATCTAGCCTTTCCTAATACTTCTAATGAAGAATCTACAATAGACCCCTCACGTGTTTCTATGAAGACAAAGATTTTACCATTCATTTTTGGCTACCTCACTAAACTTACACCATCCTTTTTAAGTTCAGCTAGAAAACTCTCTATTACCTTATCTACATCAGGTTCTGTGAATATCTTACCTTTTCTCTTAAGGATTACCTTTTCTATTTTTAAAATCCTTGTCGGCGAACCACGAAGCCCAACCTTATTTGGATCGACACCTATATCATCAACGTTCCATACTATTATGGTCTTTCTACGAGCCTTAAGAACATCTCTTATGGTGGGAATTCTTGGCTCATTGGCTGTATTAGTTATTGTTAGAAGAGCTGGGAGCTTTACTTTTAGTATTTCGTATCCTCCTTCTACGAGGCGCTTCACTATGACGTGTCTATCCCTTATTTCAATTCTTTCTACGTAGGTAACATGGGGTATTCCTAGAAATTCGGCAACTTCTGGTCCTACGTGTCCCGTATTTCCATCGGTTGATTCCATGCCGCAGAGAATTAAATCAAAATCGCCGATTTTTCGGATAGCTTGGCTTAGTGCATAGGATGTAGCTAAAGTATCTGAACCAGCAAGTCTTTTATCACTTAATAGTATAGCATCATCTACTCCCATAGCTAGAGCTTCACGAAGAACTTCAATAGCATGTGGTGGTGCCATGGAGATAGCTATGACCTTTCCACCGTATTTTTCCTTTATTCTAACTGCTGCTTCAACTGCATGCTTATCATAGAGGTTTACTGTGAGAGGGACCTTCTCTCTATCTATTGTTCCATCGGGTTTTAGTCGTACAGGTGCTTTAGGATCTGGAACAGGCTTTACTAGCACTATAATATTCAAGATTTTGACACCTTACTTATCTATATGGTAGGAATTCTCTTCCTAAGATTTCTCTTGCGACTATGATCTTCATGATGTCTGTAGCTCCTTCAGCCCATTCATAGCTCTTTACAGCCTTTATAGCTAAGGTTAAGGGGCACTCTTCAGTATAGCCGAATGCGCCGAACCATCGCATTGCATCATCTATAGCTCTAATTGCTGTGAGTACTGCAATCATCTTGGCTTCAGCTGCAATTTTTGAGACTTCAAATCTACTCATTTTACCTTCTCTTTCCATCTTGAGAGCCCATAATGCTTTATATGCAAGTAATTGAGCAGCTTCGATACGTGCCCAATGCTCTGCTAGTGGGAACTGTATTCCTTCAAATTTAGCCAGAGGAATACCGAATACCTTTCTCTGCTTTATATAATCCATAGTTAATTCTAGAGCTCTCTTGGCAACAGCACAACATACTGTTGCGATAAGGGCACGGGCATAGTCAAATCCTTCCATCGCTATATAGAATCCTCTACCTTCATTGCCTATTACATATTTTTCAGGAACTCGTACATTGTCAAGCTTATAACTAGCCCATGATACGCCTTTTCGACCCCAGCCCTTTTCGTACTTTATAGCTATTCCTGGAGACCTTATGGGTATGAACATCATTGTCATTCCTCTATGTCCTTTCTCCGGAGCTGTCTTAACTAAGGTAAGGTGACCTCCTCCCATTTCGAATTGTTCTAGGGCTTCTCTTACACCAGATATGAAAGCTTTCTCACCATTTACCACGTACTCGTCGCCTTCTTTTTTGGCTATAGTGGTTATGCTTCGTAAATCAGAGCCAGCACCAGGCTCTGTTGTTGCAATTCCTATCCATAATTTACCTTCAGCTGCAAGAGGAAGTATTTCTTCTTTAAATTCTTTTCTACCATATTTTTGTGCAATGTAACTCCAAGCTGTATGTACGAGGTAGAGGACAGGTGTAGAGCAGCTAAGGTCTGCTCTTGCAAGTTCTTCGACTATAACACCAGCGGTTATGGGGTCAAGGTATAGGCCTCCATATTCTTCAGGTATAGAAACTCCGAATAATCCGAGTCTTGCCATTTCTCTTATTATTTCATTGGGAATTCTCTCTTTTTGTTCTATTTCAAAAACTCTAGGAGTGATAAATTTTTCTGCAAACTCTCTTATAGTTCTTCGTAAGTGTTCTTGCTCTTCAGTAAAATTAAAGTCTAGGGGCATGTTCTACAACCTTCCGTGGATTCTCATAGTTCTTCTCTCTTTTTATAATTTTTGTCCAAGGACCCACCATTACTAGAGCTTAACAGCTTCTCATAAATTACCATTATGTAAATGTAAAACATTTAGATTTCTTAAAAGTTATACTGGAATTAATTTTAGGAATTCATGATAGATATAATTGAGCATACATAGACTTACTCGCCGAACAAAAATTCACGATATACATGGTTGCACACTTTCTTGACTTACACCATAATTAGGTTTGTATTATAGTTTGATAAGCTCTCATACTACTTTATTTCCTTTACGGATTTGATTAGGACGTTTCTATTGTTTATAAATACTTCAATTATATAACTCCATACTTTGTACATAACTCTATTACTGCCGTTCATTATTTTGACTGCACCTATGTTTCTTAATGCTTTATTAAACGCATCATAAAATTCTTGAGCATCCTTTACAGTATCCCATGTTATATTCCAGTAAAGTCGCCACTCTTTAGCTTCATCAACGTAGAATAGTTCTAGGAGATCTCCACCCCATCCTTCTGACGCTCTTAAGGCCTCTGACATTCCTATCTTTGTAATTAAAATTAACAATACGTAATATTCACCCATAACATTAATGTATAGTGGTTTTCCGGTTTCATTAGTTATCAATGTAGTGTTAACCGGTTGTTCCCTTTTGAGATATTTCTCGGGATGAATAACTTGCTCAGTACTAATGGGAGGTATTTTATATGCTTGGTTTACTAGTTTCCATCCCCCTCTATCATAGAGATAGCTTACAAAGCATTCACCATAAATATAGGGAAATGATTGAAGTGCAATATATGGATTATTTATTGGTATGCTAGGTTTTGGTCTTGGAGGCATGCCTGTTAAGTTACAATAGATATCTGCCACGAGATCCGCATCACCCTCGATTAACGCTTGTATAGCCATCTTTTTGTCTAGCGTTGTAGGATAGTGAGGTCTAAAATAATGATATTGAAGAATGTGTACTAATTCATGTGCTATTGCTCTACGAGCTACGGGATCCGCTATATTAAAATTCTCTTTTATTACATACAATGTATAGCCTGCAGTAGCTGCCATGAAGGAGGCGGCCCATTCTCTCTTACCTTTTGTAATATTAAAATCCGGTGATACTAGTAGGCTTAACTTGTAAACTAGTTCTTCAATTAACATTTCCTTTGAAGGCTGAGGAGGACCCCAATGTTTTAATACCCAATCTCGGCTTAATATTTTCAATTCAAACTTTTCTGGAAACTTCAATCCTCTTATATTTTCTACAATGATCTTGATGTTGTTTATAAACTTTCTTACATTATTTTCATATTCCTCCTCTGTCGTCAGCTTTGGTATGGTACTACCTGCAAAAATATAGACTGTTACTGATAGAACTATTATTGTTATTATTAATAATGTAATCTTTTTCCCTGTCTTATCAAATATTTTGCATCACCACATGGTATGTGTTAATAATAAAGTCTTTATGTGTATTATTTTGATTAACTTATTTGGTCTAGGTATTTTCCATATTCACCACTATAATCATCGCCTATTTCAGGTGTTTTCCATCCTTGAGGACAACCCTTGCCATGTCGTATTGGTTTCTTTAGCTTGCTTAATAATACTACTCTACTTGGTATGCTTTCCGATACGATCGGATAACCTGTTTCTAATGATATTTTATATGCGAATTCTCTTACCTCATTATGCAAAGGCATATTTTCTGGCAGTAATCTTTCTCTGGAAGCCCCAACATACATGTATGCTTTTACTTCAATATATGTTGGTTGTGCAAGCTCTATTATCTTTGCGAATCCTTTTACATCTTTATCGCTCATGTTTATTCCTTTCATAACTGTTATTCTTAGGACTGTTGGTGATTTAAAGCTTTTCATTAGTTCAAGTGATTGTAATACTAATCTCCATGTATTTGGAAATAGTGGAGCATTTAGTTTTCTATACATTTCTTCGTTATGTGCTTCTATTGATATATATAATTGGCTTGGTTCTTGATCAAGGGTTTTTAATACGTCAGGTCTTATACCTCTTGTTACTAGGAATGTTGTTAAGCCTTTCTTATGGAATATCTCTATTAATTCGCCTAGCCTTGGATATAGTGTTGGTTCTCCTGTTAAGCTTATTGCTACATGTTTTGGCTCTAGAGCTTCCTTTAATAAATTCTCTCTTAGAGTTGGATGTCCCTTGTAACCTGATATTATTCTTTTAAACTCCTTTATCGCCATATCGGCTATGAATTCAGGGTCGTCGATTACTGGAAGCTTTGTTTCATCCCATTTAAATCCTAGGTCTTGGGGTCTTAGCCTCCAGCAATGGATGCAGTGATTCCAACACCATAATACTGCAGGGCTCATCTGTATGCATCTATGGCTTTCAATTCCATAGAACTTACATTTATAACAGAATCTTCCTTCGGTTAATGCGGCATGAGTCCAGTGACACTTCTTAACAGCACTATGCATTCCTATTACATGGTACTTCTGCTTTCTTAAGATATTTAACATGTACGTCAATACTTCCTGCTCAATTTTATGCACTGCTATAAGCCCCGTAAAAATACTCTACGATTTTCAAGTTTATAGCTCTATGCCTTATTTTTGCTAAATTAATTTAAAGTAGTTCGATTTAATTCCTATGGTGTGGAGGTTTAAGCATAATGTCTAAAAGATTTTTCTGGTCTGGTAATATCGCTTGTGCTGAAGCTGCATTAAGGGCTGGCTGTAAGTTTTATGCTGGTTACCCTATAACTCCCAGTAGTGATCTTATGGAATATATGGCTAGAGAGCTTCCTAAACGTGGTGGCATCTTCTTCCAAGCTGAAGACGAGTTGGCGGCAATTAATGCCGCTATTGGTGCAAGTATTGCTGGTGCTAAGTCCATGACTGCAACTAGTGGTCCAGGTTTTAGTTTAATGCAGGAGGCCATTGGTTATGCTGTTATGGTTGAAGTACCTATTGTAGTTGTTGATGTTATGAGAGTTGGTCCTGCTACAGGTCAAGCGACCAAGGCTGCTCAAGGAGATGTTATGCAAGCTAGATGGGGTAGGCATGGCGATCAAGCTGTTATAGTCTATGCGCCATGGAGTCCTCAAGAATCATTTGATTTAACTATAAAGGCATTCAATACCGCTGAAGAGCTTAGAGTACCAGTTATATTGTTAACTGATGAACTTATAGCTCATTCCTGGGAGACGGTTATAGTTCCTGATGAAGTAAAAATTATTGAGAGGAGAAAACCTAAGAGCTTTGATGAACCACCTTTTGGTTCCACCGATCCACGAATTGCTCCTCCAATGCCTCCACTTGGCGAAGGGTATTATGTGCTGTATACAGGTTCTACTCATAATGAATGGGGTATTAGGAAGACTATTGATCCGGAAGTTCATTATAAACTCGCTAAAAGGATCATAGATAAGGTACACCTTAATGTTAATAAACTATTCCTATACAAAGAATACTTTGTGGATGATGCAGATGTGTTAATTATATCATTTGGCTCTACTTCGAGAAGCTGTCTTGAGGCTATTAGACGTCTAAGGTCTAAAGGAGTAAAAGCTGGGCTCTTAAGGCTTAAGACTTTATGGCCATTGAATGATTATTACTTAAGGAAGGTTATTAGCAAAGTTAGCTCGGTTGTTGTTGTTGAAATGAATCTAGGTCAATTAATATATGATATTGAAAGATACGTTAAGGATCAAACAATTGCTAGTTTAAATAAGGTTGGTGGAGGTATACCCATATATCCTGATGAAGTTATTAAGAAGGTTCAAGAGGTGTTAAGTTAATGAGCTCATATTCTCACCCTCTACATAAGTTCTTGAGGGTAGAATTATTGCCCACGGCTTTTTGTCCTGGTTGCGGTAATGGTATTGTTGCTGGCGCGATATTAAGAGCCATTAGTGAATTAGGCTATGAGGATCTAAGAAAATTTGTTTTCGTATCTGGTATTGGATGTGCTGCTTGGATTCCAAGCCCATACTTTAAGGCTGATACCGTACATACATTACATGGTAGGGCTATACCTGTTGCCGAAGGTATTAAACTCGTTAGACCGGATCTCGAAGTAATAGTCATCGGAGGTGATGGTGATATAGCTGGTATTGGTGGTAATCATTTAATTCATGCTGCGAGGAGGAATATGGATCTAATAGTTATCATGGTTAATAATTTTATTTATGCTATGACCGGAGGACAAGTAGCACCAACAACACCACTAGGGTTTAAGACTACAACGACTCCTTATGGAAACCCTGAATCACCTTTGGATACCTGTCAACTTGTTGCTAGTTTAGGGGCAAATTATGTTGCAAGATGGACCATAATGCATTATGATCAGGTAAAGGAGTCTATAAAAAAAGCTATAAAGATTGGTAAGGGCTTTAGATTCATTGAAGTTGTATCACAATGCACCTCAAGGGTATCTGCGAGAATGGGTATGAAGCCTTCAGAATTCATGAGATGGATGGTTAAAAATACTATTCCAATTAGTAAAGCTAAAGATCTTAGCTTAGAGGAAAGACGGAATAAGATAATTATAGGTGAATACACTTATAGTGAAAGACCTGGATTTATAGAGGTGATGAAAAAGATTTATCAAGGTTAAGGAGGTCATTTAATAATGGTATATAGGTTAAAGCTTCTTGGGATTGGGGGTCAAGGAATAGTATTTATGGGATGGATACTAGGATATGCATTAAACTTTGAAGGCAAGTACGTAGCTTTACATCAATCATATGGATCTGAGGTTAGAGGAACACCCGTTTATGCTGATATAGTATTCAATAATGAACCGGTAGATTGTCCTTACACTAGGGAATTTGACTTAATAGTAGCCTTACATCAAAAGGCCGTAGATGCTTATGCTGATGTCTTCACTCCTAGAACTTATATTATAGTCGATAAAATATTGGTTAAGAGAATTCCGATAGATACTAAGAATATAGAATTTAAGCCTTTTGTGAAAATAGGTGAAAGAGAGAAGGTTAAAGCTATAAATATGATTGTACTAGGTTATTTAGCTAAGAAGGGATTGGTTAAGCTGGAATCTCTGGTCAACGCAGTTAAAGTAGCAGGTAAAAATATTGAGGAGAATGAAAGGGCTCTACGACTAGGATACACCATGACGTAAAGTTAATGATATTTTAGTAATACTAGGCTTCAATATATATTGCAAAATCTGGGCAATACTTCTCGCATATTCTGCACCCGGTGCATTCTTCGGACCTAATGACCTCAACGTAGTGACGACCATGCCTATTTACCTTACTACTTAGCTTAAGTATCTTCTTGGGGCATAGATCTACACATATACTGCATCCTTTGCATAGGTCTTTTATCACTATTGGTCTAGGCACCTTTAATCCTCTTTAATCCCTCGTTATAACCTAATTCAAGAGCTTTAATATTTAGTTCAATGTACTTTTTAGCCAGTACTTCTTTAATGGCATTTTTCAACGCTTCTAGTGTAACTACCTTAGTTATTGCTGCAAATGCACCAAGCGCTATAGTATTGGCGACTCTCCTTGTTTTGAAATGTTCTTCTGCTAGTTGTGTAAAGGGTATAGAGTATATACTCCAGTTTTTATTAGTAATTTCACCTACGAGTACTTTATCTACGATAACTGTTGCGTTATCTTTAATATAATCCCTATAGATGTCTAGGGCATATTTATGGAGGATTAGTGCTATATCAGCTTTTCTAACTTTAGGATAATCTAATTCTTCATTTGATGTAGCTATAACTACATCAGCTCTCGATTCTCCTCCACGGGTTTCCGCACTATATTCCTCTGACTGTGATACATAATAGTTCATGTATTTTGCTGCTGCTAGTCCGAGTACATAGCCTGCAATTAATACTCCTTGACCTCCAATACCAGTTATTAGTATTTCTATTCTCACGTCCTGTCACCTAGTTCCTTCTTCACCATATTGAAATACATTTGTATAAAGCCTGGTTTTTCCTCATCAATAAACTCCCCACAAGTTATTTCTTCATCCCAATTATATTTAGCTTCAAATGGTGATACCTTTCTAATTTTTGCTATAGCTTTTAACTTATTGTATAGTTTTACGGGATCCCCAATACCTACTCTTCGCCCAAATCTTTCCGTGCAGGTAGATATTACTTCTATAAACGAAAATCCTTCACGCAATATTGCTTTCTTTATTGAGTTTTTCAATTGAAATGGATGTGTTATAGCCCATCTTGCAAGATAATTTGCTCCTATAGAAGCTACTAACCTAACTACGTTAAATGGGGGTTCAGGGTTTCCATAAGGAGTTGTAGTGGTATATACCTTCTGCGGTGTTGTTGGTGCTACTTGTCCTCCGGTCATAGCATAAATAAAATTATTAACCATGATAACTGTTATATCCATGTTTCTACGAGCTGCATGAATAAGGTGGTTTCCTCCAATACCAACAATATCACCATCACCACTTATTACTACGACCTTTAGCTCAGGATTAGCTAACTTAACTCCCATTGCAAATGGTATTGGTCTTCCGTGTGGGGTATGTGCCCCATCAAATTTTAAGTACCCTGAAACTCTACCTGTACAACCAATTCCTGAAACTACGACCAACTTCTTAGGATCTAGCTTTCCTTCATCAACAAGTTCTTTTATAGCATGAAGGAATATGTTTAAGGTTGTAGCAACTCCGCAGCCTGGACAAAATCTATGAGGTAATCTATCAATTTTAATAAACACATCTAATGGATGCTTATGTTCTAGAGACACTCCTGTACAACCTCCTCAAACTCATCTGGAGTTGGGAGATCAACTTTGAATATGGGTCTAAAGATAACTTCTTTATTCTTTAATAATCTATCTATTTCTCTATATAATTGACCATTATTCATTTCAACAACGATAACCTTCTTAGCCTTTCTTGTAGCATATCTTAACTTTTCGTCATCTAAAGGCCATAGAGACTTAGGTTTAAATAATCCTATTTTTATTCCTTTTCTTCTCATTTCCCTAATGTATGCCAATGCTACTCTAGCTAATGATCCGTAAGATACTATTAGTATCTCTGCATCATCAACATAATATGTATCTGCCTCGACTATGTACTTCTTCTTTAACCATACTTTTTCATGTAATCTCCAGATAAGTTTCCTATATACTTCAGATGTTGGTTCATAATATCCTCTTTCATCGTGAACTAATGATTCAGCAAAGGTTGCATATCCTTCCCCATAAATCGCCATTGGTGGTACGAGATCTTCCGGATCCGGTTCGAAAGGCTTATACTTTTCTGGAGGAACTTTGGGTTTCTTTCTATCAATTATTTTTAGTTCACTTCTATCTCTCCAGATGTATCTTTCCCTTGTATGGGCGAGAATAGCATCTGTTAATACTATTACGGGTATTCTTAGTAGTTCAGATACATTAAACGCCTTTATAGTTAAATCAAATGATTCTTGCGCGCTGCTAGGAGCATAAACTACTAATTCGTAAGGTCCATGACTCCCCCATCTAGCTTGCATAACATCTCCTTGACCAGTACCTGTAGCATAACCTGTACTAGGACCAGTTCTCATAACATATACTATTACTATTGGAGTTTCAGTCATAATAGCGAATCCTATACTTTCAAGCATTAAACTAAATCCAGGACCGCTTGTTGTAGTCATGGATTTGGCTCCAGCCCATGATGCACCTATAATTGCATTTATAGAAGCTATTTCATCCTCACATTGTATTGCTATACCTCCATGTTTAGGTAGTTCTTCTGTAAGGTATTCAAATAGTCTACTTGTGGGAGTTATGGGATAACCTGCAAAGAATTTAAGACCGGCAACTATAGCTGCTTCCCCACAAGCAATATTTGAATTATTAAATCTTATTTCAGCCAAATACTCATCACCTCTTACTTCCATGCAATATAAATAGCAAAGTCAGGACAAATATATTCACATAATCTACAACCAACACACTTATCTGGGTTCTCAACAACTACAATTCTATATCCATACCTATTGAGCTTAGATCCTTGTGAAAGAACTTTTCTCGGACAAACGTTAACACATAAATAACATCCTTTACATCGATCCTCGATAACGACCGCTATAGGCTTATTTTGCAACGGCTCCCACCATATTGGGACTTATAGGCATATTAAATAACGGTCATTTGATGCCATAGTAGTACATAGATATGTAGTCTTTAATTAGCTTTTCCCTTTCTTTAAAATGAAATATTCCTCTGGAGGTACATAGAACAATAATTTTCCTTCATGATAATCTCTTATAACGCAACGTGCTGCTTCTTCAATTAACGGTTCTCTCGTAGATTTATAAAACCATCCTCTACATTTAGCAATAGCTTCAAGTATTTTTAATGGATCCTTTTCATTTATGCCATAAGCTTCTAAGACGCAATATGGGTTATATTTTAACGCTCTTTCAAGTAACATTATAGCGGGCTTTACTGGATCATCTAATTGCTCAGGAGGCTTACCTCTTATAACAGCTTCTAAAGGACCTCCTTCAACTGGTATTATTCCAGGAGTATCTATCATGTAAATATTCTTATCTATTCTATATAGCTGTGCTCTTCTAGTATAACCAGGTGAACCGGGAATAGAGCTTGTAGAAGCAGAATGTTTACCCTTTAACGCATTTATTATTGTTGATTTACCTGTTTTAGGAAAACCTACAACACCTACAACTGTTGGAAGGCTTGTAGCAACTGCTTTTATAGTTCTTCTCAACACTCTTGTACCCTTATGGTCTCTAGCAGCCATATATACGGTTGTATATCCTTCATTACTAAATATTCTTTTCCATTTCTCAGCAATATGTCTTGGTATGAGATCGCATTTGTTTAGTACTAATATTAATTTTTTACCGCTTTTCTCAACCAATTGCTCTAATCTTCGACTTCTAGTTGAAATAGGATCCCTAGCATCAAGTACCTCTAGAATAACTTCACATCTTCTTACTATAGATGCTAATAGCTTCCATGAAGCTAATATCATTATACCTCTAACCTAAGCATAACCATACGCAGAGAAACTAATTAGTATTTAGGAGATATAAAAAGGCGATTTCATTTCTATGGTTTTATGATTTCTCAAGTTTATGTGTAACCTTAACTCCCGCCTTAGTGAACAATATTCTCACAGGACAATTCTTTAATGTTAATTCGAAAACCTTCTTAATAACACCTTCGTCAGCAGGTGATTTAACTTTAACATTAATATTCGCTGATGTTATAGTGTCAGCTTGGTCTAGTTTTGTAGCTTCGACTTCTACTTCAAGAAGATCTATTTTAACCTTCATTTTCTTAGCAACTAGTGTAAATACTGTTGCATACAGCCAGCTAGACCCATTACAGCTAGTTCAAGAGCTGTAGGGCCCATATCATTTCCGCCTCTTTGTTCTGGTAGGTCTATGACTATTGCATGCTTTCTACCATTAACGACTATGGATCTAAAATTTTCAATAAGTTTAGCCCTAGACTTTATGATCATATATGGCACCTGCATCATACTTTGGCATCGAGATAAAATAAATTCTAACTAATTTACTACTAATTTACTAATGAACTCTACAAATAATTAAGAACTCATATTCCTCCTTAAACACACATCATTGTGTATCATTATCTTTTGCAGTAGGCTTTAATAAAGCGCTTACCTTTGTAAGCATGGTAACTTGCACTCAGATCATATATTGAAATTGAGTTAATAATCTTGTGGTCTTGCTTTGCTGTTATTATTGACTAAAGGATAATTTCTTTGTAAGGGCTATTGCTAATGCTATAGCTGTACCTAACGATATACCAGCAAGTAACGTTATGAAGAGAATGAAGCTTGTATCTAGATAGTTACATCTAGTGATGATCACCGTATAGCTAGCTATCAATGTAAACGTTAATGCTATGAACGTAGCATTAAAGGCAATGGTCTTCTTTTCTTTCATATTAAGCCCATAGAGCGTAGCTATAGCTAGCATTATAGTGGCTTCAGTGAGGGTGAAGAAAAAAGCAAAAATGTCAAGATAGTTCATAATTTACAGCACTCTTGATGTATACCATGAAGTCCCTTAAAATATCTACTAGCAAATATATTAATGTCAAGAATCTAGAGGAAAGAATGAATTCATATAACATAAGATTTCAACATGACATATCTTGCTAAAGCTATAAAATAACCCTTAGATTCCTAAGTAAATGTAATAGGGATAATCTTAGCATCTAACATAAATACTAGGAAAGCAGTTGTCATTCAATCGATAATATCAAAGACCTCATTGTTAGGTCATACTGTTATCACATGGAGCATATCCTCCTAGTAAAGTAGGTGATAGCGCAGCTATGTACTATATTATTATTAAAATATCTTTGTGGACGATAAATAATGAAGCTACTTAATCCATAGATCTCTAAATAGATCAAAGAGTAGAAGTGATCGAGATTCCTTGTGGTCTATGCACTCCTTCCACTTCTTGATTAACTCTAAGTACTGTATATCTTTGATAATTTTCCTATCTAGTTCCTCCATAGACTTCAGATTATCGTATTCTTGAACATCTATAAACCAAGGTTTACCACCTATGAACACAGGGAACAATCTATGTGATTTCCTCTCCTTAAACTTATCTCTATGAGCTTTAATATATTCAAGAATCTTCCTCGAGATTTCAAGACACTCCTTTTCCTTATCATCCTTAGGAATCCACATCTCAACAAGGTATACAGGCATAAATAACACCCTAAAGGCTTACCATTCACTATTCAATAACCTAAGATTTAAGCTTAACTGAACTGTTTGTAATACATAAGCATTACATATATCCCCTAAATAGGACC